>Ga0105105_10000152_pt1 | contig 33207 bp, 38 predicted proteins | sample PPLLaktember2015_4_FD_79108 | JGI IMG/M metagenome (GOLD analysis project Ga0105105, IMG submission 79108) | Freshwater sediment microbial communities from Prairie Pothole Lake near Jamestown, North Dakota, USA - PPLs Lake P8 Core (1) Depth... | ecosystem: Environmental > Aquatic > Freshwater >...
AGGCGATTGAAAAGTTATTCAAAATCAGGAACAGACCAACTACTCAGCCAATGCCAATTCAGGTTAACGGTTTGGAAATGGTTAAAGAATATGTAAGTGAGGTACCGGAAAATGTTGTTCAAAAATTAATTAATCAATTTTGGCCTGGCGCCTTAACGATTGTATTAAAAGCGAAAGTAGATAAAGTTCCGCTTCTAGTTAGAGGCGGTACGGAAACAGTCGGTGTAAGAATGTCAAACCATCCTGTTATGCTCGAAATTATAGATAAGATTAGCGTTCCCGTTGTGGTTCCTTCGGCAAATTTCCATGGAGAAAGTACCCCCTATGAATTCAAAGACCTAAATCTAAAACTAGTTTCTTTAGCCGACTATGTTATTAAGGGAGCATGCTCTATTAGACAACTTTCGACCGTTATTGATTGCACAAAAATACCCTGGCAGATTTTGCGCCAAGGCGCAATTGAGGTTAAGATATAGTATGGCAAAAATTTTAAAGATAGATACGTCCAGTAACAAACAAATTTCAATAGAGCTCGATATTGACGGGAAGAAAGACGAGCTAACAGAAGATGCAACTTTTTTAAGGTCCGAAGCTACTTTGCCTGCGATTGAAAAATTGATTGAAAGAAACAATCTAGAGATTCAAGATATCGAAAGAATTGAGGTTAATAAGGGGCCGGGCTCATTTACCGGCTTAAGAGTGGGGATAGCGATAGCGAATACGCTCGGCTTCTTACTTGGGGTTCCGGTTAATGGCAAGAAGGTTGGAGAATTGGAAGAACCAGTATATAATGAATAGTAGGTATGATGAATTTTCTGCACCACCTTTTCGTACCCAGAGAGGCCAATAATTATAGGTCTGGGTTGCTTCACCACAAAGTTCTACTCAATTTGATTTTAGTTATAGTTGCGGTAGGGCTTTTGACGGGCATAGTAAGAACAAATTTCCCATCGGTCTTGGGCATAGCCTCAGATATATCCGTTCAACAACTTTTAATTCTTACGAATCAGCAAAGAGAGGGTAATAGCTTAGCTCCTTTGAGTAACAATCCGGAGCTTGATCAGGCTGCTTACAATAAGGCAGCGGACATGTTTGCCAAAGACTATTGGGCACACAATGCTCCCGACGGTACGACTCCATGGGTCTTTATAAAAGGGGCAGGATATAATTACGTTTACGCGGGAGAGAATCTCGCCCGGGGATTTAGTAATGCCTCCGATGTAGTTACGGCTTGGATGAATAGCCAGGAACACAGAAAAAATATTTTATCGTCAAATTATCGGGACGTTGGATTTGCAGTAGCAACCGGTAAATTGAATGGTGAGGACACAGTCTTGGTAGTGGAAATGTTGGGGAGCAGAAGCTTTGGTACTGTTGCTGTTGAGAATAACAAGCAACCGGTTGAAATAGCGGTTGCATCTATCTCGGCAACTAATTTAAATAATACTAATACAGAGCCTTCACCGGCGCCGGAGCCCGAAAGTAGCATCTTAAGCCAGCAATTATTGGGAATCTCGTCAATAAAACCTTTTATCAATAGTCAAAAACTGACAGCTATATCGGCCGGTGCAATTCTGGCTTTATTTATTTTCGTCTTACTTATAGATATGGTGATTGTAGAAAGAAAAAAAGTTGTTCGGTTTGTAGGACACAATTTGGATCACATTTTATTTTTAAGCGCCATATTTGGCATTGTTCTGATTTTTATGAAAGGCTCGATAATTTAAATGTATAAAAAATTTGTAAAAGATTTAGGATATTACTTGTCTTTAATAGCGATATTGGGGGTGGGACTAGCGTCGCTTTTTTTAACCGGCCCGAATCTAAGGTTGCAAATTCTGATAATCGGAATAACGGCGTTTTTCTATGTGCTTTGGGGAGCATTGCACCATTTTATAAATCATGAATTAACCTTGAAGATTATGCTAGAATATGTCTTAATTGCCGCTTTAGGGCTAGCGGTTCTTTTCTTTATGATAGTAGGAGGAATGATATGAAAGGAATGATTCTTGCGGGAGGACTTGCGACCAGACTTCGTCCTTTAACTGCCGTAACCAATAAACACTTATTGCCGATTTATAACAAACCGATGATTTATTATCCTATTGAGGCAATGGCAAAAGCCGGAATAAAAGAAATTTTACTGACCAGTTCTTCTGATCACGCGGGACACTTTGAGAATCTACTTAATACTGGCGATGATTTTGGAGTTAGATTGTACTATGCGGTTCAGGAAAATTCTAAAGGCGGAATTTCTGATGCAATTATGTTGGCTGAAGAATTTGCCAAAGACGAAAAATTATTGGTAATGTTGGGAGATAACATCTTTAGTTTTGATTTAAAAAGGGAAGTCGAAAAATTTAGTAAAATTAATAAGGGCGCGATGGTTTTCGGAGTGAAAATGCCGACGGAATCCGGACAATACGGCGTTATCGAGGCAGATGAAAATGGAAAAGTCATTTCAATCGAGGAAAAGCCGAAGCATCCGAAATCGGATGTCGCCCAAACAGGCATATACATGTATGACGAAAGAGTTTTTAATTTTATTAAGAATCTGACTCCTTCGGCAAGGGGAGAGCTAGAGGTTACAGATTTAAACAATTTTTATGTTAGGGAAGGAACGATGCACTGCGCATTGATAGATTGGTGGATAGATGCTGGCACATCGTTTGACGAGCTTCTAAGAGCAAACAATTTGGTCGCGGAGAAAGTAAAAAAGGGAGAGCTAACTTAATGAAGATTTTGGTTACAGGCGGCGCAGGTTTTATCGGTTCGAACTTCATTCTTTATTGGCTTAAGAAGTATTCTCAGGACTCAATTATTAATTTAGACAAATTAACTTACGCGGGGAATTTAGAAAATCTCAAAAGCGTTCAAGAGAGCCCGAATTACAAGTTTGTACAAGGAGATATTTGTAATCAGGACGTTGTTAACGAGGTTGTTAAAGAAGTTGACACAATTGTTCATTTTGCCGCAGAAACACATGTCGACAGAAGCATACTTGAGCCGGCCGATTTTATCAAAACAAATGTATTGGGGACCCAGATGCTTTTACAGGCGGCATTAAAAAACGGGGAGAAAAGATTTCATCATATCTCAACGGATGAAGTCTATGGAAGCCTTAATCTTGACGAAAAGAGCATGTTTAATGAACGAACACTTTATGATCCCAGAAGTCCATATTCGGCAAGCAAAGCCGGCTCAGATCATTTAGCAAGAGCTTATTATCATACATATAATTTACCCATTACCATCTCAAACTGTTCAAACAATTTCGGTCCCTACCAGTTCCCGGAAAAACTGATTCCTTTGGCAATCACCAACCTTTTAGAAAATAAAAAAGTGCCAATTTACGGGGATGGTCTGTATGTTAGGGATTGGCTTTATGTTGAGGATCACTGTCGGGCGATAGATTTGATTTTGCAAAAAGGCAAACTCGGTGAGACCTATTGCATAGGGGGATTAACGGAAGATATTAATAATTTGGAGGTTATTAAAAAAATATTAAAGATTTTAGGAAAAGACGAAAATTCGATAGAGTATGTAAAGGACAGATTGGGACACGATAGAAGATACGCCCTGAATTGGTCAAAAATAAAAAGCGAACTCGGATGGGAACCGCAACATAGTTTTGACGAGTGGCTTGTAAAAACGGTTGAGTGGTACAAGGAAAATAAAGAATGGTGGCAAGATGTTAAAAACGGCGCGTATAAAGATTATTACAAAAAGCAATATGGTGCATTATGAAAATTTTAGTAATAGGCTTAACGGGTTTGATCGGATCAAGATTTAAAGAGCTTCTGGGGAGTGCGTATGAATTTGAGGAGCTAAGCAGGAAAAATGGCGTAGACATTCTCGATAAAACAACACTCTTAAATTCAATTTCTGCATCATCGGCTAATTTGGTACTTCACATAGCTGCAAAGGCAGATGTCGATAGTTGTGAGGAAGATAAGAAAAGGGATGAAGAGATTCTTGAATTCAAAGATCCTCTGGAACAGGAAAAGGCTTGGATTAAAGAGAAAACCGCCTGGGCAGTAAACGTTTTCGGCACGCAGAATGTAGTTCAAGCTTGCCAAAGAGCAAGCAAGAAGATTATTTATGTCTCAACGGATTTTGTTTTCGATGGAACAAAAAAACACTACAGGGAAGATGATATTCCAAACCCGATTAATTGGTACGCGAAAACTAAATATGAGAGTGAAAAATTCATCCAAGATTCAGGATTGGACTACATGATTTTAAGACCTGCTTATCCATACCGGGCTTTTTTTGAAAGAAACGATTTCGTTAGAGGCCTAATTGATAAATTGAATAAACAGGAACCGTTAAAAATGGTTACGGATCACATTATGACACCAACTTTTATTGATGATATCGCTAACGCGTTGAATATCTTAATTCAGACAGATCAAAAAGGAATTTTCCACGTTGTTGGTAGTCAGTCGGTAACTCCATACGATGCGGCAATAAAAATAGCACAAGAATTCGGTCTTGATCAGGCTTTAATTTCCAAAACCACCCGCAGGGAATATTTTGCAGGCAAAGCGCCCCGCCCCTTTTGTCTCAATCTCAAAAATGATAAAATAGGAAAATTAGGAATAGAAATGTCGACCTTCGATAAGGGATTAAAGGAAGTTAAGGCTCAAATAAGTAAAATTAGCATATGACAATTACTTTTGTAGGACACGGATACGTTGGGTTAGTTACGGCTGCGGTTTTTGCCGATCTTGGTAATACCGTCTGGGTCATAGGTCACACAGCGGAAAAAATTAATAATCTTAGAAAAGGCGTAATCCCTATTTATGAACCCGGCCTCTCGGAGATAGTGCAAAGAAACGTCAAAGCCAAAAGGCTGCTTTTTACACTAAGCTATGACGAAGCAATTAAATCTTCGAGCGTAGTGTTTATTGCGGTTGGAACTCCATCAAAGGAAAACGGCGAAGCTAACCTGTCGACAGTTTTTGAAGTCGCGGAGAAAATAGGTAAAAAACTTGATGGATACACAGTCGTAGTTACAAAAAGTACGGTGCCGGTCGGAACAAATAAGAAAGTTAGAGAATTAATTGAGAAGGTGAAACCGGAAAAAGCGACTTTTGATCTCGCTTCAATTCCGGAGTTTTTAAGGGAAGGGCAAGCAATATCGGACACCTTGCATCCGGATAGAATCGTCATCGGCACAAGCTCAAAAAAGGCAGAAGATATTTTGCTTGAACTTCATGAACCGATTGATGGGACTTGTGTTTTGACAAATATAGAAACGGCAGAATTGATAAAATACGCAGCCAACGCATTTCTCTCCACAAAGATTTCTTTTGCCAATGCGATTGCAAAATTGAGTGAGCTAACGGGTGCGGACGGCCTGAAGGTTCTGGAAGGCATCGGTTACGATAAGCGGATTGGGAATCAATTTCTTTCTCCCGGCGCAGGCTACGGTGGCAGTTGTTTTCCAAAAGATGTTAGAGCTCTAATTCATATCTCCAAACAAAACGGTTATCAGTTTGGATTATTGCAGGAAGTTGAGAAAATTAATCAAGAGGCGATGGATGCGATTATCGTTAAGGCCAAAAGGCTTCTTGATAGAAAAATCGAAAATAAAACAATTTGTGTTTTAGGGCTTTCATTTAAGCCAGATACAGACGATATGAGAGACGCTCCATCAATACCAATAATAAACGGGTTAGCAAAGATGGGCGCAAAGATAAAAGTTTTTGACCCAATTGCAACAGAAAGGGCAAAGAAAATATTTACCGGAATTGAATTTTGTAAGGATGCTTATGAAGCCGTAAAAGATACAGAGCTTCTAATAATTCTAACCGAATGGAATGAATTCAGACAGCTCAATTTAACGAAGGTAAAATTGCTGATGAAAAATCCAATTATTTTAGATGGAAGAAATATCTATAATCCTTTAGAGGTTAAGAACTTAGGTTTTGTTTATCAAGGCGTGGGTAGATAGCTATGGCAAAAAAAATATTAATTACAGGAGCTTCCGGTTTTGTAGGTAGTCACCTCGTTAATTATTTATTGGAAAAAACGGATGATGAACTTTTTGGAACTTATTTTTTTGATAAAAATTTAGAGAAAAGTAGAGTGACTTTTTTAAAAGCCGATCTTAGAAATGAAGATGAAGCTTTCGCGTTAATAGAAAGGGTAAAGCCGGATGCCATTTATCATTTAGCGGCATTCGCATCGGCTGCAAAAAGTTTTAAATCCCCAAACGAAACAGTAGTAAATAATATTTCTTCTCAGATAAATATTCTTGAAGCGGTTAGAAAGAGCAATTTATCTAAATGTCGGATTCTAATCATATCCTCTGCGGACATTTACGGGTATGTTAGTCAGGAAAATCTTCCCATAGATGAAGAGACACCGCTCAATCCGGCAAACCCATACGCTGTTTCTAAGTTGACGCAGGATTTCTTGGGTAAACAATATTTTTTGTCATACGGATTTCAAATTATCCGGGCAAGGCCATTCAATCATATAGGGCCGGGTCAGTCGCCTAACTTTGTTGTAGCATCTTTTGCCCAGAAAATAGTAGAAATAGAGAAAGGGAAAAGGGATCCTGTATTGCCGATTGGAAACGTAGAAGCAAAACGAGATTTTACCGACGTTAGGGACGTTGTCAGAGCTTATGCATTACTTGTGGAAAAAGGGATAGCGGGAGAAGTCTATAATGTTGGGACAGGAGTTTCCTACAAAGTTTCAGATATCTTAGATAAGCTCCTCTCTCTAACCAAGACTAAAATTAAAGTTGAGGTTGATAAGTCTTTCATTAGGCCGAGTGACGTACCTGAGCTTGTTTGCGATCCCACAAAGTTAAAAAAGCTTACCGGCTGGGAACCCAAAATTCCCTTGGAAAAGACCTTGAAGGATACGCTGGACTATTGGAGGAATATAACTTAGAATAATTATATGAAATCAGCGCTCATAACCGGAGTTACCGGACAAGACGGCTCATACTTGGCGGAATTTCTTCTCTCCAAAGGCTATAAAGTAGCAGGAACGGTTCGCCGCCTCTCAACCCCAAACATGGAGAATATTAAACAGCTTACCGATAAAATTCAGTTGATTTCAGCTGATTTACTTGATCAAAGTTCGTTGGCAGACGCAATAAAACAATCCGAGCCGGATGAAATATATAACTTAGCTGCTCAATCTTTTGTTAAAGCTTCCTGGGAACAGCCGGTTCTAACCGGTGAATTTACCGCGCTTGGCGTAACCAGAATATTGGAGGCGATCAGAACCGTTAATTCCAAAATAAAGTTTTATCAGGCCTCGTCTTCGGAGATGTTTGGTAAAGTTACGGAAACTCCTCAAAAAGAAACAACCAGGTTTCATCCCAGAAGTCCTTACGGGGTAGCCAAGGTTTACGGTCACTACATTACCGTAAATTACAGAGAAAGCTACGATATGTTTGCCTGTTCGGGAATTCTTTTTAATCATGAATCCCCCAGACGCGGAATAGAGTTTGTTACGAGAAAGATTACAAACGGGGCTGCAAGGATTAAGCTTGGTAGGCAAGAGAAGCTTGAACTTGGAAACCTTGAGCCAAAAAGGGATTGGGGATTTGCAGGGGATTACGTTGAAGCTATGTGGCTTATGTTGCAACAGGATAGTGCGGATGATTATGTCGTAGCAACGGGTGAGAATCACAGCGTAAAGGAGTTTGTTGAGGAAGCCTTTAAGGTAATCGGGATTAAAGATTGGCAAAAGTACGTTGTCGCAAACTCCTCTAAGCATATGCGTCCTGCCGAGGTAGACTACTTAATAGGAGATGCCAGTAAAGCTAGGAAAGTGCTTAATTGGAAGCCAAAGACAAGCTTCAAGGAATTGGTTAGGATAATGGTTGAAGCAGACCTCGAAAGAGAAAAGAAATAATATGCAGACTGTATTGGTCGCCGGTGGCGCTGGATTTATAGGCTCCCATCTATGCAAAAGCTTAATTTCTGAAGGCTACAAAGTAATCTGCGTTGACAACTTAATTACCGGTGATAAAGGAAACATTGTTGAATTTTTAAATAATTCAAACTTTAATTTTATCGAGCAAGACATAACCAACCCTCTAAAGATAGACGAGAAGATAGATTATATTTTTCATTTAGCTTCTCCTGCCTCCCCCAATAAAAAAAGTCCTAAAAGTTACATTAATTATCCGATTGAAACCCTTCTCGTAAATTCGCAAGGGACACACCTTCTCTTAGAACTGGCAAAACAAAAGCAGAGTAAGTTTCTCTTTGCATCAACGTCTGAGGTATACGGTAATCCCGAGGTCAGTCCTCAAAAAGAGGAATATTTCGGGAACGTTAATCCAAACGGAGTCCGATCTGTTTATGACGAAAGCAAAAGGTTTGGCGAGGCAATAACCATGAGTTATGTAAGGAGTTTAGGGCTAGACGCAAGGATTATTAGAATTTTTAATACCTACGGGCCACGTATGCAAAAGGATGACGGAAGGGCAGTTTCTGAATTTATCATTCAAGCACTCTCCAATTCCCCATTAACCGTTTACGGCGATGGAAAACAAACCAGAAGCTTTTGTTACGTCGACGACATGGTGTTGGGTATTAAGAAAGCTATGTTTACGGATGGGACAAGGGGAGAGGTAATAAATTTAGGAAATCCTGACGAAAAAACGATCCTAGAGCTCGGAGAAATTATTAAAAAACTTTCGAGTTCAACCTCGGAATTTGTATTTGAACCATTGCCTGAAGACGATCCTAAAATAAGAAAGCCCGACATATCCAAGGCCAAACGGCTTTTAGATTGGGAGCCAAAAGTGGATATTGAAGAAGGACTTGAAAAAACGATACAATATTTTAAGAGCGTAATATGAAAGCAGTAGTTATTATTCCAACCTACAACGAGAAGGGCAATATTGAGCGTATCATCCCTGTGGTTGAAGAGGTATTTAAAGAAATTAAGAATTATGACATGGAGATTTTGGTCGCTGATGATGCTTCACCGGATGGGACAGGCGAGGTAGTCAAGGCCTTAATGAAAAAATATGACAATCTCCACTTATTGGTTGGGCCAAAAAAAGGTTTAGGAGCAGCCTATTTGCGTGGCATGGCTTATGCGATTAGCGAGTTGAATGCAGATGTCATGTTCGAAATGGATGCGGATTTTTTCCACGATCCTAAAAAGATTCCCGATTTTTTGCAAAAAATTGATGAAGGAAATGACTTTGTCATAGGGACAAGATATAGCGCGGGGGGCTCGATTCCTTCCAACTGGGGAATCCATAGGAAAATAATGTCGGTTTGGGGAAATCTTTTAATCAGAACGATACTAATGAGATTTGGTATTCACGATTGGACCGGTGGATATAGGGCGATAAAAAAAGAGGTTTTTTTGAAGGAAAAAGAAAAACTCGTTGCATTTTCAGGTTATACATTCCAAGTGGGTTTTCTTTTTAACGCCGTACGCGATGGGTTTAAGGTGGCTGAAGTTCCGTTTAATGCGAAAGATAGAACGATGGGGAAATCTAAAATTCCGGGAATAGAAACAATTATTAAAACTTTATATTTTGTTATTACGGCAAGGATAAAAGAACTAATTTTAGGTCCATTTGGAAAATTCTTGGTTGTTGGAGGAATCGGATTTATTTTACAGGCGGTCATTCTTAGGGTGATGGTGGAGGCCTTTAAGATAGATCCATCAATCTCTAATTTGACCGGCGCTGTTGTAGCAATTTTTTCAAACTTTAATTTAAATAATCTTTGGACGTTTAAAACAGAAAAGGTCAATGGAGCTTTGCAGTATCTCTGGAAATTGCTGAATTTTTATGCAACCTCAGCGATAGGAGTAATATTTATCCAGACGGGGATAATATTTTTAGGAGGAATTTTGTTTGGTAAACAGTATTACTTCCTTTATTTTATTTTCGGCACAGGCGTACTTTTGATCTATAACTTTACGGTTTATAGATTTATTATTTGGCGAAAGAAACCCTCGAAATAATGGAAATTAGAAATTCAAAATTCAGAATTCAAAATTTCACCGAGAAAATCGTATTGTCTTTAATCCTAATTGTTGCCGCGTTTATGCGGCTTTATAGAATTCAGGATTACATGACTTTTCTGGGAGATGAGGGTAGAGATGTTTTGGTGGTCTACAATATTTTGCATGGACACCTAACGCTTCTTGGCCCGACTTCTTCCGTTGGGGGATTTTTTTTAGGTCCAATTTACTACTACTTTATGGCGCCGTTTCTTTGGCTGTTTCAATACAATCCTGTTGGCCCCGCTATAATGGTGGCGCTTTTTGGGATTGCGACAGTTTGGCTAATTTTTATTATCGGAAAAGATTTTTTTAATACAAAAGTAGGGTTGATGGCGGCCTTGCTTTATGCTATTTCACCCCTAGTCATTGTTTACTCAAGATCTTCCTGGAATCCAAATCCGATGCCATTCTTTTCACTCCTGACACTTTATCTAATATATAAGGCGTTAATCAAAAATAGCTTACGGTTACTATTCATAGCAGGCATTCTGTTTGGAATTACGATGCAGTTGCATTATCTAACCATTTTCCTTGGAGTTATTATTGCTGTCTATGTTTTCTTAAGCATTCTTTACAAAGAGAAGAATCTTAAAAAAATTTCCAAGTTCTTCTATCCTTATCTTTCAATATTTTTAGGATTCATTATTGGTTGGTCGCCATTCTTAGCTTTTGAGCTACGCCACGGATTCTTAGATTTTAAAAACATCTTTAATTTTGTTTTATTTTCAGGCAAGACGGGGACGGGGGATAATTTTCTTACGATAATTAACGATGTCTTTTTTAGATTATTCGGAAGATTAGTCTTTTATTTTCCCACCCCCGATATGCAGTGGCATTACAGCCGTTGGCTGCTGAACATTTGGGGAATAGCCGTTATTTTACTTGCTGTTTTTAGCTGCTTAGTGATTATTGCCAAGCTTTACCGGTCGTATAAAGCAAAAAGCAGCGATTTCGGGAAATATTTACTGCTGGTAACCTGGTTAGGTATAGGAGTGCTTCTTTTCGGATTTTACAAAAAATCAATTTATGACTATTATCTTGTCTTTATGTTTCCCTTGCCGTTTCTAATAATTTCTCAAGGAATAGATTTTTTTAGCAATTTGAAAGTATTTAAGCTAGGCATAGTTTTAACGGGAGCATTATTCATAGTTCTGGTTGCGCTTAATCTTACAGGTTATCCATTCCAGTACGAGCCCAATAGACAACTAAACCAAATGCGTGGCATTGCGGATTTTGTTATGACCAAAACAGACGCAAAGCCATTTAATTTTGCTCTCATAAGCGGCGGTAATTCTGATCATGCTTATCGCTATTTCTTTGCAATTTGGAATCATCCCCCGGTTACAATTCAAGATCCGGCACATGATCCAAAGCGAACGACAGTTACAGATCAATTGTTTGTTGTTTGCGAAAGTCCGTTGCCTTGTGAACCACTTGGAAATTCACTCTGGGAGATTGCAGGGTTTGGCAGGGCTGATATTGTCGGACAATGGGATGTATCAGTAAATAAAGTTTATAAACTCATCCACTATAAGGGTAAGTAAAGATAGAAACAGGATATAAAAAACCCCTTCCAAATCGGCGAGGGGTTTTTTACTATCTCTTGAAGGATAATATTCCTTCGAAGGATCTTCAAGATTAGGCAGCTCCAATTTTGTACATTCCTGTACCACAGACTGGGCATTTGCCCTTGAGAGCTGGTTTGCCATTCTTCATGGTAACTCTCTCTGCGTTTGGATCGTCTCTCTTGGCCCTACATTTAACACAATACATTGATGCCATTTTATAATTCACCTCCTTCCATCAATAATAAATTCCCGGTATCGTCAAAATATGATTTTTAAGTAAAGCAAAAAGCAAGATCTGGAAGGCCAAAATTGACAAGGTCAAAATTCCTGTCTTTAGCAAGTCCTGAGCAAGATACGGATATGCATTTAAAGCAACCGTTTTTGAGGATTTTCCCTCGAGTATGCCGGGCGAAAACTGGACCTTGACCCTTTCCGCTAGAGGAGCCTGACCAATTAAATTGTGGCTGAAGTTATGGCGTAAATCGGCTAGAACTTTCTGTTTTCTGGTTTTTCTTCTCTTAGCCATAAGTGAGCCTAGATTACACTATTGACACAGAGCGTGTCAAGAGGCTAATATAAAAAGATATTATGCCAACGAATTTTTTGTTTTTGGGCTTCGCGGTAATTTTCGTCTGGCTGATAGCTCTTTCGATTTTCTTCTGGAGAATTCTCAAGCACTACAATAAGCTTACCAAAGGGGTTTCCGAAAAAAGTTTAAAAGTAGTGTTGGACGATTTACTTAAGGAGGCATCTTTAAGCAGAAAAGATATTGACTATTTAAAGGAGTATTCATTAAAATTAGAAAGGGACGGCCTTTTACATATCCAGAAAGTAGGCTTGGTGAGATTTAACCCCTTTAAGGATACGGGAGGCGATCAGAGTTTTATTTTATCCCTTGTTGACGGCAAAGATACAGGAGTAGTAATTTCCGGTCTCTATTCAAGGTCAGGAACCAGATGGTACGCTAAGAAAATTATTGAAGGAAAGGGCGTAGATCACGATTTATCAGATGAAGAAAGAAAGGCGTTAAAGGAGGCTCGTTTACAGACGCCTGAAACGTAAAGAGTATATGAACAGAAATAAAGTTGCAATTATCATTACCGCAATCGTTTTGTATTTACTGACAACGGGAGCTTCATATCTGCTTTTCGCAAAAGCAATCCCTCAAAAAGTTTCATCCCCACAGCCAAGTCCTACAGCAGGTGCAGATGGACAATTAGTCTTTGATAGCACGCTACCTAAAACTCAAGCCTGTCCCATAAACGGAGCTTTGTATTCCAAGCAGCAGGAACAGTGGTGGCAAAAGCATAGACCGCTTGGGATAATGATTGAGAATCATGCTGAGGCGAGACCGCAGTCAGGGCTTTCGGGCGCAGACGTCGTATACGAAGCGGTTGCAGAGGGTGGAATAACGAGATTCTTAGCTATTTATTATTGTCAAGATGCAGGTCAAGTTGGGCCGGTCCGATCGGCAAGAACGTACTTCATAGACTTTGCATCCGAATACGGAGATAGCCCGTTATATGCCCATGTAGGCGGTGCCAATCAACCCGGACCCGCAGATGCCCTTTCTCAACTCACAGATTACGGTTGGACGGGATATAATGACTTAAACCAGTTTTCTATCGGATTCCCGACCTTTTGGAGAGATTACGATAGATTAGGGCATCCGGCTGCGACAGAACATATAATGTATTCAACTACGCAAAAGCTTTGGGATTATGCTGCGACAACAAGAAAATTAACGAACGTAGGCGAAGATGGTAAATCCTGGGATACTACTTTTACTCCGTATGAGTTTGTCGATGATGCAAAAGCCTCGGCAAGACCGGCAAGTCAAACCATACATCTGGAATTTTGGCAATCAGCCGGAAAGGATTATTTCGTCGATTGGAAATATGATCCTAAAACAAATCTCTATGCAAGATCTGACGGCGGAAAGCCGCAGATAGACAGAAACAACAATAAACAGCTTTCTGCAAAAAATATTGTTGTTCTTCAAATGCAGGAATTAAATGCGAATGACGGATACGAGGATAATGTCCACCTTCTTTATAGAGATAAGGGAACGGGCAAGGCATTCATTTTTAAAGACGGAAAGCAGATAAAAGGGACATGGGAAAAAGACAGCAGAACATCAAAAATAATAGTCACGGATGCGAGCGGTAAGCAAATTGCATTCAATAGAGGGCTCATCTGGTTTGAAATCCTCCCGACAGACGGAGTCTTAAGCGTAAAGTAGGGCATTTTACTACTTGCTAACCCAACAATTGTTGATGTATATTATCCTCGAGGATAAATAGAACAAATTATGTTTTCAGATTTAATAACATCAAAATCGAGAGTAAAATTATTAAACGTTTTTCTAAGTTCCCCAAGCGACATGTTCCACGTCAGGGAATTGGTAAGAAGAACAAGCGATGAAATAAATGCCGTTCGAAGAGAGTTGGCTTTTTTGGAAAAGAAAGGGATATTAACCCGGGAGCCAAGAGCAAACAGAGTCTATTATTTTCTTTCAAAATCATATCCATTCTACTACGATCTTTTAAAAATTGGTTCAAAAAACGTTGGTTTAGGAGCGGACATTCTTAAGCATAAGGTAAAGCTTGGAAGAATTAAATACGCCATGTTTTCCGGCAGATTTTTGAGAAAAATGAAAGACCAACCCGATGAGGTAGACCTTCTGGTCGTGGGCAGTGTTGTTTTGCCGGAATTGGCTTTACTGGTAAGGGAAGAAGAAAAAAGACTTAATACGGAAATAAATTACACGGTCATGATGGAGGAAGAATTCGACTTCAGAAAGAAAAAAAGAGACCCATTTATCGTATCAATTCTTTCCGGTTCCAGAGTCATGTTAATTGGTGACGAAGAGACGATGCTCGCATGAGAAAAAATCCACGATACCTTTTTTGGTTAATTATCGGACTGACTATTTTGGCCGTTTTTATTAATTTGCCCAAGGTTTCCAATGTCCACTTTGCAAACAGAACGTTCAATTTTGATTCCAATTCAATTCTTGCCGCTTTAAAGATAAATAAGGTTTTAATGTTCAGAGAGGGTTTGGATCTGAAAGGTGGAACGAGTTTGGTGCTTAGGGCAGATATGAAAAATATCGCATCCGATCAAAGGAGCAACGCCTTAAATAGCGCAAAAACGGTAATTGAGAATAGGGTAAACTTATTCGGCGTATCTGAACCTCTTGTCCAAACTTCAATCGCCAATAGTGACTACAGAATAATCGTTGAGATCCCCGGAGTGACGGACGTTAACCAGATAAGAACGTTAATAGGGACAACCGCGCAGCTAACTTTTTGGGAGGAAGTTGCTAGCTCATCGGCAAAAATCGACTCACCGGATGTAATAAATGTAGGCGGAGTATATTTTAAGAAGACAAATTTAACAGGATCGGATCTTAAACAGACTAGCGTTGGGTTTAGCCAAAATACTGGCAAACCGGAAGTTGAGCTTTTATTCACATCGGAAGGAGCCAAGAAATTTGCAGAGATCACCAAAAGGAACGTTGGCAAAATTTTAGCAATTGCATTAGATAGGAATTTTATTTCGACGCCAAAGGTAAATCAAGAGATAACAAGCGACAGGGCAGTAATCGAAGGCAATTTTACTTCAGATGAGGCAAATCAATTAAGTACCCAGCTTAATGCCGGAGCATTGCCTGTTCCGTTGGTAATTTTATCAAGCAGTATTATCGAGCCAACGTTAGGGAGCTCGTCTCTTGCCAAAAGCCTTTTTGCGGGAGTGTTGGGGTTTATCATAATTGTCATTTTTATGACAATTTTGTATAAAAAGCTTGGATTAATAGCCAGTCTTGCTCTAACTTTATACGCATTGTTTGTTCTGGCGATTTTCAAATTAAGTTCAATAACTCCATACGGAATTACCCTAACGCTTTCGGGCATTGCCGGTTTCATCCTTTCGATTGGCATGGCGGTTGACGCAAACATTTTAATTTTTGAAAGGATGAAGGAAGAACTTAGGCAAGGAAAATCTCATGAAACAGCCATAGAGCTAGGATTTACCAGAGCCTGGACCTCGATCAGAGATTCAACTATCTCAACGCTTATAACGAGCTTTGTCCTTTACGCATTCGGCACGGGAATGGTTAAGGGATTTGCTCTAGTGTTGGCAATCGGAGTTTTAGTTTCGATGTTTTCGGCAATTGTCGTAACCAGAACTTTTTTAAGATTAATTTATAAATAATATGAAATTAGATATAGTCGGTAAAAAATATTGGTACTTTTTACTCTCTTTAATAATTATTATCCCGGGAATTATTTCCTTGCTGCTTTTCGGATTAAATCTTTCAATAGAATTTACCGGCGGTTCGAGGCTGACTTTTGTTTCTTCCAAAGAAGTATCGCAAAATCAAATATCCGCTCTGAAATCCGTTTTCGAACAAAACCAAATAAAAGTTGCATCGATAGAGAAATCGGGCAATTCCGTGTTTGTCAGATCCGGACCGGTTGATGAAAAACAAGACCTTGTTATAACGGCTGAGATAAAAAATAAAGTTGGGGATTTTAAGCAAGAATCTTATGAAACCGTTGGCCCGACAATCGGAGGGGAGACTTTACGAAACGCAATTTATGCTTTGGTTATCGCATCTGTTTTAATAGTAATTTATATAACCTGGTCGTTTAGAAGTGTACCAAAGCCAACCAGTAGTTTCAGATTCGGGGTATGCGCAATTATCGCTTTAATTCACGATGTTTTGGTACTATTAGGAATATTTTCAATTTTCGGTCACTTTTTCGGTGTTGAGATTGATAGTCTTTTTGTAACGGCGGTTCTAACGGTAATCGGATTCTCGGTCCACGATACAATCGTTGTTTTTGACAGGATTAGAGAAAATCTAAAAAGGGTGGGTGGAGAAAATTTTGCGGAAGTTGTCAACGATTCAATTTTGCAAACCCTTGATCGTTCACTCAATACTTCATTAACGGTTGTTTTGGTTTTAGTTTCTCTTCTTATTTTCGGCGGGGAGACAATCAGATGGTTTGTGGCAGCGCTTTTAATCGGAGTGGTCAGCGGAACATATTCTTCAATATTTAACGCCTCACCCCTTCTGGTAATCTGGCAGGAAATTCTTCAAAGAAGAATTAAGAAGTAAGTTCTTTTCTAACGATTGAGCTAACTAATCCACCGTCGGCTTTGCCTTTAACGTCGGGCATTAAAGCGCCCATTACTTTTCCCATATCGGTCATGGATATTGCTCCTGTCTTGGCGATAGCGGCCTTAACGAGTTTAGTAATTTCTTCCTCGCCCATTTGTGCGGGCAGATAGGCGTTTAGTATTTCAAGCTCTTTTGTTTCTTTATCGACTAATTCCTGTCTTTGAGCAATTTTAAATTGTTCAATCGAATCCCTTCTTTGTTTTGCCTGATTCTGGATGACGCTCAACACGTCTTCTTCTGTCGCTTCATATCCCGCGCCACCTTTCTGTATTTCGTAATAGTTGATGGCAGATAAAAGCATGCGAAGAACGGAAGTTTTTAGTTCGTTTCTTGCAAGCATTGATTGCTTTAACTCTTCCTGAAGCTTTTTCTTGTCCATAAGTTCATTCTATCAGATTTTGCCCAAGTTCTCTAACGCGTTGGTCTAAGAACTTGCGATTATTTTTCGATAAATCTTCATCAACCTCGGCAAAAATCTCATTTAGGATCTTCCCAATGATCGGCCCGGGCTTAATATTCAAAATTTTTATTACGTCATTGCCGTCGATAACTAAATCGTTAATTGAAAAAGGTGCCGGCTTTAATTGTTCTTCTATTTTTTCTTTAAATAATTTTAACCTCCAACTCTCTGCGGTTTGTGTTCCACCGCCTAGCCTATCGGCGACTCTTAAATCCATCATATCCTTAACATTCTCGACTCCGATTTTTCTGATAAATCTTCTGATAGCCGCATCGGTTTGATTTTCATTAACAGAAAACATGTGCCATCGGATTAACATGATTACTTTCTCTTTTTCTTTTCTGGAGAATTTCAACCTGTCGCAGATTTTTTCCACCATCCTGGCGCCGGCGACTTCATGGTTATGGAAAGTAACTAATCCCTGTTTATCCTTAGCTGAAACTTCGGGTTTGCCAATATCGTGCAGAAGCGTTGCAAATCTTACGACAGGGTCTTTCGATGGACAGAATTTCAAAGATAAAAGGTTATGCGTAAAAACGTCGTCCTTATGGTGTCTGCCCGGCCTTGCCTGGGAAATACCAATCCCCTTAAGGAGCTCCGGCAAAATCTGTTCTAAAAGACCGCAGTTTTTTAATAACATAATCCCGTCGTAGGGATTTTCGCTTGCTAAAACTCTTAACAGTTCAATTTTTATTCTTTCGGCGGAAATATGTTTTATTAAAGGCGCATCTTCAACAATTTTCTCCCAGGTATCTTTATCAATCGTGAATCCCAGTTCGGTCGCGATCCTAATAGCTCTTAGAAGTCTCAGCGCATCCTCCTTAAAGCGAAGGCTTGGATCGCCGACCGCCTTGATTATTTTTTTCTTCAGATCCTTTTCGCCGTCATAGGGGTCGATCAGTTCGAAAACATTTTTTTCACCTATCCTAAGGGCGATAGCATTAATTGTAAAATCTCTGCGGGATAGATCGTCGTCTAAAGTTTTGCCCCAAGTAACCTTCTCAGGCTTGTGGGTAGGAGTATAACTTTGTTCGGTTCTGAAGGTCGTAATTTCGATAACTTCTTCTTTGTCCTCAATTTTAAGAGGAACACCGACCGTACCGAATTGGTTGTCGTAGAAGCCATCGGGGAAGACCTTTAACAACTCCTCAGGCGTCGCATTAGTGGTTAAATCCCAATCTTTAACCTTTCTTTTGAGGAGCAAATCCCGAACACTCCCACCGACAAAATATGCTTGAAAGCCTTGCTTTTCCAGCCTGTGGTAAATCTTTAGAATCTCTTTTGGTATTACGTTTGTCATAACTTGTGCCGCTATGGCGGTATTTGTTATAGTATAGCAAGTTATCTTTAGAGCAACAAATATCTTTATGAAAAAATGGCAGGTTGAATCTAAATTTGAATCCGGGGATATCGTTAAAATTCTTCTTAAAAACCGCGGAATAAAAACAAAAAAAGAGACTAACGATTTTCTAAATCCAAAACTTCAAAAGGTCACAGCCCAAGCGGTAAAGATAAATGATAGGCAGCTCAAAAGCGCTTTACAAAGAATAAATAAAGCTGTAGAAAACAAAGAAAAAATAATCATCTTTGGCGATTATGACGTTGACGGGATTTGCGGGACAGCGATCCTTTGGGAAACCTTAAACGCTTTGGGTGCGGATGTCTTACCTTATATCCCCAGTCGCTTTGAAGAGGGATACGGATTATCGGAAAAAGGAATCGAAAATCTTTTAAAACAGGGGAAGCTGGATTTGATAATAACCGTTGATAATGGAATTGTAGCAAATGACGCTGTAACTTTTGCCAAAAAAAACGGGATTGATGTAATTATCACCGACCATCATGTTTCGGCTAAGACATTGCCCGATGCCTTCGCAATTGTCCATACGACTTTGCTTTGCGGAGCAGGGGTAGCATGGCTACTGGCTCAGAAATTGTTGAAAACAGCGCAGTTTAGCCATCTTGAATTAGTCACTTTAGCGACGATTGCCGATTTGGTTCCTTTAACCGGCGCTAACAGGATTTTGGTATATTTTGGGATTAAGGCTTTGAGGGAAACAAAACGAATCGGGTTGTTAGCGTTAATAAATAAAGCAGGTATTAACAGAGAAGAAATCGACACTTACGAAATAGGCCATATACTTGCTCCTAGGTTCAATGCGATGGGGAGACTATCTAGCGCAATGGATTCGTTAAGGCTTATTTGTACAAGTGATAAGAAAAAAGCGGAAAAGTTTGCGGAGCTTTTAAATCAGACAAATCTTGAAAGACAGCAATTAACTCAAGAAGCGCTACTGCATGCAAAAAGCAAAGTTGAAAAACAGAGTATTAAGAAATTGATTTTTATAGCCAGCGACAGTTATCAGCAGGGGATTGTTGGTCTTGTCGCAGGAAGAATGGTAGAAGAATTTTATTTACCCTCCATTATTCTTTCGAAGGGTAAAAAATACAGTAAGGCGTCGGCAAGGTCGGTAAAAGGTTTTAACATCGTTGAGTTTTTACGCACAGCGGCGGACTTATTGGTAGATATCGGCGGTCACCCGATGGCGGCAGGTTTTACGGTTGAAAATTCAAAACTTGAACTTTTAGAAAAAAAGCTTTATGAAGCCGCTCGGAAATTACTCAAAAAAGAACATTTAGAAAGAATTCTAAGAATTGACTTAGAACTTCCTACGGATTTAATAAATTACAAAACCTACGAAAAAATCCAACAGTTAGCGCCCTTTGGAATGAGCAACCCGGAACCGACTTTTTTAACAAAGGGATTAACAATCCAAAGTATCAGAGCGGTTGGTAAAGACGGAAGGCATCTAAAGCTAAGTTTACAATCTAAAAATTCAAGCCAAATTTTTAGCGCGATTGCCTTTGGGATAGGAGAAGACTCAAAGATAAAAATTGGAGATAAAGTTGACGTTGTTTATACGATCGAGACCAACATTTGGAATGGGTATAAAAACATCGAGTTGAAGATAAAAGATATTAAGTAAGTTAAGCCTCTATAGAGGCAACTTCATAAACAATTTGCTCTGAGTTTTCTCTTCTCCAAGTTGCCATCACCGATAGAGGCTCTAGCATTGCTCTCGTGAGCCTTTTTCGGTCCGAGTCATCCGCCCTTTTCATAAAAGCTCTCAGTCCTGCTAAAACCAAATTATCGTGAATTCTGTATACATCTTGTTCAGAGTTACCTACATACAGAAGATGCATTCGCCACAGCGCTGCAAGTTCGACAAAGTGATTAAGATTATATGGGAAATGCTTAATTCTCCCTTCAGCGATAGACTGAATAACTTCATCAGAAGGAAGCATATGAAAAGCCCTATGTTGAGAGATATCTTTTAATGCGCCATCATCATCAGGTTCTTCCATAACCCAACAAGAGCTTAACTCTCGAGATGTTGATATTTCTCCAGCAGGAGCAATACCTGCTACAACTTTTTCCGATTCGACTGTTCTGGTCATATTTTTTGGCCGCAAAAAACTTCCGTGCAGGATAAGAGATTTGGTAATCTCTTACCTTTAGGAAGTTCTAATAAAAAGCTTAAATAATTTCATTACTATATCAAATACTATCATTTCTCAGGCTTCTTGTCAAGCAAACCAATCTAATGTATTATGTAGGAGTTATGGCTAAAAATAGCAAACGGGTTTTATCTTCGAAAGCTCACGAATTCGCGGGAAAAGTAACCACGATCAAGGGTTGGATTCGAATCAGAAGAGATCATGGTAAGCTGATTTTTTTGGATGTCAGAGATAGAGACGGTATTATTCAGGTTGTTGTTAATCCTAGAGTTTCCGAAGCTGCTTACAAAGTTGCGCAGGAGCTTAGGCCTGAGTACGCGGTGGAAATCACCGGTAACGTTAACAAGCGTCCGGAGAATGCTATAAATAAAGACATTGTCAGCGGTACAATCGAGATTGAAGCCACCGGGATTAAAATTTTAGCCAAGGCTCAAACGTTGCCTTTCGACATGGGAGGGGATGAACTTAATCTTGAGCTGCCGATTCTTTTAGACCACCGCGCATTAACCTTAAGGCATCCTAAGATTCAGGCTATCTTTAAAGTTCAGGCGGTCGTTATTGATGGTTTTAGGGAATTCTTAAAAAAAGAAGGTTTTATGGAGTTTCAGGCCCCATCTATTGTTCCTGCGGTTGCCGAAGGCGGAGCCGAAGTATTCCAAGTTGATTACTTTGGTCATAAGGCTTATTTAACGCAGAGCCCGCAGCTTTATAAGCAAATTGTAATGTCTGCTTTTGAGCGCGTTTTTTCGGTTAATAAGATTTTCAGAGCAGAGCCAAGCGTTACCACCCGCCACTTAGCCGAAGTTGTCTCTTTGGACGCGGAGATGGCTTTTATAGATTCATGGACAGACGTTAAAGACATGGCGGAGGAAGTTGTGCGTTTTATATTAGAGAGAGTAGGAAAGGAATGCGCAAAAGAGATTAAAGCTTATAATGCCACACTGCCAAAAATGATTGATAAAACTCCAACGCTAAGCCTAAGAGAGGTTCAGGAAAAAATATTTAAACATTCCGGTCGGGACACACGTGGGGAAAAAGATTTGAATCCGGAAGACGAAAGAGAAATTTGCGCTATTATAAAAGAGGAAACGGGTTCGGATTTTGTTTTCGTCTATGGTTATCCTACTAAAAATAAGCCTTTTTACGTTTACCCAAATCCCGATGAGCCTGAATACAATGAGGGCGTGGACCTTCTATGTAGAGGTATCGAATGGTTATCCGGGGGAAGAAGAATTAATGATTACGAGCAGTTATTAAAACATGTTAAGGAGTGGAAAATAAATCCCCAGAAAGTCGAGATGTTTTTGGAGGCTTTCCGTTATGGTGTTCCTCCTGAAGGCGGATTTGCTTTTGGCGCGGAGAGAATGACAATGCAGATATTGGAGCTTTCCAATGTGCGCGAGGCCAGTATTTTCCCGCGGGATATGGAAAGAGTCGATGAAAGGCTTTCAAATTCTAAATAAAACTCCTAAGACATTTTTTATTTTTACACCCCTGGTTCTTTTATTGTCTCTTTTGTCTTTAGCCATGCTTTTTTATGGTCTAGAATTTTGGATAAATAGCAACAAAGTCTTACCCGTTCCCTTTGCGGTATCGCAGGAGGCAAAAATGCCGATTATTAAGACCGAATTTGTACCTACAATTTCGGCAAGGGGAGCGATTATTATGGATGCGGATTCAAAAGTCGTTTTATATTCCAAAAACCCGAATTTAAAGTCTTCGACAGCATCTACGGCTAAAGTAATGACCGCCTTGACTGCGCTGGATTACTTCAAACTCTCGGATGTCTTAACCGTTAGGGAAAAAAATGCAGAAGGGTCGGTTATTGGCCTTACCCAAAAAGAAAAGATGACCTTCGAAAATCTGCTATATGCAATGCTTCTTCCCTCCGCCAACGATGCGGCTTTAGCGATTGCCCAAAATTATCCGGATGGAGAGCAAGCGTTTATTGCCAAAATGAATGAAAAGGCAAAAGAGTTGAAGCTTTACAATACCCAATACGCCGATTCGGCGGGGTTGGTTGATGATGGCGACTATACAACACCGTTTGATATGGCAAGGCTAGCTTCTTTTGCCGTGGAAAAAAGCGAAATCAAGAAAATAGTTGGGACTAAAGAAAAAATAATCACCGACGTAAGCGGTACTCATGTCTATAGCTTAGAAAATCTTAATAAGCTCTTAGGTGAGGACGGGGTGACTGGGGTAAAGACCGGTTACACCGAAGAGGCGGGACAAGTATTAGTTACCTCAAAGATGGAGAAGGGGAAAACTATTATTATTGTTGTAATGAAAAGTGATGACAGATTTGCCGATACTCAAAAACTTCTGAACCTGGTTTCAGATAACCTCACTTATCTATCCATTCATCCGTAACTGCGGGGACATAGGCATAGAAGTTATCATTTCCCTGAAAAACAAATACCGGCATTAGGTACTTTTGTGTTTTCGTAGCGATGTAATATGCGACTGAAACATCGGTAATGCTAACGTTACCCGAGCCTTGATAGGAAGCGACGTAACCGTTTCCATCTTGCAATTCGTCAAAAGCCTGTTTAGTTGTTTTAACGGGATAGGTTGCAAACTCTTCGGTTGCGGTTTGATGAATGCCAAGCGACTGCAAAATTTTTCCATCGTTGCCAATTAAAACATTTAAATTAGAAGTTTTCGGTCCTTCATAAATAATTGAAATTTTGTTTATATCTTTTTGGAATAAATCTACCTCAACCGTTTGTGCGTTGGAAACGCTGCTGGATGGGATTAATTGGCCATTAGCAAGGGAAAAATAATTCACTTGGGTTTTATCGTTATCTATATCATTGACCGGATAACTTATATCACTAAGAAATTTGCTCGCACTTTTTATGGCCGTGTTTTTATCGGGTAAACTTCCGGGCAAAGAAGTTGAAGCAAAGTTTGAAGTCAGAACGAAATCGTAGGTAATGATGTCCATTTTTATACTCTTTGAAAGCCCCGAGTCGTCGGTCGTAGTCCATTGATAGGTCGAATCGGAAATCTTGATTGGCGAAGAGGTGAACCCAAGACCTATCACTTTTGCTTGGGCGTTTTTAAGGCCAAGTAAATCAGGAGCGTAAGTTTTCATTTTAAATATTTTTACTTGGTCAAAGTAACTTGGAAGAGAGCCCGTAAGGGTATTTATTTTATAGCTCAGTTTTTGATTGGTGATGTTGCTTGGAAAAACCTGCGCTTCGAGCTTGCCGAAGGCAACGGTTGGCTTAGGCGGAGGAGTAGGAAAGATAGCTTCTTTTACGATCAAAAATAATTGAATGAAAACGACGACTATAACTAATCCAGCGATGAAAAGGCCACCCCACTTTAAGATATCTTTCGTGTCGTGGCTAGCCTGACTTAAAGTGATCATATATTGAGTATAGGCAAAATTTCAGCTACAATGCAAGCGTATGGTTAAAGTCAGGTTTGCTCCCAGCCCAACCGGAATTCCACATATCGGAAGTACCACTACCGCGCTTTTTAATTTTTTGTTTGCCCGTCATGAAAAAGGTGAATTTATATTAAGAATAGAGGATACTGACCAAAAGAGAATTATAGAGGAAGCCGAAAAAGCAATTCTCGAAATTTTGAATTGGTTAGGATTAAAGCACGATGGGGCAGTAATTCATCAATCAGAAAGATTAGGAATATACAAAAAACACGCTCAAGAGCTAGTTGATAAGAAAATCGCTTTTGAGAGAGATGGGGCAATTTGGGTAAAAGTTCCACAGGAGAAACATTTTGAATGGACGGATCTTGTTGGTCAAAAAAAGATATCTTTTCAAGGTAAAGACGTTGATGAATTTGTAATCTTGAAGTCAGACGGATTTCCCACATACCACTTGGCAAACGTTGTCGACGACCACTTAATGGAGATAACACACGTTATCAGAGGTGAGGAATGGATTTCTTCAACCCCAAAGCATTTATATCTTTACGAAAGCTTCGGTTGGACGCCGCCAAACTTTGCTCATATGCCGGTAATTTTGGGACCTGACAAGACAAAACTTTCCAAAAGACACGGAGCAAAGTCAGTCCTTGATTATAAAAATGAAGGGTATGTCCAGGAGGCGCTTTTGAATTTTATGGCTTTGCACGGTTGGAATCCCGGTGGAGATAGGGAAAAGATGGATATTAGCGAAATGATAAAGTTTTTTAAGTTTGAAGATATGAACACCGCCAATCCTATCTTTGATGTTAAGAAATTGGATTGGCTAAATGGAGTTTGGATAAGAAGCCTTAATAAGCAGGATATAAAAAAGAGGCTTTTGGAATTTTATCAGGACGATAAATCAGTTTTAGAGCTGCTCAATAGTTCAAGTTCACAAACTTTAATAGACGCGGGTATTTCGAGGATGAAGACATTAGCAGATTTTAAGAATTTGGTTAGCATTGATAGACAAAGAGAAATGACTAAGGGCGAAGAAGAATTAGCAGATAAGCTTTTTAAGTATTTGGATAAAGAATTGGGGAGTTTGCAGAATTTGGATTGGGATAACGAAAAATTTTTGGCTGCCCTCAAAAATTTTTCGAAAACCGAAGAATTGCCTTTTAAGACAATTTATTTTCTTTTAACCGGTAAAGAGCAAGGAATAGGACTTTTGGAATTAAATACTATTTACGGGAAAGAATTTTTTATCAAAAATTTAAAATCATGACTAAATCAAGAATAATTGCCGAAGTTATTTCTTTAGTTTTAAGCCCTCTGGTAATTTTAATACCGGTGCCATTTTTTTTAGTTTATAAAAAAACAAACGATCTATCTCTCGCATTATCCTGGACGAGTCTGTCATTAGCGTTTATTCTCCTTTTTTTCGTCCTTATTCTTTTAGGAATCCGTTTTAAGATTTTTTCGGATTGGAACGTCTCCAAGCGGGAGCAAAGGCCGGCATTATTTCTATCGGGAGTTTTTCTGTCTTTAATCTATCTAGGCTCACTGGTCGTGTTTAGTGCTCCTTTCGTTTTAATTTTAGGGATAGTCGCTATTATTTCGGGATTGGTTGTTTTGGGGATAGTAAATATTTTTACCAAGGCCAGCGGGCACCTTGCCGTGCTTTCGGCATTCTTAACTTTTCTTGTTTTAATTGAAGGGCCTCTTCTTTTGGCAAGCTTCATTTTGGTTCCTGTGCTTGCCTGGTCCAGGATGGAAACGAAAAACCACACCTTGCTTCAAACGGTTTTAGGAACAATAGTAGGGGTTTTAACAACGGCTATCATTTATGTTATATTCAAAATAGCATATGTTTAACAGAAGCATCGTCAGTTCTTTTAAGTACGCATTTACGGGGATCTACTATGCGTTAAAATTTAATAGAAATATCAGAATTCATTTTGTTATCGCATTTTTAGTAATCATCGCCAGCATATTTTTTAAAGTCAGCGCATTTGAAATGGGAATTTTGGGGATAATGATTCTTTTGGTCATCTGTACGGAAATGATCAATACCGCAATTGAAGAAATGGTGAACTTATTAACAAATGAACATAGGCTGGAAGCAAAAATCGCTAAAGACGTTTCCGCGGGAATGGTGCTTTTAACGGCAATGGGTTCGGTGATAGTCGGAATTCTGGTATTTACCCCTCACATCCTAAAACTCCTGAAATAGCCTTAAAGTGGCATACCCAATCCAAAATCACATAGTTGTTATATTTTTTCATAAATGAAGCTTTCTCCTGGTAATAGATAAACTTTTTCTATACCTTGTAAATCGCTATAGTCATATTTTTTATAAACATTCGAGACTGCTTCTATTGTACTTTCTTGATAAAGATCTTTTCCGCTCATAAACTTGAATAAATGAAGAGGTATCAATACCTTTGGCCTAAGATCTCTTATGTTGTAGGGATGAAGTGTATTGTTTGCCAATAAAATATCAAAGTCTTTCATAGCATAGACTGCTTGAGCTTCTTCTTTGTTTTTAAAATCTCTACCGTCTCCTGTATGAAGCAATTTGAATTCTTCAGTTTCGACAATAAACCATGCATTGGGCACTCTAAAATTACCATCTCCCCGATGGTCTGTCTGATAAGCTGTTATTTTTACACCATTGATATTCTTGGTCTCACCACTGGGTAATTTGAAAATATTGCCAGGTGCATCTTTGGTAAAAGTAAATTTATCAGGGAAAACAATTGTCTTATTTTGTTCTAAGGCTTTTTCAAGCAATCCCGGATCGTAATGATCTCCATCCCCATGAGATACAATAAAAATATCAACAATGTCTGCAAGTGCATTATGCGCTTGAGAAAAGGGTATATTGGCCGTATCAATAGCTATCGTTTGCCTGTTTGTTTTAATAACGACACCCATATTAAGTAGACTCCAAATTTTGATTTTACCCTTCTCAACTTTAGTGTTTTTAATATTCGTAATGGCTTTCTGGACTCTTAAATCTGATAATTTTCTTTGGTTTGAATACCAATAGAAGTATAAGGCCGGAGTGTTCTCGGGTAGCTTATCAGCAAGATAATTACCGTATTCCTTAATTAAGCTCCATCTTTCGCTATTTGAGCTTAAGGGATTTGACTGCTCAATCTTATTATTGAGCGTCTTAGTTGAGGTGGGGGTGTAAAGATAAGTTGCGGTAAGGAATAAGATTAAAAGTAAAATAAAAACTAAGCTACTGAGATATTTTTTCATAGAACAGTTCGATCCCATAACTAATCATCATTCCAATTTAGTTATGGTTCCGAGCGCTAAAATATTTTAGTTTTTTGAAAACAGGATTTAACAAGATAAAAATTAGAATACTGATTATTAATATGACGGTTCCTAAAAAATAAACAGCGGAAGGCCCCTTGATAATTGGAAAATCGTTTTGTAACCATGGTTTGGTGATCATTTCATATTCTCCTTGAATAAGTAAAAACCACAAAAAAGAAAGAAAAGCTAAGGTAATGATTTTAAGAAATGTAATTAACTTCTTTCTCATTAATTTTTATTATATCAGAAATATTTTAAGGCTAATTTACTGCGGGACTTGGATTCCCGTAAAAAATTTTCAACTCTTCAGAGTAAACGAACCTAGATTCTGTATTGGTTGGGATTTGGGCTGAGCATACCGGTCTAGACCCATTATATCATTATAGCGGTGTCTCACATTTGAGGTTAAATGAGACAAATGAGACAGTATAAAAAGGGTGTCTCAATGATGATGTAGTTTTATATAGTTAAATTATGACTCCTTTAAGCAACAGCTCATTCTTCAATTCTTTTACCAGCCTGTGTGTATTTCCATGCATAAGTAATCCCTGATATGAGACGATTGATTCTTTTGTGCGTTTCTGTTTTAATCTCCTCAACATCCTTCTTTTAGTGGAAGTTCTTAGGATCCTGTGGCGTGGGAAATTTACCCAACCTAAGAAATCGACTCCTGACGAAAGCGTTTTGATGTAAAGCTTATTCGGATGAAGAGTAAGTTTTAACTCATTTTCTAAAAATTCAGATAACGTTGGAATAATATCAACTAAATATTGTTTGTCTTTATATAAAATCACAAAATCATCGGCGTAGCGAATATAATATTTAACTTTAAGAGTTCTTTTAACAAACTGGTCAAACTCATTCATGTAGACGTTAATTAATAATTGACTAGTCAAATTACCAAGCGGAAGACCTACTCCGACATCCGTATTGAAACTAATAATAATTTCATTCAATAACCAAAGAGTGTCATCGTCGTTAACATATTTCTTTAATATTGCATTTAAAGCTTCATGATTGATACTGGCAAAGAATTTCTTTATATCTCCTTTTAACACCCAGCAAGTGGCAGTGTCGTTTTTCGAGACTTTTCTTGCCATTTCTCTAAATCTATTTATCGCCCTATGAGTTCCCTTATTAATTCTGCACGAATAAGAATCGTAGATAAATTTTCTATCAAAATACGGATACAATATCCTGCAAACAGCATGATGAACGAGTCTATCTTCAACGCTTGCCTTATGAATATCTCGGGGTTTTGGATCATTAATTTTAAAGGCAAAATATTTACCATGTTTATATTCTTTACTTGCTAAATTCTTATGAAGATTAAAAATATTATCGCAAAGATTGACTGAGAATTCGCAGACGTCTCTTCGTTTCCTTTTACCTTTTAAAAATTCCCGCCAGGAGATAAGCAAATTCTCTACAGAAATGATATTATTGAAAACATTATGACCAAAGATTCTGCAGGTTCTACTCTCTCTCTCTCTCTCTCTCTCTCTCTCTCTCGAAAAAGCTTCCATACTTTCCCGCATCAAAGAGGGATATTTGATTTGGGTTAGTATTTCGCCTCATATTCCAAAAGGTTCACGCTACACAATCGGCACAAGGATTGAGAACAAATTACTTGATTTACTGGAAATTGCATATATTGCCTATTATACCGAAAAAGAGAAAAGAGTTGAGAAAATTTCGCAGTGTATTTTAATCCTAGATACCCTAAAATTCCTTCTCTTAGTTGCTTGGGAAGGAAAAGTTATTTCTAATAAGCATTTTGAAGAAATTTCCACTAAATTGAATGAAATAGGAAAAATGTTCGGGGGTTGGAAGAAAAGCTTAGAGATAGAACAAATAAAAAACCGCCAAGTCTGAGTTGGCGGAAAGAATTTCTTTCGAGGTGAAACTACAAACTGATAGTCGGGATTCCACTTGTTGTCAGGATTAGCATAATTAGCATTGAACCACAAACCGTCCTTGTTGCGTTCGACATACAAGACATTTGGATTGCCATTCGAGTCAGTTTTTGTATAACGCGCCATCTAATTCACCGCTAACCTAGTAATAACAAGAGATTAGCTGTATTTTACTTGTGATATAAAATCAACCAGCGCATTACACCAAGTTTTTCTTTTTTAGTGGACAAGATAAGAATCCTCTACAAAAAGCCGTAGCCTTTTGTACTCCCAATAGGTATTTGCCGAAGAGGTCTTGAAAAGCCGTAACCGTTCAATAAAACCAATCTAAAGATTAGTATAGCAAAAATTTTCGGCCGAAAAACCAAAGGGTCAAAGAGTTTAAGATTCTAAAAATCCGAAGGGACAAAAGAACTAAGAACTAATTACTTGCGAGGGGAAACTACAAACTGACAGTCGGGATTCCACCCGTCGTCAGGATTAGCATAACTAGCATCGAACCACAAACCGTCCTCGTTGCGTCCGACACACAAGACATCTGGACCGCCATACGAGCCAGTGAAAGGTTCCATAATTCCAACTAAAGGCTTACCTGTTTCAACCGGTATATTACCCTTTACGGCTTCTATTGCAAGCCTTAACATTGCTTCTGCTGAAATTGTATCACCGAACTCTTTTGCCTTTTTCCAAACTTGTGTGGTGGTTGGGTAATCAGCTTGAAGTCCCATTGTACGAGTACTCATAGCTACAGGGATTAGTGTTTGTTCTCCCTCTGGAGAAGTAGCTGCTCTTTGAAGACCTTGTCTTGCCCAAGTTCCAATATTAAGTCCTCTTGTGGAATCTGCCAACTTTTCCATTTCTTTATTGCTCATACCAACTGTTTGAATTTCTGGAAGACGGATTGTGCCTTCGGGAATTATAGGGCCTGTTGAAGTTTCAGTAGTTAGTCCCTGTTGTTTAGGCATTCTAGGAGTAAGCCATCCTTGTTTTCCGGCATGATCAACGCTAGCTTTTAATGCCATAAGACCACCAACCGCTGCCTGGTCTCCTCGGTCTGCTGCTAATTGTGCATGGAAAGCAATTATTTCTCTTGCCTCTTTTACCATATGAGAACGGATGTTATCATACTATGAGTTAGTTGTCAATACTTCGAGCTTTTACATAAATAATCTTAGTTGTATAATAATTCCATGAAGAAACCTTTAATTATCATTTTCTCCTGTCTTACTGTTTTAACCTTAATCCTTTTGTTTATAAATCTTTTTAATACTACCCAAAAGCCAATTGAGCTAACGGCAAGAGAAACATTTAAAGATTGCGGGAGCAATATAGATAAAGAAGGAGCAACTCATACTTTAGATATAAAATGTTTTGCCGAAGCTTTTAAGACTTGTACGCCAGCCAAGATTTACGAAGAACAATTTCCCCCAGACAATGTCCCTTCTATTAAAACAACTACTATCATTGAAGGCAAAACCGATAAGGGATGTAGGATTCAAGTAAATGTTAGAAACGTACTGGCAATTCCTGAGAATAATATTTATTACTGTTATAGCGCTGCAATGGGAAGAGCTGATGATACGCAAAATTTTAATCATCTGGTAATAGACAATTGCGATAACAATAAAACATCTATTTATTAAAAAATGAGGAGTTTGGCAAACCAAATCAAGCTAAATAGGGATCACGGTCACTTAGGGGTGCACGTGCTTGCTGCGGAGCTTGGACTCGAACCAAGATAACATCCTCCAGAGGGATGCGTACTACCATTATACGACTCCGCAATTCACTCAAATTATATCAAACCAAACTATATTTTGCTCGGTAAAGCGTATTCTTAATTTTTAGCAACTCAAATAAATGAAAGAAAATTGTTCTAGGTATTGTATTAATGATAGAGGGGAGGTGAGATATATGAAAATAGTAACAATTTTAACTCTAAGTGCCATTGCGGTAGCTTTAGGTGGATTAATTGCTTTTCCTAAAGTAGCAGATGCATACAGAGGTGATCCTTCAGTTCATGGCCCAAATTATTCTGTGGAACGTCATGAAACAATGGAAAAAGCGTTTGAGAATAATGATTACAATGCTTGGAAAAATTTAATGCAAAATCGTGGTAGGGTTACGCAAGTAATCAACAAAGATAATTTTGCAAAATTTGCAGAGATGCATAGATTAGTAGAACAAGGAAAAACTCAGGAAGCTAATCAAATTAGACAAAGCTTGGGTCTAGGACTCCAAAATGGAAGCGGACAAATGTCTGGGATGGGCATGCATAGGTGGAGTAAGTAGTTTACGGTATTTGTAAACCGCCTGCCCCGAGTAGCATCGGGGTTTTGGCGTATTAAGCTTAATGAAAGAAAATGGAGATATCAATTGTATTATAATGTGTGGGACATGTCGTTATTTAAAAAAACTACCGATGAGAAGCTGGTTGAAGATATACGTTCAAAAAATAAGGAACTGTATGCCGTTATCGTTGAAAGGTATCAAAATAAGCTCATGAAATATGTAGTTTATCTAATTCATGACGAACACAAAGCAGCAGATGTTGTTCAGGAGACTTTTATTAAAGCATATATAAACTTAAATGGATTTAATGTTAAGAAAAATTTTTCAAGCTGGATTTATCGCATTGCCCACAATGAAGCGATGAATATGGTAAAAAAGTACAGAAAGGAAGTTCCTATGAACCTTAATTTCGATATAAAAAGCGATTTAGAATTAGAAGAAGAGTTTAGTAAAAAAGAAATTAAAGAAAAAGCAGAGAAATGTTTAAATCAAATACCCATAATTTATTCTGAGCCATTAGTCCTCCATTTTTTAGATGACAAATCATATAAGGAAATTAGTGATATATTAAGAATTCCTATGGGCACAGTTGCGATACGTATTAATAGAGCAAAGGCTATAATGAGAAATATATGTCAAAAAAACAAATAAATATAAAAAATAATGTAATGGCTCAGATTAGGGAAGGCAAAATTACTATGCATTCCAAGGCTTATTTTGTCGTCGGTTCAATGTTTCTTTTCGTTGGATTTATCGCCTTATTTATTTTGTCGGTCTTTCTTATAAACATAATATTTTTCGTTCTCAAATCTCATGGACCAATGGGACAATATAGGCTAGAGCTTTTGATTTCCAATTTTCCTTGGTGGGCACCTCTTTTTGCCATCTTAGGAATTGTTATAGGCATAGGCATTTTAAGAAAATATGATATTTCCTATAAAAAGAATTTTTTTCTTTTAATACTTCTTTTTATTGGGGCAATTTTTCTATCTGGTTGGTTGATGGATGTAACAAGGGTTGATGATAATTGGCTTAAAAGGGGACCAATGCAGAAAGTTATGAGGCACTATATCCAAAATAATGATTTGCCGGATCGTGGTTTTAATAAGCAAATGCGGAACAATAGAATAATGCAATTTAAGTAATAGGCTTCCTCGGACTTTTATCTCGTTTTAAAATTAGATGTTATTAAGTGGAGCAAACAGCACAGTTAAATTGGTAATAGAATTATTATTGATTCAATAAAGTTGTTTAAATCCAACCAATTAAAATAACGATCCCCATCAAAAGCATGATAATGCCTGCAATTAAATGTAGAATTTTTAGACGTTTTTGTCGAATTTCCTCTGCCTTGGCTGGATTAAATCCTTTATAAACTGCAAAAGAGATTAAAAGCATAGGTGAAACAAAAATAAGATTATACAAAAGAAGATATAAAATAGCTTGTATGTCAAAAGTTTTTTTTGCTAGCATTCCCAAAATTACAATATATGGTCCACTTGTGCAAGGCAGCAAAAATAAACTAACCAAAAATCCAATTA
>Ga0105105_10000153_pt1 | contig 33047 bp, 29 predicted proteins | sample PPLLaktember2015_4_FD_79108 | JGI IMG/M metagenome (GOLD analysis project Ga0105105, IMG submission 79108) | Freshwater sediment microbial communities from Prairie Pothole Lake near Jamestown, North Dakota, USA - PPLs Lake P8 Core (1) Depth... | ecosystem: Environmental > Aquatic > Freshwater >...
CGCCGGCACCCACGGCAAGACCACCACCTCGTCGCTGCTCGCCTGGATCCTCGAGGCCTGCGGCCGCTCGCCGGGCTTCCTGATCGGCGGCGTTCCGGTCGACTTCCCGTTCTCGGCGCGCCTGTCGGCGCCGGACGCCCCGTTCGTGATCGAGGCGGACGAATACGACACCGCGTTCTTCGACAAGCGTTCGAAGTTCGTCCACTACCGTCCGACGACGGCGATCCTGAACAACCTCGAGTTCGATCACGCCGACATCTTTCCCGATCTGGCGGCGATCGAGACGCAGTTCCATCACCTGGTGCGCACCGTGCCGCGAAGCGGACGGCTCGTCGTCAACGGCGCCCAGGCATCGCTCGCGCGGGTGCTCTCGCGAGGATGCTGGAGCGAACACGTCGCGTTCGATGCAGATGACGGCTGGCACGCCGAGGCGGTCGTCGACGAACCCGATGCGACGGGCTTCGACGTCCTTCGGGGCTCGGAACGCCTGGGCCGCTGCCGGCTGCCGCTGTCGGGTCGGCACAACCGCTCGAACGCCATCGCCGCGATCGCCGCCGCGGAGCACGAGGGCGTGTCACCGGCCGACGCCATCGCGGCCCTCGGCCGCTTCGGCGGGGTCAAGCGCCGGATGGAGGTGCGCGGCACCGCCGGCGGGGTCACCGTCATCGACGACTTCGCGCACCACCCCAGCGCGATCGAGACCACGATCGACGGCCTGCGGGCTCGGCTGGGGCCGGGCGAGCGGATCCTCGCGGTGATCGAGCCGCGCTCGAACACGATGAAGCTCGGCGCGATGAAGGCCCTGCTGCCCGGCAGCCTGGAGGGCGCGGAGCGCACCTACTGCTATGCGGGCGGGCTCGGCTGGGACGCCACCGAGGCGCTGGCTCCGCTGGGCGCCCGCGCCGCGGTGTTCACCGCGCTCGACGCGCTGGTCGCGGCGGTCGCGGCCGAGGCGCGGAGCGGCGACCGCGTGCTGGTGATGAGCAACGGCGGCTTCGGCGGCGTGCACGGCAAGCTGCTCGAGGCGCTGGGCCGGCGCTGAGCGCGCCCGGGCGCCACCGACCGATGCTCGTCTACCTGCACGGCTTCAGGTCGTCACCCTCCTCGTTCAAGGCGCGGCTGCTCGAGACGCGGATGGCCGAGCTCGGGCGCTCCGCCGAATTCGCCTGCCCGGCGCTTCCGGTCTCGCCGCGCGAGGCGATCGAGCTCGTCGAATCGCGCTGGCGCCCGGGGCCGGACGACACGCTCGTCGGCAGCTCGCTCGGAGGCTGCTATGCCACGTACCTGGCCGAGCGACACGGCTGCCGGGCGGTGCTGCTGAACCCGGCGACGCGGCCGGCCGCCCGACTGGCCGCCTACCTCGGGCCGCAGACGATGTACCACGATGCGTCGGTGAGCTTCGAGCTGACGCAGGCGCATCTCGACGAGCTGCGCGCGATCCAGGTCGCCGGGATCACCCGGCCCGGGCGCTACTTCCTCGTGGCCGCCACCGGCGACGAGCTGCTCGACTGGCGGGAGATGGTCGCCGCCTATCCCGGGGCGCGCCACCTCGTGATCCAGGGCAGCGATCACGGGCTGTCCGACTTCGCCGACCACCTCGACGCCGTGCTCGACTTCGCGGGCGTGACCCCGGCCCGTCCGGGCTGAGGCGCTCAGGCCGCTCAGGCCGCCCGACGGGTCGGGTCGGCCCGCGAGCGCACCAGGCGACCCGGCGTCGCGCCCGTCGGCCGGTCGTCGCGCAGCGTCTCGACGCCCGCCACGAAGGTGTGCCGGTATCCGGTGGCCGCCTGCAGGAAGCGACGGCCGCCGGCCGGCAGGTCGTGCTCGATCCAGGGCCGGTGCAGCACCAGTCCGCCGAGGTCGATCAGGTTCAGGTCCGCGCGCATGCCCGGGGCGACGACGCCGCGATCGGTCATCCCGTAGGCCCGCGCGCTGTCCATCGTCTGCTTGCGGACCAGCCGCTCCAGCGCGATGCGCGGTCCGCGCCGGCGGTCGCGCGCCCAATGGGTGAGCAGGAAGGTCGGGCCGCTGCCGTCGCAGATGGTGCCGACGTGCGCGCCGCCGTCGCCGACGCCCATCACGGTCGCGTCGTCCTCGAGCATCGCGCGCACCACTTCGAGATCGCCGCCGGTGTAGTTCTCGAACGGGTGAAGCAGCACGCCGCGCCCGTCGTCGGCCAGCAGGATCTCGAGCGCGAGCGCCCAGGGCGAGCGGCCCTGCGCGCGGGCGCGCGCCCCGATCGCGTTCGCGAGGTCCGGTTCGTAGTCCGGCACGGCGCCCATCTCGAAGGCGCGCTCGAGCATGCCGCCGATCATCCGGGTCCTGCCGTCCTGCGGGCGTTCGTCGACGAGGCGCGCGCGCAGCGCCGCATCGGATCGCAGTCGCGCGACCCGCTCGGCGAGCGGCAGCGCCTCGAGCCCGGCCCAGGCCGGATGCATGCCGAACGGGTTCAGCGTGGCCTCGAGGCCGAGCAGCACGCCGATCGCGCGGCTGCCCACCTGGCCGGTGACCTCGAGCCCCGTCGCGCGGGCCGCGTGGATCTGGTCGAGCGTCTCGCGCCACAGCGTGGGCGCGCGGTCGACCTGGATCAGCAGCAGCGACAGCGGCCGGCCGGCGGCGCGCGCGGCGGCGGCCAGGACGTCGAAGTCGCCCGAACCGAAGTCGGAGTTCACCTCCAGCACGCCCCGGCCCGCGCGGCGCATCGCACGCGCGAGCGCCATCAGCTCGGCCTCGTCGGCGGTCAGGCTGGGCGTCGGCCGGCCGTCGGCGGCGCGGTGCTTGACCGTGCGCGAGGTGGTCAGCCCGAGGGCGCCGGCGCACAGCGCCTCGTCGAGCAGGCGCGCCATCTCGTCCCGCTCGCGCGGCGTGGGGCGCTCGGCGTGGTCGCCGCCGCGCTCGCCCATCACGTAGCAGCGCAGCGCCGCGTGCGGCACCTGCGCGCCGATGTCGATCGCGTGCGGCAGCCGCTCGAGCGCGTCGAGGTATTCGGGGAAGCTCTCCCAGCCGAAGGGAATGCCCTCGGCCAGCACGGTGCCGGGGATGTCCTCGACGCCTTCCATGATGTTGATCAGCTGGTCGATGCCGCCCGGGCGCAGCGGCGCGAAGCCCACGCCGCAGTTGCCGAACACCGCCGTCGTCACGCCGTGCACCGACGAGGGCGCGAGCTGGGCGTCCCAGGTGGCCTGGCCGTCGTAGTGGGTGTGGATGTCGACGAAGCCCGGCGTCAGCAGCAGGCCGCCCGCGTCGATCTCCCGCTGCCCGCGTCCGATCGGCATCGTGCCGCCGCGGGCGACGTCGCGGGCATCGACCTGCTCGACGCCGGGAACGACCGCGGCGCCGTGCCGATGGATCGCCGCGATCGTGCCGCCGTCGACCGCCACGTCGGCGATGCAGGCGGGTGCGCCCGTGCCGTCGACCAGCGTCGCGCCTCGAATGACCAGTCCGTGCATCGTCTCCTCCGTCGGTGGGGCCCGCGGGGCCGTCGCCGCGGACCCCGGGACCATTGTGGGCACCGGCCCTCGGCCACGTCCGTGCGGGGTGCGGGGATTTCGACACGGCGGCCGGCCGGCCGTTCCGTGAATCCCGTCATCCGGAACCGGGCCCCGGTCCGCTTAGAATGCGGCCCGTTCCTCATTTCCCACGGACCCGCCATCGTGCGTCTCAAGGACAAGGTTGCCATCGTCACCGGAGCGGCCCAGGGCATCGGGCTCGCCACCGCCATCCGTTTCGCCGCCGACGGCGCGCGCGTCGTCGTCGCCGATCTCAACGCGCAGCGCGTCGACGCCGCGGTGGCCTCGCTGCGCGCCGCCGGCGGCCGCGCGCTCGGCTGCCTGGTCGACGTCACCGACCGCACGACCATCGATGCGATGGTGTCGCAGGTGCGCGCCGAATGGGGGCGCATCGACGTGCTGATCAACAATGCGGGCATCACCAAGGACGCGCGGCTGGCGAAGATGAGCTCGGCGCAGTTCGACTCGGTGATCGCGGTCAACCTCAAGGGCGTGTTCGAGTGCACTCAGGCCGTGGCCGAATCGATGGTCGCGCAGGGCTCGGGCTCGATCGTCAACGCGTCCTCGGTCGTCGGCCTGTACGGCAATTTCGGCCAGACCAACTACGCGGCGACCAAGGCCGGCGTGATCGGCCTGACCAAGACCTGGGCGCGCGAGCTGGGTCCGAAGGGCGTGCGCGTGAACGCCGTGTGCCCGGGCTTCGTGAAGACCGCCATCCTCGAGACCATTCCCGAGGAGGTGATGCAGAAGATGGTCGCGAAGGTGCCGCTCGGGCGGCTCGGATCGCCCGAGGAGATCGCGGCGGTGTACGCCTTCCTCGCCTCCGACGACGCGAGCTATCTCAACGGGGCGGTGATCGAGGTGTCGGGCGGCATCCAGCTGTGACCGGGCCGCGGTGCCTCCGACGCTAGGTCGCCCGCGGCGCCGCGTTCAGCTCGAGCCAGCCCGTCCACAGGATGTCGAGCCCCATGCACAGCAGGATGAACGCGGCCAGCCGCATCATCACCAGCGTGCCCAGTGGCCCGAGGCGCCCGAGCATCGCGCCGGCGTGGCGGTTCGACAGGTAGATCACCGCGGCGGTGAGCGCGGCGCCCGCCACGGCGGTGGTCGCATGGGCCAGGTAGAGGATGGGCGAGCCGGGGATCTGCGCGCCGAGCGCGATCGACGCGGCGATCGTGCCGGGCCCGGTCATCAGCGGGAAGGTCAGCGGATAGAAGCTCTTGCGCTGCAGCGCGTCGTTCGACAGCGCGGTGCTCTGCAGCGCGGCCGCCGACCGGACCTCGTCGTCCTCGCGGCTGTGCAGCATGCGCCAGCCCGCGCTCGCCACCAGCAGGCCGCCGCCGATCCGCACGATCGGCAGCGAGATGCCGAAGAAGTCGAGCACGTAGGTGCCGATCAGCAGCGAGCCCGCCACCACGAAGAAGGCGTTGACCGCGACCTGGCGCGCCAGGCTCGAGACCACCGCCCGGTCGGTGCCGACGGTCGCGACGAAGACCGGCGCGACGCTCGGCGGGTTGATGATCGGCAGCAGCGTGAGCGGCACGACCAGCACGGCCTTCAGCAGCGGGAACAGCTCGTCGAGCATCGGAGGCGGCGGCGGGGAGGGGAGCTCGACTGTGCCACGGACGGCGGCGGCGCGTCAGGCCCCCGCCGCGGCGCCCGGCCGCGGCCCGGCCTCGGTCGCACGCACCAGCAGCGCGACGCAGGCGATCAGCACCGCCGACACGATCGGCAGTCCGCGGTAGCCGACGGCCGCGATGACGGCACCGCCGATCGCGGCTCCCGCGGCCGTGCCGACGTAGATCATCGACGCATTGAGCGCGAGGACCGCGGTCGCCTGGCGGGGGGCCATCGACACCAGGCGGGACTGCTGGGCCGCGTAGAACGCGAAGCCGATCACGCCCCAGCACAGGAATGCCGCGACGACCGGCGCGGTCTGCCCGGGCAGCGCCCCGATCGCGGCGAACACCAGCAGGAACCCCGCGCAGATCGCGTACATCAGCCGCGTCGGGCCGATGCGGTCCGCGAGCGTGCCGCCGAGGAAGGTGCCGCCGAGCGCGGCCACGCCGAAGCCGGCCAGCACGGGCGCGATCATCGGTGCGGGCACGCCGGCGTACTCGCGCAGGAACGCGCCGACGTAGCTGAAGATCGAGAAGATCGACGCGAAGTACACGCCGGTGATCGCGAGCGCCCCGACGATGCGCACGTCGCGCAGCAGGTGGCCGATGCCCGAGAGGCTGGCCGGCGCGGTCGGCACGCCGCGCGGCGCGCGCGCCACCAGCAGCGCCAGCACCGCGAGCGCGGCCGCCGACACGCCCCAGAACGCGAGCGGCCAGCCGAAGCGCGACAGGCCCGCCCAGGCCCCGAACGGCACGCCGATCACGTAGGACAGGCCGATGCCGGCGAAGGTGACCGACAGGGCGCGGCCGCGCATCGCGGCGGGCACCAGCGCGACCGCGAGCGCGGCCGCGGTCGGGGTGAACAGGCCCGCGCCGCAGGCCATCGCGACGCGCGCCAGCGCGAGCTCGCCCCAGGTCGCGGCGAGCGCGGAGGCGGCGTTGGCGCCGAGCAGCAGCAGCATCGACACCCACAGCACGGTGCGCGCGTCGAAGCGGCCGGCGACCGCGACCAGCAGCGGAGCGGCGATCGCGTTGGCCGCCGAGTAGACCGTCATCAGCTGGCCGGTGGCCGACACCGAGGTGCCGAGCGCCCGCGACAGCGGCTCGACGATGCCGCCGATCATGAACCCGCCGGTGCCCACCACCAGATTGCCGAGCGCCAGCGCCCACAGGAACGCGGGCAGCCGGGCGGGCGCGCCCGGGCTCACCGGCCGGGTCCGCTCAATCCCGGTCCCCGCCCAGCAGCGCCGACAGCCCGCCCTGCTCGCGGTTGCCGCCGGACTGCGGCGCCGCCGCGAACACGCGGGAGGCCAGCCGCGAGAATGGCAGCGACTGCAGCCAGATCGTGCCCGGACCGCGCAGCAGCGCGAAGAACAGGCCCTCGCCGCCGAACAGCGCGGTCTTGACCTTGCCGACGTACTCGACGTCGAAGTCCACGCCGTCGGTGTAGGCGACGACGCAGCCGGTGTCGACCCGCAGCAGCTCGCCCGGCGCGAGGCGCCGCTCCATGACCGTGCCGCAGGCGTGCACGAAGGCGAGGCCGTCGCCCTCGAGCTTCTGCATGATGAACCCCTCGCCGCCGAAGAAGCCGGCGCCGAGCTTGCGCTGGAAGGCGATGCCGAGCGAGACGCCGCGCGCCGCGCACAGGAAGGCGTCGCGCTGGCACATGACGCGTCCGCCGAGGGCGGCGAGGTCCATCGGCAGGATCCGGCCGGGGTAGGGCGCCGCGAAGCCGAGCTTGCGGCGCACCGTCGCCTGGTTGGCGTAGACGGAGGTGAACAGCGACTCGCCCGTCAGCAGCCGCTTGCCGGCGCCGACCAGCTTGCCCAGCAGGCCGCCGCCGCCGCCGCTGCCGTCGCCGAAGACGGTGTCGAGGCCGATGCCGTCCTCCATGTACATCAGGCTGCCGGCCTCGCCGACCATCGCCTCGCCGGGGTCGAGCTCGACCTCGACGTACTGCATCTCGCCGCCTTGGATCCGGTAGTCGATGACATCCATCGCCATGAGGGCCTCCGGTCTGGGAAGTGGGGCGGGCAGTGTAGCCGACTGGCTATAATCGGCCGCTCGGCGGCGCCTGGCCGCGTCACCGGAAGTCACAGCGTTCCATGGCGAGCACCCACGTCCTGTTCGAGGAAGACGGCGCCTTCAAGGCCGGCACCGTCCTCTCCGATGCCGGAGCCAGCCTGCAGGTCGAGGCGGCCAGCGGCAAGCGAACGAAGGTCAAGACCTCGATGGTGTTCCTGCGCTTCCCGTCGCCGTCGCCGGTCGAGCTGCTCGAGCAGGCGCACCGCGCCGCCGAAGGCATCGATCTCGACTTCCTCTGGGAATGCGCGCCGCAGGACGAGTTCGACTTCGCCGCCCTCGCGGACGACTACTACGGCCATCCGCCGTCCCCGGTCGAGGCCGCCAGCCTGCTGTTCCGCCTGCACGCCTCGCCCGTCTACTTCTACCGCAAGGGTCGCGGCCGGTATCGGCCGGCGCCGCCCGAGACGCTGCGCGCGGCGCTCGCTGCGCTCGAGCGCAAGAAGGAGCAGGCGGCCCGCATCGAGGTGTGGGCACAGGCGCTCGCCGACGGCGACTCGCCCGAGCCGATCCGCCGCGAGGCCGCGCGGCTGCTGGTGCGCCCCGACAAGAACGCCGCCGAGTGGAAGGCGCTCGATCGCGCCTGCGCGCTGACCCGCTCGCCGCCGGCGCGCGTGCTGCTGTCGGCCGGCGCCTTCGCCGATGCGCGGGCGCTGCACATGGGCTGTTTCCTCGCCGAGCAGTTCCCGCAGGGCACCGGGTTCGGCAACCCCGATCCGACGCCGCTCGACGAGGCGCTCGCCGCGCGCGTCGCCGCGCTGCCGATGGCCGAGGTGGAGCCGTTCTCGATCGACGACTCCACGACGACGGAGATCGACGACTGCCTGTCCGTGCAGCGCCTGCCCGACGGGCGCCTGCGCGTCGGCGTGCACATCGCCGCGCCGGGCATCGCGATCGCACCGGGCGACGCGCTCGATCAGATCGCGCGCGAGCGGATGTCGACGGTCTACATGCCGGGCGACAAGATCACCATGCTGCCCGACCTGCCCATCGAGCGCTTCTCGCTCGAGGCGGGCCGGGTGCTGCCGGCGCTGTCGCTGTACGCCGACCTCGACGAGTCCGGCCGTCGCGTGTCCTCGACCCACACCCGGGTGGAACGGATCCGCGTCGCCGCGAACCTGCGCCACGACCGCCTCGACGACCTGATCTCCGAGGAGGCGCTGGCCGATCCGGCGCCGGGCGCGCCCGATCCGCTCGCCACCTTCGCGCAGGCCGATGCGCTGCGGGTGCTGTGGCGCCTGACGCTCGGCCTGTCCGACGAGCGCGACCGCATGCGCGGCAAGCCCGAGGGCCGCAACCGCGTCGACTTCAGCTTCTACGTCGAGCGCGACGCGCAGGGCGTCGAGTCGGTCCGGATCGTCCAGCGTCGCCGCGACGCGCCGCTCGACCGCATCGTGGCCGAGCTGATGATCCTCGCGAACTCGGCCTGGGGCGGGCTCCTGGCCGACCACCGCGTGCCGGGCATCTATCGCGCGCAGGCGCCGGGCGCGCGGGTGCGCATGACCACCCATGCGCAGCCTCACCAGGGCCTGGGGGTCGCGCAGTACGGATGGGCGACCTCCCCGCTGCGCCGCTACGTCGACCTGGTCAACCAGCGTCAGCTGATCGCGGTCGCCGGCGGCACGCCGCCGCCCTACCAGGGCAACGATGCCGACCTGTACGCGGTGATCCAGTCGTTCGACGCCCGCTATGCGTCGTACGCCGAGTTCCAGCAGCGCATGGAGCGCTACTGGTGCCTGCGCTGGGTCGAGCAGCAGCCGTCCCGCAGGCTCGAGGCCGTCGTGGTCCGCGACGAGCTGGTCCGGATGGCGCGCGCGCCGCTCTACGTGCGCATGCCCGAGCTGCCGGCGATGCAGCTCGCGCCGGGTCGGCGCATCGTCGTCGACCTGAGCGAGACCGACCTGCTCGAGCTGTCGGTGGCCGCCCGGTTCGTCGAGTTCGCCCCGGAGGTGTCCGAGGACACCGAGCTGGTGGAACTCGAGGATCCGATGGACGGCGTCGACGAGGTGCCGGGCCCGCCCGAAGCCGAGCGGGCGGGCGACGCTCCGGCGTCACCCGACGGCACGGCCGATGTCGACGACACGGCCGACGACGGGTCGACCGACCGGGCCGCATCGGCCGACACCGCGCCCCCGGGCGCGGGCTGAGCGACGCCCCACGATGCCGCCGCGCGCCCCGACGCCGCCGCAGGAGCCCGACCGCTCGGCCGGCGCCGCCGCGCGCCGGCTCGGAGGGAGCGGACCCGGCCCCGGCCCGGGCGACCGGGGCGTTCGGGGGGCCGCCACCGACCGGAGCGGACGCGCCGCGTCCGACGCCGCGAAGGCCGCGGGCGCCCCCGCCGGGCGTTCCGTCGCTGCACCCGCCGCACCCGCCGCACGTGCCGCCTGGCGCAGACGCCTCGACGATGCGCTCAGCGTCCGCGACCCGATGCGGGTCGCGCTGATCGCCTCGCTGGTGCTGCACGCGGTCGTGATGTTCATGAAGTTCGCGCCGCCGATGCCGGTCCGCGTGAACCCCAACGATGCGCGTCTCGAGGTCGTGCTGCTCAACGCCCAGACGCGGGCGCGGCCGCTGACCCCGGAGGTGCTGGCGCAGGTCAACCAGGAAGGCGGCGGCGAGCACGAGCGCGGCCGCGCCAAGTCGCCGCTCCCCGCCGAGACCACCGCGCGCGACGGGACGGTGCTGCAGGAGCAGCGCCGCCGCGTCGAGCAGCTCGAGCGGCAGCAGCGCGAGCTGATGACCATCGCGAAGGGCCCGCAGGCCTACGTGACGCCCGAGAAGTCGGCCGAGGCGCCGCGCCCCGACGCGGCCGACCGCGACGACCTGAACGCGGTGCTCGCGCGGATGCAGGCCGAGATCGCGCGCAACGTCGAGGACTACAACAAGCGCCCGAAGCGGCTGACCTTCGGCGTCAACGCGGTCGGCGTGAACTACGCGCGCTACGTCGCCGACTGGGCGACGAAGATCGAGCGCATCGGGACCGAGCGCTTCCCGCCTGAGGCGCGCGGCCGGCAGTACGACTCCCTGATCATCACCGTCGAGATCGACAAGCACGGCAACGTGGTCGACATCGTGGTGAACAAGAAGTCGAAGTACGAGGCGCTCAACCGGGCCGTCAAGCAGATCGTCTACGCCGGCCAGCCCTACGAGCGCTTCCCGCCCGAGATGGCGCGCGAAGGCGACATCCTGCAGATCGTGCGCACCTGGACCTTCACCAACGATGCCCTCGAGACCCGCTCGCTACGCGGTGATCGGTAACCCGATCGCGCACAGCCGCTCGCCCGAGATCCATGCGATGTTCGCCGCGCAGACCGGCGAAGCGGTGGCGTACGACCGGCTGCTCGCGCCGCCCGAGGGCTTCGTGGCGGCGGTCGAGGCGTTCCGTGCGGCGGGCGGCGCGGGCCTGAACGTGACGCTGCCCTTCAAGCCCGAGGCATTCGCCTACGCGCGCCGCCGCACGCCGCGCGCCGCGGCCGCCGGCGCCGTCAACACCCTGGCGTTCGACGGCGACGACGTGCTCGGCGACAACACCGACGGACCGGGGCTCGTCGCCGACATCGAGCGGCGCATCGGCATGGCGCTGGCCGGCACGCGGCTGCTGCTGCTCGGCGCCGGCGGGGCGGCGCGCGGCGTCGTGCTGCCGCTGCTGGAGGCCGGCGTCGAGCGCCTCGCGCTCGTCAACCGCACGGGCTCGCGGGCGCTGGCGCTGCGCGACGAGCTCGCCGCGCGGCTCGGTCCCGCGCACGCGGCGCGCCTCACGGCGGGCGAGCTCGGATCGGCCGCCGCGGGCTTCGACCTGGTGGTCAACGCCACCGCCGCCGGCCTGTCGGATGCGGCGCCCGCGCTGCCCTCCGAGGCGTGGCGCGGCCCGCGCCTGGCGCTCGACATGGTCTACGGCGCCCGCCCGACCGCGTTCATGCGGGCCGCGCTCGAGGCCGGCTGCCCCCGCGTCGAGGACGGGCTGGGCATGCTGGTCGGCCAGGCCGCCGAGTCGTTCGCGCTCTGGCGGGGGGTGAGGCCCGACGCCGCCCCGGTGCTGGCGGCGCTGCGCGCCCGGCTCGCCGCCGCGGCCTGACCAGGCCCCGCCTGCGATGGCCCGCGCGGGCGGCCTCGGACGTCGGATCGGCCGCGGCATCGGCTGGCTGCTGCTCGCGGCGGTCGTCGCCGTCCTGGCGCTGCAGCTCTGGTTCCTCGCCCACGTCGTCTGGTACAAGTACCACGAGCCGACCAGCACCGCCTTCATGCGCGCGCAGCTCGCCGTGCTGCGCGAGCAGGATCCGAAGGCCGGCATCCGCTACACCTGGACGCCGTACGCCCGGATCTCGCCGCACCTGAAGCGCGCCGTGATCGCCTCCGAGGACGCCAACTTCACCGAGCACGACGGCGTCGACTGGGAGGCGATCGAGCGGGCCCACGAGCGCAACCTCAAGCGTGGCAAGGTCACGCACGGCGGCTCGACGATCACGATGCAGCTCGCCAAGAACCTGTTCCTGTCGGGCGAGCGCAGCTACCTGCGCAAGGCGCAGGAACTCGTCATCACCTTCATGCTCGAGGCGGTGCTGTCCAAGCAGCGCATCCTGGAGCTCTACCTCAACGTCGCCGAATGGGGCACCGGGGTGTTCGGCTGCGAGGCGGCCGCGCAGCGCTGGTACCGCAGCTCGGCCGATCGGCTCGGGCCCGGGCAGGCCGCCCGGCTGGCGGCGATGCTGCCCCGGCCGCGCTACTACGACCGCAACCCCGGATCGTCGACGCTGGCCCGCCGGGCCGAGACCATCCAGCGCTGGATGGGGTCGATCTCGCCGCCCTGAGGGCTCGCGCGGGCGCAGTCCGACGCGTCTCGGACGCCGAATCCGACGCTCCGTCGGCGAAGTGGTGGCGCCTGTCACACCGCACGCCTAGAATGCGCGGCACCGAAGCCACCGCAGCCTCCCGAGGGCTGTGCCGAACGTGAACATGCCGTCCGCGTTCGCCCGGACCGCCCCGCGCCGACGCTGACCCGCGTCACCCGGCATGGGGCGGCGGGCGACCTCGATCGACCCGATCCCGATCGATCCGATCCCATGACCGAGCCCCATCCGATCACGGACACCCACCGCGATCCTGTCGGCGCCTTTTCCGAGCGGCGCGACGGGCGCGACGTCGCGACGCCTCGCGATCCCGAGGACGCGCAGCGCGCGCTCGCCGAGGTCGAGGACCTGCTGCGCCGCTACGAGGTCGTCCGCGAGCAGGCGCGCCACGAGGGGCATTCGCTCGATCCCGAGCGCCAGATGCTGGTCGAGCAGGTGGCCGTCGCGCAGCACCTGGCCCACCTTCGGCTGCGCCTCGACCGCCTGCACCCCGCGGACGTCGCCTACATCCTGGAGGCGCTGCCGCGCGACCAGCGGCTGGTGGTGTGGGAACTCGTCAAGGCCGAGCGCGACGGCGAGATCCTGGTCGAGGTGTCCGACTCGGTCCGCGAGACGCTGATCGCCTCGATGGACCGCGACGAGCTGGTCGCGGCCGCCGGCACCCTCGACACCGACGACCTGGCCGAGATCGCCGAGGACCTCCCCGACGACGTCGTCGAGCAGGTGCGACGCCGCCTCACGCCCGAGGAGCGCGAGCAGCTGCGCGCGGCGCTGTCCTACCCCGACGAGTCGGTCGGCGCGCGGATGGACTTCGACCTGGTCACGGTGCGCGAGGACGTGACGCTCGAGGTGGTGCTGCGCTACCTGCGCCGTTTCGACGCGCTGCCCGACCACACCGACCAGGTGTTCGTCGTCGACCGCCACGACGTGCTCAAGGGCGCGCTGCCGCTCGACCGGCTGGTGATCAACGATCCCGATGCCATGGTCGAGGACGTGATGAAGCGCGACGTGCTGTCGCTGCAGGCGCTCGACGAGGCGGGCGAGGCCGCCCAGGCGTTCGAGCGCTACGACCTGATCACCGCGCCGGTGGTCGATGCGCGCGGCCGGCTGATCGGGCGCCTGACCGTCGACGAGGTGGTCGACGTGATCCGGGAGGAGGGCGAGTCCGAGGTGCTGTCGGCCGCCGGCCTGCGCGACGAGGAGGACCTCTTCGCGTCGATCTGGAACTCGGCCAAGAACCGCTGGCTGTGGCTGGCGGTGAACCTCGGCACGGCGTTCTTCGCGTCGCGGGTGATCGGTGCGTTCGAGGGCACGATCGAGCGTGTCGTCGCGCTCGCGGCGCTCATGCCGATCGTGGCCGGCATCGCCGGCAACTCGGGCAACCAGACGATGACGCTGTTCATCCGCTCGCTGGCGCTCGGCCAGGTCACCGCCGCCAACGCGCGGCGGCTGGCGCGCAAGGAGCTGCTGATCGCGCTGCTCAACGGCCTGGTGTGGGGCGGCATCGCCGGCACCTTCGCCTGGCTGCTCTACCGCGACACGCCGCAGGGCGTCATGCTCGGCGTGACGATGATGCTGGCCATGGTGCTCAACCTGCTGCTGGCCGCGGTGGTGGCGATGGGCGTGCCGCTGCTGCTGCAGAAGGCCGGCCGCGACCCGGCGCTCGGCTCGTCGGTGCTGCTGACCTTCACGACGGACAGCATGGGGTTCTTCATCTTCCTGGGGCTGGCGACGCTGTTCTTCCGCTGACGCTCCGGGGCATGCCGGCGTGCCGCTACCGCTCCGGTTCGATCACGAAGGCGAGCTGCCTGAGTCCGGAGCGCTGCAGAGCGGCCATCACGCGCGCCACCCGCTCGTAGGGGACCGTCCGGTCTCCGTGCAGCGAGAACTCGGGTTGCGGACTCCGCCCCGCGGCCTCGCCGAGTCGCCGCAGCAGTTCGGGCTCGTCGATCCGCTCTTTGTTCCAGTGGACCGCGCCGTCTGCGGTGACCGACAGGGCGACGGTCACCGGTTCGCTCGCGGCGCGTGTCGCCTCGGCCCGCGGCAGGTCGACCTTCACCGACTGCGTGACCGCCGGAACGGTGACGATGAAGATGATCAGGAGCACCAGCATGATGTCGATCATCGGCACCATGTTGATCTCGCCGACGATCTCGTCGTCGCCCTCCAGCTTTCCGCCGAACGACATGGCTAGGCCCCTCCTGACGCGGGCGGGCCCATGCGGACCGGCGCCGGCGCGAGCGGGGCACCGGTCACGAAGTACGCGTGCAGCTGCCGCGCGAATCCGTTCAGCCTGCCGATCACCGTCTTGTTCGAGCGCAGCAGCCCGTTGTAGGCGAGGACCGCCGGGATCGCGACGGCGAGCCCGAACGCCGTCATGATCAGCGCCTCGCCGACCGGGCCGGCGACCTTGCCGATGCTCGCCTCACCGGAGACGCCGATGCCGACGAGCGCGTGATAGATGCCCCAGACCGTGCCGAACAGCCCGACGAAAGGGGCGGTCGATCCGATCGAGGCGAGCATGCCGAGCCCCGCCTGCAGACGTTCCGCGGCGTCGTCGATCGATCCCCTCAGGCACTCGGTCATCCAGTCCCCGAGGTCGACGCGACCGCTCGCCCGCGACGTCGAGCTGACATGCTCGAATGCCGCCCCCGCGTCGGCGGCGAGTCTGCGGAACGGGCTGCCTGCGCCGCCTCGCTCCAGCATCGCCAGTCCCTCCGGAAAGCTGCCCGCGCTCCAGAATCCCGCCGTCGAGCGTGCCGCCCGCCGGGCCTCGAACGCGAGCCATCCCCGCGAGAGGATCAGGTACCAGGACACCAGCGACATCGCGAACAGCGCGACGGCGACGGTGCGCGTGACCGCGTCGCCCTGGGCCCACAGGGCCGCGGGGCCGAAAGGCGAGTCCGTCATGAACGCATCTCCGCAGGAGGGGCGGGCGGCGCGAGCCGCAGGATCCGGGTACCGACCACGGCGGCGATGTCGTCGTCGTGCGTGACGAACAGCAGCCCGATGCCTCGTTCGATCACGGCCGCCATCAGCTCGGACATCGCGCGCTGCTGGGTGACCGGATCGAGGCGGGAGGTCGGCTCGTCGGCGAACAGCACCGCGGGCCCGACGGCCAGGGCGCGGGCGAGTGCGATCCGCTGGAGTTCGCCCCCGGAGACCTGCGCCGGGCGACGCTCGAGCATCGCACCGTCGATTCCGAGCGACCCGAGCAGGCGTTCGATCACCGCCCATGCCAGGCCGTGCAGGGTGGCCACGTCGCGCAGCGTATCGAGCAGCCGTCGCGCGGGCGCGAACGAACCGACCGGATCCTGGTAGAGCTTCTGGAAGGTTCCCATGCGAGGCCCGACGTGGCGCACCACCCGGCCCTCGTCCGGACTGACCAGTCCGAGGGCCATGTCTCCGAGCGTGCTCTTGCCGACGCCGCTCGGGCCGAGCACGGCCAGCCGATCGCCGGCCTTCAGCTCGAAGCTCACCCCGGCGAAGACCGTCCTGTCGCCGAATCGCTTGGCGAGGTCTCGAGCGTCGAGAAGCGGCGCGCCGCGCATCGGTTCGGGATAGCGGCACCAGCGCGACGGATCGGCGTCGAGCAGGCGTCGCGTGAACGGATGCGACGGCTGCTCGAGCACCTCGAGCGTCGCGCCGCGCTCGACCACTTCGCCGGACTGGAGCACGAGCAGCTGTCCTGCCAGGGCCCGGGCGACCCGCAGGTCGTGGGTGACGACGATCACGCAGCCGCCCGCGGCGCGGAGATCGCGGAGCAGACCGACGACGTGGTCGCGCCAGACCGAATCGAGACCTTTGGTGGGCTCGTCCGCGATGAGCACCGGTGCGCCCCCGGTCAGGGCGAGCATCGTCGTCGCGCGTTGCGCCATGCCGCCGGAGAGCTGCCAGGGATACCGTTCTGCCGTGCCGTGCAGGCCGATCGCGTCGAGTGCCGCGTTCACCCGCTGACGGGCCTGGTCCGGCGGCTCGTGTCCCAGCCGCATCCGCAGGCGGCGTGCCTGCCCGCCCAGCGTGACCAGCGGATCGAGCGCCTGTTCGGGCTCCTGCGGCAGGAGCGCGATGCCGCGGCCCCAGACGGCACGTCGCGCGGCGACGTCCGACACTGCGCTCGGTACACCCGCCAGGCGGATCTCGCCCGAGGCCCGCAGTCCGGCGGGCAGCGTGCCCATCATCGCCTGTGCGAACAGCGACTTGCCCGCGCCGCTCTCGCCGAGCACCACCAGCGCGTCTCCGGCCTGCAGCGAGACGCTCACGTCGCGAAGCAGCGTCCGGTCCCCCGCGCTCACGCGGAGTCCCTCCACCGACACGCTGCCCGCCCGGCTCATGCAGCGTCTGCCGGCGAGACCAGCATCATCCCGAGCACCACCGCCATCAGCAGTGCGGTCGGTGCGGCGATCAGCCAGGGCGCCTCGTGCCAGTGCGGCAGGTACTCGGTCATCATGAGCCCCAGCTCGGCCGTCGGCGGCTGTACGCCGACGCCGATGAATCCGAGCGCGGCGAGCGCGAGGACGCCCTGCGCGGTGCCCAGCGCGAGCATCGTCCGCAGCAGCGGCGCGAGCTCGGGCAGCACGTGGTGACGCAGCAGATAGGTCCGTCCGAACCCCAGCAGTCTCGACGCCTGGACCGCGTGTCCGGCGAGCACCGGCCGGCTCGCCGCGCGCGCGACGCGGAACCACTCGACCCAGAGCACCAGCGCCAGACCTGCATAGAGCGCCCCGATCCGACCCGGCGCGATCGCCGCGAACAGCAGCACCAGCAGCAGACCCGGAACGGACAGCGTCGCGTCGGCCAGCATCGAGAGCGTCCGGTCGATCACGCCGCCGCGCCATGCGGCGAGCACGCCCAGCAGCACGCCGGGCACCGCCGCCGTCAGCGCCGAGGCGAGCGCCAGACCGAGCGACAGGCGCGCCGCGTGCGCGAGTCGTGCCAGCACGCTGCGGCCGAGGACGTCGGTGCCCAGCGGATGCGCCATCCCGGGGGCGAGAAGACTGTCCTCCAGCGCCTGCCTGGTCGGATCGATCCCGAGCATCGAGGGCCCGAGCAGGGCGAATGCGGTCACCGCGACCAGCAGCGCGATGCCGAGGGAGCGACCGCGGCCTCGAGCCCGGACGGGCGCCGCCGCATCGAGGTGTCCCACGCCGCCGCCGTTCATTCGCCCGGCCCCTGGCGCCGACGAGGGTCCGCCAGCAGACAGGCCGCGTCGACCAGCCCGTTGAAGGTCACGAACAGCAGACCCATGCACAGTGCGGTGCCTTGGATCATCGGCACGTCGCGACCGAACACGGCGTGCACGAGCGCATGGCCGATGCCGGGCCACGCGAAGAGTGTCTCGACGACCACCGCGCCCTCGACCAGGAACACCGTCTGCACCCCCAGCCAGACCAGGACCGGAAGCGCCGCGTGCCGTACGGTGTGGTGTCGCAGCACCTGCGCATCGGTGAGACCCGAGGTCAGCGCGAACTCGTGCGAAGGCGAGGCGCGGGCGGCGATGACCGCGCTTCGGACGACCCGGGCCAGGCCCGCGGCCAGGCCGAGGCCGAGTGCGAGGCCGGGCAGCAGCAGGCCGCCCTCGTCCTCGCCCGCGGCGGGCAGCGCACCCAGCCACACGGCGGCCACGAGCATCAGGAGCACGCACAGCAGGAAGGGCGGCATCCCGCGCAGCAGGACGGCGGCGGCGAGCGTCGCACGATCCGTCCAGCCACCCGGTGCGATGCCGGCGCGCATTCCGGCGGGCACGCCGAGCACCAGCGCGATCGCCACGGCGGCGCCCGACAGTTCGAGCGTTGCGCCGAGCTGGTGGACGATCTCGTCCCACACCGGCTCGCCGCTGACCAGCGAGGTGCCGAGTCCGAAGGAGGCGACGTCCGTCCACCAGCGCAGCAGCGCCGGCCACATCGGCCCGTCGAGCGAAAGTTCCGCGCGCACCGCCTGAGCCGCCGCATTGCCGACGAGGTCGTAGCCGTATCGGCTCGCCGCGATCCGCATCGCGAGATCGCCCGGAAGCGCGCGCATCATGAAGAAGCACGCGGTCCCGACCAGCAGCGCGACGACGAGTGCCTGCAGGGCGCGCGCCGCGAGCACGCGCCCCCAGGCCGCCGCGACGGGGCTCATCGGCGCCATCGGATCCGGGTCAGCCGATAGGAGCGCTCGAACGGATCGAGGTCCACCTGGACGATCCGCCGGCTCACCGCGACCTGCTGCCGGTACCAGGACACCGGGATGACCGGCAGACCCTCGTGCAGGGCACTCGCGACGCGGCTCCGCGCGCGGGCCGCCTCGCCACCCGATGCCCGACCCGTCGCGAGCGCGTCGAGCGCGTCCACCACCGTCTCGTCCCGCCATCCGGTCGCGCCCCAGTCGCCACCCCCCGCTCCGAAGTCCTGCAACAGGGTGCCGACCGGGTCGGCGACGGCACCGTAGTTGCGGGCCGCCAGCGCGAGCTGCAGCGTGCCGTCCCGATGCGCCAGCGGGATGTCGCCCGAGTTGCCGATCGAGACCGAGACCTCGACCCCGACGCGCCGCCATTGCGCCTGGAGCGCCGCGGCGATGGTGGGCAGTTCGGGGCGGTCGGGAAAGGTCCGCAGCATCAGCGTCAGCGGAGTGCCGCCTGCGTTGCGCCGCGTGCCTGCCGTGAGCCGCCAGCCCGCCTCGTCCAGCAGGCGCGCGGCCGAGGCCGGGTCGTGCCCGAGCGGCGCGCGGGCGGGGTCGTGCCAGCCCGTCATGGAGGGCGGAAACAGCTGGGTGGCGGCGAGTGTCGCGTCGCGCATCAGCGCGCGCGCGATGCCTTCCCGATCGATCGCCAGGGCCAGGGCCCGACGCACGCGGACGTCGCCGAGCGCGGGCAGGCCAGCGTTGAGCTTCACGATGAGCGTGCGTGGAAGCAGCACCGAGGCGATCGCCGCGCTGTTGCGGGAGGACAGGCGCGTCACGCTCGCCGGATCGAGGGAGAACGCGAGGTCGGCCTGACCGCTCTCGGCCATCATCGATCGGGTCTCGGCGCGGCTCGCCACCAGATAGCGCACCCGCTCCACCTCGGGGAGCGGTCCGCCGCCGTTCCAGCCATCGAAGCGCTCGGCATCGAGCTGCTGCGGCGGGGCCAGCGCCGTGACGCGGTAGGGGCCCGTCGCGACGATCGACTGGACGGCGCCGTCGCGACCATAGCTGGCCGGGGCGAGGACGATCGCGCTGTAGTGCGACAGCAGCGCGGCGAGACCGGCGAACGGTGTCTTCAGGCGGATCGCGACGACGCCGTCCCGGTCCGCGTCGATCGAACGGATCGGCGCGAGGCCGAGCGCGGCGGGTGGTGTCGTCGCCTCGCGCAGCGAACGCGCCACCGCGCCGGCCGTCACGGGCGATCCGTCGTGGAAGCGCGCGCCGGCGCGCAGCGCGAAGCGCCATTGGAGCCCGTCGCCCGACGTGGTCCAGGACGCTGCGAGACCCGGCACCGGCACGCCGTCGTCACCGATGTCCACCAGTGTCTCGGCCACCTGCATCCGGGCGAACACGAAGCCGCTGCGGGCAGGGGCCAGGCCGCCGATCTCCCACGGCCCCACCACGACGAGCGGTGTGCGTCCGGCCGCCGCGTCGCCGGCGCGGGCGACACCCGACGCGAGCGCGGCCGCTGCCGCGCCGAGCAGCGCTCGCCGCCGGGACTGAGGTGCGTCCCGCACGCTCAGAAACGGCCCTGGATACCCGCGGTGACCATCCTCGGCGTCCCCGGCGTGATCCAGACCCGGCTGAACGAGCTGGTGTAGAAGGCGGTGTCGAAGACGTTGTCCACGTCGAGCGTCAGGCGCAGCGACGGCGTCAGCCGCCACCAGGCGACCAGGCGCGCGGTGGTGTACGACGGCAGCTCGAACGCGGGCGTACCGGCCGCGGCCTCCGCCTGCGTGCGGGCCTGGCCCAGGCGCGTCCCGACGTGGGTCACGCCGCCCCCCACGCCGAAGCGCTGGCCATTGGGCAGCGCGTCCTCGTACACCGCCAGGACACTGCCGTTGACGCGCGGCGAATTCAGCAGCCGCCCGTCGACCTCGAGCGTGTTGTCGCGCAGCACGCGGACGTCGCTGTAGACGAAGCTCGCATTCAGCCGCCAGTTGCGCGTCAGCTGACCCGCGACATCGAGTTCGAGGCCGCGGCTGCCGATCTCGCCGGCCGCCACGGAGAAACCGGTGTTCGCGGGGTCGGCGGTCAGCACGTTGCGCTTGCGGATGTCGAACAGCGCGGCGGTGGCGCCCAGTCGCCGATCGTCGCTCTCCCATTTGGCGCCGAGTTCGGCCGAGCGGGCCGATTCCGGATCGAACGCGGCGCCCGCTGCGTCGGCGCCCACGTTCGGCCTGAACGAGCGGCCGCTGTTGGCATAGAGACTCAGGTTGCGCGAGGCGAGCCAGGTGACGCCCAGCCGCGGCGAGGTGGCCGTCAGGTCGGTGACCGTCGTCGTCCCGTTGCGGCGGTTCAGCAGCGACTGCTCGACGTCGTCGATCCGCAGGCCCGCCACCAGTCGCCAGTCCTGAGCGACACGGATCGAGTCCTGGACGTAGAGCGCATGGGTCTTCAGGCGATCGCGCGTGTCGGTATTCGGCAGCGGAGCGGGGCGTGTCTGCCCGTAGACCGGCGCGAGGATGTCGATCGCATAGGGCGCCGCGGCGGTCGGGTTGACGCGCAGCATCAGCGTGTCCTGATCGAAATTCGAGGTCTCGAGTCCGATCAGCAGTTCGTGCTCCAGCCCCATTGCACGCACGTTCCCGATCACCTCGGCCTGGACGGTGACGTCGTCGGAGCGATAGTCGCGATAGCGGCGCTGTCGGCGCAGCGTGCGGTCGTCGGCGAGCAGCGCCGTGGCCTCGGTCGAGAACCCCTGGAGGGTCGTCTCGCGGTACTGCAGTCCGAGTCGGCCCCGCCATTGCTCCGACCAGGCATGGCCGAGGACGATCTGGTGCGTGCGGTTGTCGACCTCGAGCGCGCCGTCGCCCGGCTCTCCGAGGAAGCGGGACCGCGGGATCGTGCCGAGTCGGCCGCCGACGGCGACCACGCCCCGATCGAGCGGCGTGGCCTGGTGCAGGAACTCGCCGACGTATTCGAGCGAGGTCCGCGGCCCGAGGCGGGCGGACAGCGCGGGTGCGAACACCCAGCGGTCGGTGCCGACGAAGTCGCGGAACCCGTCCCGTTGCTCGATGGCCGCGTTGAGCCGGTACGCGACCGAGTCGCCGATGGGGCCCGTGGTGTCCAGCGCCCCGCGCCAGAATCCGAAGCTGCCGAGGTACGCCTCGACGGAGTGCGCCGCGCGCCACTGGGGCCGCTTCGACACCATGTTCAGGGTGCCCCCTGGCTCCGACGATCCGTACAGGGCGCTGGCCGGGCCCTTGAGGAACTCGATCCGTTCGACCGGAGCGAGGTCGCGCGGCGCGTTGAAGCCCCGGTTCGACGGGAACCCGTTCAGCAGGGTGGCCATGCCGGTGTTCTCGTTGCCCGGCAGTCCCCGGATGGCGATGTTGTCCCACAGCCCCCCGAAGTTGTTCTGCCGCGAGACGCCGCCCACGTAGTCGAGCACGTCGTCGAGGCGGATCGCGCCGAGGTCGTCGATCGCCTGACGTGTGATCGTGCGCACGGACTGAGGCAGTTCGCGCAGCGGCAGGTCCGTCTTGGCGCCTTCGGCCTCTTCGGCGTGATACGCGCCCGACTCGGTCCTGCCGACGACCTCGACCGGCGCGAGTTCGGACGCAGGGCCCCCCGGAGGGGTCTGCCCGGTGGCGATCGCGGGGGCCGAGAGTGCGGCGACCAGGAGCGCGCGTGATCCCGCTCCGGCCGTGAGTCCGACTGGAAGTCCTGCCATGGGGAAAACCCGTAGATGTCCGAGAGGCGGCGAACGATAACAACAATGCAACTTCGTTGCAATGAACCTGTGTTGCATCTGCGGGGCTCGATGACCCCGCGATGGATCGCCGCGCTCAGTGTCCGGGTCAGGCCAGGTCGGTCGTGTCCCCCATCGCCGGCACCTCGGCATGCCAGTGCAGCCCCTCGCGCAGCCGCTCGGCGAGTGCCTGTGCCGCGGTCGGCTCGCCGTGGGTCACGTGGACGCGCCGCGGCGGCCGGGGCATCGTGCGCGCCCAGCGCAGCAGGTCGTCGGCGTCGGCATGCGCCGACAGCCCGTGGACCGTCGCCACTTCGGCGCGGATCTCGTGATCGGCGCCGTGGATGCGCAGCGTGCGCCGGCCGGCCTGCAGGTCGGCGCCGCGGGTGCCCGCGGCCTGGTAGCCCGCCAGCACGATCGTGTTGCGCGGATCGGGGCCGAGCGCCTTGAGGTGATGCAGCACCCGCCCGCCGGTGGCCATGCCGCTCGCCGACACCACGATGCAGGGGAAGCGGTTGCGCACCAGCGCCTTCGAGGCCTCGACGTCGCGCACCATGGTCGCGACCGTCGCCATCGCCTGGAGCTGGTCCGCGTCGAGCCGGTGCCCCTTCGCGAAGCGGCGGTAGAGGGCGGTGGTGTCGATCGCCATCGGGCTGTTCAGGAACACCGGCACGTCGGGGATCGCGTCGCGCGCCTTGAGCTGCGCGATCACGTGCAGCAGGAGCTGCGCGCGGCCGACCGCGAAGGCCGGAATCAGCACCGTACCGCCGCGCGCGGCGGTACGGCGCACGATGGCGGCCAGTTCGTCGGACGGGTCGTCGTCGATGTGCAGGCGATCGCCATAGGTGCTCTCGATCACCAGCGTGTCGGCGGCCGGCGCATCGGCGGGGTCGCGCATCAGCAGGTCGTCGTAGCGGCCGAGGTCGCCGGAGAACAGGACCGAGGCGCCCTCGAGCGCGAGCCGCACGCTGGCCGCGCCCAGGATGTGGCCGGCATGCGTGAAGCGTGCCGTCGCACCCTCTCCGAGCGGCAGGTCCTCGCCGAAGCGCACGGTGCGCAGCCGCTGCAGCGCGCGCCGCGCATCGTCCTCGGTGTAGAGGGGCAGCGCGGGGTGGTGCTTCGAGAAGCCCTTGCGGTTCGCGTAGGCCGCATCCTCCTCCTGGATGTGGCCGCTGTCCGGCAGCAGCAGGCCGGCCAGCTCGGCGGTCGGGGGCGTGCACCACACCGGACCCGCGAAGCCGTCGCGCACCAGCGCCGGCAGATAGCCGGCGTGGTCGAGGTGGGCGTGGGTGAGCAGCACCGCATCGAGCGATCGCGGATCGACGGGCGGTGCGGCCCAGTTCATCAGACGCAGCGCCTTGAGCCCCTGGAAGAGCCCGCAGTCGACCAGCACGCGCAGGCCGCGGTGCTCGACCAGGTACTTCGAGCCGGTGACGGTACCGGCGGCGCCGAGGAAGGTCAGGCGCGCCATGGCCCGGGCGCCGGCGCTGCGATCGCAGGGGGTTCGCTCATCGATCGATCATACCCGTGGCCATGCGCGGCGCGGGCCGCGGGGCACGGTACCATCGCGCCTGCCGGCGACCGACCGGCCGTTCGTCACGACACATCCGAGGAGACGCTCCATGCACCGTTCGCCGCGCCGCCGCGCGCTCATCGCCGCCACCGCCGCATCGGCCACACCGCTGCTCGCGCCCGTCGCCGCGTTCGCGCAGCCGGCCGCCTGGCCCTCGAAGCCGCTTCGCATCATGGTCGGCGCGGGCGCCGGCGGCGGCACCGACATCATCGCCCGCATGCTCGCCGAGAAGCTGTCGGCCGCGCTCGGCCAGCAGGTGCTGGTCGAGAACCGCCCGGGTGCCTCGAACACCATCGCCGCGGACCTGACCGCCAAGGCACCGGCCGACGGCCACACGCTGCTGGCCGCGACCAACACCGGGCAGGCGATCGCGCCGCACCTGATCAAGCTCGCCTTCGATCCGATGAAGGACGTGGCCCCGATCGCGCTGATCGTCAACGTGCCGAACGTGCTGGTGGTCAACCCGGCCCTGCCGGTGAAGAACGTCGCCGAGCTGATCGCCTACGCCAAGTCGAAGCCGGGCGAGGTGAAGTACGCGTCGTCCGGTGTCGGCAGCACGCAGCACATCGCGGGCGAGGCGTTCGCCGCGGCGACCGGGACGAAGCTCGTCCACGTGCCGTACAAGGGCAGCGCCCAGGCTCACCTCGACCTGATGTCGGGGCAGGTCGAGACCATGTTCGACACGACCTCGTCGGCGATGCAGCACATCCGCTCGGGCAAGCTGCGCGCGCTCGCGCTCACCACGCCGAAGCGCGCGGCCGAGCTGCCCGACGTCCCGACGCTCGCCGAGGCGGGCGTCTCGGGCGCCGAGATGTCCACCTGGTACGGCCTGTTCGTGACCGGCGGCACGCCGCAGCCGGTGCTCGACCGGCTGACCGCCGAGGTCGGCCGGGTGCTGCAGATGCCCGACGTGCAGGCCAAGCTGCGCGGGCTGGGCGGCGAGCCCGGGACGCTGACCCGCGAGCAGTTCGCCGCGCTGAACCGGACGGAATACGACCGTTTCGGGAAGCTGATCCGCGACGCCGGCATCAAGCTCGACCAGTGAGCCGAGGGCGGGCGCGCGCTCGCGCGTGCCTGCCGTCCGGACCGGGGATCAGGTCAGCAGCGTCATCCGGAGCGCCGCGCGCAGCGGCGCGTCGACCCCTGCTGCGCTCAGGTAGCCGTCGATCGAGCCGTGCTGGCGTTCGGCGGTCTGCAGCGCCGTCTCGAGCCAGTCGGCGCGGACATCGGCGATGGTCTCGATCGCCGCGCGCATCCGTGGGCTCGCCTGCAGGTCCGACAGCGCGATCAGCATGTCGGCCAGCGCGGCGGGCGGGCGTCGCCGCGAACTCTCGAGGTAGTCGTCGACGATCGCCTCGCGACTCACGCCGAGCGCGGCCAGCAGCATCGCGACGACGAAGCCGGTGCGGTCCTTGCCGGCAGTGCAGTGCACCAGCACCCGGGTGCTCGCCTCGCCGCGCCGCGCGAGCCGCCGCGCGGCCTCGTGGACGGCGGGGGCCAGCGCCGCCGGCATGCGGGCGTAGGTCTCGTCCATCCAGCGGTGGGCGCCGGTCGCGTCGAAATCCGGCTGGGCGAGCTGCACGCGCCAGCCGCCGGCCCGCACCGCCTGCAGGTCGGGGAGCACGTCGAAGGTCAGCATCTCGCGAGGCTTGCGCTGCGGCCAGCGGCTCGGCATCTGGCTGCGCTCGTCGTCGCGGCGCAGATCGAGCACCGCGCCGATGTCCACCGCGGCGAGCGCGCCGACGTCGACGTCGGTCAGCCGGTGCAGCGCGTCCGAGCGGAAGATCCGGCCGGCGCGCAGCCGGCCGTCGGCGGCAGGCAGCGGGTCGACGGCCCGGAAGTTGGGGGCGCCTTCGAGGCGCGGGATGGAGTCGGAGGCGGATGCGGTCTCGGGCATGGGCCGAGTATCGCACCGCGGCGGCGCGGCCCCGGGCCGGACGTGCGGGCGGGTGCCTCGATGTCCCCCCGCGTCCCCTCGGTCGCAGCCCGTCAGTCGATCGGGCCGGGCGACTGCGTCTCGTCGGTGTCGAGCCGGGCCAGTCCGTCGTCGATCAGCGCGTGCAGCGCCGCGACCTGCTCGGCGCCGAGCCGCTCCTGCAGCGCGCGCTGCGCGTGCTTCCAGTGCCGTCGCGCCTCGGCGTGCTTGACGCGGCCGGCGGCGGTCGGGGTCACGAGGCGGCTGCGCGCGTCGACGCCGGGCCCCTGGTCGACCCAGCCCTGCTCGACGAGCACGCGCAGGTTGCGCGTCAGCGTGGAGGCGTCCAGCCCCATGCTGCGCGCCAGCTCGGCCGGCTGCACCGGCGCCATCGAGATGACGTGCGACAGCAGCGAGAACTGGGTGCCCTTGAGCCCCGCGCGCGCGAACTCCGCGTCGTACAGGCGGGCGACCGCGCGCAGCAGCTGGCGCAGCTTGAAGTTCGTGCAGCCCCGGGGTTGGACAACGGCATCGACCATGGGTACATTGTAGCTGCAACCATTGCATATGCAACCATCGCGGCGGGATCCGGGTTCGAACCCCGTCCCGCGGCACGAGGCACCATGTCGCTCACCTCCGGTCCGATCCTGCCGACACTGCTGCGCCTGGCGCTGCCCAACGTGCTGGCGATGACGATGACCGTCGCCGTCGGCATCGCCGAGACGCGCTACGTCGGCCTGCTCGGCACCTCGCCGCTCGCCGCGATGGCGCTGGTGTTTCCGTTCGCGATGCTGGTGCAGATGATGTCGGCCGGCGCGATGGGCGGCGGCGTCTCGTCCGCCGTCAGCCGGGCGCTGGGCGCGAAGGACCCCGAGCGCGCGCGCACGCTCGCGGTCCACGCGGTGGTGATCGGCGCGCTCGCCGGCGTGATCACCTCGGTGCTGTTCCTCACGCTCGGTCCGATGCTGTACCACGCGCTCGGCGGCCGCGGCGAGGTGCTCGAGGAGGCGGTCCGCTACTCCGGCGTGCTGTTCTTCGGCGCGGTGCTGATCTGGCTGCTGAACACGCTCGCGTCGGTGCTGCGCGGCACCGGCGACATGCGCGTGCCGTCGGTCACGCTGCTGGTCGCGTCGGTGCTGCAGATCGCGATCGGCGGCGCGCTCGGCCTGGGGATCGGGCCGATCCCGCAGTACGGCATGCCCGGCGTGGCGGTCGGCCAGATCGTCGCGACCGCCGCCGGCGTCGGCTTCCTCGCCTGGTGGCTCGCCAGCGGGCGCGCGCGGCTCACGCTGCGCCTGCGCGGCGTCGCGCTGCGCCGGGACCTGTTCGCCGACATCCTGAAGGTCGGCGCGCTGGCCTGCCTGTCGCCGGTGCAGTCGGTGCTGACGGTGCTGATCTTCACCGGGCTGGTCGCCCGGCTCGGCGTCGAGGCGCTCGCCGGCTACGGCATCGGGCAGCGCCTCGAGTTCCTGCTGATCCCGATCGCCTTCGGCATCGGCGTCGCCTCGGTGCCGATGGTGGGCATGGCGATCGGCGCCGGCGACGTCGCCCGCGCGCGCCGCGTGGCCTGGACCGCGGCGAGCGTGTCCGCGCTGATGCTCGGCGCGCTCGGTGCCGTGGTGTCGGTCGCCCCCGACGCCTGGGCGACGCTCTTCACCGCCGACGAGGCCGTGCTCGTCCACGCCCGCTCGTACCTGCGCTGGGCCGGTCCCGCGTTCGCGGCCTTCGGCTTCGGGCTCACGCTGTACTTCGCGTCGCAGGGCTCCGGCAAGGTGCTCGGGCCGGTGCTGGCCGCGACCGTCCGGCTGCTGCTGGTCGCCGCCGTCGGCTACTGGCTGACGACGCACGACGCGCAGGCCTGGCAGTACTTCGCGCTCGTGGCCGGCGGCATGCTGATCTACGGCGTCGGCACGGCGCTCGCGGTCGCCGTGACGCCCTGGGGCGCGCGGGCGAGACCGGTTTCCCCTCCCATCCCCACCCCCTCTCCATGACCGAGACCCGCTCCCTCCCGTCCGCGCCGCATCCGCTGGATGCCGCGCTCGCCCTCGATCCGCTCGGCGAGCATCGCTTCGGCGGCCGGACCACCGCGCCCTGGGCGAACATGGTCGGCCCGTTCGGCGGCATCACGGCCGCGGTGCTGCTGCAGGCCGCGCTCGACCATCCCGCGCGCCTCGGCGACCCGCTGGCGCTGACCGTCAACTTCGCCGGACCGGTCGCCGACGGTGCCTTCGAGATCGATGCGCGGCCGGCGCGGACCAACCGCGCGACCCAGCACTGGAGCCTGTCGCTGCATCAGGGCGACCACGTGGTCTCGACCGCGAGCGCCGTCTTCGCGGTGCGCCGCGACACCTGGGCCGCGCCCGAGCTGACGATGCCCGAGGTGCCGCCCGCGGCCGAGGTCGCCGTGGCGACGCCGCGCGCGGGCATCGAATGGGCGAACCGCTACGAGATGCGCTTCGTCGAGGGCGGCTGGCCCGACCTGGACGCCGGCGACGAACTGCCGCATTCGCGCACCGCGATGTGGATCCGCGACCTGCCGGAGCGCCCGCTCGATGCGCCCGCCCTCGCTGCGATCAGCGACGCGTTCTATCCGCGGGTGTTCCGCCGCCGCAGGCGCTTCACGCCGATCGGGACGGTCTCGATCACGACGCTGATCCACGCCGATCCGCGCGCACTCGCCGCGCAGGGCGCGCGGCCGGTCCTGGCCTGCGCACGCGGTGTCCGGTTCTCCCAGGGCTTCTTCGAGCAGCGCGCGGAGGTCTGGGGCGACGACGGCACCCTCCTCGCCAGCAGCATCCAGATCGTCTACTACCGGGACTGACCGGCGCCCCGACCGGGGCACGCGGCTTGCCCGCTTCCGGCGGATCGCTCGGGCGACGTCGCCCGATGCACCAACGCGATGCGGCGTGCCGACAACACTTCTGTGGAGTGACGTGAAAAGAGGTCTCGTCGGCTGCTCGGACGCGCATGCTGGGGGTAGGCTCTGCGCCCGGAGGTTCGATCAGCGATGCACAGCGTCTCATCCCGTTCAGCACTGTCCCAGGCCGGCTCGGCACTCGCCGTTTGGGCGATCGTGCTCGCATCTGTCGGCTTCGTCGCTCTGGCGGCGATCAACCTGTTCCGCGGCTGAGGGCCGGTTCGGTGCCGGCCGGGGCATCCGGCGCGGTCCGCGTCGTCGTTTCGGGGCGGTACGGGTCGAGCCCGTCTGCGAGATACGCGTTGTTCGCCTCCCGGACGCGAGCCGCCGCATCGTCGTAGAGGAAGGGCAGGAAGGCGAGCCGCCGACCGCGCCGCACCGGCGTGACCGCGTGCAGCAGCGAGCACGAGAACACCAGCGCGGCCCCGGGGGCCGGCTTGAAGGTCCGGGGCCCGTATTCGGGAAAGCCCACCTCGCCGCCCTCGAAGCCCGCGTTCAGGTTGACCGACACCGCGAACCGCCGATGGGCCGTGCCCCGAGTGGTGTTGTCGCGGTGCGCGTTGAAGTGCCCGGCGTCCTCCGCGTCGTAGCAGGCCACGATGTAGCGCTCCATCCGGGTCACCTCGAACTGGTGGACCTTGCGGATCTCGGGCACCACCCGGCGGCGGATCCGGGCCTGGATCCGGGCGATCAGGTCGGGCGCCTCGACGTGGCAGTCGCGGCGCCGCTTGTGGCCCGGGTCGCTGATCAGCACCGTGCGGCCGTCGACCTGCCGCATGAAGCCCGACGGGGTGCCGCCGAGCCGGTCGTAGGTGGCGACGAGCTCCTCGCACAGCGCCGGCTCGAAGACGTCGGGCAGCAGCAGCACCGGCGCCTGCAGCTCGACCCCGGCGTGGCGTCCGGGCGCGGGCAGCCGTTCGATCAGCCCGATGGCCTCACGGTGGCCGGCCCCGTCGTTGCCGAACGGGATCTTCGCGACGATCCGCAGGGTCGGATCGATGACGAACCAGAACCGCTGCACCGGAACGCGCCCGCCGCCCGGTTGGGCATCGTCGGGAATCGCGCCGTAGGCGCGCGAGACGCGGCCGTCGAAGTCGAGGAAGAAGCGGATGCCGGGCATGCTGTCCCGGATCCGGCCGCGCTTCTCGTCGCCCGGATCGAGGGTCACGCCGAAGAAGCTCGCATGCGCGTCGTCGAACAGGTCTCGGCGCCCGAGGGCGCAGGCGAGGGCCTCGCGACCCACCGGGTCCGACGCGGACGCGAAGAAGCACAGCACGAGCCAGCGGCCCGCGGCGGTGTCGAAGACGTAGCGCGGATTCTCGCAGCCGCGCTGCTCGAACCACGGCGCGGGGTCGCCGGGCTGCAGGTCGATGTAGCGCCGCACGCCCGCCGTCGCCATCTCAGGCGGGGACGACGAAGCTGCCGCTCTTGCCGCCGTGCTTCTCCAGCAGCCTCACGTCCGTGATGGTCATGCCGCGGTCCACCGCCTTGCACATGTCGTACACGGTGAGGAGGCCGACCTGCACGGCGGTCAGCGCCTCCATCTCGACGCCGGTGCGGCCTTCGCACTCGACCGTCGCGGTGCAGACCACCGCATGCGCGGCGGGGTCGAGCTCGAGTTCCACCGCCACGCGGGTGAGCGCGATCGGGTGGCACAGCGGGATCAGGTCCGACGTCCGTTTCGCGCCCTGGATCGCGGCGATGCGTGCGATGCCCAGGACGTCGCCCTTCTTCGCGCCGCCGCTGCGGACGAGCTCGAAGGTCTCGGCGCGCATCGCGATGCGGCCGCTGGCGACCGCGCGTCGGCGGGTGACCGCCTTGTCGCCGACGTCGACCATGTGCGCCCGTCCTGCGGCGTCGAAATGGGTCAGCGGCGGGGCGGACGGCGAGTCCGGCGGCGCCGGCGGCGCGGGGCGTGGCGAGGGCGCGGTCATGGCGCGCCTATCATAGCAACATGCCCATCCCCCACCGCCCGGTCGGCCTGCGCGCGCGCCTCGTGTCGGCGGCGCTCGCCATCGCGCTGGCACTCGGTCCGGTGCCGGTCGCCGCGCAGATCGAGAACCTGCCGCGGCTGGGGGACCCGTCGGCCGACGAGCTCTCGCCGCAGGCCGAGCGGCGGCTCGGCGAGTCCATCATGCGGCAGATCCGCCGCGACGCGGCGTGGCTCGACGACGCGGACCTCGTCGACTACCTGAACCGCCTGGCCGCGCCGCTGTCGGCGACACCGGCGGCGGGCTCGACGAGCTTCGAGTTCTTCGCGCTGGCCGAGGCGTCGATCAACGCGTTCGCGCTGCCGGGCGGCTACATCGGCGTGCACACCGGCCTGCTGACCGCCGCCGAGACCGAGTCCGAGGTCGCGGCGGTGCTGGCGCACGAGATCGGGCACGTCACGCAGCGGCACATCGCGCGGATGCTCGCCCAGCAGAAGCAGGTCTCGCTGGTGTCGATGGCCGGCATGGTGCTGGCGCTGCTCGCGGCGCGCTCCAATCCGCAGGCCGCCATGGGCAGCCTGCTGATCGGCGGCGAGATGGCCCGCAGCAACATGCTGTCGTTCTCGCGCGAGGCCGAGCGCGAGGCGGACCGGGTGGGCTTCGAGATCCTTCGGCAGGCCGACTTCGACGTCCAGTCGATGGTGAGCTTCTTCGGACGGCTGCAGCAGGCGAGCCGCTTCTACGAGTCGAATGCGCCGGCCTACATGCGGACCCACCCGGTGACCGGCGAGCGGATCGGCGACATGCAGCTGCGGCTGCGCGAGAGCCGCTACCGGCAGCGGGCCGACTCGATCGAGTTCCAGCTGCTGCGCGCCCGGCTGCGCGCGCTCGCCGACGACAGCGCCGAGGGCCGCCGCACTGCGCGCGCGCTCGCCGAGCAGTCGGTCCGGCAGAGCCCGAAGGCGGGCCCGGCGCCCTGGTTCGGGCTGGCGAGCGTGGCCGCCGCGCAGCGCGACTGGGCGCGCGTCGAGACCGCGCTGGCCCAGGCGCAGTCGCTCGTCGGCAGCGCTGGCCATCCCTACCTCGAGGTGCTCGGTGCGAGCGCACGGCTCGAGTCCGGCGACGCGCGCGGCGCCGCCGACCGCGCGACCCGTGCGCTGGCACGGTTCCCGGACGCGCGCAGCCTCGCCCGGGTGCAGGGCGAGGCGCTGATCGCCGCGGGCCAGCCCGGCGAGGCGCTGCGCCTGATCAACGATCACCTCCTGGTCTGGCGCGGCGACGCGCGGCTGTGGGCGCTGAGCGCGCAGGCGAACTTCGCGCTCGGCCGGCGCGCCGAGGCGCATCGGGCCGTGGCCGAGCAGTACCTGCTGCTCGGGTCGCCGATGTCCGCGCTCGACCAGCTGCGCCGCGGCCAGAAGGCCGGCGACACCGACTTCTATGCCGCGTCGATGATCGATTCGCGGATCCGTGAGATCGAACCCGACGCGCTGCGCGAGTTCGAGGAGACCCGGCAGCAGGGACAGCAGCGCTAGCGCTAGCGCGCCGGCGCATCGGCGCATCGGCGCGCCGGCTCGTCGGCCGATCAGCGCGGCGTCGGCTCGAACCCGAACGCGAGGGCCGGCGGGCCGTCCAGGACGTGGACCGCGTGCTCGCCCATCAGCCGCAGCGTGCCCGTGCGGCCGGCAGGGTCGGGCGCATCCCGCAGAGCGAGGTCGAGGGCGCCGAGGTCGCGGTCGTCGATGCAGCCCGCGCCGAGATCGGTCTCGAGCCACAGGTTGCCGTCGGCATCCGCGGCCGCGCGCGCGATGCGACCGACCGCGTAGCCGGTGTGCGTGACGAGGGTCTGCGCGGGCGCCTCGCCCATCACGCGAAAGAAGAGCGGCGCGAGCGCGAGGTCGACGAACACGCGCTGCGGCCCGTTCTGCCAGTGCCACCGGCCCTGCGCATCCGCCGAGTAGTTGCGGCCGATGAAGTCGACGATCGGCGGGCTGGTGATCTCGCTGCCAGCACCGTGCAGCGCCTCGTCGAAGCCGGGCGCGCCGCGGTCGACCAGCAGCCAGCGGCCGCGCCGGTCCAGCCGCAGCCAGCCGTGCACCGCCGGCACGTTCGGCCAGCGCGCCATCGCCTTCAGGACCTGGTCGTCGATCGGCACGGGGGGCTCCTCAGGTGTCGGGCGCGCGTACCGCGGCGGCGCCGAGCACGTCGGCGAAATGGGCGAAGACGCGCGCGGGCAGCCAGCCCAGGCGCCCCGGCGGACGACCGGTGAGGAAGCCGACGTGGCCGCCCTGCGCCGGGTACTCCAGGCGCACCGCGGGCGACACCTCGGCGGGGGCGGCGAGCGCGGACGCCGGCAGGAAGGGATCGTTCAGCGCGTTGATGACCAGCGTCGGCACGGTGATGCCGCCGAGGTACTGCCGGCACGACGATCGCGTCCAGTAGTCGATCGCGCCCGAGAACCCGTGCAGCGGCGCGGTCACGTGCTCGTCGAAGTCGAAGAAGGTGCGGCTGGCCGCGACGACGTCCCGCTCGAAGAGTCCCGGGTGGCGCTCGAGCATCGCGAGGCTCTTGCGGCGCAGCGTGCGCAGGAAGTTCTCGGTGTAGAGCCGGTTGAAGCCGCGCGACAGGGCCTCCGCGCCGGCCTGCAGGTCCTGCGGCGGCGATACCGCGGCCGCGGCGGCGACGAAGCCCGCCGACGCGCCGCGCTCGCCGAGCCACTTCAGCAGCACGTTCCCGCCGAGGGACACGCCCACCGCCAGCATCGCGGGCGACGCCGCGCCGCCGTCGCGAAGCCGCGCGCC
>Ga0105105_10000154_pt1 | contig 32791 bp, 29 predicted proteins | sample PPLLaktember2015_4_FD_79108 | JGI IMG/M metagenome (GOLD analysis project Ga0105105, IMG submission 79108) | Freshwater sediment microbial communities from Prairie Pothole Lake near Jamestown, North Dakota, USA - PPLs Lake P8 Core (1) Depth... | ecosystem: Environmental > Aquatic > Freshwater >...
AGCCCGGGGTGCGGGCCTCGGAGGAAGCAACGGCCTGAAGGGCAGCGACGCCGCGCGCCAACCTTCGAGCGAAGACCGCGAAACGAAGACCGAAGACCAACCCGCGATAAGCGCCCTAAAGCCCCCGCGCGATGATGTTCTTCAGCACTTCCGACGTCCCCCCCGCGATCCGCGTCACCCGCGCATCGACCCACGCCCGCCCGATGCCGTACTCGTTCGAGTAGCCGTAGCCGCCGTGCAGCTGCAGGAACTCGTCCAGGTAGCGGCCCATCGTTTCCGTCGCGACCAGCTTCGCCATCGAGGCCCGCTCGCTGCTGATGCCCCCGGCCACGTGCTCGGCGATGCACGCGTCGACGAAGGCACGCAGCGCGGTGATGTAGGCCTTCGCCTCCGCGAGCTTGAACTGCGTGTTCTGGAAGTCGACCAGCGGCGTGCCGAAGGCCTTGCGGTCGCGCACGTAGCGGACCGTGTGCTCGAGCTGCGTCTCGAGGACCGCGCAGCTGCGCACTGCGATCACCAGCCGCTCCTGAGGCAGCTGCTCCATCAGGTAGCGAAAGCCCCGACCCTCCTCGCCGACGAGGTTGGTCACCGGCACGCGCACGTCGTCGAAGAACAGCTCGGCGGTGTCCTGGGCCTTCAGTCCGATCTTGTCCATCGGCCGCGCCCCCTTGGTGAAGCCGGGCGTGCCTTCCTCGACCGCGATCAGCGACACCCCCTTGGCCCCCGCGGCGGGATCGGTCTTGCAGGCGACCACGACGACGCCGCAGTTGAAGCCGTTCGTGATCCAGACCTTCTGGCCGTTGATCACCCAGTGGTCGCCGTCGCGGACCGCGGTGGTCCGGATGTTCTTGAGGTCGCTGCCCGTGCCGGGCTCGGTCATGCCGATCGAGGCGACCACCTCGCCGGCGCACAGGCGCGGCAGCAGTCGGCGCTTGAGGTCCTCGCTGCCGTAGTGCATCAGGTACGGCGAGACCATGTCGGAGTGCACGGGCAGGCCGAGGCTCGCGCCCACCCGAGCCATCTCCTCGGTCACCACGCAGGCGTGCAGGAAGGTGCCGCCGGGGCCGCCGTATTCGACGGGGATCGTCGTGCACAGGACGCCCGCCTCGCCGGCCTTGCGCCAGAACTCGCGGGGCGTCAGGCCCTCGTTCTCCCAGTCTCGGTAGTGCGGGGCGATCTCTCGCTCGCAGAACCGTCTGACCTGTTCGCGGAACTGCTCGTGCTCGTCGTCGAAGAGGGCTCTGCGGTGCGTCATGGTGGTCTCGTGTGCGGCCGCGCGGGGCGGGCCGGTGTCTCCTCGGGCGGTAGAATCGTGGCACCCGGCCACGCGCCCCGTCAAACCGGCGGCCCGCGGGTCGACACCCACGCGAACGACAGGAGGAGACACCCATGGGACAACTCGACGGCAAGGTGGCGATCGTCACCGGCTCGGGCCGCGGCATCGGCCAGCAGATCGCGCTGCGCCTGGCGCGCGACGGTGCACGGGTCGTGGTCAACGACATCGACGAGGCGCCCGCGCTCGAGACCATCGCGCTGATCCGCGCCCTCGGGAGCGACGCGGTCGCGTGCAACGGCGACGTCGCGGCGGCCGATTTCGGCGAGCGCATCGTGAAGACCGCGCTCGATGCGTTCGGGGACGCGCACATCGTCGTCAACAACGCCGGCTACACCTGGGACAGCGTGATCCAGAAGATGAGCGACGAGCAGTGGGACGCGATCCTGGACGTCCACCTCAAGGCGCCGTTCCGCATCCTGCGCGCCTTCTTCGCGCATCTGAAGACGGCGGTCGAGGCGGAGGCGAAGGACGGTCGGCGCGTGGTGCGCAAGGTGGTCAACATCTCTTCGACGTCGGGCGTCAACGGCAACGCAGGGCAGTCGAACTACGCCGCCGCGAAGTCCGGCATCAACGGACTGACGAAGACCCTCGCCAAGGAATGGGGCCGCTACAACGTGACGGTGAACTCGGTCGCGTTCGGCTACATCCAGACCCGCCTGACGCAGCCGCTGCAGGAGGGCGACACGGGCAAGATCGAGGTGCAGGGCCGGGAGGTGAAGATCGGCGTGCAGGCGGGTCGCATCGCGGCGCTGTCGCAGATGATCCCGCTCGGGCGCGGCGGCACCGCCGAGGAGGCGGCGGGCTCGGTCTATCTCTTCTGCAGCCCGGACAGCGACTACGTGAGCGGCCAGACGCTGGTGGTCAGCGGCGGGCTGTGAACGCCGGCGCGACGCGCAGGGCAGGGGGGTCGGGATGAGCGGCTCGGCGCCGCCGGCGTCCGGGGTACCCGGCGGCGACGCGGCGAAGCTCGTCCCGCTGCCGAACCTGATCGCGGCACTCGACGCCTGCGCTCGCATCGAGCGCACCCGCTGCGGCGGCGGCTCGCTCGTGTGGCGCCGCTGGGGCACGGGGCGCCCCCTGGTGCTGCTGCACGGCGGCGCCGGAAGCTGGAACCACTGGGTGCGGAACATCGGCACGCTGATGCGCACCCGCGAGGTCTGGGCCTGCGACCTGCCGGCGCTCGGCGACTCGGCCGATCCGCCCGAGCCCGGCGGGCTCGAGGGCATCGTCGCGGCCACCGCGGACGGCCTGGCGACCCTGCTGCCGGGTCCTCGGGCCTTCGACCTCGCCGGCTTCTCGTTCGGGTCGCTGGTCGGCACCTGCATCGCCGCACGCGGCCCGGGTCGCGTGCGACGCATGGTGATCACGGGCGCCGCCTCGCTAGGACTGCCCGATCCTCGGATGGACCTGCGTGGATGGCGACGGGCCCGCGATCCGGCCGAACGGCTCGCCCTCCACGGTCACAATTTCCGCACGCTGATGGTCGCCTCCGCGGCCGACGATCCGGACGGCGTGGCGCTGCATGCCGGGAACGTGGAGCGCGCGCGCTTCTTCGGCGGCGAGGTCGCGGCGATGCCGATCACGCGCGACACCCTCGGCGGGGTCGACGTGGAGCGCGTCGACGCGATCTACGGCGCGCTCGATCCGGTCGTGCGCCGCGATCCCGACAGCGCGCGCACGGTGCTGCAGGCCGCCCGACCGGGCCTGCGCTTCACGACGATCGCGGGCGCCGGACACTGGGTCAACTACGAGGCGCCGTCCGCCTTCGAAGCCGCGCTGCGGGCGCACCTCGAGGACTGACGCCGTCGGGGGGCGCCCTGTCCGTTCGCCGACCCCGACGCGGGCGTCCTCAGCCCCAGTCCGCCGCGAGCAGCGTCTTCAGTTCGTCCAGCCGCTCCCGGCCGATGCGTGCCGAGATCCGTTCCTCCACCCGCTCGATGATCTGGGCGCCCGCCCGGTTCACCTGGCGGCCGCGCTCGGTGTAGACCACGAGCTTGGCGTTGCGACGTTCGGGGTCCTCGCGGATCTCCAGGATGCCGCGGCGCACCAGCTCGGCCACGGTCTTGTGCACCGCCTGCCGCGAGATCGCCAGCCGGCGGGCGAGCTCGGACATGCTCGTCGGCTTGCCGCCCATGTGCGCGAGGAGCCGGCTCTGCGCCGGCGTGATGTAGGCGTATTCGCTGCGCCGCACGCCGCTCATGATCTCGCGCGCGAACCAGTCCGAGCGCGCGAGCAGCAGCTGCTTGAGGTTGGCGGCCATGCGTGGGCGGGGGCGGTGGGGCGGACAGGTGGCGCCGGGCGGTGGAGCCGGACGGTGGGGTGGGTCCGGGGGAGGTGCGATCTCGTCAACCCGTGTTGACAAGATCATTGTCGGGGGCCTATCCTCGCCTTGTCAACCAGGTTGACGTGATCGCGCGCGACCGGCGCCCCCGGTGCCTATAATCGCCCGCATCCGCACCAGCCCCGAATCAACCCCCCGAGACCCCCATGAAGATTCTCGTACCGGTCAAGCGCGTGGTCGACTACAACGTCAAGGTCCGCGTCAAGAGCGACGGCACCGGCGTGGACATCGCCAACGTCAAGATGTCGATGAACCCCTTCGACGAGATCGCCGTCGAGGAGGCGGTCCGTCTCAAGGAGAAGGGCGTCGCCACCGAGGTGATCGCCGTGAGCTGCGGCATCACCGCCTGCCAGGAGACGCTGCGCACCGCGATGGCGATCGGCGCGGACCGCGCGATCCTCGTCGAGGTGGACGCCTCGGTCGAGCTGCAGCCGCTGGCGGTCGCCAAGCTGCTGGCCGCACTGGTCGCGAAGGAGCAGCCCGGCCTCGTGATCCTGGGCAAGCAGGCGATCGACGACGACGCGAACCAGACCGGCCAGATGCTGGCCGCGCTGACGGGCCGTCCGCAGGCCACCTTCGCCTCCAAGGTCGAGGTCGCCGACGGTCGCGCCCGCGTCACCCGCGAGGTCGACGGCGGCCTCGAGACGCTGTCGATCGCGCTGCCCGCCATCGTGACGACCGACCTGCGCCTGAACGAGCCGCGCTACGTGACGCTGCCGAACATCATGAAGGCGAAGAAGAAGACGCTGGAGACCGTCAAGCCCGCCGACCTCGGCGTGGATCCGGCCCCGCGTCTGAAGACCCTCAAGGTCCAGGAGCCGGCCTCGCGCAAGGCCGGCATCAAGGTGCCGGACGTCGCGGCGCTGGTCGACAAGCTCAAGAACGAAGCGAAGGTGATCTGACATGGCCGCACTCGTCATTGCCGAACACGACAACCACGCCATCCGCGGCGGCACGCTGAACGCGGTCACGGCGGCCCTGAAATGCGGCGGCGACGTGACCGTGCTGGTCGCGGGCTCGGGCTGCGCCGATGCGGGCAAGGCCGCCGCCGCCATCGCCGGCGTCGCCAAGGTGCTGGTCGCCGATGCGCCGCACCTCGCCGAGCAGCTTGCCGAGGCGGTCGCCGAGCAGGTGATCGCGGTCGCCGCCGGCTACACCCACGTGCTGGCGCCTGCCACCGCGTTCGGCAAGAACGTGCTGCCGCGCGTCGCCGCGCGTCTCGACGTGGCCCAGGTCTCGGACATCACCTCGGTCGAGTCGCCCGACACCTTCCAGCGCCCGATCTACGCCGGCAACGCGATCGCGACCGTGCAGTCGACCGATGCGGTCAAGGTGCTGACGGTCCGCACCACCGCGTTCGATCCGGCCGCCGCCTCCGGCGGCTCGGCCGCCATCGAGTCGGTCGCGGCCGCCGCGGATCCGGGCACGGCGAGCTTCGTTGGCCGCGAAGTCGCGAAGAGCGAGCGTCCCGAACTGGCGGGCGCGAAGATCGTCGTCTCGGGCGGCCGCGGCATGGGCAGCGCCGAGAACTTCAAGCTCCTCGAGCCGCTGGCCGACAAGCTCGGTGCGGCGATGGGCGCCTCGCGCGCGGCGGTCGACGCGGGCTACGCGCCGAACGACTGGCAGGTCGGTCAGACCGGCAAGATCGTCGCTCCGCAGCTGTACGTGGCGATCGGCATCTCCGGGGCGATCCAGCACCTGGCCGGCATGAAGGACTCGAAGGTCATCGTCGCGATCAACAAGGACGCCGAGGCCCCGATCTTCGGCGTGGCCGACTACGGTCTCGTGGGCGACCTCTTCCAGGCCGTCCCCGAGCTGGCCGGCAAGCTCTGACCCCCCGATACGGCGAAGGACGACGACGATGAGCTACCAGGCCCCGGTCAAGGACATGCTGTTCACGATCCGCGAGGTCGCGGGCCTGGACTGCGTGCGCGAGCTGCCCGGCTTCGAGGACGCCACCGACGACACCGTCGAGGCGGTGCTGACCGAAGCCGCGAAGTTCAACGCCGAGGTGCTCGCGCCCCTGAACTGGGCCGGCGACCTCAAGCCCTCGTCCGTGTCGGACGGCGTGGTCACCACCACGCCGGGCTTCCGCGCCGCGTTCCGCGCCTTCGCCGAAGGCGGCTGGCAGGGCGTGCAGCATCCGGCGGCCTTCGGCGGCCAGCAGCTGCCCAAGCTGGTGGCCACCGCCTGCACCGAGATGACGAACAGCGCGAACCTGTCGTTCGCGCTGTGCCCGCTGCTGTCCGACGGCGCCATCGAGGCACTGCTCACCGCCGGCAGCGACGCGCAGCAGAAGCTGTACATCCCGAGGCTGGTCAGCGGCGAGTGGACCGGCACGATGAACCTCACCGAGCCGCAGGCAGGCTCGGACCTGTCGCAGGTGCGCTCGCGCGCCGAGCCGCAGCCGGACGGCAGCTACCGGATCTTCGGCCAGAAGATCTACATCACCTACGGCGAGCACGACATGGCGGACAACATCGTCCACCTGGTGCTCGCGCGCACGCCGGGCGCGCCCGAAGGCGTCAAGGGCATCTCGCTGTTCGTCGTGCCGAAGGTGATGGTCGACGCCGAGGGACGGCTGGGCGCGCGCAACGACGTGTTCTGCGCGTCGGTCGAGCACAAGCTCGGCATCAAGGCGAGCCCGACCGCGGTGCTGCTCTACGGCGACGGCAAGTTCCCGGTCGCCGCGCCGGGCGGTGGTGCCGCCGCGGCCGGCGCGATCGGCTGGCTGATCGGCGAGGAGAACCGCGGCCTCGAGTACATGTTCGTGATGATGAACGCCGCCCGCTTCTCGGTCGGCATGCAGGGTGTCGCGGTCGCCGAGCGGGCCTACCAGAAGGCGGTGCAGTACGCGCGCGACCGCGTGCAGGGCCGTGCGGTCGAGGGTTCGGCCGGACCGGTCGCGATCATCCGCCACCCGGACGTGCGCCGGATGCTGATGACCATGCGCGCGCTCACCGAAGGCGCCCGTTCGCTCGGCTACGTGGCTGCGGCCTCCTTCGACGCCGCCCATGCGTCGCCGCATGCCGAGGTGCGCAAGGCCAACCAGACCGTCTACGAATACCTGGTGCCGATCGTCAAGGGCTTCTCCACCGAGATGAGCCTGGAGGTCACCTCGCTCGGCGTGCAGGTGCACGGCGGCATGGGCTTCATCGAGGAAACGGGCGCGGCGCAGCACTACCGTGACGCGCGGATCCTGACGATCTACGAAGGCACGACCGCGATCCAGGCCAACGACCTGATCGGCCGCAAGACCGTGCGCGACGGCGGCCGCACCGGCATGGCGATGGTCGGCCAGGTCCGCGAGACCGTCGCGTCGCTGCCGAGCGAGGGCGACCTGGGCGCGATCCGCGCGAAGCTCGCCGAGGGCGCCGACGCGATGGAAGCCGCGATCGCCTGGTTCGTCGCGCAGGGCAAGGGCGATCCGCGCGCCACCTACGCCGGCAGCGTGCCCTTCCTGATGCTCTGCGGCACGGTGCTCGCCGGCTGGCAGCTCGCCCGCGCCGCGCTGCGCGCCACCGAGCTGCTCGCCACCGGCGGCGAGGACCCGGCCTTCCTCAAGGCCAAGATCGGCACCGCGCGCTTCTACGCGGACCACGTGCTGTCGCGCGCGGGCGGGCATCGCGCCGCCATCGTCGACGGCGCGGCGGGCACGCTGGCGCTCGAGGACGCGATGTTCTGAAAGACGGGGCGCCGGGTCGGCCGCGTGTCGACCCGGCGTGCATACTCGGGCCGGATCAGGCGAACAACAGCCCGAGGAGACCGCCGTGCCCGCATCGTCCGCCCGCCCGTACAAGGGCGTGTTCCCCGTCGTTCCCACCACCTTCACCGCCTCGGGCGAGCTCGACCTCGCGAGCCAGAAGCGCTGCGTCGACTTCATGATCGACGCAGGCTCCGACGGCCTGTGCATCCTCGCGAACTACTCCGAGCAGTTCGCGCTCGGCGACGACGAGCGCGAGCTGCTGACTCGCGAGATCCTCGGGCACGTGGCCGGCCGCGTGCCGGTGATCGTCACCACCACCCACTACTCGACCCGCATCTGCGCGGCCCGCAGTCGCCGCGCGCAGGAGCTCGGCGCGGCGATGGTGATGGTCATGCCGCCGTACCACGGCGCGTCGATCCGGGTGGGGGAGGCCGGCATCGCCGCCTTCCTGCGCGAGCTCTCCGACGCCATCGACATCCCGATCATGATCCAGGACGCACCGGTCAGCGGGACGCCGCTGTCGGCGCCGTTTCTCGCGCAGCTCGCGCGCGAGATCGAGCATGTCGCGTACTTCAAGATCGAGACGCCCGGCGCGGCCGCGAAGCTGCGCGAGCTGCTGCGCCTGGGGGGCGACGCGATCGAGGGGCCGTGGGATGGCGAGGAGGGCATCACGCTGTTCGCCGACCTCGACGGCGGCGCGACCGGCACGATGACCGGCGGCGGCTACCCGGACGCGTTCCGCGAGATCCTCGCGCACTGGTTCGCCGGGCGCCGCGCCGAGGCGCTCGCCGCCTACGGGCGCTGGCTGCCCCTGATCAACCACGAGAACCGGCAGTGCGGGCTGCTCGCGGCCAAGGCGCTGATGCTCGAGGGCGGCGTCATCGCCTGCGACGCGCCGCGTTCGCCGTTCCCGCCGATGCCGCCGGCGGCGCGCGCCGGCCTGCTCGAGATCGCCCGGGGGCTCGATCCGATGGTGCTGCGCTGGGGGCGTTGAGCCGAGGCTCGCCCGCCCGGGCCGCCGGCTCGCTGCGCAGCATCGCCCGCAGATCCTCGAACCACCAGCCGCGCAGACCCATCAGCAGCGTGAACGCCGCGCGTTCGTCGTCCGGCAGCTGCTGGTCGGCGAGGTGCTGCTGCGCGAAGTCCTGCGCGAGCCGCTGCAGCCGCTCGGAGAACCATCGGGCCTGGGCGGGCGAGATCTGCCCGTGGACCAGGGTCAGCAGCTCGCCCTCGCCGTCGAAGCCGCCCGAGAAATAGTCGGCCATCGCCCGCTCGCGGAAGTAGCGCATCAGCGGGCCGTCGGGCTGCCAGCGCAGCGTCTTGTCGATCTTCAGCCGGTAGCGGTTGTTCGGCCGAAGCTCGAGCACCTCGAGCCGGTCGAGCGCGACCAGCGCGGCCACGACCTGCGCGGGCGCCATCCGGTAGTGGTGGACGATCTGCTCGAAGGTCCATTGGCTGAGCGTGCACAGCGCGACGGTGAGCAGCCGCGGGTCGGCCACCAGTGCACGCTCCTGCTCCGGCTCGAGCATCAGGCGCGGCGGGCGCCGGTCGACGACCTGGCGGGCGAGCTCGGCGAAGTCCAGCTTCAGCACGGCGAGGATCTCGTCGATGCGGCCGAGCGGCATGTCCCCCTTCGCGAGGATGCGCTTGACGCTCGATTCGGCCAGACCGAGCTCGCGCGCAAGCTGCGCGTAGGTCAGACCCGCCCGGCGCAGCTCGGCCTTCAGCGCGGTGACGAGATCGCGGGTGCTGCTCATGGTCGGATGAAAAAGAGTATCGATATACGATACCAGACGGCCGGTCTGTCGCGCCGTTTTCGATATGAGTTGATACTCCGGAGGTCCACGGCCACGATCCTTCCAGTGCCCTCCTGCAGGCGTTCGCCCTGTCCTCCTCCGCGCCCATGCAACGCCCGCGCTGCCTCCACCCCCAGGACATCATCGTGAGCCCCTCACCGCCCGATCAGTTCGCACTGCTCCGACAGCGCCGCTTCGCGCCGTTCTTCTGGGTCCAGTTCCTGGGCGCCGGCAACGACAACCTGTTCAAGTTCGCCTTCACCGTGATGGTGACCTACCAGGTGCAGGTCGAGTGGCTGCCGGCGTCGCTCGCCGGCCTGGTGATCGGCGCGCTGTTCATCGCGCCGTTCCTGCTGTTCTCGGCCACCAGCGGCCAGCTCGCGGACAAGCTCGACAAGGCGTCGCTGATGCGCTTCGTCAAGACCTTCGAGATCGCGGTGATGGCGCTCGCGGCATGGGGCTTCTGGACGCAGCACGTGCCGGTGCTGCTCGGCTGCGTGTTCCTGATGGGGCTGCACTCGACCCTGTTCGGGCCGGTGAAGTACGCCTACCTGCCCCAGCACCTCGACGAGCGCGAGCTCACCGGCGGCAACGGCGTCGTCGAGATGGGCACCTTCGTCGCGATCCTGCTGGGCAACGTGGTCGGCGGACTGCTGATCGCGATCCCGGACACCGGCGCGCGCTGGACCGCCGCCGCCTGCGTCGCGGTCGCGATCGCGGGGCGGCTGGTCGCCCGCTCGATCCCGCACTCGCCCGCGAGCGACCCGGCGCTCCGGATCAACTGGAATCCGTTCACCGAAACCTGGCGCAACCTGCGGCTCGCCCACGGCAACATCGTCGTCTTCCGATCGCTGCTCGGCATCTCGTGGATGTGGTTCTTCGGCGCGGTGTTCCTCTCGACCTTCCCCGCCTTCGCGCGCGACGTGCTGCACGGCGACGCGCGGGTCGCGTCGCTGCTGCTCGTGGTGTTCTCGATCGGCATCGCCACGGGCTCGCTGCTCTGCGAGCGGCTCTCGCACCGACACGTGGAGATCGGCCTCGTGCCGCTGGGCGCCATCGGCATGACGGTGTTCGCGGTGGATCTGTTCTTCGCCACCCGCGGGCTCGCGCCGGCCCCGGCGCCGATGGGCCTGGCTGCCTTCGCCGGCGTGCCCGCGCACTGGCGCGTGCTCGCCGACCTCGCGCTGCTGGCGCTGTTCGCGGGGCTGTACAGCGTGCCGATGTACGCGCTGATCCAGCTGCGCTGCGAGCCCACGCACCGCGCGCGAGTGATCGCGGCCAACAACATCCTCAACGCGCTGTTCATGATCGCGAGCGCGCTGGCGACCGGCGCGATGCTCGCCGCGGGGCTGACGCTGCCGCAGGTGTTCCTCGCGGTCGGCCTCCTCAACGCCGCGGTCGCGGCCTACATCTTCCTGCTGGTGCCGGAGTACCTGCTGCGGTTCCTGGCCTGGATCCTGTCGAACGTGGTCTACCGCTTCCGCGTGCGCGGCGGCGAGCACATCCCGGTGCAGGGCGCGGCGCTGCTGGTCTGCAACCACGTGAGCTTCGTCGATGCGATCCTGCTGATGGCGGCGAGCCCGCGGCCGATCCGCTTCGTGATGGACCATCGGATCTTCGCGATCCCGCTGCTGGGCGGGGTGTTCCGTCTGGCCAAGGCGATCCCCATCGCCTCGCAGAAGGAAGATCCGGCGACCTACGCGGCGGCCTTCGACGCGGCGCGCGCGGTGCTCGACGAGGGCGACCTGCTGGCGATCTTCCCCGAGGGCGCGATCACCCGGGACGGCTCGCTCGGCGAGTTCCGCGGCGGTGTCGCCAAGATCCTGGCGACGCATCCGGTGCCGGTGGTGCCGATGGCGCTGACCCACCTCTGGGGCAGCTTCTTCTCGCGCATCGAGCGTGGCCGCGCGATGGTGCGGCCGTTCCGGCGCGGGCCGTTCAGTCGGGTGGGCCTGGAGGTCGGTGCGCCGATGACGGCGGCCGACGCGACACCCGCGCGGCTGCGCGAGCGGGTCGCGGCGCTGCTCGGCGACGACCTGCGCGCGGCCGCAGCCTTGACACCGGTCGGTCGGTAGACTGTATATTCATACAGTCCCGAGGCGTCCCGCACCCCTGCGGTCGGCCTGCGGCGACACCGTCGCCGGAGGGGCAGGATGCAGCCGATCGCCATCGTCAGGAAGGGCCGGGGCGCAGTGTCGAACCCGGCCGGTCGCTTCGAGCGCGACGCGCGCGAACGCATCGACGACGGCTGGCCCGTCGACGATACCGACGCGCCGCCGCCGCCCGCGACCGTGATCGAGCCGGACGCCGCCCGCTCGATCATCGCCCGCAACACCTCGCCCGACATCGGCTTCGACGCCTCCATCAATCCCTACCGGGGCTGCGAGCACGGCTGCGTCTACTGCTACGCGCGGCCGGGTCATGCGTTCCTCGGGCTGTCGCCGGGGCTGGATTTCGAGACCCGGCTCTTCGCCAAGCACCAGGCCGCGGCACTGCTCGAAGCCGAACTCGCCGCGCCGGGCTACCGGTGCACGCCGATCGCGATCGGCACGGTCACCGACGCCTGGCAGCCCGTCGAGCGTGACCTGCGACTGACCCGAGGCTGCCTCGAGGTCTTCGCCCGCACGCGTCATCCGATATCGCTGATCACCAAGTCGAGCGGGGTCGAACGCGATCTGGACCTGCTCGCCCCGATGGCCCGCGACGGTCTGGCGCAGGCCATGGTCACCGTCACCACCCTCGACCCGGCCCTCTCGCGCATCCTCGAGCCGCGTGCGCCCGCGCCCTGGCGTCGTCTCCAGACGATCCGCCGGCTGGCCGATGCGGGCGTGCCCGTCGGCGTGTCGCTCGCTCCGCTGATCCCCTTCGTCAACGAGCCCGAGATCGAATCCATCCTGGATGCCGCCCACGAGGCGGGGGCCCGCCACGCCAACTACGTGGTGCTGCGTCTGCCCAACGAGCTGGTCGCGGTCTTCCACGACTGGCTCGGCCAGCATTTCCCCGATCGTCGCGCCCGGGTCGTCGCCCGCCTGCGCGACATGCGCGGCGGCCGGGACAACGACCCCCGCTTCGGCTGGCGGATGCGAGGCGTCGGCCCCTGGGCGGACATGATCCGGATGCGCATCGACGCCCGGCTGCGGCGGCTGGGCATCGGACGCGCTCGGCCGACGCTGCGGACCGACCTGTTCGTGCCGCCGACGGTCGGCATGCAGGCGAGCCGACGGGATCCGGTCCGGTTCGCCCCGGATCCTCCGGTCCAGGGCAGCCTGTTCTGAGTGTCGGGAGGGCCTCGCGGGGAGGGCGGTGCTTGCGTTCGGGTCGCGAGCGTCTAGAATCCGGAAAGATCCTGAAAAATCAGTCTGTTAAGTTTTCCGACACCGGTGGCTCGCACCGCGCGTCGGGCCGGAGGCAGTGATGGCGAAGCGCGGTCGGACGACGGGTGCGGTGCTGGCGGCGGCGGTGACCGCCACCTGGGCGATGACGGCGGCGGGCAGCGTGGCCGCGGCCTCGCCGTCCCCCGGCGGACAGATCGGCGCCGCCGTGGTCGGCGGGGGCCGCGCGATGAGTGCCGAGGAGCTCGCCCGGGCCGGCCGCGCGATCGAGGCCGCGCCCGCGACCACCATCTGGCAGTCGCGACTTCCCGACGGCACCCTCGAGCTCAGCGACCGGCCGCCGCCGGCGGGCGCGGCCCAGGTCGGCCAGCGCAGCTACACGCTGCCGAAGGAGGGTGCGGCCCGCCAGCGCGCGGATGCCGAGCGCGAGTACTGGCGCAAGCAGGCCGAGGGCTTCAACCGCCGCCAGCAGGACCGCGACCGGATGGAGCAGGCCGAGTCCGAGCGCCGTGCCCGAGCCCAGCCCCAGGTCGTCTTCGCGGATGCCGGCCGGCCGGTCTGGTACGGGGCGCCGACCCTGCGACCCTGGCCGCCGCATGGCGGCCTGCCCCCCGGCGTGGGTCCCTCGGGTCCATATCCGCAGCCGGACCCGCGGCCGCTCCCGGGGCCCATCCAGGGCAGCGGCGCCTCGTCGTACAGCAGTTCGCCCGGGGCCGTCCAGGGACGGGCCACGGGGGGCTTCATCGGAAGCGGTTTCGCAACCGGGCGCTGAAGGTCGCTAGGGCTTCACCGCGAGGCCCTAAATGGGCTATCATCGTGGGTTTCCCGGAAAGTCTGCAAGGAACCTCGATGGTCGTTCTGCGTCTCTCGCGCGGCGGTGCCAAGGCCCGCCCGTTCTTCAACGTCGTTGCCACCGACAGCCGCAACCGCCGCGACGGTCGCTTCATCGAACGGCTCGGCTTCTACAATCCGATCGCCTCGGGCAACGAGCAGGGCCTTCGCCTGTCGCTCGAGCGCATCGAGTACTGGAAGAGCCATGGTGCGCAGGTCTCGCCGACCGTGCAGCGCCTGATCAAGCAGTTCGCCAAGCAAGCCGCGGCACCGGCTGCAGCACCGGCCGCGGCCTGAGCATCGCCTCCGGCGCGTCGCCGAGCGAGGCTGCGATCACCGTCCGGCCGTCCGATCCGGCTGCAGCATCTGCCGGATCGGTGTCCCCGCAGCCCGCGCCGAGGCTCGCGCGCGACCCTCAGCGCACCGTGCCGCTCGGCAGGGTGGTCGATGCATGGGGCGTGCGCGGCTGGGTCAAGGTGGAGCCGTTCGCCGGCGCCGGCGATACCGCGCTGTTGCGAGCGGGGGTCTGGCACGTCCAGCGCCCGGCAGCCCCGGCGCACCCGGCCATCGACCGATGGCTCACGCTCGAGCGCTCACGGCGCCACGCGTCCACCGTCGTCGCGAAGCCCGAGGGCATCGAGGACCGTGACGGCGCGCTCGCGCTGAAGGGGGCCGAGGTCGGCGTGCGGCGGGTGGATTTCCCGCCGCTGCCGGAGGGCGAGGTCTACTGGGTCGACCTGGAAGGCTGCGCGGTCGTGAACCAGGCCGGGGAGTCCTTCGGCACGGTGGTGTCGGTCGACGACCACGGCGCGCACCCGATCCTCGAGACCGACACCGGCCATCTGATCCCGTTCGTCGACGCCTACGTGGTCGATGCCCTGCCGGCCGAGGGCCGTGTCGTCGTGGACTGGCAGGCGGACTGGTCGCGCTGAAGCCGGGGCGCAAACCGAGGCGCACACCGCCACGATGGACATCGAGGTCGTCACCCTGTTCCCCGAGATGGTCGAGCCCGCGGCGGGGTTCGGCGTGACCGGGCGCGCCATCGAGCGCGGCATCTGGCGGCTGCGCTGCTGGAACCCGCGCGATCATGCGAGCGACGCCTATCGCCGCGTCGACGACCGACCCTTCGGGGGCGGCCCCGGCATGGTCATGCTGCCCGAGCCGCTGGCCGCCTGCCTGGGGGCGATGCATGCGCGTCGCGAGACGGACCTCCGCCCGCGGGCGCACGTCGTGCACCTGTCGCCGCGGGGGGCGCCGATCACGCAGCGCCGCGTCGCCGAACTGGCCGCGCTGCCCGCCCTGGCGCTGCTGTGCAGCCGCTACGAAGGGGTCGACCAGAGGCTGCTCGATGCCGAGATCGACGAGGAACTGTCGGTCGGCGACTTCGTCGTGTCGGGGGGCGAGCTCCCCGCGCTGGCGCTGATCGACGCGGTGGTGCGGCTGCTGCCCGGCGTGATGACCGACGGCGCCTCGCCGCAGCAGGACTCGTTCTCCGACGGCCTGCTCGAGGGCCCCCATTTCACCCGTCCCGAGGCCTGGCGCGGGCTGCCCGTTCCGGCGGTCCTGCTGTCCGGCCACCATGCGCGGATCGCCCGCTGGCGCCGCGAGCAGGCCTTGAAGGCGACCGCCGAGCGCCGCCCCGAACTGATCGAGCTGGCCCGGCGCGAACACCGGCTGTCGGCGGACGATGAGGCGTTCCTGCGCGGATTGAGCTAGAATCGAAGGCTTTGCATCGTCGACCGCGGTTCCAAGCGGTCCGTAGACGCAAAAAGCGACGCAAGAACGACGTCATCGACGTCGAATCGACGCCATCCTCTGCCCCGGGCATTCCGGTCTCGAACCGGCCCTACCAACAATCCGGCGCACGATGGCATGGAGCTTCCATGGATGTGATCAAGCAGCTCGAGCAGGAAGAGATCGCTCGCCTGAACAAGACGATTCCGGTCTTCGCCCCCGGCGACACCGTGATCGTCAACGTCAACGTCGTCGAGGGCACGCGCAAGCGCGTCCAGGCGTATGAAGGCGTCGTCATCGCCAAGCGCAACCGCAGCCTCAATTCGTCGTTCATCGTCCGCAAGATCTCGTCGGGCGAGGGTGTCGAGCGGACGTTCCAGCTGTACTCGCCCCTGATCGCCTCGATCGAGGTCAAGCGCCGCGGCGACGTGCGCCGCGCGAAGCTGTACTACCTCCGCGAGCGCTCGGGCAAGTCGGCGCGCATCAAGGAAAAGCTGCCGGGACGCGCACCCGCCTCGTCGGCCGCGCAGCCGAAGTGATGCGGGCGCCGGTCGCGCGATGAGCGCGGCCGACCGCCCCCCGGAGCGGGCCGCGGTCATCCGCGCCGCGGCCGAACCGGGCACCACGCGCCGATCCATCCCGGATCCGCGCACCGCACCGATCGACGACACCGCACCGGCCATGCCGGGGGTGTCGGCCGACCGGCTGCGGCCCGAGGCCCTGCGCGAGCGCTTTCGCCGCCCGCCGGTCTGGACTCCCGAATTCATCGACGATCGCTGGCGACTCGGCCCCGAGACGCCGCGTCCGGCCGCCGTGCTGGTGCCGCTGGTGCCGCGGGAGCACGGGCTCTCGGTGATGCTGACCGTACGCACCGCGCACCTGTCGGCGCATGCGGGCCAGATCGCGTTTCCGGGCGGGCGCACCGAGCCGCACGACGGCTCGCCGGTGGGCACCGCGCTGCGCGAGACCGAAGAGGAGATCGGGCTGGCGCGTGCTCTCGTCGAGGTGCTGGGCCAGATGCCGACCTACACGACCGGCACCGGCTTCGTGGTCACGCCGGTGGTCGGCCTGGTCGATCCGGACCACGCGCTCGCGCCCGACGCGAACGAGGTGGCCGAGGTCTTCGAGGTGCCGCTGGCCTTCCTGATGGACCCCGGCAATCACCAGCGCCGCCTCTACCGCTGGGACGACGGGCTGGAGCGCAGCTTCCTGGCGATGCCGTGGACGCGGCCCGGCGACGGTCGGGAGTTCTTCGTCTGGGGCGTCACGGCCGCGATGCTGCGCAACCTCTACCGGTACGTGGCCGCCTGAAGTCCGGCGCCCTGCTGCGCGCCAAGTGACCCTGCCGCGGGTGCCGACTCGGGCCCGGGGCCCCAGCCTCGGTATCATCCGCCCATGGGATTCGTCGCACTGATCCTCGCGCTGACGCTCGAGCAGCTCCGCCCGCTGCCTCGCGACAATGGCGTGCATCGCGCGGCCGGCACGGTGGTGGACGCGATCGCGGGCGCCACCGATGCCGGCCAGTGGCGTCACGGAGCCTTCGGCTGGGCGCTGACGGTGGGGCTCGCCGTGGTCGGCATCTGGGCCGCGCAGTGGGTGCTGGCGCTGTTCGGCGTGCTGCCGGTCCTGGCGCTGCACGTGCTGGTGCTCTACCACACCGTGGGCTTTCGCCAGTTCAGCCACGCGTTCACCGAGATCCAGCTCGCCCTCGCCGCGAGCGACACCGAGGGTGCGCGCCAGGCGCTGCAGCGCTGGATCCGTCAGCGGGACCCGGACTTCGCCGTCGGCGAGCTTCCGGTCGACGAGCTCTGCCGGATGGCGATCGCGCACGCCCTCGTCGCGGCCCACCGCCATGTGTTCGGCCCGCTGTTCTGGTACATCCTGCTGCCCGGCGCGATCGGCCCGGTGTTGTACCGGGCCGCGCAGTTCCTCTCCGAGCACTGGGCGCGCGGCGGGCATCCGGCCCGCGCGGCCGCGCCCGACACGCTGATGGCGGCGGTCGCAGGCGCCACGGCGGCGCCGGCCGCCGTCGTCCCGGCCGCCGAGCCCTACGGCCGCTTCGCCGCGCGCGCGTACCGGGTGCTCGACTGGCTGCCGGTGCGCCTGTCGGCGGCCGGGTTCGCGGTGGTCGGCAACTTCGAGGACGCGGTCTACTGCTGGCGCGCGGCGTCGGCGGTGCGTGGTGGCGACGAGCAGCGCCGGTTGCTGCTGATGACCGGTGGCGGCGCGCTCGGGCTGCACATCGCGGACGCGCGCGTCGAGGCCGAGATCCGGGGCGACGCGGCGGCGCTCGACGCCGATCCGTCGCTGTCGGGCGGCGCCCCGAGCGGCTTCGACTGGACGGGAGGGCCGCCGGACGCCACCGGTCTGCGCAGCGCGGTCGGACTCGTCTGGCGCTCCGTGGTGCTGTGGATCGGGCTCTTCGCCATGCTCACCATCGCGAACTGGCTCGGCCAGTAGGCCCGGCCCTTCGAGCGCCCCGCAGCCTCAGCGCTCCCGCGCGCCGTCGCGCAGCTGCTCGTAGAGCGTGTGCCGGCGGGTGTCGATCCGGCCCTCGGCGACCGCGGTCCGGATCGCGCAGCCCGGCTCGTGACGGTGCGTGCAGTTGTAGTACCTGCAGTGGCCGAGCAGGGGCTGAAACTCCCTCATGCCGTGCTCGAGCTCCGTCGCCGACAGATGTGCGAGGCCGAACACCTGGAACCCCGGCGAGTCGATCAGCCGGCCTCCGCCCGCGAGGTCGAAGGCGCGGGTGAAGGTGGTCGTGTGCTTGCCGGTCTGCAGGGCCTCCGAGATCGCCTGCGTGGCGAGGTCGGCATCGGGCACCAGCAGGTTCACCAGCGTCGACTTGCCCATGCCGCTCTGGCCGAGGAGCAGCGTCGTGCGTCCGCCGAGCTCGGGCCGCAGCCGCGCGACCGTCTCCTCGGGCTCGGCCTTCGCCGCGATGCGGAACACCGGATAGCCGAGCGACTCGTAGACGTGGAGCCGCGGCTCGATCGATTCCAGCGCGCCGGGCACGTCGGCCTTGGTCGCGATCAGCAGGCACTCGATGCCTTCGCGCTCGGCCGCGATCAGCACGCGGACCAGCAGCTCCTCGGAGAAGGGCGGCTCGCCGCTGATGACGATGGCCGCGCGGTCGAGGTTCGCGGCCAGGGCCTTCTCGCGCCGGTCGTCGCTGCGGCGCAGCAGGTTGCGCCGCGGCAGCACCTCCTCGATCACTGCCTGGCCCGAGCCGAGGTCGCGCCAGGCGACGCGGTCGCCCGCGACGACGTCGCCGCGGCGGCCCCGCGTCACCGCGCTGCGCTCCCCCGCCTCGGCGCCGGTGCCGTCGCCGTCGAGCCTGAGCCAGAACTGCCGGCCGTAGGCGGCGAGCACGGTGGCCTGCGCGAGCGGCGCGTTCAAGGGGCGCGCCGAACGGGACGGAACCGGTTCGCGGGCGTCACGCGCCCGGCCTCGCGTCGTGGATCGCGTCGGTGCGCGCCGCGCAGACGAAGTCGTTGACCGTCACGCCGCCCGCCGAATGCGTGCTCCAGCGCACGGTGCAGCGGTCGTAGGACACGGCGAGGTCGGGATGGTGGTCCTGCCGGTGGACCATCCAGGCGAGGGCGTTCACGAAGGCGATGGTCTCCCACCAGTCGGCGAACGCATAGCTCGCCTGGAGCGCCCCGTCGACCATCGACCAGCGGGGCAGCACGGCAAGCTGCGCATCGATCGCGTCGGCGCGCATCGCGTCGCGACCGGACAGCGGCGCGCAGTCGCGCTCGCGCAGGTGCTCAGGACTCTGTGGCACGTGCATCGTGGACCTCCGGGGTCGTCGGATTCAGATCGCCGGTGCGACGGGCGCGACGGGTGCGCCGTCGCGCAGCGCCGCGAGCCGTGCGAGGCGCAGGGCGGCCGGCGGATGGGAGTCGTAGAACGCCGAGTGCACCGGATCCGGGGTCAGCGTCGCGGCATTGTCCTCGTAGAGCTTGACCAGCGCGCGCGACAGATCCTCGGCGCTCGACTGCCGCGCGGCGAAGGCATCGGCCTCGAACTCGTGACGCCGCGACAGCCAGCTCGTCAGCGGCTGCAGCACGAAGGTGAAGACCGGCATCGCCATGAAGAACAGCAGCAGCGCGTAGCCACCGAGCGCGTCGCCCGCCTGCGGGGTGGCGCCCAGCCCCTGGTAGAACCACGGTCGCGCCGACAGCCAGCCGAGCAGCCACAGCCCCGCCAGGCTGATCGCGAAGGTGGCGGCGATGCGCTTGAGGATGTGCCGGTGCTTGAAGTGGCCGAGTTCGTGCGCGAGCACCGCCTCGATCTCGTCGGCATCCAGCCGCGACAGCAGCGTGTCGAAGAACACGATGCGCTTGCCCCGACCGAAGCCGGTGAAGTACGCGTTGCCGTGCGCCGAGCGCCGGCTGCCGTCCATCACGAACAGCCCCTTGGAGGCGAAGCCGCAGCGCGCCAGCAGCCGCTCGACGCGCTCGCGCACCGGGCCCGGCTCGAGCGGCACGAAGCGGTTGAACATCGGCGCGATCACGGTCGGATAGAGCACCAGCACCGTCAGGTTGAAGGCGACCCACAGCGCCCACGCCCACAGCCACCAGGTCTGGCCGGCGCGCTCCATCAGCCACAGCACCGCGACCAGCAGCGGCGTGCCCAGCACGATCGCGACGGCGGTGCCCTTGGCGAGGTCGGCGAGGAAGAGGCCCGGGGTCATGCGGTTGAAGCCGAAGCGCTTCTCGAGCACGAACTGTCTGTACCAGGACAGCGGCAGGTCGATGGCGCCGCCGATGGCGGCGACCGCGCCGATCAGCAGCACCTGGTTCCAGAAGGGGGCGCCCGGCAGCGCCTCGCGCAGCACGTCGGCGATCGCGGCGATGCCGCCCAGCAGCGTGAAGCCGACCAGGACCGCCGCGCCGAGCAGGGTCTCGACGAGCCCGAGGCGTACCCGCGCCACGGTGTAGTCGGCGGCACGCTGGTGGGCCGACAGCGGGATGCGCTCGGCGAACTGGGCGGGCACCGCATCGCGATGGCGGGCGACATGGCGCGCCTGGCGTGTCGCCAGATACAGCCGGGTGGCCACCGAGGCCAGCAGGGCGACCACGAAGGCCAGCGTGAAGCTCAGGGCCGGGGACGCCGTGAAGGGCAAGGGGGCGCTCGTGAGAGAATGCAGGCGGAGCCGAAAATTATGTCACAGCCCCTTCCTGCCTCGCCGAACGAGACCCATCTCATCTGGGTCGACATGGAAATGACCGGGCTGCGTCCCGACGTCGACCGCATCATCGAGGTCGCGGTGGTCGTGACCGACGGCAACCTCGAGATCCTGGCGCAGGGGCCGGTGCTCGCGATCCACCAGCCCGACGCGGTGCTGGCGGCGATGGACGCCTGGAACACGGCCACGCACGGCCGCTCCGGCCTCACCGAGCGGGTGCGGGCCTCCACCGTCACCGAGGCCGACGCGCAGGCGCAGCTCATCGCCTTCCTGCGGCCGTGGGTGCCGGCGGGCAAGTCGCCGATGTGCGGCAACTCGATCTGCCAGGACCGGCGCTTCATGGCGCGGACCATGCCCGAGCTCGAGGCCTATTTCCACTACCGCAACCTCGACGTCTCCACCGTCAAGGAGCTGTGCAAGCGCTGGCGGCCCGAGGTCGCGAAGTCCTTCGCCAAGCGCAGCGCGCACACGGCCCTCGCCGACATCGAGGAATCGATCGACGAGCTGCGCCACTACCGCGAGCACTTCTTCAAGCTGACGGCCGCGCAGTGAGCCCGGCCGCCGCGCGGGTCGGTCGCCCCGCGTGCGCGGGGACGGACCGATGACCCTCGCCCTGCTCGAACGGATCGCCGGCATCATGGTGCCGGTGCTGGCGATGATCGGAGTGGGCTGGCTGTACGCGCGCCGCCATGCCCCCGACATGTCGGCGATCAACCGCGTCAACATGGAGCTGTTCGCGCCGGCGCTGATCTTCTCGGCGCTCGCGAGCCGTGATTTCAGCATCGCCGACAACCGCTGGCTGCTGCTCGCCTCGGCGCTCATCGTGCTCGGCTCGGGCGTGCTGGCCTACGGCGTGGCGCGCGCCGCGCGCGTGCAGGCGCGGACCTTCGTCCCGCCGATGATGTTCAACAACTGCGGCAACATGGGGCTGCCGATCTCGGTGCTCGCCTACGGGCAGGCCGGACTCGCGCCGGCGGTCGCGATGTTCGTCGTCTCCAATGCGATCCACTTCACGCTGGGTGCGCGCATCGTCGATCCGCGCGCCTCGATCCGTCAGCTGCTGGTCACGCCGATGAACGTCGCGACCGTGGCCGGCTTCGCGATCGCCGCGACCGATCTGCCGCGACCCGAGATCGTGATGACCACGCTCAAGCTCGCGGGCGACGCGATGATCCCGCTGATGCTGTTCGCCCTCGGTGTGCGGATGGTGTCGGTCAACCGCGGCAGCTGGCGGATCGGGCTGCTCGGCGCGGTGGTCTGCCCGCTGACGGGCCTGGCGGTCGCGCTGGTGGTCGACTGGCTGCTGCCCCTGTCGCCCGAGCAGCGCGGGCTGATGTACATCTTCGCGAGCCTGCCGCCGGCGGTGCTGAACTTCATGGTCGCCGAGCGCTGGAACCGTGAACCCGGCAAGGTCGCGGCGATCGTGCTGGTCGGCAACATCGCGTCGGTGGTGTTCGTGCCGATCGGACTCGCGCTAGGCCTGCGCTGACCCCGCCGCGGCGCCCGGCTCGACCCGGCGACCGGTCGCGTCTCGCGTCGTGCGCACGAACAGCAGCGCGAGGCCCGCCGAGGCGAGCGCGAGCGCCGCGATGGCCGCCAGCCAGAAGCCCGGAGCGCCCAGCGACAGGCGGACCGCGAGCCACCAGCCGCCACCGAGGCCCACCCCCCACAGCGACACCGCGAACACCACCATCGGCAGCACGGCCACCTTCCAGGCGCGCAGCGCGAAGGCCAGCGCGCACTGCAGCGCGTCGACCACGTGGTACGCGGCGACCCACGCGAGCAGCGTCGCCGCGACCGTGGCCACCCCTGGCGCGTCGGTGTAGGCACGCGACAGCGGTCCGCGTGCGAGCGCCAGCGCGATCGCCGCGAGCACCGCGAGGCCGAGCACCAGCCGGATCCCGCGCAGCGCGACCGCGCGCGCGACCGCCGGTTCACCTCGGCCCAGGGCCTGGCCGGCGAGCACGCCGGCCGCGCCGGACAGTGCCAGCGGCAGCATGTACAGCGTCGCGGCCACGTTCGCCGCGATCGCGTGACCACCGACCACGCTGGTGCCGAAGCCCGCCACCAGGAGCGTCACCACGTTGAATGCGCTGACGTCGATCAGGTAGATGCCGCCGATGGGCAGTCCCAGTCGCGCCAGTTCGACGAGCGGCGCGCGGCGTGGCCGGCCCAGGCCGTGCAGCGCGAAGCGCACGTAGAACCGGTCGCGCCGCAGCAGCACGAAGCCGATCGACGCCGAGATCCAGAACACCAGCGCGGTGGCCAGTCCGCAGCCGGCTCCGCCCATCGCCGGCACCGGCGGCAGCCCGATCGCGACCGGGGCGTCGCTGCCGTACATGAAGAGTGCGTTGAGCGGCACCTTCAGCGCGGGCCCGAGCAGGTTGATAGCCATCACCGTGCGCGGCCGCGACACCGCGACGTTGAGCGTCGTGAAGGCGCGGAACCACAGGGCCGCGGGCAGCCCGAGGGCCACCGCCTGCAGATACGAGACCGCGCCGGCGCGCACCTCGGGCTCGGCGTCGGCCAGCCCGAGCAGCGGCTGGGGGAAGGCGAGCAGCAGCGCGCCGGGCACCAGGAGGGCGGCCGCCAGCCACTGCCCCTGTCGCCAGGTCTCGCCGACCTCGCGCATCCGGCCGGCGCCGAAGTGCTGGGCGGCGACCGGCGAGATCGCCTGCAGCGTGCCCATCAGGCCGACGAAGACGACGAAGTAGATGCTCGAGCCGATCGCCACCGCGGCGAGATCGCGCGGCGACAGGTGGCCGGCCATCACGTTGTCCACGATGCCGTTGGCCATCACCGCGAGCTGGCCGATGAACATCGGCCACCCGAGGGTGACGATGGCGCGCGTGTCGGGGTGCACCGGCGCCGTCCGCGTCAGCGCCGGCCCGGCAGGCGCTCAGCCGGGCACACGGCGGAACAGCCGGAACTGCTCCTGGCGGTCGACCGGCCGCTGGCCCCGCCAGGCGGGGCGCCAGGAGCCGGGCACCTGCGCCGGGTCGAGCGGCGCGTTGGCGCGGTCCGCGACCAGCAGCCATTCGCAGTCGCGCCGGGTGTCGTCGAGCCGAAGCGCGCCGAAGTACGCGAAGGTCGCACGCTGCGCGACGTCCAGGCCCAGCGTCGCGACGCAGCCGTGACGCGGCGACACCACCAGACCGGCCTGCTGGGCGGCATCGCGGTAGGTCTTGCGGTGGTTGCCGGCCGGCAGCCACAGTGTCATCAGCAGGCACCATGCGAGCACCATGCCCCCGCCGGACAGGATCACCGAGCGCCACATCGCGCGCGGCTGGCGCGAGATGCGCCAGGCCACCAGCCCGAGCCATGCGAGCGTCACCACCGCGCCGGCCACCACCTCGAAGACGTCGATCGACGGCAGGAATCCGAGCACCGACTGCTGGGCGCGGAAGGCCATCCTGGGCGGCCAACCCGTCTGGAACGCGATCCAGTACGCCCAGAGCGCCGCACCCACCAGGGTGAAGGTCATCACGGCGAACCAGTCGATCAGGCTGATCAGGCCGCGCCGGATGGTCGGCAGGCCGAGGGCGCCGAGCATCGCTGCGGCCGGTACCAGCGGCAGCAGCATCGCCTCGGTGCCGCGGGGCGACAGCATCGCGACGAGTGCGAGGAGGGCTGCGCAGACGATCGGCACCGCGAGCGCGGGCTCGAGCCAGCGCCCGCGCCAGCGCCACATCGCCCAGCCCGCGATCGGCCAGGCCGGCCAGAAGAACCACGGGATGGTCTGGGCGGCGTAGGCCACGGTATCGAGGGAGGGGCCGGAGACGAGCGCGAGGTTCCAGTCGAGCCAGCGTGCGAGGTGCCATCGCCCCGCCTCGCCGGAGCCGGCGAGCGCGAGCGGCCAGGCCGCGGTGCCGAGCACCGCCACCGGCAGCAGGCCCACGAGCATGGGGCGGGCGACGAGCCGGAAGGCGCCGGCGCGGGTGGCCAGCAGGACCGCGGCCAGCAGCAGGGCCGCCGCCAGCGGCAGACCGCGCGAGGCGGCGGTCAGTCCGATCGCCAGGCCCGCGACCGCGCCGCCGAGCCGCGGGCGCTCCAGCGACAGCGCACACCCCAGCAGGAACACCGCGATCCAAGCCACCTGGGCCGACTCGGCCGTCGTCTCGTGCGCCCGGGCGAGCAGCCCGAAGGTGGCGAGCGTCAGCAGCAGCGCCGAATCGGCGATCGCCCGGCCGTAGTCGACGTGGTTCGCGGAGGCGCCGAACGGGTCCATCGGCTGGGCCTCGGGCCGCCGGGCGAGCAGCCACGTGGCGTACCAGATGCACAGCAGCGCCAGCGCGAGCCAGGCCATCGCGACGCCGCGGACCGCCGTGTCGGGGGCGAGGAACGGCAGCACCCTGATCCCGATCGCACCCAGCCAGAAGGGAAGGGGGCCTTCCTCGACCATCGGCACGCCGACCACGTTGGGCATCAGCCAGTCGTCGAGGCCGCGCGTGGCGACCGCCATCGTCCAGGCCACCCCGAACCCGGCCGCGTCCTCGTACCGCCACGGATCACGCCCGACCAGCCCCGGCACGACATAGAGCGCGCACATCAGCAGGAGCAGCCACCGCGGCATCTTGGCGGCCTGCAGGGCGGTGACGAAGAAGGGCTTCACGGTCCGGACGTCCGGCAGCGGGCCCGCGTCTCGGGCAGGGGCGCCGCGCCTGGCGACGGAGCCGGCGACGGTCCCGGGCAGGCGCGGCGGAAACGACGCAGGGCAGCCGCGAGGCTGCCCTGGGGAGCGGAGCGCGACGAGGGCGCTCCGGGATCGGCGTCGGCGACGATCCCGGACCGACGGGTCCGGGACAGCCGACCCACGATCAGGACGCCGAGGTCGGCTTGGTCGCGCCGGTGCGCGCGAAGCGCTGGCGGAACTTCTCGACCCGGCCGGTCTCGCTGATGCGCTGCTGCGCGCCGGTGTAGAACGGGTGCGACTCCGAGGTCACGTCCAGCTTGTACAGCGGATATTCCTTGCCGTCGTCCATCGTGATCTTCTCGCGGGTGTGCGCGGTCGAGCGGGTGATGAACTTGAAGCCGTTCGACATGTCGAGGAACACGACGTCGCGGTACTCGGGGTGGATGCCGTCTTTCATGCTGGAGCCTCGGTCTTTTGGGTCGCCACGCGCGGGCTGGACAGATGGGGCGCGCACGTTCCCGGATTTGGGAAAGCCTACGAGTATATCAGGCCGGGGGGAAATTGGCCGCCTCTCGGCGGATTCCCGTTCGGGGCGCACCAGGCCGCCGCAAGTATGCGGCGTCCGCCGACGAGGCTCGCTGCCTGTCGGCAGCTCGAAACCCCTCGTCAGCCACCACGCTTCATCAGATCGAAGAACTCCTGGTTTGACTTGGTCTGCTTGACCTTGTCGAGCAGGAACTCCATCGCGGCGAGCTCGTCCATGTCGTGCAGCAGCTTGCGCAGGATCCAGATCTTCGTGAGCTGCTCCTTCGGGATCAGCAGCTCCTCGCGGCGCGTGCCCGAGCGGTTGATGTCGATCGCGGGGTAGACGCGCTTCTCCATCATCCGGCGGTTCAGGTGCAGCTCGGAATTGCCGGTGCCCTTGAACTCCTCGAAGATCACCTCGTCCATCCGGCTGCCGGTGTCGACCAGGGCCGTGGCGATGATGGTCAGCGAGCCGCCTTCCTCGATGTTGCGGGCCGCACCGAAGAAGCGCTTCGGGCGCTGCAGCGCGTTGGCGTCGACGCCGCCGGTGAGCACCTTGCCCGAGGCCGGCACCACCGTGTTGTAGGCGCGGGCCAGGCGGGTGATCGAGTCCAGCAGGATCACGACGTCCTTCTTGTGCTCGACCAGGCGCTTGGCCTTCTCGATCACCATCTCGGCGACGGTCACGTGGCGCGTGGCGGGCTCGTCGAAGGTCGAGGCGACCACCTCGCCGCGCACCGAGCGCTGCATCTCGGTGACCTCCTCGGGCCGCTCGTCGATCAGCAGCACGATGAGCACCACGTCCGGGTGGTTGGCGGTGATCGCGTGCGCGATGTGCTGCATGAGCACCGTCTTGCCGGCCTTCGGCGGCGCCACGATCAGGCCCCGCTGGCCCTTGCCGATCGGGGCGATCATGTCGATGATCCGCGCCGTGAAGTTCTCTTCCGACTTGGTGTCCCGCTCGAGCACCATCGGCACCTCGGGGTGCAGCGGCGTCAGGTTCTCGAACAGGATCTTGTTCTTGCTCGCCTCGGGCGGCTCGTAGTTGATCTTGTCGACCTTGACCAGCGCGAAGTAGCGCTCGCCGTCCTTCGGCGTCCGTACCTCGCCCTCGATGCTGTCGCCGGTGTGCAGGTTGAAGCGTCGGATCTGCGACGGCGAGATGTAGATGTCGTCCGGGCTCGCCAGGTACGAGGTCTCGGGGGTGCGCAGGAAGCCGAAGCCGTCCGGCAGCACCTCGAGCACGCCATCGCCGAAGATCTGCTCGCCGGTCTTGGCGCGGCGCTTCAGGATCGCGAACATCAGTTCCTGCTTGCGCAGGCGGTTGGCGTTCTCGATCTCGAGGCCGGCGGCCATCTCGATCAGCGCCGATACGTGGAGGGCTTTGAGTTCGGACAGGTGCATCGTGGGGGGGGGTGCGGACAGCGTGACGGCTGATCGGAGCCCTGCGGGACGTCCATGGGCGCCTGGGCGTTATCGCCCGAGTGCGCGTCCCGTCCGGGGGGCTGGGGGGGTGAACCGGCGGGGGGCCGGTCGGAAAAACACGGAGTGAAGCAGGCGGGGTGCGACGGGCGGATGGGCCCGGCCCTGTCGCCGCGGGACCGATCGCCGGGGTGCCGGGAATCGCCCGCAGCGGGCGGGAGCGCTCGCGCGCTCCCTAGAGAATACGACGGATCAGAGGTTGGTGTCCAGGAACTGCGTGAGCTGCGACTTCGACAGGGCGCCGACCTTGGTGGCGACCTCTTCTCCATTCTTGAACAGCTTCAGCGTCGGGATCCCGCGGATGCCGTACTTGGCGGTGATCTCCTGGTTGTCGTCGACGTTGACCTTCACGATGCGCACCTTGCCGTCGTAGTCCTTGGCGACTTCGTCGAGCAGGGGGGCGATCATCTTGCACGGGCCGCACCATTCGGCCCAGTAGTCGACGAGCACCGGCGCGTCGGACTTGAGCACGTCGGCCTCGAAGTTCGCGTCGGAAGTGTGGGTGATCTGAGTGCTGGACATGAGCGTGGGTCTCCTGCCGTCTAAATTACCATAGCCCAATGGCGAGTGCTGATCATCCCCGGTGCGGTCGTTGAGCGGCGTCCCCGTGCGCGAGGGGTCGGGCGGGACCGTCGCGGTCCGTCGGTTCGCGCCGACCGCGCCCGGCGGGGCCGCGTTCTGGGCGGCGGCCGCCGATGTGCTCGTGCCGTGGCTGCAGGCCGCCGCCGCCGACGGCGTGGCGCCCGCGCTGGTGGTTCCGCGCGGCGCGCTGGTCGCCCCGCTGCAGCGGGCCCTGCGCCAGCGGCTCGCGGCCCCGGGCCGGCCCTGGGCCCCGCCTCCGATCCGGCCGTGCGCGGCCTGGGCCGACGAGCTGGTGCCCGCGGTGCCGGTCGACGCGCTCGCCCGCACGCTCTCGCTTCTCGAAGCGCTCGACGCCGCGCTGCCGGACGCCATGCCCCAGCGCGCGCCGGCCGATCGGCTGGCCTTCGCGGGCGGTCTGCTCGAAGTGCTCGATGCCTTCGCGCAGGCGGGGGCCGCCGGCCGTCTCGGCGATCCGGCCTGGATCGCCACCGTCGTCGACGCCTTCGGATCGCCGGCCGCCGAGGAGCGCCTGCGCGAGGACCTGTCGCTGCTCGCCCGGATCGCGAGGGCGACCGACGGCGGCGGCTCCGATCCGACCGCGCAGGGCATCGAGCGGATGCGCCGGCTCGCGGCGGCCTGGGCGGCCCGCGGCGCTGCGATCGCATGGATCGCGTGGCAGCCGCCCGAGCCGCTCGAGGCGGTGCTGATCGCCGAACTCGAGGCCCGGCTGCCGGCCGGACGCCTCCTCAGGCTCGAGCCCGACTGGGCGGCGATCGGCCGAGTCGCGCCGCTGATCGCGGCCGCCTGGCCGGAGTGCGTCGGCACCGCGCCGCCGGCACCGCTGCGCGATCGCCGCCGCGGCTGGGCCGCGCGGCCCGTCGACACGCTCGGGCCGGTGCCGGTGATCCTGCATGCCGCCGACCGTGAGCGCGAGGCGCAGCTCGCCGCGCAGTGGGTGCACGCCCGGCTCGCCGACGCGGCCCGCGACCCTGCGGCGCCCGTGCCCTCGCTCGCGATCGTCGCGCTCGACCGGTGGCTCGCGCGCCGCGTGCGCGCCCTGCTCGAGCGGGCGGGCGTGCTGATCGACGATCGGGAGGGCTGGCTGCTGTCGACCACCGTGGCGGCGACCGCGGCCATGGGATGGCTCGATGCGGTGGCCGCGGACGGCTACTACGACGACCTGCTCGGCTGGCTCGACTCGCGCTTCCTGCGGCCCCCGGGCGGCCTCGCCCTTCGCGACTGGATCGAGCGTCGGGCGACGGGTCACGGCTACCTGCGTGGCTGGGACGGCCTGCAGGGAGACGCCGACACGCCGTCGCCCGAGGCGCTCGCCCGGCTGCGCGAGCTCGCGGCGCGCCAGGCGCGGCCGCAGTCCCTGCGCGCGCACCTCGATGCGCTCGAGGACGCGATGCGCTGGGCCGGTGCGCCGCGCAGGCTCGCCGGCGACGCGGCCGGCCGCCAGCTGCTGTCGCGGCTCGAGTCCCTGCGCCGGACCGCGGACTCCGACGGACACGCCCGGGCGCTGCCCTTCGCGGAATTCCGGGCGCTGCTCGCGATGACGCTCGAGCGCCACCGCTTCTACGGCCCGATCGAGAGCCCCGTCGAACTGCTGACGCCGGTCGACGCCGCCGGCCGCGGCTTCGATGCGGTGCTGGTGCTCGGCGCGTCCGACGCGGCGCTGCCGGCGGCGCCGGGGCCCCTGCCCCTGGTGAACGAACCGCTGCGGGCGCTGATCGGCCTGCCGACTGCGGCCTCCGCGGCGGCGTCCCAGCAGCGCGATCTCGCGCTGCTGCTCGCGCTGGCACCGGCGAGCGCGATGACCTGCCGCACGGACCCCGGCGACGGCACGCGGCCGAGCCCCTGGGTCGAGCGGTTCGAGGCGATCACGACGGACGCGACGCTCGCCGGACGCGAGGACCGGCCCGGCCTCCCTCGCGAACTGCTGCCGCGGCGCGCGTCGCGCCCCGGCCTCGCGCTGCACGGTGTTCCCCCCGGGCTGTCGGTGGGCGCGATCGAGCGGCTGGTCGCCTGTCCGTTCAGGTTCCTCGTGCAGGACGGCTGGCGCCTGCGCGAGGCCGACGTGCCGGTCGACGTGCCCGGCGTGCGCGAGCGTGGGGAACTGGTGCACGAGCTGCTCGAGCGGTTTCACCGCGAGGCGCCGGCCCGCGGCGTCGTGCTCGACGCGGGCGGCGTCGCCCGCGCCCGAGCGTTGCTGGTCGAGATCACCGACGCGGTCGCCGCGCGCGAGCTCGCCACCGGCGGCGGCGCGCTCGGCGAGCTGGCCGAATGGCGCGCGACGATCGACGCGTATCTCGAGTGGGCGGTCGCCGACGCGGCGCTCGGCTGGACCTGGCGGGACGGGGAGCGCGCCGCTGCGATCGACGTGGGGTTCGATGCGCTCGACGGTCCGCGCACCGTTCGTGTCGAAGGCCGGCTCGATCGTCTCGACGAGGGGCCGGGCGGGCTTCGCGTCGTCGACTACAAGCTCGGCGACCCCGCGCGCCTGCGGCGCATCGCCGCCAAGCCGGACCAGGCGGCGCAGCTCGCGCTCTATGCGCTGATGGCGGCCGAGACGGGCGAAGTCGCGCAGAGCGGATACCTGTCGCTGCGCCGGGACGGGGTGAAGTGGGTGCCGCTGTCGCAGCCGACGGCCACGGTGCTCGCCGGCTGGCGTGACCGCCTGCCCGCGGTGCTCGCCCGCATCCATGACGGCGAGGCGCTGCATGCGACGGGCGTCGAGTGCGGCCACTGCGCCAGCCGCGGGCTGTGCCGCAAGGGACACTGGTCGTGACGCGCTCGGGCGAGCGCTTCGAGGTCGACGGCCGTGCGGTCGATGCCGGCGCGTTCCGGCTCGCCTCGATCGACCCGATCGCGAGCGTGATCGTCGATGCGTGCGCCGGCAGCGGCAAGACGACGCTGCTGGTCACCCGGATCGTGCGAGCGCTGCTCGACGGATGCGAGCCCGACCAGGTGCTGGCCGTGACCTTCACCCGGCTGGCCGCCCACGAGATGCGGGAGCGACTCGACCGGGCGTTGCGCGAGCTGGCGCTGGCGGACGACGCCACGCTGCACGAGACGCTCGCCGGCTGGTACGGGCTCGGCGAGGCCGGTGCCGATGCGGCGGCGCCGCGGGCGCGCGCGCTGTACGAGGCGGTGCTGCGCCACCCTCGCGGCCCCGAGATCACCACCTTCCACCGCTGGTTCCGCACGCTGGCCACGATCGGGCCGCTGTCGGCCGAATCCGCCGAGGGCACGCAGCTGAGCGAGGAGGGGGCCGCGCTGCTGCAGCAGGCCTGGTTCGCTTGGCTCGACGCGCTGCGGGCGCCGTCGCGGGTGCCGGAGCGCGCGGACTTCGAGGCGCTGGTCGACGCGATCGGGCTGTCCGGCGCGCGAAGCTGCCTGATGTCGCTCGTCGCGCAGCGCACCGACTGGGCCGTGGCGCTCGACGCCGACCTCGACGGGCCGCGCGAGGCGCTCGATGCCGCGGCGCTGCGCGCCGCGCACGCGTATCGCGAAGCGTGGCGGGACGCCGCGCAGGCCTTCGCGCGCGGCGGGCACTGGCGCGACGACCCTTCGACGGGTCGCCGCGGGGCGGCTTCGGCGGACGCCGCCGATGCCGGGCTGCCGGGCCCGATCGACGACGACGCCGACCTGCTGCGCGCGGTCGCGGTCGACACCCGCGTGCGTGACGAACTGCGCGCGCTCGCGCGGGTGCTGGCCCTCGGGACCGACCCGGCGCGCGCCCTGGCGCTCGTGCTCGACGCGGCCGCCGACCGCGAGTGTGCCGACGTCGAGTCGGCTCGCGACTGGCTGCGCGGACTCGGGGCCGCCGTGCTCACCGCGGAGGGCGGGGCCCGTGCGTGGAAGAAGAGCAAGGCGCTCACGGCCGCCATTCAGGCCGCCGGCGGCGACGAGTCGGTGGAGCAGGCGCGCTGGTTCTCGCTGTGCGAATGGGTCGCCACCGCGGTGACGCTCCTCGACGAATGGCGCGCGGTCGGCCTGAACGCCGCTGCGATGCGCTGCGGCGTCGGTCTGCTCGAGACGTTCCGTCGAACGAAGCGGGCGCAGGGCGTGATCGACTTCGCCGACCTCGAGTCGATCGCGTGGCGGATGCTTCGCGACCCGGGCACCGCCGCGTACGTGCAGTGCCGGATGGACCGCCGCTATCGGCACCTGCTGTTCGACGAGTTCCAGGACACCAGCAGCCTGCAGTGGCGGGTGATCGCCGACTGGCTGCAGTCGTACGCCGGAGCCGGCGAGCGGCCATCGGTGTTCGTCGTCGGCGATCCCAAGCAGTCGATCTATCGGTTCCGGCGGGCCGAGGCGCGGGTCTTCGATGCGGCCAAGGCGCTGCTGCGCGAGGGTTTCGGCGCACGCGAGGCCGGCACCGACACGACGCGTCGCAATGCCCGCGCGATCGTCGACGTGCTCAACCGCTGCCTGCCCGCCTGCATGCCGCACTACCGCGAGCAGGCGACCGCCGCGGTCGGGCCCGTCGGCTTCGTGTGGCGCCTGCCGCTCGTCGAAGCCGATCCGGCAGTCGATGCGGACGACGCGCCCTTCGACTGGCTCACCTCGCCGCGCGACGACGAGGCGTCGCTGCGGCATCGCGAAGGGCTGGCGATCGCCGACGCGATCCTGATGGCGCGCGACGAACTGGCCGCGCAAGGCCGCACGCTGCGCTGGCGCGAGGTCTACGTGCTCGCCCGCAGCCGGGGCGGCTTCGAGGCCTACGAGCGCGCGTTGCGCGAGCGTGGCCTGCCCGTGCAGTCCGACCGTGCGGGCGGCCTGCTGCGCACGCTCGAGGGCGACGACCTGCGCGCGCTGATCGGCTTCGTGCGCCGTCCGGCCGACGATCTCGCCCTCGCGCAGGTGCTGGCCTCGCCGCTCGTGGGGCTCGCGGCGGCATCGATCGCGTGGATCGCAGCGCGGGGCCCGGCCCGGGCGTCGGGTGATGCCGCGCCTGGGCCGGCCGCGCCACCGGTCGCCGGGGTGGGCGAGGCGCCGCGCCCCATGCCGCGTGGCTGGTGGGCGCGGCTGCGCCGGATCGCCGCCGAACCGGATCCGGCGGACCCGGCCCCGTTCGATGCCGCCGCGCTCGTCGCGCTGCTCGCCGACTGGATCGATGCCGCAGCGCGCCTGCCCGTCCACGACTTCCTGGACGCGGCGCTCGCGCGGGTCGATGCGTTCGCCGCGTATCCGATGGCGGTCGAGCCCGCGCAGCGCGACGTCGCCCACGCCAACCTGTGCGCGATGCTCGGGCTGGCGCTCGACGTCGACGCCGGCCGCTATCCGAGCC
>Ga0105105_10000156_pt1 | contig 32540 bp, 26 predicted proteins | sample PPLLaktember2015_4_FD_79108 | JGI IMG/M metagenome (GOLD analysis project Ga0105105, IMG submission 79108) | Freshwater sediment microbial communities from Prairie Pothole Lake near Jamestown, North Dakota, USA - PPLs Lake P8 Core (1) Depth... | ecosystem: Environmental > Aquatic > Freshwater >...
CGCCCGCGGGCTGGTCACCGATCCGCAGCTGCTGCTGATGGACGAGCCCTTCGGCGCGCTCGACGAGATCACCCGCAATCGGCTCGACGCCGCCCTGCTCGCGCTGTGGCACCGGCAGCGGCTGACCTGCCTGTTCGTCACGCACTCGATCTACGAGGCGGTCTACCTGTCCACCCGCGTGGTGGTGATGGCGGCGCGGCCGGGCAGGGTGGTCGAAGAGGTGGCGATCGACGAGCCGTTCCCGCGTGGCGCCGCCTTCCGCGTTTCCACCGAGTTCAGCCGGCATGCCAAGCACCTGCAGGACAGCCTGCTGCGCGCGAGCGCCGACGACCCGGAGTCGGCCCTCGCATGAGCACCGTCCCCCGCCCCCGCATCGATCCCCGCCGCATCGTCTACCCGATGCTGGTGGCGGTGCTGCTGCTCGCCGGCTGGCAGGGCGCGGTCACCGCGTTCGCGGTGCCGGTCTACCTCGTGCCCTCGCCGGTGGCCGTCGGCCGCACGCTGGTCGCCGACTGGGCGCTGCTGGCGGGCGCGCTCGGCACGACGCTCAAGATCACCCTGCTCGCGTTCGCCGCCGCGGTGGTGCTCGGCTCGACGATCGCCTTCGTGTTCGTGCAGAGCCGCACGATCGAGGCCGCGCTCTTCCCGTACGCGGTGCTGCTGCAGGTCACCCCGGTCGTCGCGATCGCGCCGCTGATCATCATCTGGGTCAAGGACCCGACCGCGTCGCTGGTGATCTGCGCGACGCTGGTCGCGCTGTTCCCGATCATCGCCAACACCACGCTCGGGCTGCGCAGCGTGTCGCCGGCGCTGCTCGCGTACTTCCGGCTGAACCGGGCGACGCGGCTGCAGACGCTGTGGCGCCTGCGCATTCCCAGCGCGCTGCCGTACTTCTTCGGCGGGCTGCGGATCTCCAGCGGGCTGGCGCTGATCGGCGCGGTGGTGGCCGAGTTCGTCGCGGGCACCGGCGGCACCGGCACGGGCCTGGCCTACCAGATCCTGCAGTCGGGCTACCAGCTCAACATCCCGCGGCTCTTCGCCGCGCTCGGGCTCATCACGCTCACGGGGGTCGCGCTCTTCGCGGCGATGGCCGGCCTCTCGCGCTGGGCGCTGGGCGGCTGGCACGACAGCGAGGTCTCCGCCGAATGAACGACACGTCCGTCCTGATCCGCGGTGCCGAGGCGATCCTCACCGGCCTGCCCGGCGCGGCGATGCGCCACGACGTCGCGCTCGACGGCGGCGACCTGCGCGTCGTCGACGGCCGCATCGAATCGATCGGCCGGCTCGAACCGCGACCGGACGAGCGCACGATCGACGCCGCCGGCTGCCTGGTGCAGCCGGGCTGGGTCAACACCCACCACCACCTGTTCCAGAGCCTGCTCAAGGGCGTGCCCGAGGGCATCGACCTGCCGCTGGTGCCGTGGCTGTCGGCGGTGCCGGTCGCCTACCGACGGTACTTCGACCACGAGGCGGCGCTGCGCGTGGCCGCGCGCGTCGGACTGGTCGAGCTGCTGCTGTCGGGCTGCACGACGGTCGCCGACCACCAGTACCACTACTGGCCCGGCATGCCCTTCGACGCGTCGGCCGCGGTGTTCGACGAGGCCGCGGCGCTCGGGCAGCGCCTGGTGCTGTGCCGGGGCGGACAGACGAAGGCCCGCGCGATCGACGTCGACCCGCCGCCGCAGACCGCGCCCGAGACGCTCGACGCCTTCCTCGCCGCCATCGAGCGCGACGTGCACCGCTTCCACGACCCCGCGCCGGACGCGATGCGCCGCGTGGTGTGCGCGCCGACCACGCCGACCTGGTCGGTCGAGCCCGGCGAGCTGCGTCCGATCGCCCGCGCCGCGCGCGCGATGGGCATCCGCCTGCACAGCCACCTGTCGGAGACCGCCGACTACGTGCGCTTCTGCCGCGAGGTGCACGGCTGCACGCCGATGGACTTCGTCGCCCGCCACGAGTGGGTGGGCCCCGACGTCTGGTTCGCGCACATGGTCCACCTGAGCCCGGACGAGGTGCTGCAGGTGGCCGAGACCGGCACCGGCATCGCGCACTGTCCGCAGAGCAACTTCCGGCTCGGCTCGGGCATCGCGCCGGTGCCGGCGCTGCTGCGGGCGGGCGCGACCGTCTCGCTCGCGGTCGACGGCGCGGCCTCGAACGAGGCGGCCGACATGCTGAGCGAGGCGCACGCCTGCTGGCATGCGCACCGCGCCTTCGGCGGGGCGGATGCGATCCGTACCGACGACGTGGTGCGCATCGGCACCGCCGGCGGCGCGAAGGTGCTCGGGCTCGATCGGATCGGCACGCTCGTGCCCGGGCAGGCCGCCGACCTCGCGGTCTGGTCCCCGGACGACGCGCGCTTCATGGGGCTGCACGATCCGGCGGTCGCGACGGTGGCCAGCGGCGGCCGGCCGCGGCTGCGCGCGCTGCTGGTGGCCGGGCGGACCGTCGTCGAGGACGATACGATCCCCGGGCTGGACATGGACCGGCTGCGCGCGCAGGCGCGCGGCCTCGTCGCGACGATGCGCTCGGCGCACGCCGCGCGGCGCTGACACACGAGGACAGGGCACGATCATGCTGACCACGAAGCAGGCGATCTTCCGCAAGTACTGGCACGCGGTGATGCCGCTGTCGATGCTCGCCGACGGCCCGAAGCCGTTCACGCTGCTGGGCGAGGCGATCGTGCTGTTCCTCGACGCCGACGGCGCGCCCGCCGCGCTGCGCGACCGCTGCTGCCACCGCACCGCGAAGCTCTCGAAGGGCTGGTGCGAGGGCGGTCGGCTGGTCTGCGGCTACCACGGCTGGAACTACGACGCGAGCGGCCGCGTCGTGAAGATCCCGCAGTACGCGCCCGATCGCGCGATCCCCGAGGACTACCGCACCACCGCCTACCCCTGCATCGCCCGGTACGGCTACGCCTGGGTCGCGCTCGAGGACCCGATCGCGCCGATCTTCGAGGTGCCCGAGTTCGAGGCGCCGGGCTGGCGCACGATCTTCCAGTTCTACGAGCGCTGGCAGACCAGTCCGCTGCGCGCGCTGGAGAACTCCTTCGACAACGCCCACTTCAGCATCGTGCACCGGGCGACCTTCGGCGTCGCCGCGCAGCCGGCCCCCAGCCGCTACGAGCTGATCGACCGGGACGACGGCTTCCATGCCGAGACCGTGATCGACGCGGCGAACCCGCCGGCGTTCCGCCGCATCAGCGGCGTGGAGGATGCGGTCACCACGCGCCACATGCGCAACGCCTACTACCTGCCGTTCTCGCGTCGGCTCGACATCGAGTATCCGAGCGGCGTCCGGCACGTGATCATCAACTGCTTCACGCCGATCGACGACGGCAGCCTGATGCTCGCGCAGTGGCTGTTCAGGAACGACACCGAGGCCGACTGCCCGGCGCAGCTGCTGATCGACTTCGACCACGTGATCACCCGCGAGGACAAGGAGATCCTCGAGTCGACCGATCCGGACGCGCTGGTCGACACGCGCCGGCGCGGGGTCGAGTACTCGATGGACAGCGACCGGCCGGGGATGATGATCCGCAAGAAGCTGATGGAGCTGCTCGCCGCGCACGGCGAGACCGAGGTGTTCCGGGGCGCTCCGGGCAGCGCCTGAGGCGGGTGGGGCGCGGCCACGCGCCCTCGGAACGGCCGCGGGCGGCCCGTGCGGGCCTGGCCTATACTGCGGCGCCCCCCGACCCGCACGCCCCCGGAGCCGCGCCATGACCCGTCCCGTCCTCCTGCTGTCGTCCCTGCACGCCGGCACCCAGCAGGAACTCGAATCGACCTGGCAGGTGCACCGCTACCACGAGGCGGCCGACAAGCCGGCCCTGCTCGCCGCGCTCGCCGACACCTGCGAGGTGGTGGTGACCTCGGGCGGCCGCGGCTGCGAGGCCGCGCTGATGAAGGCGCTGCCGAAGCTCAAGCTGATCTCGTGCTTCGGCGTCGGCGTCGACGCGATCGACCTCGGCCATGCGAAGGCGAACGGCATCGCGGTGACCAACACCCCGGACGTGCTGACCGACGACGTCGCCGACCTCGCGGTCGCGCTGATGCTCGCGTCGCTGCGCCAGGTGGTGGCCGCCGACCGCTGGGTGCGCGACGGCTCGTGGGTCAAGCGGGGCGCGCTGCCGCTCACCACCGCGGTCGCCAAGCGCCGCGTGGGCATCGTCGGGCTGGGCCGCATCGGCCAGGCGATCGCGCAGCGCTGCGCGTCCTTCGGCACCGAGATCGCGTACCACGGCCCGAACCGCAAGCCGGTCGAGTGGGCCTACTACGCGGACCCGGTCGAGATGGCCCGCTGGGCCGACGTCGTGATCGCCGCCTGTCCCGGCGGCGCCGCGACCAAGGGCATCGTCTCGCGCGCGGTCCTCGAGGCGCTCGGACCGGACGGCCACTTCGTGAACATCGCGCGCGGCTCGGTCGTCGACCAGCCGGCGATGATCGAGCTGCTGGTGTCGGGCGCGCTCGGCGGCGCGGGCCTGGACGTCTTCGACGACGAGCCGAACGTGCCGCAGGCGCTGATCGACGTGCCCCGGGTCGTCCTCCAGCCCCACCATGCGAGCGGCACCCACGACACCCGGACCGCGATGGGCCGGCTCACGCTGGACAACGTCGCCGCGCACTTCGCCGGGCGACCGCTGCTGACTCAGGTCTGAGGGTCGGCGGTCCGCGGCGGGGCGGGCTCGGCGGGCGGCGCGGCCGGCGTCGACGGGCCCTGCTGCAGGGGACCCTGCGGGAGGGGCCTGAGCACCGGGTCCGCATGCAGCACCGGATCGGCCGGGATCACCGCATCGGACGGCCGGGCCGGATCGTGACGGACGAGATCGGGCTGGGGCGCATCGGATGCGGCGTGCGCGCCGTCGCCGCGCGGCGCGCGCGTCCGGGCGTGCTGGCGCAGGTAGCGCGAGGGCTCGTGACGTCCCTCCGGGCGCCCGTCCGGGCGTCCGTCCTGGCGGCCGAACAGCAGCCTCGACAGCTCGGTGAGGGCCTGCTGGTAGACCCCGCGCTTGAACTCGATGACGGTGTCGAGCGGGATCCAGTAGTCGTGCCAGCGCCAGGCGTCGAACTCGGGGTGCTCGGTGGCGCGCAGGCACACGTCCGAGTCCTTGCCGACCAGGCGCAGCAGGAACCAGATCTGCTTCTGGCCGCGGTAGTGGCCGCGCCATTCCCGGCGCACCCAGTTCTGCGGCACCTCGTAGCGCAGCCAGTCGCGGGTGCGGCCGATGATCCGCACGTGCTCGGGGCGCAGGCCGACCTCCTCGTGCAGCTCGCGGTACATCGCCTGCTCGGGCGTCTCGCCCCGATCGATGCCACCCTGCGGGAACTGCCACGAATGCTCGCGGATCCGCTTGCCCCAGAAGACCTCGTTGCGCTGGTTGACCAGGATGATGCCGACGTTGGGGCGATAGCCGTCCTTGTCCAGCATGGGCTACCCCTCGATCCCTTAGAATTGAACCGATTATATCGACGCGCCCGCATGACAGCGGGACGACCCGCTGCCCATGAAAGCCTCCCGATTCCTGATCTCGACGCTCAAGGAAGCGCCTGCCGACGCCGAGGTCGCCAGCCACCGCCTGATGACCCGGGCGGGCATGATCCGCAAGCTCGCCGGCGGGATCTACACGTACATGCCGATGGGCCTGCGCGTGATCCGCAAGGTCGAGGCCATCGTACGCGAGGAGATGAACCGAGCCGGCGCGATCGAGCTGCTGATGCCGGTGATCCAGCCGGCCGAGCTGTGGCAGGAGTCCGGCCGCTGGGAGAAGTACGGGCCCGAGCTCATGCGGATCAAGGACCGGCACGACCGTGACTTCATCGTGCAGCCCACCTCCGAGGAGGTGATCACCGACGTCGCCCGCCAGGAGCTGCGCAGCTACCGGCAGATGCCGAAGAACCTGTACCACATCCAGACGAAGTTCCGAGACGAGCGGCGCCCGCGCTTCGGCGTGATGCGCGGTCGCGAGTTCACGATGAAGGACGCGTACTCGTTCGACCGCTCGCCCGAGGCGGCGCTGGTCAGCTACCAGGCGATGTTCGATGCCTACGTGCGGATCTTCGAGCGGATGGGCCTGCAGTTCCGGGCGGTCGCGGCCGACACCGGCTCGATCGGCGGCTCGGCCTCGCACGAGTTCCAGGTGATCGCCGATACCGGCGAGGACGCGATCGCGTACTGCGCCGATTCCGGCTACGCGGCGAACGTCGAGCTCGCCGAGGCGATGCCGCTCGTCGCCGAGCGGGCCGCGCCCGCGCAGCCCTTCGCGAAGACCCCGACGCCCGGCAAGGCCCGCTGCGAGGACGTCGCCGCGCTGCTCGGGCTGCCGCTCCAGCAGACCGTCAAGTCGCTGGTGCTCGCGGTCGACGAGCTCGAGCCGCTCAAGGACGGCGCCGACCCGGACACCCCGCGCCGCATCGTCTTCACGCAGGTCTGGCTGCTGCTGGTGCGCGGCGACCACGAGCTCAACGAGATCAAGGCCGGCAAGGTGCCGGGGCTGGCGGGGTTCCGCTTCGCGACCGAGGCCGAGATCGTCGCCCACTTCGGCTGCACGCCCGGCTACCTCGGCCCGATCGGCACGGTGCATCCGGTGAAGCTCGTCGTCGACCGCACGGTCGCCAACATGAGCGACTTCGTCTGCGGCGCCAACGTGGTGGACCACCACTTCACCGGCGTGAACTGGGGGCGCGACCTGCCGATGCCCGGCGAGGGCGAGGTGACGGTGGCCGACCTGCGCAACGTCGTCGAGGGCGATCCGTCGCCCGACGGCCGCGGGCGCCTGTCGATCCAGCGCGGCATCGAGGTCGGGCACGTGTTCTACCTCGGGACGAAGTACTCGAGCGCCATGAACGCGAGCTTCGTCGACGAGGACGGCAAGTCCAAGCCGATCGAGATGGGCTGCTACGGGATCGGCATCACCCGGCTGCCGGCGGCGGCCATCGAGCAGAACCACGACGAGAAGGGCATCGTCTGGCCCCGCCCGATGGCGCCGTTCGACGTCGTGATCACGCCGCTCGGCTACTCGCGCTCGCAAAACGTCAAGGCCGCCGCGGACGGGCTGTACGATCGCCTCCTTCAGGCGGGCATCGACGTGATCCTGGACGACCGCGACGAGCGGCCGGGTGCGATGTTCGCCGACTGGGAGCTCATCGGCGTGCCGCTTCGCGTGACCGTCGGCGAGCGCGGGCTCAAGGAAGGCCAGCTCGAGCTGACCGTGCGGCGGGGCATGTCCACCGTGCAGGTGCCGCTCGAGGGGGTCTTCGACGCGGTGACGGATGCGCTCAAGGCGTGCTGACAGACAGTAAACGGACGAAGGCCGAGACTCGGACGCGATGGCGGGCATTGACCGCCCTCGTCATCCTGTCCGCCGGACTGCTGGCGGCACCCGGGGCACGCGCGGGCGCGCAGCTCTACGAACCCCTGTCGGATTCCGTGCGCGTGGCGCTCGCCGCCGCGCTGCGCGACCGCTCGCCGCCGGAACCCCGCTTCGCCTCCACGATGGAGAAGGTCGACTGGCTCGCCGACATGGCCGAGCGGCTGCCGGCGCGCCACAAGCCCACCCACGCCGAGCGCATCGAGTTCCTGCAGATGGTGCGCTACGAGGCGCAGCGCGCCGGCCTCGACCCGCAGCTGGTGCTCGGCCTGATCCAGGTCGAGAGCGGCTTCCGGCGCCATGCGATCTCCTCGGCGGGCGCGCGCGGCTACATGCAGGTGATGCCGTTCTGGACGCGGCTGATTGGCGACGGCGATCCCTCGGGCCTGTTCGATGCGCGGACCAACCTGCGCTACGGCTGCGTGATCCTGCGCCACTACCTCGACATGGAGCGCGGCGATCTCTACCGCGCGCTTGGCCGCTACAACGGCAGCCTGGGGCGGCCCGAGTACCCGAACATGGTCCAGGCGGCATGGAAACGCTGGGCCTACGAGCCGGGTCCCCGGCTGCAGCAGGTGTCGACGCCCCCCCCGCCGTCGCTGCCCGGCGGCCTGACGCCGACCCGCGGGCCGTCCACGCTGCGCTGACGCCGGGCCGCGCCCGGCGGCCCCGATGAACCGCCTTCCCGCGATGACGCGTGCGTCGGTGCGCCGCGCGCTGTGGCCCGGCATCGCCGCGCTGGTCGCGGTGATGGGCATCTCGCGCTTCGTCTACACCCCGATCCTGCCCGACATGCTGGCCGCCGACGTGCTGACCCTGCGCGGCGCCGGCTGGGTCGCGTCGGCCAACTTCGTCGGGTACCTGATCGGCGCGGTCGCCGCGTCCCGGATTCCCGGGCGGCTCGCCCAGTCGCGCGGGCTGCGCGCCGGGCTGGCGGTGTCGGTGGTCGCCCTGCTGGCGATGGCGCTGCTCGACGGGATCGTCGCCTGGATGGCGGTGCGTTTCGTGGCGGGGATGGCGAGCGCCTTCGCGCTGGTGTTCGTCTCCACGCAGGTGCTCGAGCGGCTGGCCGCGATCGGGCAGGCGGACCGGACGATCTGGCTGTACTCGGGCGTCGGGATCGGCATCGTCGTGTCGGCGCTCGGGGTGCAGGCGGCGACGGCGGTCGGCCTGCCGTGGCCGGCGACGTGGGCCGCCGCCGCCGCCATCGCGACGGTGTTCGCGGCGTATGCGTGGGGCGCCGCTGGTGTGTCGGGGGGGCGCGTGGGGGGCTCGGGCGCTCGGGAGGCCGGCGCTCCGGTGCCCGTCGAGCCCGGCACGGCCGCGGTGAAGGCGCAGGATGCCGCGGTCGCGTCGGTCGCGTCGGCCCCCGCCCTGCCCGCCGATCCCCCCGCGCCGCGCGCCTTCAACGCCGCCGTGATCGCCTACGGCCTCTTCGGCCTGGGCTACGTGATCCACGCCACTTACCTGCCCGCGATGGTGCGCGCGGCCGGCTATCCGCCGGCGGCCGCGTCCTGGATCTGGGTGCTGGTCGGCGCGGTGGCGCTGCCGTCGATCGCCTTCTGGCGCGGCGTCTCGCGGCGCTCGGGCGCCCGCGCCGCCATCGTCGGCTGCTACCTCGTGCAGGGCGTCACCGCGCTGGTGCCGCTGTTCGCCGGCGATTCGATCGTCGCCGCCGCGATCGCGGCCCTGGGGCTGGGCGCGACCTTCATCCCCGCGAGCGGCCTCGCGCTGCCCTTCGCGCGCGGCCTCGACCCGGCGGCCAGCGCGCGGGCGATCGGCGTGATGACGGCGGCCTTCGGCGCCGGGCAGATCGTGGGACCGGTGGCGGCGGCCTACCTCGCCGAGCGAAGCGGCTTCGGCGGCCCGTCGGCGCTCGCCTGCGGCGTGCTGCTGACGGCGGCGGCGCTGATGCGGCCGCGGCTGGACGCGAGGCGCTGAGCGCGCCCGGCAGGTCGCCGGCTCACCTCAGCGTCGTCCATCCGCGCTCGAGCGCGTACTTCAGCAGCCCCGCCACCGAGTCGATGCCGAGCTTGCGGCGCAGGCGCAGCCGATGGGTCTCGACCGTACGGGTGCTGATGTCGAGTGCACGCGCGATGCCCTTGTTCGATTGCCCCTGGGCCAGCAGCACGAGGATCTCGCGTTCGCGCGCGGTCAGGTCGGACGGCTTCTCGCGTGCCTGCAGCAGCGCCTGGGCGACGCCGGCGCTGTAGTACGTCCCGCCCGCCGCCACCGCGTCGATCGCCGCGATGAGTTCGTGGACCGATGCATCCTTGAGCACGTAGCCGCGTGCACCGGCCCGTGCGGCGTTCACCACGTACTCCTCGTTGTCGTACATCGAGAGCATCAGGACGGCGATCTCGGGGAAGCGCTCGGCGACGCGACCCGCGAGCTGGATCCCGCTCATCGCCTTCATGCCGACGTCGACCAGCATCAGGTCGGGCCAGAGCGACTCGACCGATGCAAGCGCCGCCGCGCCGTCGGCCGCCTCGCCGACCACCGACAGGTGCGGCACGACCTCGAGCCGCGCGCGCAGGCCTTCGCGGACCAGGGGGTGGTCATCGACGAGCATCAGCCGCACGGTGGGCGGGCTGTCCGGCAGGGTCAATGCGGCCCCCCGTTCACGTCGCCACCGGCAGCGTCGCCCGCAGCTCGGTCCGTCCCGGCGACGACGACAGGAAGAGGGTGCCGCCGGCATGCTCGATGCGTTCGCGGATGTTGCGCAACCCGATGCCGTCCGCGCCGTCGCGCTCCATCCGCGCGATCTCGAAGCCGATGCCGTCGTCGGTGACGTTCAGGCAGGTGCCGTCGCGGTGGCAGGTCAGCAGGATCTCGACCTGCCGGGCCCTCGAATGCCGCTCGACGTTGGCGAGGGCCTCCTGGGCGATGCGGAACAGGGTGACCGCACGGTCCCCGATCTCGCTGGACGCATCGTGCGAGACGTCGATCGGCGGCCGCTCGCCGGCCAGCCGGAAGCTCGCCGCGATGCCGGTGCGGGCGCTGAACTCCTTGGCCGACTGCTCCAGCGCCGAGGCGAGCCCCAGATTGTCGAGCGCGCTGGGGCGCAGCGCGTGCGAGATCCTGCGGACCTCGGCGATCGCCTCGCCGAGGCCGTCGAGCTCCTTCTTCATGCTGCGGACCGGCGGCTGGCCGGGAGTGACGAGCCGGTGTTCGACGAGCTCGAACTGGTACTTCAGCGAGACCAGCAGCTGGCTCAACCCGTCGTGCAGCTCGCGCGAGAAGCGGGCGCGCTCCTCCTCCTGCGAGGTGACGATCCGCTGGGCGAGCTCGCGCAGCTTGCGGTCGGCCACGCGCTGGTCGCGCAGGTTCAGCAGCAGCCCGCCCGCCGACACGACGAGCACCGACAGCAGCGCGACCGCCGCGAAGATGCTCATCGTCGAGGCGATGTTGCGCTTCACCTCGTCGCGGATCGACTGCAGCGCGGCCTCGACGTCGTCCAGGTAGATGCCCGTGCCGACCATCCATCCCCAGCGCTCGAGCTCCACCGCGTAGCCGAGCTTGGCGGTGATGCGGCCGGTCGAAGGCTTCTCCCACAGGTAGCGCTGGAAGCCACCGCCCTCGCGGGCGCGCGCGATCAGTTCCTGGATCACCCGCAGGCCGCTCGGGTCGACCAGGTCCCACTTGTTCTCGCCGACGAAGTCCGGCATCCGCGGATGCACGAGGCTGCGGCCGTCGAAGTCGTAGACGAAGAAGTAGCCGTCGTCGCCGAACCCCATCGCGCCGAGGATGGCGCGCGCCTCGGTCTTCGCCGCGACGTCGTCGCGGCCTTCGTCGTACAGGTGGCGGATCGAGGTCAGCGCGAGCGACACGTAGTGCTTGAGCTCGGCGCGCCGGGCGCTCATCAGGCTGTGCTCGAGCACCCGGACCTGCTCGTCCGCGAGGCGATCGGCCTTCCAGGCGATCACGCCCGCCATGATGGCCAGCGCGGCCAGCAGCGGGATCAGTGCCAGGACGACGAGGCGGTGACGGGGGCGCATCGGGGCACCGGTGGCGGGCGGGGCGGCCCGGAGACGGCGCATTGGAGCGCGCCGCCACCGTGGCGTCAACGCATGCACCGGGCAAAGGGTCGGTCACCGCCGCGTTCCGTGAGACGGCCGCGGCGCCGCTGCGTAGTACTGCGTACGCACGCGACGCGGTGATGCGTACGCGCGGGCGGTAGTGATGCGAATGGCGGCGCCTGCCCGCATCGACGAGCCTTCCGGACGCGGTGTCGCGGTCTTCGCGGGGCACCGGACACGACCGGGAGGAGACCCGAATGACACGCAGGACCTTCATCGCCCGCGGTGCCGCCGCGCTCGGCGCAGCCTCGATCGCCGCACCCGCCTCGGCCCAGGGCGGACCCACCGTGAGCTGGCGACTCGCCTCGAGCTTTCCGAAGAGTCTCGACACGATCTACGGCGCCGCCGAGACCGTGGCGCGTCGCGTTGCCGCGGCCACCGGCGGGCGCTTCCAGATCAAGGTGTTCGCCGCCGGCGAGATCGTGCCGCCGTTCTCGGTGGTCGATGCGGTGCAGAACGGCACCGTCGAGTGCGCGCACACCGCACCCTACTACTTCTACGGCAAGGATCCGACCTTCGCGTTCGCCTGCGCCGTGCCGTTCGGTCTGAATGCCCGCCAGCAGAACGCATGGATGCAGCATGGCGGCGGGCTGGAGCTGATGCGCGAGTTCATGAAGGACTACGGCATCGTCAACTTCCCGGCGGGCAACACCGGCGCGCAGATGGGCGGCTGGTTCCGCAAGGAGATCAAGACCCTCGATGACCTCAGGGGCCTGAAGTTCCGCATCGGCGGGTTCGGAGGCGCGGTGCTCTCGAAGCTCGGCGTGGTGCCGCAGCAGATCGCCGCCGGCGACATCTACCCGGCGCTCGAGAAGGGCACGATCGACGCGGCCGAGTGGATCGGGCCGTACGACGACGAGAAGCTCGGCTTCTTCAAGGTCGCGAAGAACTACTACTACCCCGGCTTCTGGGAAGGCAGCACCGAGATCGATCTCTTCGTCGGCGAGAAGGCGCTGGCGGCACTGCCGCCGGAGTACAAGGCCATCCTCGAGGCGGCGTGTCACGAGGCCAACGTCTCGATGCTCGCGCGCTACGACGCGATGAACCCGGCCGCGCTCAAGCGGCTGATCGCCGGCGGCGCGCGCATCGTGCCGTTCCCCAACGAGGTGCTGGTCGCCTGCTGGCGCGCGGCCAACGAGCTGTTCGACGAGACCGCCGCGGCGAACCCGCGGTTCAAGAAGGTCTACGAGTCCTACCGCCGGTTCCGCGACGAGCAGGTCCAGTGGTCTGCGGTCGCCGAGCACCGGTTCGAGAGCTTCGCCATCAGCGCACAGCGCGCCGGTCGCAACTGACGCGCGGGCGTCCCGGGGCAGGGCCCCGGGACGCCGGTGCCGCGTCCGGTCCCCCCTCTCCCGGAGTCCCCATGAATGCCTTGATCGGCGCGTCGCGCGCCATCGACGCCCTCAACGAGCGTGTCGGTCGAACCGCGCTGTGGCTCGTGCTCGTCGCCGTCCTGATCAGCGCCGGCAACGCCGTCGTGCGCTACACCTTCAGCGTCAGCTCGAACGCCTGGCTCGAGGTTCAGTGGTACCTGTTCTCCGCCGTGTTCCTGCTGTGCGCCGGGTACACGCTGCGGCACAACCAGCACGTGCGCATCGACATCCTCTCCAGCCGGCTGTCGGCGCGCGGGCAGGCCTGGATCGAGGTCGTCGGCACCGTGCTTTTCCTGATGCCGATGTGCCTGCTGATCCTGGTGCTGTCCTGGGCGCCGTTCGTCGAAGCCTGGACGCGCGGCGAGGTCTCGAGCAATGCCGGCGGCCTGATCGTCTGGCCGGCCCGGCTGCTGATGCCGGTCGGCTTCGCGCTGCTGGTGCTCCAGGGACTGTCCGAGCTGATCAAGCGCATCGCGTTCCTGCGCGGCCGTGCGCCCGATCCGGTGGTGCGCCAGACCGGGCCGAGTGCCGAGGCGCTGCTCGCCGAAGAGATCCGTCGCCGCAAGGAGGCCGAAGATGCTTGATCTGATCGCCCACAACCTCGCGCCGCTGATGTTCGTGTCGCTGATCGGCTTCATGCTGTTCGGCTACCCGGTGGCCTTCGCGCTCGGCGCCAACGGCATCGTGTTCGGCCTGATCGGCATCGAGCTCGGCCTGCTGACGCCGGCGATCTTCCAGGCGCTGCCCGAGCGGGTCTGGGGGGTGATGTCGAACGAGACGCTGCTCGCGGTGCCGTTCTTCACCTTCATGGGCCTGATCCTCGAGCGCAGCGGCATGGCCGAGGACCTGCTCGACACCATCGGCCAGCTCTTCGGGCCGCTGCGCGGCGGTCTGGCGTTCGCGGTGATCTTCGTCGGCGCGCTGCTGGCCGCGACCACCGGCGTGGTGGCCGCATCGGTCATCTCGATGGGCCTGATCTCGCTGCCGATCATGCTGCGCTACGGCTACGACCGGCGTTTCGCCAGCGGCGTGATCGCCGCCTCCGGCACGCTCGCGCAGATCATCCCGCCGTCGCTGGTGCTGATCATCCTGGCCGACCAGCTCGGCCGCTCGGTCGGCGACATGTACGCCGGCGCGATGCTGCCCGGGCTGATGCTGGCCGGTTCGTACGCGCTCTACACGGTCGCGATCGCCTTCGTTCGACCGGACTGGGTGCCTGCGCTGCCGATCGAGGCACGCAGCCTGCGCGAGGCGGACGGCGGCTCGGGGAACGGGTCGCTGCTGGTGCTCGTCGGCATCGGCGCCGCGGCGGCCGCGGCCTTCGCGACGCTGTGGCTGCCGCCCGGCGCCGCCGCCGACGAGGTGGGCATCCTGTCGTCGATTGTCGGCGCGGGGGCGAGCCTCGCCGCCGCGCTCGGCTGCCGCGCGCTCGGGCTGCGGCTGTTCAGTCGGATCGCCGAGCGCGCGGTGTTCGTGCTGGTGCCGCCGCTGCTGCTGATCTTCCTGGTGCTCGGCACGATCTTCCTCGGCGTCGCCACGCCCACCGAGGGCGGCGCGATGGGCGCGGCCGGCGCGCTCGCGATGGCGCTCGCCCGGCGCAGGCTCGACCTCGGGCTGCTGCGCCAGGCGATGGATTCGACCGCGAAGCTGACCGTCTTCGTGGTCTTCATCCTGATCGGCGCCCGGGTCTTCAGCCTCACGTTCTACGCGGTCGACGGGCACCTGTGGGTCGAGCACCTGCTGACCGCGCTCCCCGGCGGCCAGACCGGGTTCCTGATCGTGGTGAACGTGATGGTCTTCTTTCTCGCGTTCTTCCTCGACTACTTCGAGCTCGCCTTCATCGTCGTGCCGCTGCTGGCGCCGGTGGCCGACAAGCTCGGCATCGACCTGGTGTGGTTCGGCGTGCTGCTGGCGGTGAACATGCAGACCTCGTTCATGCACCCGCCGTTCGGCTTCGCGCTGTTCTACCTGCGCAGCGTGGCACCGGCCCAGGACTACGTCGACCGCGTGACGAAGCGTCCGATCGCGAAGATCGCGACCAGCCAGATCTACTGGGGGGCGGTGCCGTTCCTGGTGATCCAGCTGCTGATGGTCGCCGCGATCATCGCGTTTCCGGGGCTCGTCGGCTCGGGGTCAGCGGTGAAGGGCGGCCCGAGCATCGAGGGCGTGCGGATCGAGGTGCCGGCGCCGCCGGGCGGCGACGACGACGAACTCGAGCGCGCGCTGTCGGCGCCGGCGGACAGACCGCCGCAGTGAAGTCGCGGGGCCTTACCCGCCCGCGGCGTTCGCCTCCAGCACCGCCATCGTGATCCGCGACGTGCACGTCAGCCGCCCCGCCTCGTCGCGGATCTCGATCGCCCAGACCTGCGTGCTGCGCCCGACATGGATCGGCGTGCAGGTGCCCGTGACCCAGCCGCTCCTGACCGCGCGGATGTGGTTCGCATTGATGTCCAGGCCCACCGCATAGCGGTCGGGCGGCAGGGTCAGCGAGGCCGCGCAGCTGCCGAGCGTCTCGGCGAGCACGACCGACACGCCGCCGTGCAGGATGCCCATCGGCTGCTTCGTGCGCGCATCGACCGGCATCCGCGCGACGAGCCGGTCCGGGCCCACCTGCGTGAATTCGATGCCCATCCGCTCGACGGCGGTGTCCTTGTGGATCTGCGTGAGCCACTCGAGCGTGGCGGGTCGGCGGAAGAGGGGGGCGGTGTCGGACATCGGGCGGGTCGGCGGCGTTCGGAAAGCGCCGATCTTAGCCGCCCGCTCGAAGCATGGATAATCGGCGCCGGAGGAGCACGACATGAACCTGGCCGCCACGCTGCGCCGACGGGCCACCGAGAGACCCGCACATCCGGCGATCCTCTTCGAGGGCGCGACGATCACCTACGGCGAGCTCGACGCGCGCGCCTCGCGTCTCGCGCATGCCCTGCGCGCCCATGGCGTCGGCCCGGCCGACCGGGTCGCGATCTACCTGCCGAACGTGCCCGACTTCGCGGTCGCCTACTACGCCGCCCAGCTGCTCGGCGCGGTCACCGTGTCGATCAACGCGATCTTCAAGGCCGCCGAGGTCGAGTACCTGCTGACGGACTCGGGTGCAGCGGTCGTGTTCACGCTGGCCGAGCTCGCGGCGTTCGTGCCGCGCGAGCGCTGCCCGGCGCTGCGCCACGTGGTGGTCTGCGATGGCCCGGTGGCGGCGAGCCCGCCGGCCCCGTCCGCCGCCGTCGAGTCCCTCGCCGACTGGCTCGCCGCCGTGCCCGCCCGGGCCACCCCCTTCGAGCCGGCCGAGCGCCGCAGCGACGACGCCGCCTCGCTGCTCTATTCGTCGGGCACCACCGGCTTCCCGAAGGGCGTGACCCTCACGCAGCACAACATCGCGACCAACGTCGCCACCGCGGCGGCGGCCTCGGGCTACCGCGCCGACGACCGGCTCGCGCTCTTCCTGCCGCTCTTCCACGTCTACGGCCAGAACTACATCCTGAACGGCGCGGTGCACGCGGGCGCCACCGTCGCGCTGTTCCGCCGCTTCGTCCCCGACCTCGTGCTCGAGGCGATCGAGCGCGAGCGGATCACGATGTTCTTCGGCGTGCCGACGATCTTCATCGGCCTGCTCGGCATGGACCTGTCGAAGCGCGACCTGTCCTCGATCCGCTACGAGATGTCGGCCGCCTCCACGATGCCCGAGGAAGTCTCGCGTCGCTGGACCGAGCGCTTCGGGCGCCGCATCTTCGAGGGCTACGGCCTGACGGAGTGCTCGCCCTTCGCCGCCTACAACGACGCGGTCGAGCACCGCTTCGGCTCGGTGGGGCGCGCGGTCGAGGGCTTCGAGATCGCCATCCACGACGAGCAGGGCGGCGAGCGGCCGCGCGGCGAATGGGGCGAGATCGTCATCCGCGGCCCGGGCGTGATGGCCGGCTACTGGAACCGTCCGGCCGAGACCGCCGAGGCGCTGCGCGATGGCTGGCTGCATTCGGGCGACATCGGCCGCATGGACGAGGACGGCTACGTGTTCATCGTCGACCGCGTGAAGGACATGATCAACGTGTCCGGCTTCAAGGTCTGGCCGGCCGAGGTCGAGCAGTACCTGTACCGGATGCCGGGCGTGCACGAGTGCGCGGTCTACGGCGTCCCCGATCCGGTGAAGGACGAGCAGGTGGCGGTGGCGCTGGTCGCGACGCCGGGCTCGGGACTCACCGGGCAGCAGGTGATCGACTGGTGCCGCGAGCACCTCGCGGCCTACAAGGTGCCGGTGCGCGTCGACGTGGTGGCCGAGCTGCCCAAGAGCGCCACCGGCAAGCTCCTCAAGCGGGTGCTGCGCGAGCAGGCGGCCGCCGCGAACGTTTCCACGAAGGACTGAGCCCATGGCCGACCCGATCTTCCGCGGCTACGACCGCGATGCGCTCGACGCGCAGTACAACAACCGCACGAAGGTGCCGTCGTTCGCGGCGCACATCGAGCGCTGGGCCGTCGAGGGCGAACGCGCCCGCACCACGCTCGCGCCGCGTCTCGACGTGCGCTACGGCGCCGGCGAGCGCGAGGCGGTGAACGTCTACGCCGCGCGCGGTGCCGCCCCGGCGCCGGTGCTGGTCTGGATCCACGGCGGCTACTGGATGTCGCTCACGAAGGCGCAGAACGACTTCGTCGCGCTGGGCTTCGTGCCGCACGGCGTCGCGGTGGTCAACGTCGAGTACGACCTGATGCCGGGCGTCCGGATGGACGTGCTGGTCCGGCAGGTCCGCGCGGCCGTCGCCTGGTCGATCGCGAACGCCGCCTCCTTCGGCGGCGATCCGGCCCGCGTCTGGGTCGGGGGGCACTCGGCGGGCGGCCACCTGACCGCCGCGGTGGCCGCCGATCCCGGCCCGGGCCCGCGCCCGGCCGGCGGATTCGCCTTCAGCGGTCTGTACGACCTCGAGCCGATCCGGCTCAGCTACCTGAACGACACGCTGGCGATGGACGAGCGCGAGGCGCGTCGGACCGAGCCGGTGGGCATGCCCCCGCCCGCGGGCGGCGACTGGACGCTCCTGGTGGGCGGTGCCGAGGGCCCGGAGTACCTGCGCCAGAGTGCCGATCTGGCCGCGGCCTGGGCGAGCGACGACGCGCGTCGGGTGCGGATGGAGGTGGCCGCGGGGGCCGACCATTTCTCGATCGTCGCGCCGCTCGCCGACCCGGGGTCGGCGACGGTGCTGCGGATGGTGGCCGCGATGGGGGCGGGCGCGGCCTGACCGGGGCGGACGATCCCCGGGGGCGCCTCAGGCGCTGCTGGCTTCGGGCGCCGGAGCGGCGGCCGCGGTCCGCAGGCCCGGCCCGAAGGGTTCGATCCGCACGACGCCGTCGGCACCGACCGTGACCGATCGGTCCGAGGGCACGGCCTCCCAGGCGCCGCGCGCATCGTCGTAGGGCTCGGAGGCGACGACGACACCGTCGTCGAGCCGGCGCAGGTAGAGGGACGGGCTGCGGTCGTCGGACGCCCACCGGAACGCATGCAGCGTGCGTCCGTCGGAGTGGCAGGCCGCGAAGCGCACCGGCGCCCGGATGCCCTGTTCGCGCTGCAGCCGCAGGATCGCCTCGAGCACCCGCGCGTAGGCGGCCGCGGGGTCCTCGGTCGGCCCGCCCGAGAGCGCGGCCAGGAAGATCGCCTCGGAGTCGGAGGTGCCGAGCCGGGCGTCGTAGGCCCGATCGTCGATCAGGCCTTCCACCCGACGCCGGATCCGGCCATAGCCGCCGATCTGGCCGTTGTGCATGAACTGGTGGCGGCCCTCGGCGAACGGATGGCAGTTGGCGCGCGAGGCGTCGGTGCCGGTGGCGGCGCGCACGTGGGCGAAGAACAGCCCGGCACGGATCTGGCGGCACAGGCCGCGCAGGTTCTCGTCCGACCAGGCCGGCCGCGCCTCGCGGTACAGGCCGGGCTCGGAGCGCTCGCCGTACCAGCCGATGCCCACGCCGTCACCCTGGGTCACCGTCTTGGCCTCGGCCGCGGTCAGCGACTGGGCGATCAGCGAGCGGGGCGGACGTTCGACGTGCTCCGACAGGAAGGTCGGGGCACCGAGATAGGCGAGGAGGCGGCACATGTCGGAGGAGGCTTCACCGCAGGGTCTCCGAGCAGTCTAGGCCTCGATGACGGTTTCGTGACAGCCACCCGTTGCACGGGTACCGACGGCGGTCGGCCGGCGGGTCGATCCCGCGGCCGGGCGATCAGGCCAGCATCTTCCCGGGGTTCATCAGCCCCTTCGGATCGAGCGCCTGCTTGAGGCTGCGCATCAGCGCGAGCTCGACCGGCGACTTGTAGCGCGGCAGCTCGTCGCGCCTCAGCACGCCGATGCCGTGCTCGGCCGAGATCGAGCCGTCCGCGGCGGCCACCGCGTCGTGGACCAGCGCGTTGATCGCGTCCTGCTGCGCCAGCAGCGAGTCGCCGTCCGCACCCAGGGGCGGGGAGACGTTGTAGTGCAGGTTGCCGTCGCCCAGATGGCCGAACACCACCATCCGGATGCCCGGGAAGTGGCGGGCCAGCAGCGCGTCGGTGCGCTCGACGAAGTCGCCGATGGCGGAGATGGGCACCGAGATGTCGTGCTTGACGTTCTTGCCCTCGGCGGCCTGCGCCTCGGAGATGTTCTCGCGCAGCGCCCAGAAGCGGCGCGACTGCGCGATCGACTGAGCGACCACCGCGTCCGACACGATGCCGTCCTCGATCGCGCGGGCCATCAGCGCATCGAAGCGCTCGGCGGCATGCGCCTCGCTCTCGGGGTCGGAGGTCTCGAGCAGCACGCAGTAGGGCGGGGCGTCGGCGAACGGCTTCGGGCAGTCGGGGAAGTGGCGGGCGACCAGCGACAGGCACAGGTCCGACATCATCTCGAAGGCGGTCAGCGACGGGCCGAGCAGGCCGCGGGCGAGCTGGAGCAGGGCGAGCGCGGCATGCGGCGAGGCCACCGCGGCGATGGCGGTGACCTGCGCGGCCGGTTGCGGGTAGAGCTTCATCGTGGCCGCGGTGATCACGCCGAGCGTGCCCTCGGCGCCGATGAACAGGTCCCGCAGGTCGTAGCCGGTGTTGTCCTTGCGCAGGCCGCGCAGGCCGTTCCAGACCTCGCCCGCCGCGGTGACCACCTCGAGCCCCAGGCACAGCTCGCGCGCGTTGCCGTAGCGCAGCACGCCGGTGCCGCCGGCATTGGTGGCGAGGTTGCCGCCGATCGTGCAGCTGCCCTCGGCCGCGAGCGACAGCGGGAACAGGCGCCCCGCCTCGCGGGCGGCCGCCTGCACCGACGCCAGCACCGCGCCCGCCTCGACGGTGATCGTGTCGTTGACCGGGTCGATGGCGCGCACGCGGTTCATCCGCGCGAGCGACAGCACCACGGCCCGGCCCGAGGTGTCGGGGACCGAGCCGCCGGTCAGGCCGGTGTTGCCGCCCTGCGGCACGATCGGCACGCCGTGCGCGGCGCACCAGCGCACCAGCGTGGCGACCTCGTCGGTCGAGCCGGGCTGCACGACGGCCAGCGCGCGGCCTGTCCAGCGGCGGCGCCAGTCGGTCAGGAAGCCGGCGGTGTCGGCGGGCTCGACGAGCACGCGGCCGATGCCGTCGGGCAGGTCGGCGGAGGTGAGGGAAGGGCGATCAGGGTTCATGACGTGCGTCCGCGACGTATCGAAGCCGTGGGAAAACCGTAGCGAGCAGGCCCGAGCCGGCGCCGAGGAGCGCAGCCGTACGGCTGTACGGCGAGCACCACAGGCGTCGGCTCGGGACGCGCAGTAGGTTTGCCCACGGCTTCAGCGCGGCATCATCCCCTTCATGCCCCGCATCATCTTCGCGAGGCCGCCCTTCTGCATCTTCTTCATCATCGACTGCATCTGGTCGAACTGCGCCAGCATCCGGTTGACGTCCTGCACCTGCACGCCGGCACCGGTGGCGATCCGGCGCTTGCGGCTCGCCTTGATCTGCTCGGGCTTGTGGCGCTCGCCCGGGGTCATCGAATGGATGATCCCCTGCATCCGACGGATGTCGCGCTCGGCGCGGTCCATGTCGGCCTGGCCGGCGGCCGCCTGCATCTGCGCCGGCAGCTTGTCCATCAGCGACGACAGCCCGCCCATCTTCTTCATCTGCGAGATCTGCGCGAGGAAGTCGTTGAGGTCGAAGCGGTTGCCCGACTTGAGCTTGTCGGCGAGGTCCTTCGCGGCCTGCTGGTCGACGTTGGCCTGCGCCTGCTCGACCAGCGCGACGATGTCGCCCATGCCGAGGATGCGGTTGGCCATCCGGTCGGGATGGAAGGCGTCGAGCCCGGCGAGCTTCTCGCCGACGCCGACGAACTTGATCGGGCAGCCCGTGACGGCCTTGACCGACAGCGCGGCGCCGCCGCGCGAGTCGCCGTCGAGCTTGGTCAGCACGACGCCGGTGAGGGGCAGCGCGTCCTTGAAGGCGCGCGCGGTGTTGACCGCGTCCTGGCCCTGCATCGCGTCGACGACGAACAGCGTCTCGATCGGGTCGAGCGCGGCGTGCAGCGCCGCGATCTCCTTCATCATCGCCTCGTCGATGCCGAGGCGGCCGGCGGTGTCGACCAGCAGCACGTCGTGGTAGTGGTTCTTCGCCCACAGCACGGCGGCGCGCGCGATGTCGACCGGGGACTGATCGGGCGTCGACGGGAAGAAGTCCGCGCCCGCCTGCTGGGTGACGGTCTCGAGCTGGTCGATCGCGGCCGGCCGGTAGACGTCGCAGGAGACGGTCAGCACCTTCTTCTTCTGCTCGCGCAGCCGCTTGGCCAGCTTGCCGACGGTGGTGGTCTTGCCGGCGCCCTGCAGGCCCGCCATCAGGATGATGGCGGGGGGCTGGGTCGCGAAGTTCAGCTCGGCCGTCGCCCCGCCCATCAGGGCGGTCAGTTCCTGGTGGACGACGCCGACCAGCGCCTGGCCGGGCGACAGGCTGCCGACCACGTCCTGGCCGAGCGCCTTCTCGCGCACCTTCGCGATGAAGTCGCGCACGACCGGCAGGGCCACGTCGGCCTCGAGCAGGGCGATGCGGATCTCGCGCAGCATCTCCTGCGTGTTCGCCTCGGTGAGGCGGGCTTCGCCGCGCATCGTCTTGACGACGCGGGCGAGCCTTTGGGACAGATTGTCGAACATGGGGCCTGCGCTACACTGCGATCGTGACGATTGTACTGATTCTGTTCGCCCTGCCCGCGGCGCTGTACGGCGCGATCTGGCTCGGTGCGTGGCGGGCCGCCTCGAGCGCGGCGCCGGTGCCGGCCGCCCCGGGCGGTGTCGGGCACAGCCCGGCGGAGCCGGCGGCCCGCTGGCTGCTGCCGGTCGCGGTCGTGCTGCACGGTGCGTCGCTCGCCTGGCCGCTGGACCGCGGCGGCTTCCATTTCGGGTTCGCCAAGGTGCTGTCCGCGACGCTCTGGGTGGGGCTCGTGCTGCTGTGGTTCGAGGGCCGGCGCACGTCGCTCGAGGCGCTGCGCCTCGTGGTGCTGCCGCTCGCCTTCGTGATGCTGCTGATGCCGCTGGTGTGGCCCGGGCGCCTGTTCGAGGCCGCCCAGCAGGCGCCGCTCTTCGTGCCCCACCTGCTCGCGGGCACGCTCGCCTACGGCGTGCTGCTGCTCGCCGCGCTGCACGCCCTGCTGATGCTCTGGGTCCAGCGCGACCTGCAGCGCCCGGTGCTCGAGGCCGAGCGCGGCGCGATGGCGCGCTGGCTCGGGCGGATGCCGCCGCTGATGGTCCTCGAGCGACTGCTGTTCCGCTTCATCGGCCTGGGGTTCGTGCTGCTGCTGGCCACCACCATCAGCGGGATGATGTTCTCCGAGGAGGTGTTCGGCCGGCCGTTCCGGCTCGAGCACAAGACCGTCTTCTCGGTGGTCTCCCTGGCCTTCTTCGGCGTGCTGCTCGCGGGGCGCGCGGTGCGCGGCTGGCGCGGGCGCATCGCCACGCGCTTCACCCTCGGCGGTTTCGCCGTGCTGCTGCTCGCCTATGTCGGCACGCGCTTCGTGTTCGAAGTGATGCTCGGGCGCTACTGAACGGACGGGGGGCGCGACGATGGGCAAGGTGATGACCTGGGTCGTGATCGGCCTGCTCGTCTGGGGCGCCTGGCGGCTCTGGACGATCAGCCGCGTGCGCGCCGAGCGCGCGCGCGACGCCGCCCGGGCTGCGGGCGACCCGCCCGCGGCCGCCGGCGGCAACGACGGCGATGCCGCCGAGGCCGGGCGCGAGCCGCGCCGGCCGAACGCCCCCGAGCTGATGATGCAGTGCGCGGTCTGCGGCGTGCACCTGCCGGGTTCGGAGGCGCGCTTCTCGGGCGGGAAGGTCTACTGCAGCGACGCGCATCGCGACGCCGCGGGCGTCGCCGGGCCGGTGGACGCCACCCGTCGCGACGGCCGCTGACGTGGGCGGCCCGCCGCCGGCCGAGCGCGTGTCCGGCCGGGACGCCGAGGGCTGGCCCGCCTGGCGCCGCTCGTTCCAGTACTTCGCCCTGGCGCGGCTGGTGGTCGCGGCGCTGCTGATCGCCTACGTGCCGGTCATGCGGGGCATGGGCTCGCTCGACGAGCGCTTCGAGCCCGGGCTGTTCCTGCCCTCGGCCGCGGTCTACCTAGTGCTGGCGGGGGTGTTCTTCGTCCTGTCGACGCGACCCGGCCGGGTGCCGCTGCCCACGCTCGCCGTGATCCAGATCGCGTTCGACGTCGCCGCGCTGGCACTGCTGATGCATGCCTCGGGCGGCCAGCGCACCGGGCTGGCGGTCCTGCTGCTGCTGCCCAACGCGGGGGCGGCGATCCTGGTGGGCGCGCGGGTCGGCACCCTGTTCGCGGCGGTCTCGACGCTCCTGCTGCTCGCCGAGACCGGCTGGCGGGGCCTCGACGGCCAGGTGGGCGATTCGGCCTTCGTGCAGGCCGGGCTGACCGGTGCGGTGCTGCTGGTCACGGCCGCCGTCGTCGGCCGGCTCGCCCGGCGCCTCGAGTCGCAGGAGCGGCTCGCCTGGCGCCGCGGCGAGGACCTGCGCAACCAGCTCGCGGTCACGCAGGCCGTCATCGCGGACCTGCCGGACGGCGTGATCGTGCTCGGCGCCCGGGGCGAGCCGCGGGCGATCAACCGGTCGGCGCGCGACATGCTCGCGGGTGCGACCCCGGGTGCGGCCGCGCTGCCCGGCCTCCTGCCGCTGCGGGCGGCGCTCGGCATCGGCCCGCCGAGTCCGGACGCCGAGCCGGTCGCCGACGTCGCCGAGTTCGTCGTCCCCGGCATCGAGGGTGCCGAGCGGCGCCTGCGGGCGCGCCGGCTCGGCGTTCCCGCGGAAGGCGCCGACGAGGTGGTCGTGCTCGAGGACCTGGGTCGGCTCGAGGCGCGGGCGCAGCAGCTCAAGCTCGCCTCGATGGGCCGGCTGTCGGCCTCGATCGCGCACGAGATCCGCAACCCCCTGTCGGCGATCCGGCATGCGAACGGGCTGCTCGCCGAGCAGCTCGGCGAGCCGCGCCTGGAACGGCTGTCGACGATCGTCGAGGACAACTGCCGGCGGATCGACCGGATCATCGAGGACGTGCTGTCGATCTCCCGGCGTGGCAGCGCGACGCCCGAGCCGCTGCCGGCCGAGCCCTTCCTCGTGCAGGCGATCGCCGAGCTGGTCGCGCAGTCGGGCGCCGACGCCCGCCGCATCGAGTGCCGCGTGCAGGGCGACACGCCGATCTGGTTCGATGCCGGCAACCTGCGGCAGGTGCTGCTCAACCTGCTCGGCAACGCGCTGCGGCACGCCAGCCCCGCGCGCGGCGCCGTCCGCGTCGACTGGGCGCCCGACGCCGGCGGGCGCTGGTCGCTGGTCGTCTCCGACGACGGTCCGGGCGTGTCCCCGGCCTCGCGGGTCCATCTGTTCGAGCCCTTCTTCACCACGGAGACCCGAGGCACCGGGCTGGGCCTGCATCTGGCCCGCGAGTTGTGCACCGCCAACGGCGCGACGATCCGCTATCGGCCCGCAGGGGATAATCCGCCCCTCCGCAGCGCCTTCGTCGTCGAGCCCGCTCCCGTGCCCGGCGCCTCCAGATGAGCTCCATGCCGCCTGAACAGAACCGGACCCTCGCCCGCGGCCTGCGCGCGCCCCGCGCGCTCGTGGTCGACGACGAGGCGGACCTGCGCGAGCTGCTCGAGCTGACGCTGGTGGGCATGGGGCTGGACGTCGACTGCGCGGCCGACCTCGCCTCGGCGCGCCGGCTGCTGGCGTCGGGCCGCTACGCGCTGTGCCTGACCGACATGCGCCTGCCCGACGGCGACGGCCTGTCGCTGGTCGCGCAGATCGGCGCCGACCATCCCGACACGCCGGTCGCCGTGATCACCGCATACGGCAGCGCCGAGAGCGCGGTCGCCGCGCTCAAGGCCGGTGCGTTCGACTACCTGTCGAAGCCGGTCGGTCTCGATGCGCTGCGGGCCCTGGTCCGTTCGGCGCTGAGCCTGTCGGCGAGCGCCGCGGTCGAGGTGGCCGTGCCGCCGCCGCCCGCCCGCGCGGCCGAGGCGCCGCGTCCCGCGACGGCCCGCGCCCCCTCGTTCGACGCCACCCCCGCCGCCCGCATCGTGCCGACCCCGGCGACCCCGCCCGCGCCCGCGGCGGGCGGCCTGCTGCTCGGCGTGTCCCCGGCGATCGAGGCGGTGCGCGCGAGCATCGCCCGGCTGGCCCGCAGCATGGCGCCGGTGGCGATCACCGGCGAGTCGGGCTCGGGCAAGGAGCTCGCCGCGCGGGCCATCCACCGGCTCGGCAGCCGGGCGCTCCAGCCGTTCGTCGCGGTCAACTGCGGCGCCATTCCCGAGAACCTGATGGAGTCGGAGTTCTTCGGCCACAAGCGGGGCGCCTTCACCGGGGCCGACCAGGATCGGACCGGCTTCTTCCAGGCGGCCGACGGCGGCACGCTGTTCCTCGACGAGGTCGCCGACCTGCCGCTGTCGATGCAGGTCAAGCTGCTTCGCGCGATCCAGGAGCGCTGCGTGCGCCGCGTGGGTGCCACCGTCGAGGAGCCGGTCGACGTGCGGATCGTCAGCGCGACCCACCAGGACCTCGCCCGGTGCGTCGCGGCGGGCCGCTTCAGGCAGGACCTCTACTACCGGCTCAACGTGATCGAGCTGCGCATGCCGCCGCTGCGCGAGCGCCTCGAGGACGTCGGCGTGCTGGCCGAGTCGGTCCTCGTCCGGCTCGCGACCCGCGCCGGCCTGCCGGTCACGCCGCGCCTGTCGTCGGTGACGCTGCGCTACCTGCAGAGCTACGGGTTCCCGGGCAACGTCCGCGAACTCGAGAACATCCTGGAGCGCGCGCTCGCGTTCTCCAACGGCGAGGTCGTCAACGTCGAGGACCTCGGGCTGCGGCCGGCCGGCCGCGAGGCGTCCGAGAACGAGCCCGCCGACGAGATCGGCGGTGCGGACGAGGACCGCGACGAGGCGGACGCGAAGGGCGTCGCGGCGCAGGCGGGCGGACGGGCCGCGGCCCTGGAGGGCGCGGGAGGCGGCATGGATGCGGCGGGAGGCCGACCGAGGCCCGTCGACGCGTCGGTCGCCCCGAAGCTCTCCGACGACGGCATCCCGGAGTCGCTGCCCGACTACCTCGATGCGGTCGAGCGCGACGCGATCCTGCGCGCCCTGGAGCGCACCCGCCACAACCGGACCGCCGCGGCCCGCCTGCTCGGCATCAGCTTCCGCGCGCTGCGCTACCGCATGCAGCGGCTCGGCATCGGCTGAACCGGCCGATGCACGAAGCGTTCGACGGCGAGGGCTGGTTCAGGCGGGCGCGCCGCGTGCCGTCGCCGAACCACGATGCACGTCCCGCCGGCGCCGTGCCGGAGCTGCTCGTCGTGCACCACATCAGCCTGCCGCCCGGCGTGCTGTCGGGCGACGCCATCGAGCGCCTGTTCACGAACACGCTCGACTGCTCGGCCGACCCGCGCCTGGCCGGCCTCGAGACGGTCAGGGTGTCGGCGCACTTCCTCGTGAGGCGGCGGGGCGAGCTGCTGCAGTTCGTTCCGGTCGGGGCACGCGCCTGGCATGCCGGCACGTCGTCGTTCCTCGGTCGCGAGCGCTGCAACGACTTCTCCATCGGCATCGAGCTCGAGGGCACCGGCGAGCGCCGCTACACCGACCCCCAGTATCGCGTGCTCGCCTCGCTCACGCGCGCGCTCGCCGCCCGCCTGCCGCTGCGTCACCTCGCCGGTCACAGCGACATCGCGCCGGGCCGCAAGACGGACCCGGGGCCGAGTTTCGACTGGGCTCGTTATGAAGCGCTCCTGGATGGATGCGGGCTCTCCAGACCGTTTCCGTCCGAATGCCGCAGCATGTCGAAGAATTTTCCATGACCGTGTGATGACAGGCGGCCCGGCGGGTCGAGACGCCGCGCCAGCCCGCATCCACGCTGGGTTCCGACATGCCGATCCAGACCCCGTGCGGGTCTTCGGGACGGACTCCATGCGGCGCTTCAGGATGCATCGCTAAATCCTTGTTCGGGCGCAGGAATCGACCCTCCGGCCGAGGGGGGTTCGGACTTGCGAGCGGGGCGTCCAGGCACTAGAATTAGTCACTCACAAGCGGTCGACCCCCAGATCTAGTGCCTCGCGGCCTCATGCCGCCTTCAGGCCGGGCACGGGAATCGCCGTCAGAACACCGTCATCCGATCGACGCACGCGCGAAGACCGGCCGGGACCCGTCGGGGTCCGGGCCAGGCCCCCTGCACGCTGGCGACACCGGGTGATTCCTCGAATCGAACCAGTGGAGCTTCCGACATGCAGAGGGTTGCAGAAACCGCGCAGCGTCCTTCCGTTCTTTCCCCGTCGGCATTCGCGACGTCGCAGGACCTGTCCGACCACCGGGCCGACGCGGCCCGCTTCGTCGACTTCAAGGTCATCCGCCGAAACGGCTCGGTCGTGGGCTTCGAGCCGGGCAAGATCGCCGTCGCCATGACCAAGGCGTTCCTCGCGGTCAACGGCGGCCACGGCGCCGCCTCCGCCCGCGTGCGCGAGCTCGTCGAGCAGATGACCCAGGTGGTGATCGGCGCGCTGATGCGCAACAAGCCGGCCGGCGGCACCTTCCACATCGAGGACATCCAGGACCAGGTCGAGCTCGCGCTGATGCGCTCGGGCGAGCACGAGGTCGCCCGTGCATACGTGCTGTACCGGGAGAAGCGCTCGCAGGAGCGCGCCGCGCGCCAGGCGCAGGCCGTCGCGGCCGGCGAGCCCGCCGGCCCCCGGATCGGCGTGCTCGACGCCGGCGTCGTGCGGCCGCTCGACGAGGGGATGCTGCGCACGCTGATCGAGTCGGCCTGTGCCGGCCTGGGCGACACCGTGAGCGCGCAGGACGTGCTGGTCGAGACCGTCAAGAACCTGTACGACGGCATTCCCATCGAGGAAGTCCACAAGTCGGCGATCCTCTCGGCGCGCGCGCTGATCGAGACCGACCCGGCCTACAGCCAGGTCGCCGCCCGCCTGCTGCTGCACACGGTGCGCCGCGAGGTGCTGGGCGAGGAAGTGCTGCAGGAGGCGATGGTCGAGCGCTACGCCGACTACTTCCCGCGCTTCGTCAAGCGCGGCGTCGAGGCCGACCTGCTCGACCCGAAGCTCGAGCAGTTCGACCTGCACCGGCTCGGTCGCGCGCTGGTCGCCCAGCGCGACGCGCAGTTCACCTACCTCGGCCTGCAGACGCTGTACGACCGCTACTTCCTGCACATCGACGAGCAGCGCATCGAGCTGCCGCAGGCGTTCTTCATGCGCGTGGCGATGGGCCTGGCGCTGAACGAGATCGACCGCGAGTCGCGTGCGATCGAGTTCTACAACCTGCTGTCGTCGTTCGACTTCATGAGCTCGACGCCGACGCTGTTCAACTCCGGCACGCAGCGCTCGCAGCTGTCGTCGTGCTACCTGACCACCGTCTCCGACGACCTCGACGGCATCTACGAGGCCATCAAGGAGAACGCGCTGCTGGCCAAGTACGCCGGCGGCCTGGGCAACGACTGGACGCCGGTGCGGGCGCTGGGCAGCCACATCAAGGGCACCAACGGCAAGAGCCAGGGCGTCGTGCCGTTCCTGAAGGTCGTCAACGACACCGCCGTCGCGGTCAACCAGGGCGGCAAGCGCAAGGGCGCGGTCTGCGCGTACCTGGAGTCGTGGCACCTCGACATCGAGGAGTTCCTCGAGCTGCGCAAGAACACCGGCGACGACCGTCGGCGCACGCACGACATGAACACCGCCAACTGGATCCCGGACCTCTTCATGAAGCGGGTCATGGAGAACCAGGACTGGACGCTGTTCTCGCCGGCCGACTGCCCGGACCTGCACGACAAGTACGGCCGTGCCTTCGAGGAGGCCTACGTCGGCTACGAGCAGAAGGCCGCGCGCGGCGAGCTGAAGCTGCACAAGACCATCCAGGCGACCGCCCTGTGGCGCAAGATGCTCTCGATGCTGTTCGAGACCGGGCACCCCTGGATCACCTTCAAGGACCCGTGCAACATCCGCTCGCCGCAGCAGCACGTCGGCGTCGTGCACAGCTCCAACCTGTGCACCGAGATCACGCTGAACACCGGCGACAGCGAGATCGCGGTCTGCAACCTGGGTTCGGTGAACCTGGTCGCCCACATGGTCGAGGGCGCGGGCGGGCAGTGGACGCTCGATCACGACAAGCTCAAGCGCACGATCACCACCGCGATGCGGATGCTCGACAACGTGATCGACATCAACTACTACGCGGTCAACAAGGCGCGCAACTCGAACCTGAAGCACCGCCCGGTGGGCATGGGCATCATGGGCTTCCAGGACTGCCTGCACCTGATGCGCACGCCGTTCGCGAGCCCCGACGCCGTCGAGTTCGCGGACCGGTCGATGGAGGCCGTCTGCTACCACGCGTACTGGGCATCGACCGAGCTCGCCGCCGAGCGCGGCCGCTACGCGAGCTTCAAGGGCTCGCTCTGGGACCGCGGGATCCTGCCGCAGGACTCGCTGCGCCTGCTCGCCGAGGAGCGCGGCGGCTACGTCGAGGTCGACATGTCCGAGTCGATGGACTGGGCCGCGCTGCGCGCCCGCATCGCCAAGCACGGCATGCGCAACTCGAACTGCATCGCGATCGCGCCGACCGCCACCATCTCGAACATCATCGGCGTGGGGGCCTGCATCGAGCCCACCTTCCAGAACCTGTACGTCAAGACGAACCTCTCGGGCGACTTCACGGTGGTCAACGACTACCTGGTGCGCGACCTGAAGAAGCTCGGTCTCTGGGACGAGGTGATGGTCGCCGACCTGAAGTTCTTCGACGGCAGCACCGCCCGCATCGACCGCATCCCGGCCGACCTGCGCGCGATCTATGCCACCGCCTTCGAGGTCGACCCGAGCTGGCTGGTCGAGTGCGCGTCGCGTCGCCAGAAGTGGATCGATCAGGCGCAGTCGCTGAACATCTACATGGCGGGTGCCTCGGGCAAGAAGCTGCACGAGACCTACTCGCTCGCGTGGCTGCGTGGCCTGAAGACCACCTACTACCTGCGCACGCAGGGCGCGACGCACGCCGAGAAGAGCACGACCGACCGTGTCGGCCAGCTCAACGCGGTGTCGTCCGGCGGCGAGGCGGGCGGCAACTTCTCGTACAACACGCAGTCATCCAAACCCGTGGGTCCCGTGATGTCGGACGAGCCGATCGCGCCGAAGTTCTGCGCGCTCGACGATCCCGAATGCGAGGCCTGCCAGTGAACGATTGAACGGGGCGCCCGTCGGGCGCCGTCGCCGAGGTGCAACAGGCACGCGGCGAACGGTCCCGACAGGCGATTTGACAAACCGGACGAACGGTGATCCATGCCTTGACTGTTGCATGGACGCCAACGAAATCTCCGGGAAGTCAAGTTGGTGAGTGCCAACCCGTTGCAAGCGCCCGACGTCCTCCGTAAGATTCCGAACTGTGAATAACGGCGGAATCTCGCGTTGGTACAAGCAGTTATGCGACCCAACTAAAGCGAGACATTAGATGCTGTCCTGGGACGAACCGATTCCTGCCAAGCCGCTCCAGCCTGCCGCCGGCCCGTCGCCGCGGCCGGCCGCGATGCCCGTCCCGCGGTTTCCCGCCGCCCCCTCCGTTCCGACCCCGACCTCCCTCGGCCTCGCCGGCACCCCCGTCCGGACCGCCACCCGCGTGTCCAACGACGAGGTCGCGCTGACCCCCGCCGAAGAGGCGCTGCGCCTGCATTCGGGCACCCAGCTGGCCAAGGACACGCGCCGCGTGCGTGTCGAGGACAAGCGCATCATCAACGGCGCCGCCGACGTCAACCAGCTGGTGCCGTTCAAGTACAAGTGGGCGTGGGAGAAGTACCTCGCCGGCTGCGCGAACCACTGGATGCCGCAGGAGATCAACATGGAGCGCGACATCGCTCTGTGGAAGACCCCCGGCGGCCTGTCGGAAGACGAGCGTCGCCTCGTCAAGCGCAACCTCGGCTTCTTCGTGACCGCGGACTCGCTCGCGGCCAACAACATCGTGCTGGGCACCTACCGGCACATCAGCGCGCCCGAGTGCCGCCAGTACCTGCTGCGCCAGGCCTTCGAGGAAGCGATCCACACGCACGCCTACCAGTACATCGTCGAGTCGCTCGGGCTCGACGAGGGCGAGGTGTTCAACGCGTACCACGAGGTCGCCTCGATCCGGGCCAAGGACGAGTTCCTGATCCCGTTCATCGACACGCTGACGAACCCCGACTTCGTCACCGGCACCCCGAAGAACGACCAGGCGCTGCTGCGTTCGCTGATCGTGTTCTCGTGCCTGATGGAAGGCCTGTTCTTCTACGTCGGCTTCGTGCAGATCCTCGCGCTCGGCCGGCAGAACAAGATGGTCGGCGCGGCCGAGCAGTACCAGTACATCCTGCGCGACGAGTCGATGCACTGCAATTTCGGCATCGACCTGGTCAACACGATCAAGCTCGAGAACCCGCATCTGTGGACGCCGGCGTTCCGCGAGGAGATCGTCGGCCTGTTCCACCAGGCGGTGGATCTCGAGTACCGCTACGCGGAGGACACCATGCCCCGCGGCGTGCTCGGCCTGAACGCATCGATGTTCAAGGAATACCTTCGTTTCATCGCCAATCGGCGTGCGCAGCAGATCGGGCTCGACCCGCTGTTCCCCGGAGCGGAGAACCCGTTCCCGTGGATGAGCGAGATGCTCGACCTGAAGAAGGAGCAGAACTTCTTCGAGCGGCGCGTGACCGAGTACCAGACCGGCGGCGCGCTGAGCTGGGACTGAGGCGACGGACATCTGAAAACCGCGGATTGCCGCACTAGAGACTCGAGTTGACGGGGACTTCACGCACATACCGGCTTTCTTCATGCCACACGACGCCCTGTGGTCGCGGTCTGTCCGCGACGCTGCGCGCCGGGGCGCCGGTTCTGTCCCCGTCCATGAAGCTGCAGGCGCCGTGCCGTGAGGCACGGCGCCTTTTTCGTGTCGCGCGCAGGCCCGCGGCACGAGCCACCGCATTCATTAGCGTAGGAAACCCTCTCTACGTTCTTGCGCCGATGAATAGCCCGCACCGAGGACGGCCGCGTGCCGTGCCGGAACGGGTTTCCATGACCGCAACTTCATCCTGAGGAGTATCTCCATGGCAACCGCCAAGAAACCCGCCGCCAAGAAGCCCGCCGCCAAGAAAGTCGCCGCGAAGAAGCCGGCCGCCAAGAAGGTCGCCGCCAAGAAGCCGGCCGCCAAGAAAGTCGCGGCGAAGAAGCCGGCGGCCAAGAAGGTCGCTGCGAAGAAGCCGGCCGCCAAGAAAGTCGCGGCGAAGAAGCCGGCGGCCAAGAA
>Ga0105105_10000157_pt1 | contig 32501 bp, 29 predicted proteins | sample PPLLaktember2015_4_FD_79108 | JGI IMG/M metagenome (GOLD analysis project Ga0105105, IMG submission 79108) | Freshwater sediment microbial communities from Prairie Pothole Lake near Jamestown, North Dakota, USA - PPLs Lake P8 Core (1) Depth... | ecosystem: Environmental > Aquatic > Freshwater >...
ATCAACGCGCTAAGAGGAACTTTGTAGAGAGGCGGAGTGCTCCGAATTCGTTTCACCCTGAAGCCGGCAACCAATGGCTCTTGAAAAATACCTCCGCAGACTCATATTGAACACAAGCCATACCAGGTGGTAAACAATCTCCCGCTGGGCCGCAACGTGGACGAAATGCTGCGGATGGTCGAAGCGCTGCATTTTACCGAGGAGTACGGAGATGTGTGCCCGGCCGGTTGGCACAAGGGCGATGCCGGCATGAAGCCGACCGCCGAGGGGGTGTCGCAATACCTCAAGAAGCACGGGGAGAAGTTATAAAGGGTTCGGGGTTCAGGGTGGCCGGGGAATCGAGCTTAGCTCCAATGCACGTGGGCTGTGTGAGATGTCGGCAAAAGAAGCAGCAACCGCCTATAGTCAGATTTCGGGGAGCAGTGAGGAGAGCAGTTCTTCTTTCTCCCTGAACCCTGAACCCCGACCCCTTTTTCCCTTCTTTTATAACAACTGCAGCCGTTCGCGATAGTTCCGTATGACGATTTGGGGATCGCCCGTGATCACGAGGCTGTCAGCCGCCCATGCCGGCGCCCGTCCCTGACGCACCATCTCGACTACTTGCTGCTGAATCCCGTGCCAGAACGCCCCGCTGTTCTCGGTGTCGAACAGGATCACCGGCACCGGTTCGATGATGGAAAGCTTCATGTTGCATAGGGTGATGCCCAGCTCCTCCAGCGAGCCCAGGCCGCCCACATTGAAAATCGGAAACGAAGCGATCTCGAACCACTTCTGGCGGCTGTGGCGGCACGTGGACTGAAACATCTGGCAGAAATCCACATCCGTCGTCATGGACTGATCGGTAATCTCCAGAAAGTTGGCCCCCGACAGAATGCCCCGCTGACGCGCCAGGCGGTTGGCCTGCTCCATGACACCGCTGCCGCCGCCGGTGACGATGCCGATGTTCCTGCCCCAGAACCTGATCAGCGCATCCATCAACTCGCCCAGCCGCGCTTCTCCCCGCGCGGAGAGCTTCTGGTTGGACCCGTAAAGGGCAAACAGCATGGACTTGTGAAAATCGGCCAGGCGTTCGGGCACGACGAAATAGCCCATGCCGTCGCGCATGGTGTGCACCATCAGACGGCGGGTGAGTTCGGACACCCAGTAAACCTCCAATCCAAAAGCATGATATTCCAGCAATCGGTTATGATCCATCTGTGAAAGAAAGGGACCGTGCTCGCAGGAAGGCTCCATGAAATAAAGCGCCTCGATTTTCCCGTCACAGGTGAGATTGATCAAATCGCGATGCTCGATGAGGTTGGGGAAATATTTTGCCACCACCACGGCCGAACGGGTCAGGACGCCCGGCAGTCGGCTGTTGGCGTAGCGATGAAGACCGGTGCCTTGGGAACCAAAATCCCGGCGGGCCGGGGCGCACCTGGAATGGGGGAGGGTGCAGACTGCCTTCGGCCCGTTGAGAAAAATAGGCGCCTGCTTCAGCTCCTCCGACCGGTGGCCCACCACGGCGACCGGTCGGCCGATGAAATGGCAGTGCGAGCGCTTTCCGCGCTGAAACCGTTTGCTGAGACCGCGCAGGTTTGCATAGGAAAACACACGCGGCCCCTTCACCGGGCGATGACCGTTGAGCAAGCGCCCCCGGCCCGCCGCCCGATAGACTTTGGCGGTGATGAGCGGATTGACGATGGGGTGCTCGCTTTGATTGATGATTTCCAGGTAGATGCGAATTCCCCGGGTCTTGATCGGATCCAACACCGTGGCCGCCAAATTGCGCCCCAAAGAAAACCCGCTTTGCAGCACCACAAAATGCTCGTTGAGGTACATCGAGCAGGTCGTGACCAGCCCCTCGCCCGGTGCGATCGTCACGGCCGGAACCGGGTCACGGGCCTGGTAACGATTAAGCAGTTCACGCCCATCGTCCCGCTGCAAAATGCGCCCGAGAAGCTCTTTCGTCAGCGGTTCCTTGAGACGGCAGGCGATCTTGTGGGGGGCGATCACAATACTGCCGTCACTCGAGATGGAGGTTGAAGCCGGCAGCTTGAGAACCGAACGCTCGACCGCCTCCAGCACTTCCTCCGAGCTCAGCAGCGCCTCGGGGTCGCAGTAGACCAAGCGGCCCACCGGAAGCCCCGGGTTGAAAAAGTCGCGCAATTCGTTGAGACCCGGATAACCGGGAATGACCGACGATGCCTCCAGCGTCAGAACCGCCTGCCCGTTGCCCAGGCGCGCCTCGGAGATGGGTGTGCTTTCAATTTGGACCCCCAGCCGGGCGATGCGCGAACGCTCGCTGAACAGGATATAGCCGGGCTGGTCCCGCAGCCGCTCCGCGATAGGCCGACGAAGCCCGAAGGTCGTTTCAAAAACGATCTTGCGGCGGCCGGTCTTCAGCACCCGGGTGATGAGGCCGTCTTCCGACTGCAAAAGTCCGCGGAATATGTGATGGTTTCGGCTGCGATGTCCCATGATCGATCCCGAGTTGCGATTGCATCCGGCGGCGTGAAGTATCGGAACGGTGCCGGGTGGACTCCCATTCAGAATCCGAAGGAAGCAAGGACGAATGGGCGTTGGATGGAAAGCATGATCCGCCTGAAGGTCAGTGTCTTTACGCGACGGGCTTTTCCGAAAGAATGTTATCGATCATTTCCATCAAAGACCGACTCGGCAGGTCTTCCTCTGCCAGAACGCTGAGCTTGACGTGTTTCAGAACCCTGCGATCGATCACCCAACCGAATCCCAACTTATCGAAAAAAATGATCGCTTCCTCTGCCTGTGCCATCGAAATCTAAGCCTCCGTCCGTTGCACCAGGCTGCCTGGCCGGGACCGGAGATAGCCCCTCCTAACGTCAGCCCTCATGCGCTGTATGGCTTATATCGTCCGACCGGCAGGCCGACTTTAGCCAACCGGTTCCGGACTTGACGGCGGACGGGCTGGTTGTTTATATGATTCCGAGCTATTATGGCAGAAATAACGAGGACCCATGGCCATCATCATCACGAACGGCAGCGTTGCTTCAACTCCGACTCAGCGACCCGCCGGTCTCTTCGTCACCGATCTGGACGGAACGCTGCTGCGATCCGATCGAACATTCGCAGCGGCCGATCTGGCCGGATTGCGGCGCCTGGGCACACTCGGCGTGGTACGCGTCGTGGCGACCGGCCGTTCGATCTTTTCATTCGAAAACATCCGGCCTGCCGATCTACCGGTCGATTACGTGATTTTTTCTAGCGGCGCGGGTATTGCCGAGCAACCGGGCGGTAAAATTCTGCGCAGCGCCAGCCTGGAAACCGATGAAATCCGGCACGCCGTCAGCGTCCTGCGGTCGCTGCATCTGGATTTCATGGTCCAACGCAGCATCCCCGAGACCCACACCTTCGGCTACGTCGCCGGAAGCAACACCAATCCCGACTTCGAAGCCCGAATCTCCCTGTATCGGCGCTTTGCGTTTCCCCTCCATGACGACATCGACGGGTTCGGACCGGCCACCCAGCTGGTGGCCATCGTTCCGCCGGCGCAGGCTCCGGCCGCTCTCGCCGCCGTACGTCGCATGCTGAAAGGCTTGACCATCATTCGGACCACCTCTCCGCTGGATGGCCGTTCGACGTGGATTGAACTCTTTCCGGCCGGTGTTTCCAAAGGTCTGACCGCCGAATGGCTAGCCGCCGAACTCGGTGTCTCCCGAACGCATACCCTTTCGGTGGGCAACGACTTCAACGATTTGGATTTACTCGAATGGGCGCGGACGCGATTTGTGATGGCCAATGCGCCGGCGGAGCTCCGGGAACGATTTCCAACCGTCGCCTCGAACGATGGCTGCGGCGTTGCGGAAGCCATCGAACGTTGGATAGAAAGCGTTAGCCCCCCATCGACCCTCCTCGACCCCGGGTGAACGCAGCCTGTCAAGGCCTGAATGAACGGCAGACCCGGCGGCCGGTCATTCAGCCGGCGACCTCTTGCATGGATTCCTCGAAGATCGACAGACAGACGTCGATTTCATCGGGGGTTACGGTTAGCGCCGGGCAGAATCGGATGCTGTTTTGGCCGCAACCCAGGATGAGCAGCCCCTTTTCGAAAGCGCGTTGGATGATCCCGGCGCGCCAGTCCGCCGCCGGCGTTTTGCGCTCGCGGTCCGTGACCAGCTCCACCCCCACCATCAGGCCTTTGCCGCGTACATCCCCCATGCATTCGAAACGGTTCTGCATCTGGCGCAGGCCAGCCATCAGCCGCTCGCCCTGCACGCCGGCGTTGGCCATCAGCCCTTCTTCCAGCAGATCGATCGTGGCCAGAGCCGCCTGGCAGGCCAGCGGGTTGCCGCCGAAGGTCGAAGCATGCGATCCGGCCTCCCAATTCATGATCCGGGCGGGCGCCATCATGGCGCCCAACGGCATCCCGGAGGCGATTCCTTTCGCCAGAGCAATGATATCCGGCGCCACCCCGAAGTGCTCCATCGCAAACATCTTGCCGGTGCGGCCCATTCCGGACTGGACTTCGTCCGCCACGTAGAGAATGCCGTATTTCCGTGCGATGGCGCAGAACTCCTTGTGGAATTCCGGCGGCGGGACCACGTAGCCGCCTTCGCCCTGAATCGGTTCGACGAAAATGGCGGCCACTTCCTCGGGTGGAACGGTGGTGCGGAACAACGTGTCCTCCACCCAGCGCACACAGAAAAGATGGCATTGGGGGTAGGTCAGGTTGTATGCGCAGCGATAGCAATAGGCGTAGGGGATGTGCGTGATACCGGGCACCAGGGGATTGTAATTCCGTTTCTGGATGGTCTTGCTGGCCGTCAGCGAGAGCGCCCCCATCGTCCGGCCGTGAAAGGCCCCGAAAAAGGCAAGGTTCAACTCCCGCTTGGTATGCCAGCGCGCCAGTTTAAAAGCGGCCTCCACGGCTTCTGCTCCGGAATTGCCGAAGTAGACGCGGTGCGTCTCTTCTCCCGCTGCCAGCGAGGACAGTTTCTGGGCCAGACGAATTTGGGCCGTGTAATAGAAGTCGGTGCCGGACATATGCAGCAGCTGGTCGGCCTGCGTCTTGATGGCTTCCACGACGTTAGGATGGCAGTGGCCCGTTGCATTGACCGCGATCCCCGCCGTGAAGTCCAAAAAGAGGTTGCCGTCGAGATCCTGGACCCAAAGCCCCGAGCCCTTGTCAACCACCAGCGGGTAGACCCGGGTGTAGGAAGGCGAAACGTAGGTGGCATCCAGCTGGATCAACTGCTGGGCGCGCGGGCCGGGAAGCGCGGTGCGGATCTCGGGGCGTCTCATGGCGGCTCCTTCAGGCAGATGCGCTCATCGCCGCGGAGCGCGATGAGCATCGTTCATTCAGCCTATCCCCAATTGCTGAAACGGTCAAGCGCTACCGGGTTCGAATGCGCGCCAGCCCGAAAAATGGCTTGACCCCGCCGCCGATGCGGATTAGGTAGACCCGCCGGCTGCAAATACGATCCTACGACAGGAGGGCCCCAGGGTGGCCGTCAACGTCCATCACCGCCATTCGATCCACCGCGGGCGCGTCTTCCAACTGGTGAGGGAAAACGTGACCTTGGATAACGGAACCACCACCGACCTCGATTTCATCGAGCATCCGGGAGCGGCGGGCATCGTGGCGCTCACCGGTGGACATGAGGTCGTACTGGTGCGGCAGTACCGCCACGCGCTCAAGCAGTATATCTGGGAGATTCCGGCCGGTACGCTCGACCCCGGCGAGGGGGCCATGGACTGCGCGCGGCGCGAACTCGCCGAAGAAACCGGCTACACGGCCGCGGAATGGCGGAGGCTGGGGGAAATCATTCCGGTGCCCGCCTATTCCGACGAACGCATTCACCTGTTTCTCGCCACCGGATTGAGCGCTGCGACCCGGCGCCTCGATCCGGACGAGGTGTTGGATGCGCATGGCCTGCCATGGGCGGAGGCGGCCGCCATGATCGCCCGTGGCGACATTCAGGATGCCAAATCGATCTGCGCATTGCTGCTGGCCCAAAAATGGCTTGAACCCCTTTTTTGACAGTAAAACGTATCGTCCGCGTAGCCGAAGCACAGCGGCACGATATAAGGAAGCCGCCCGTCGCACATGCCCATTCGGCACACCCGCGCCTCGTTGATGACGGCTTCCATTTCAGTGCGGTCGACAATTTCTTTCTCCTTGCGGCGCACGATTGCATCTTCTTTTTCGTAGCCCGTTTCCACCGACTCCGAAAAAATGCTATTAATAAATTTTGGTTAAGCAAAACCGCTTCTGCGGCTAACGGCCGACGGCCGCTGGACAACGTGCAACCGTGAACTCGCTGCGGGCTATCCATCACCTCGTGTTCCCAGCCATGGAGTTGATGGCCGGCATGGGCATCGCCCAGATCATCGCCACCGCTCAGGTGTATGCATCAAACCACCGGCTCTTCACGCAGTTGACGGCGGTGGCCAACGCCGGATTTCTGCCGGTGCCCAACGTGAACGTGCATCCCCGCCTGCTCGACCTGGAAAGCGCTTTCTACGGGGGGCTGTTGTTCACGCTCAGCGTGGGAGCGGCGCTGTCGTTGGTCAGCGCGGCGGCGGCGGGGCTTTGGCGTCGCTGCACCTCGGGCCGGGGATTCACGACCGCAGCGGCCGTCATTGGCTGGGTCGGCATCGTCGCCTCGATAAACGTCTACGGCTTCGATGTCTGGGTGACCCTTTACTTCATTGCGATTCCTGCGACCGTCTTTTGGGTGGCGGGCATGTCGCCCGGCGCGCACCACACACCGCCGGATCCGCGGGGCTCCGGCCTGCGGTTCCTGCCCTTGGCCCTTTTGGCGCTGGGGTGGTTCGCCCAGTACGATCGCGGTCTGTTCGTCGACCTGCGGGATCACCTGCTCATGTCGAATCCGGCGGGCGAACGCGTCAGCTCGTTCTATTATCGCTATACCCTTTATCCCGCCGAAGTTTTCAAGACCTTCGAACAGCGGCTCATCAAGACGGTCGCCTCGCCGGCTGCAGACGCCGCCGGCCGCTACGCCGCCGTAAAACGAGAGTTGATCCGCCGGGATTACCTGCCCGTTGCGGTCCCACCGGATGCCGATATCAGCCTCCGATTCGAAGGGGACCGCCTGGCATTTCTGCACCGCGGGAGGGTCGTCTGGGAAAATACAACGGACCACTTCTTGGCCGACCCCGGACGGGCCGCCTCCGAGATCTCCGTGCGAACCGATCGATTCCGCATCTTTCGCAGCGTTGCGTTTTACGGGGTTCTGCTGGCATTCCCGATCGCCATTTATGTGCTGTTGTTTGCGCTGATTCATCTGGTATGCGGCCTCGTAGTTAAGCCGCGCCGTGCGGAAGCCGTGGCGGCGGCTCTCTGTCTGCTGATCGGATTGGCCATCCTGGCCGACTTCCATTTCAGCCGGGAAGATCCTCCACCGCCTGGCGCCATCGACACCGCGCTGGGATCCGATCGCTGGCAAACGCGAGTGGCAGGGCTGAAGGCTATCCGGGGGCGTCATTTCGACGTTGTGGGCAGCCCCGCATACGGACGAATATTGCGCAGCCCCTACCCTCAGGAGCGTTACTGGCTGGCCCAGGCTCTGGGGGCAAGCCCGAACGCAAAGGCGTTCACTGATTTAGTTTACCTGCTGGATGACCCGCAGATCAATGTACGGACCATGGCATTGGAAGCCCTCGCCCGGCGCCGGGACCTGCGCGCCCTGCATCCGATTCTGAACCTGCTGAACCATTCGCATGAATGGTACGTTCAACTCTACGCCTACCAGGCTCTAAGGACGTTGGGATGGGATCAGACCCGGTCGAATTGAGGACCCTGGCGATGGCCACGGCGGGCGTCATCGCGGTCGAAAGCCTTGCCCGGTGGGCCATTTCCCAGAGAGGAATCGATCCACTGGCAGGCGTCGGCTTGGCGCGCCTGGTGGACATCGCCTGGATGGCGCTGATCATCTCCCGCTGCCCGAGGGGCTGGAACCGGACTGGGCTTGCGGCGGCGGGATGGAGATCCGGCCTGATCAGGGGGCTCATTTGGTCGGCCGGTTTCGGTATCCTGGCCGCGATCGGTTATGCGCTGCTGCATATGGCGGGACTTGATCCCCTGCGGATCATCCGCCCCGGCCCGACCGCTTTTTTTCCCAATCCGGCGCTTCTTTTTTGGGTCGGCGGGTTCATCGCTCCGATCGCAGAAGAAATCTATTTCAGAGGTCTGATGTACGGGTATTGCCGGCGCTGGGGCTTCTGGCCGGCCCTGTTCCTGAGTACGCTGGTATTCACCCTTCTGCATGGCAGCGCTCCCGGTGCCCCCATCCCTCAGCTTGTCGGCAGTCTGGTGTTCGCGACCGCCTACGAAATCGAAAAAAGCCTGCTGGTCCCCATCTTGATCCACATTCTCGGAAACCTAGCGATCTTCAGTCTCCTCTCTTGGTTTTGATTCGGGTTAACATTTTTAAATTACATTAAAAAATTTAAACCCCGCCTGTACTTTTTGCTTGACTCTTAATAACTTTTATTATTTAATGGAGCAAAGTGGCGGAAAGTGGTAAATTATTGATGACCATGTTTCGTGGAAGCTCATACCACACCATCGACGACAAGGGCCGAATCGTCATTCCCTCCCGGTTCCGGGTGCTCGCTCGCTCGGAGGACGGCGATGGAATCATGGTCTCCCGCATGGACCAATGCCTGGTCGCATTCCCGATGGCCGCGTGGCACCAGCTGGAGGAACGGATTCTGCGGCTGGCCGAGAAAAACGACATCATGCGCCGCTTCCGCCGGGTGTTCATCGGCGGCGCCCATGAGTGCAGCTGCGACAGGCAGGACCGCATTCTCATCCCGCCTGCTCTGAGACAATACGCGGCTCTGAACAGGGATATCGTTTTGGTGGGTGTCCTCGACCACTTCGAGATCTGGTCCCGGGAAAACTTCGAGAACGAGGAACGGATGCTCTCGAACGATCTCAAGAACCCGGAGGCCAGAAACGAAATCGCCAAACTCGGCATCTGAGTCCATGGCATACCGCCACATCCCGGTCATGCGCGCGGAGGTGCTGGAGTACCTCAACTGCCGGGCGGGCGGAGTTTACGCGGACGGCACGCTCGGCGGTGCGGGACACGCCCGAGCCATCCTGGAACACAGCGCACCCGACGGGTTGCTCATCGGTCTGGACCAGGATGCGGATGCCATCACCAACGCCCGGGAATTTCTGGCGGACCAGGCCGAACGGGTTCGGCTGTTCCACCGCAACTTTGCCCAACTGCCCGAGGTGATGGGGCAGCTCGGGCTCAAGGGACTGGACGGGATTCTGCTCGATTTGGGAATCTCGCTGCACCACCTGCAGGCCAGCGGCCGGGGGTTCAGCTTCCTGCGCGATGAACCGCTGGACATGCGGATGGACATCCGTGCGGCGCAAACGGCGGCGGATCTGATCAACCGCTTGAAGGAGGACGACCTGCGACGCATCCTCCAGGAGTACGGAGAAGAGCGCTGGTCCGGACGGATTGCCCGGAGGATCATCCACGTGCGCCGAATACAGCCCATTCGCACCAGCGGCGAACTGGCTCGCATCGTGTGCGAGGCGGTCCCCCGAGGCGGCCGCGCTCGGATTCACCCGGCGACCCGGGTCTTCATGGCCCTGCGCATCGCCGTCAATGACGAACTCAACCGACTCGCGGAGCTGCTGGACCAGGTACCGGAGATGCTCAATCCCGGCGGACGCCTGTGCGTCCTGTCCTTTCATTCGTTGGAAGATCGCATCGTCAAACGGCACCTCAAAGCCATGGAGAAGCGCAACCGCCGCGATCCGTGGCTGCAGGACGGCGGCGGGTCTGAAGGCACCTTGAAAATCCTGACCCGTAAGGTCGTCCGGCCCGGTCCGGATGAAATCGCCGCCAATCCAATGGCCCGCAGCACCAAGCTACGGGCGGCCGAGCGGGTTTGAATAGCAACCCGGCCGAGGGATGGGCGTGGAACCCCACGGAGCTGTGATGGCCAATCCGACACCAAAGACCCGAACCCGCAACCCCAGGGTGCTCGCCGTGTGGATCTTCTTGCTGTGCGTATTCATCGCCGAACTCCTGATCTACACCTGGGTGCGGGTCCAATGCGTGCGGGTAGGCTATGAAATCTCTGCATCAACCAAGGAGCAGCAGCGCTTGACCGAGCTTCAGGCCAACCTCAGAGTGGAGCTCGCCCGTCTGAGAGCCCCCCAGCGCATCATCCGCATCGCGCAGGAAAAACTCGGGTTGACGCTGCCCACTCCCAGACAAATGATGGTAATGCCCTGACGACCATGCGTGCCAAATACATACGTCTCCGTATTCTCCTGGTCGGCGTGATTTTTGCCATGGCCCTTGTCGCAATCGGCGGCAAGGCCCTTCTGCTGCAGGTCTACCAGGGGTCGTGGCTTTCCCGCAAGGCGTCCGATCAGGTCGAAGACTCTCTCAAAGCGGTGGGCAAGCGCGGCACGATTTTCGACCGGCGCGGCCATGCGCTGGCGGTCAGCATTGATGTCACCTCCATCGCCATTCGGCCGGCCCAGGTGAAGACGCCCGAATCGGTGGCGCAAGACATCGCCCGCGTCTTGAAACGAAAACCTCAGGAGATCAAGCAACGGCTGGCCAGCCGCAAACCCTTCGTGTGGATCAAGCGCCAGGCGACCCCGAAGGAAGCCGAAGCGGTCAAGCAGCTGCGGATTCCCGGAATCGAATTCGTGTCCGAGACCAGCCGCTTTTACCCCAATCGAGCGCTAGCGGCGCACGTGCTCGGCTTCACCGGCATGGACGGCAAGGGGCTGGAGGGGGTCGAGTTCTTTTATGACAGCCACCTGCGCGGCGCCGACACCAGCGTCAAAGTCCTGCGGGACGCCCACGGCAACGACTTCCAGTCGGAATCGCCGGCGGACGAGAACGCCAGCGGCAAGAATTTGGTGCTGACGCTGGACCAAAGCATCCAATTCACGACAGAAACGCACGTGGCCGAAGCCGTCGAAAAAAGCAAAGCCAAGTCCGGAACGGCGATTGTGATGGTGCCACGCACCGGTGAAATCCTCGCCCTGGCCATCGCCCCCGCGTTTAACCCGAACGCATTCGACCAGGCCAAGAAACCTCTCTGGCGCAACCGGGCGATCACCGACCCCTTCGAGCCCGGATCGACGCTGAAAGTCTTCAGCGCCGCCGCCGCGCTCGAGTTCGCCAACCTGTCGCCCAAGACAACGTTCCACTGTGAAAACGGTGCCTATCGCATCGGCAAGAACACCGTGCACGACGTCCACCGATACGGGCTGCTGACCCTGCAGGACATTATCAAGTACTCGAGCAACATCGGGGCCGTAAAGATCAGCGAACGGGTCGGACCGGAGAAACTCCATCATACCCTGCGCCTGTTCGGCTTCGGCCAAAAAACCGGGATCGACAGCCCTGCCGAGACCCCCGGCCTTCTCATGCACCACAAGCATTGGACCGGCATCGACACGGCCGCCATTTCCTTCGGCCATGGCGTTTCCGTTTCGGCGGTCCAGCTGATCACCGCCTTCTCGGCCATCGCCAACGACGGGGTTCTGATGCGGCCTCATATCGTTCAGGCGATCACCGATCAGCAGGGCCAGATCCTGCAGCAGGTCGCGCCCGAAGAGGTTCGTCGGGTCGTTTCGCGTGCGACGGCCGCAACCCTCAGAGAAATCCTTCAAACGGTCGTCCTGCCCGGCGGCACCGGCGTCCATGCCGCTCTGGACGGCTACAGCGCCTGCGGCAAGACCGGCACCTCCCGCAAGATCGACGAGAGCGGCGCCTACTCCAACGACCGACACATCGCTTCGTTCATCGGATTTGCGCCGGCCGAGAACCCCCAGATTGCCGTCCTGGTCGTCATCGACGAGCCCAAAACCCAGATCTATGGCGGCGCCGTGGCCGCCCCGGTGTTTAAGAAAATCGCCCAAACCGCGCTCAACTATCTGAACGTACCGCCGCGCCCCGCCACGGAACGGTTGCGGGTCGCGCTGGACGGTGGAGGCCGCGGATGAAACTCGCCCGCCTCATGGCGGTCCTAACCCCATCCCCCGTGAACGGGTTGCAGGGCCAAGGGCCGGAGGTGACGGCGCTGCACTACCGATCCCAGGAGGTGCGGCCCGGCGGGGTCTTCGTGGCCATGCGCGGGCGTACGGCCGACGGACATGATTTCATCGATGATGCTCGGCGGCGCGGAGCGATCGCCGTCGTTACGGAGAAGCCCGTGCCCGGCGCCGGAGTCGTCGCCACCGTGCCCGACACCCGGCGGGCGCTGGCCGAGCTTGCGGCGGCGTTTTACGGCCGCCCGGCGGAGCAGTTGACCGTGATCGCCGTCACCGGCACCAACGGCAAGACCACCACCACCTATCTCGTCGAAGGCATCCTCACCCAAGCCGGCCTGCCCACCGGGGTGATCGGGACGATCAACTATCGGTATGCCGGTGTCTCCCATCCCAGCCCGGTCACGACGCCCGAATCCCTGGACCTTCAAAGAATCCTGGCAGAGATGCGCGCAGCGGGAGTCTCGCATGTCGTTCTGGAGGCTTCTTCCCACGCCATCGATCTTCAGCGCATCCACGCCTGTTGGATCGACGTCGGCGTGTTTACTAATCTGAGCCAGGACCATCTCGACTTCCATGGCAGCATGCCGGCTTACTGGGCGACGAAAAAGCGATTGTTCACCCACTTCCTGCCGTCCGGGCCCAAGGCCGGGCGGGCGGTTGCCGTCGTCAATGCCGATAGCGCCCACGGTCGCGAGTTGGCCGAACAGGTGGCGATCCCGGTGATCCGCACCGGCACCCGACCGGGCTGCAGCGTGCGCGGCGAACATCTGATCTGCGATCTTCAGGGAATTCGCGGCTCCCTCGCCTTTGGAACGCAGCGCATCGATGTTCGCTCACGTCTGGTCGGCCGCCACAACATTGAGAACCTGCTTTGCGCGGCCGGCACCGGAACGGCTTTGGGCATCGATCCGCAGGTGATCGGCGCCGGCCTGGAATCCGTCCACCGGGTGCCCGGGCGCTTAGAACGGGTGGAAAGCCGCAGCGGTCGATGGGTCTATGTGGACTACTCCCATACGCCGGATGCTCTTGAAAACGCCCTGCAGGCACTGCGGGCGCTCACGGCGGGTCGTATCATCTGCGTGTTCGGCTGCGGCGGCGACCGCGACCGCACCAAACGGCCGATCATGGGCGCCATCGCGGCGCGACTGAGCGATCTCACCATCGCGACCTCGGACAATCCCCGCACCGAGGACCCGGTCGCCATTCTGAATCAGATTGTTCCGGGGATCCGGGCGCAGGGGGTGCCGGAGGCCGATGCCCGCGAAATCGCGCCCCCGTCCGGAGCCAAAGGCTTCGTGGTCGAACCGGACCGACGGACGGCCATTGCCTTGGGCATCCGAGCTGCGCGGGCGGGAGACGCCGTGCTGATCGCGGGCAAAGGGCACGAACCGTATCAGATCATCGGCCATCACCACATCCACTTCGACGACCGCGAAGAGGCGGCAGCGGTTTTGGAAAAATTGGAAACAGAGAGCATCGGGCATGACGCATAGGGCAAAAACAAGGACGGTTGACCGAGGGCGCCGGGCAGTGCGTTTGCGCTTTGCTCTTTGCTCTTTGCCGGTTGCCATCCGCGATCATGATCGATTGGCGGTTTCTGACCATGCCCTGGACGGTAGATGACATACTCGAGGCTACCGGCGGAGAGCTCCTGGCGGGCGATCGCGATCGACGCTTCGACTCCATTGCCATCGACTCGCGCACCATTATGGCCCGCGAAGCGTTTGTCGCCATTCAGGGAGACGTGCATGACGGGCACCGATTCATCGGGGACGTATTGAACCGCGGCATCGGAGGGATAATCGTCGCCCGCAAGCGGATCGACGACTTCCAGGCGCTGATGCGGACGCACAGCGACGCCGTCTGCGTGGCGGTCGAAGACACCACTCGCGCGCTCGGCGAACTGGGCGCGTTTCACCGCCGGCGCTCGCCGGCCGCGGTCGTCGCCATTACCGGGTCCAACGGCAAAACCAGTACCCGCCGGATGACCGCCGCCGTTGCGTCACGACGATTCACCGTTCTGGAGCCGGCCAAAAACCTGAACAATCAGATCGGGGTCCCGCTGACCCTGTTCAGGCTGGAGCCGCGGCATCAATGGGCGATCCTGGAGCTGGGCACCAATCGGCCCGGCGAGATCGCACGGCTGAGCGATATCTGCATGCCGGACATCGGAGTCATCACCAACATCGGCCCGGCGCACTTGGAGGGACTCGGATCCCTGGAAGGAGTTTTGCAGGAAAAAAGCGCGCTGCTGGCCGGGCTGGCGCCCGGCGGTCGCGCTGTGCTGAACGCGGACGATCCGCGCCTGCGGCCGTTTGCCGGAGCTTCTGGCGCCGAAGCCCTGCTGTTCGGCCTGTCGGCCGATGCCGCGGTGCGCGCGGATCGAATCCGTGAGATCGACGAAGGAATCCTCTTTGAACTGGCGCTGCCGGGGCGACGAGCGCAGATTCAGCTGCATGCCTTCGGTCGGTTTATGGTGCACAACGCCCTCGCGGCAGCCGCGGTCGGATATGCGCTGGGGCTGGACATCGCCGACATCCGCCAAGGGCTGGAAGCCTTTACGCCGGTACCGGGTCGCATGCGCGTGATCGCGCTCGCCGGGGGGATCCACCTGGTCGATGATACGTATAACGCCAACCCGGCGTCTATGGAAGGCGCTATCGCTGCGCTGAATCACCTGCGCGGCGGCGCACGCAGTCTGCTGGTGCTCGGCGACATGCGCGAGTTGGGCCGGAATGCGGGCGCCTGGCATCGGCAGGTGGGCCAGCTCGCCGCCCGCAGCGGTGCGGCCAAACTGCTGACTTGCGGAGATCATGCCGCCGATGTCGCTGCCGGCGCCCGCCAGGGCGGGATGGCGGCCGCCGACATCGTCATCGGCCCCCGGTCCGCCGTGCAGGCCGCTTTGCTTCTGGAATTGAAGGCCGGCGACTGGGTGCTCGTCAAGGGCTCCCGCGCGATGGGGCTGGAAGCCGTTGTTCGGGCCGTGCAGGACTGGTCCGCACCGCGCAACTAGGAAACTGAAATGCTGTATCATTTACTGTATCCGCTGCACACGCTGTTTTCGATCCTGAACGTGTTCCGCTACATCACGTTCCGGACGATCTACGCCAGCCTCACCGCTTTTTTCATCTGCTTTTTTCTCGGACCCTGGGTGATTGACCGGCTGACACGCATGCAGGTCGGACAGTACATCCGCAACGACGGCCCCCAAAGCCACCTGGGCAAGGCCGGTACCCCGACCATGGGCGGGGTTTTGATGCTAGCCGCGATCACACTGGCCACCTTGCTGTGGAGCGACCTCACCGACCCGTTCATCTGGATCGCCCTGTGGGTCCTGCTGGGTTTCGGAGCCGTGGGGTTCATGGACGATTACCTCATGCAGGTCAAGAAGCAGAGCAAGGGGCTCAGCGTAGGCGGCAAGCTGACGCTGCAAGCGGGCGTGGCGCTGATCGCCGGGGTTTGGGTCTATCTCACGCCGAATTTTTCAACCGAAGTGACCGTGCCGTTTTTCAAGACGGTGACTCCGGATCTGGGCTGGGGCTACATTGTCTTTGCGATGCTGGTCATCGTCGGAGCTTCCAACGCCGTCAACCTGACGGACGGGCTCGACGGGCTGGCCATCGGCCCGGTGATCATCGCCGCCGCCACCTACATGGTCTTCGCCTATGTCGCCGGCCACGTCAAAATCGCCAATTACCTGCAGATCAGCTATGTGCCCGGCAGCGGTGAGCTCACCGTGCTCTGCGGAGCCATCGCCGGCGCCGGTTTGGGTTTCTTGTGGTTCAATGCGTATCCCGCCCAGGTCTTCATGGGCGATACGGGCTCCCTGTCTCTCGGGGCCACGCTGGGGGTGATGGCCGTCATCACCAAGCAGGAAATCCTGTTGGTGCTCGTCGGGGGCCTTTTTGTCATCGAGGCCTTATCGGTCATTTTTCAGGTAGGCTTTTTCAAGATGACCAGCGGCCGGCGGATCTTCCGCATGGCACCGCTGCATCACCATTTTGAGTTGAAAGGTTGGCCGGAGCCCAAAGTGATCGTGCGGTTCTGGATCATCGCGATCGCCTTGGCCCTGCTCGCCATGAGCACATTGAAACTCAGGTAGCACGGCGTGCGACCCGTCCGCCGTTGCCCGACATCCGACGACCGCCCTCCTCTCCGGTGTCGGGCGGCGCGGGCGGGGTCGCGGCGCCCCATTAGGGATACTGGTATGGATCTGCACCGCAAACGCATTCTCGTGGTCGGACTGGCCCGCACCGGGATCGCCGCCGCCCGGTTTCTGCACGGCCGGGGGGCCATCGTCCGGGCCACGGATCAGGCCGACGAGAGCCGGCTCGGAACCGCGGTGGCGGAGCTGCATGCCATGGGGATCGAGCTCGAATGGGGCGGTCACAGCGATGCCAGCGTATCGGCCGCCGAGATGATCGTGCTGAGCCCCGGGGTGCCGCATACGCTGCCGGTGCTGCAGGCCGCGCGCAACCGCGGCATCCCCGTCATCGGCGAGACCGAGCTGGCGGCGCGTTTCATCCGCCAGCCCATCGTGGCGGTCACCGGCACCAACGGCAAGACCACGACCACCGAACTGGTGGGGGCCATGCTCGCCGCATCCGACCGGCGGGTGTTCGTAGGGGGCAACATCGGCCGGCCCCTCATCGGTTATGTGGACGCGGGAATGCAGGCCGAGATCGTGGTCGCAGAGGTCAGCAGCTTTCAACTGGACACGATTGAAACCTTTCGGCCGTCCGTCGGGGTTCTGCTCAATATCACCGCGGACCACCTGGACCGACATGAGAGCTTTGCGGCCTACACGGCCGCCAAGATGCGGCTGTTCGAGAACCAGCATGCCCAAGACCTCGCCGTGCTGAACGCCGGCGACCCGGTCATCGCCGCACACGCCGAATGCATTCGCAGCCGCAGGCTCTTCTTCAACACCGCCGATCCGGGCCAGGCCGGCGCCGGCCTGAACGGCGATACGCTGATCCTGCGGCTGCCGGATCGGGAACCCGTCCGACTGGACCTGGCACGGTTCCGGCTGCGCGGAGTGCACAATGCGGAAAACGCATCCGCCGCCGCCCTGGCGGCCCTGGCCGCCGGCGCTCATCCGGAGGGGATCCAAGCCGCCCTCAACGCCTTCTTGCCGGCCGCTCACCGTCTGGAGACCATCGCGACGATCAACGGCGTTGAATACGTGAACGACTCCAAGGCCACCAACGTCGACGCGGTGCGTCGCGCCCTGGAATGCTTTGGCTCGCCGGTGGTGCTGATCATGGGCGGAGTGGACAAGGGCGGTGATTTCAGCCTGCTTCAGGGCGTCGTCCGCCGCCGGGGCCGCGGCCTCGTCCTGCTGGGCGGTAGCCGGGACACCTTGCGCACGGCCCTCGGCGGGCTCCTGCCGACCCGCGAGGTGGCCTCCATGCGCGAGGCCGTGCAAGCGGCGCAGGCGATGGCCGCCGCAGGTGATGCGGTGCTGCTCGCGCCGGGCTGCGCCAGTTTCGATCGATACGCGAATTACCAGGAGCGCGGCGAAGACTTTCGCCGCGCGGTGAACGAATTGAAAACCCCACCGAGCCATGCATGTCCAGCATCCGCTGCCAAGGATGCCGACGAGGACCGCTAAACCATGAGGTCTGCCGCCGTGGCCATACCGAGCCCTATCCGCGGGCGATCCGCGAGCACCGTCTATGACGTGCAGCTTCTGTTTCCGGTGCTCCTGCTGGTCGGTATCGGCATCGTCATGGTCTACAGTGCCAGTTCGGCGCTGGCCATGAAAAAATTCGGCTCGGATTACTACTTCCTGAAAAAGCAGGCCATGTTCGCGCTGGTGGGCATTTGCGTGCTCGTTGTGGGGCGGAACGTTCCCTACCGGTTCTACCGGCCGCTGGCCTACCCGTTGTTGGCGATGGCGCTGATCTTGCTGGCGGCGGTGCTGTTTTCGCCTTTCGGAATTACGGCCGGCGGATCGAGCCGATGGCTGGGCCTGGGACCCCTGCGGTTCCAGCCGTCGGAATTTGCCCGGTTCGCGCTGATTGTCTACCTGGCGTATTCCCTGGAGAAAAAAGCCGACCGGATCAAGGAGTTCTCGATTGGATTCGTGCCTCATGGAGTCGTCCTGGGAGTGCTGGCCGCCCTGATCCTGAAGCAGCCCGACTTCGGATCGGTGGCCATCCTGGCCGTTCTGACGTGGCTGATGATGTTCGTGGGCGGCGTCCGAATACGTTATCTGGCCTGCTCCTGCCTGTTGCTGGGGTTGGCCGGGGGGTATTTCGTCGCGCGGGCCGGCTACCGGATGCGCCGGCTGCTGAGCTTCCTGGATCCCTGGCAGTACAGCACCGACGCGGGTTATCAGATCGTTCATTCGTTGATGGCGTTCGGCACGGGCGGCTGGTGGGGAGCCGGCATCGGCAAGGGCTACCAGAAGCTTTTTTATTTGCCCGAACCCCACACGGACTTCATTTTTTCGGTGATCGGCGAGGAATTGGGTCTGGTGGGGGTGTTGGGGATCATCCTGCTCTATTTGATGATCCTCGGGAAGGGCATCCGCATCGCGCGCCATGCAGCGGACCTGTTTGGCAGCTATTTGGCCATCGGTCTCACCGCGGCGTTGGGCCTTCAGATCTGCATCAACATGGGGGTCGCGCTGGGGCTGCTTCCGACCAAGGGGTTGACCCTCCCGTTTCTAAGCTACGGCGGAACGTCGCTGGTATTGAACATGGCCACCATCGGAATCCTGATGAACATCGGCGCCTCCGGCCGAACCGGACGAGGTGCGGCATGACGGCGGGCGGATGCCATCCGTGCCGCAGTCGGCCCCTTGCAGCCACCGGCGGCGGCGAGCCGGCGCGGCGTATCGTCCTCGCCGGCGGCGGCACGGGCGGCCATCTTTTCCCGGGCATCGCCTTGGCGGAGGAAATCCGTCGCCGCAGTTCGGCTCACCAGATTCTTTTCATCAGCCGGGGCAATGAATTCGAGCGCGCGGCGCTGGCGCGCGCGGGGTTCCCGCTGGCGGCCATCTCCGTCGAGGGGCTGAAAGGGCGCCGTCGGTGGGACCAGTTGCAAGGGCTCTGCCGCCTGCCGAGGGGCATCGCCCAGTCGTTCCTCCGGCTGCAGGCGTTTCGCCCGCATCTCGTGATCGGCCTGGGCAGCTATTCGGCCGGGCCGGTGGTCGTGGCCGCGTGGCTGCTGAGGATCCCGGTCGCTCTGTGCGAGCAGAATGTCCTGCCGGGCATCACCAACCGGGTCCTGGCACGACTGGCGGACCTCATTTTCACCTCCTTCGATGAGAGCGAAGGTGGGTTCGACCCCGCCAAGGTCCGATGGACCGGCAACCCGCTGCGCCGACAGATGGTAGATCCGAGCGCACGCCCCGTGCCGCCCGACACCCCGCCGGCGAAGCGTTTCACGGTGCTGGTGATTGGCGGCAGCCAGGGGGCGCATCGCATCAACACCGCCGTGATCGAAGCGCTCGGCGGCCTGGGAGGCGGAGGCGATTTCTTCTTCATTCACCAGACCGGCGGTGCGGATGAGGCGATGGTGGCCGATGCCTATCGACAGTCGGGGGTGTCCGCCCGCGTTCGGTCGTTTTTCGACGACATGGCCGTCCAATACGGACAGGCGGACCTGGTCATCTGCCGGGCCGGTGCGACCACGGTGGCTGAGATCACCGCGCTCGGCAAAGCGGCCGTGTTGATCCCCTACCCCCACGCGGCCGATGACCACCAGCACCGCAATGCCCGGCGTCTGGTGGACACCGGCGCCGCGGAGATGATCGATGAGCAGGAATTGAACGGAGAACTGCTCGCCGCGCGAATCGGTAGGTATGCGTCTCACCCGGAGGTTTTGGCGGATTTGGCCAGGCAAGCGGCGCGCCTGGGCAAACCCGACGCCGCCCGGCGAATCGTCGACGAGTGCTGTCGCCTGGTGGCCGCACGCACCCCGGGCCAACGGGGTAACGGGGTAACGGGGTAACGACACCATGTATCGCAAAAAATACCACATCCACTTCGTGGGGATCGGCGGCATCGGAATGAGCGGCATCGCCGAACTGCTGCTCAACCTCGGCTACACCGTTTCCGGCTCAGACCTCAAGGCGTCCGAAATCACTGAACGCCTGCAGTCGCTGGGCGGCGTCATCTACGAAGGACATGCGACCGAACAAATCGGGGGCGCGGACGTGGTGGTCACCTCCTCGGCCGTGAGGCCCGAAAACCCGGAGGTACAGGCCGCTCAGCACGCATCGATCCCGGTGATCCCGCGGGCCGAGATGCTGGCGGAGCTGATGCGGCTGAAATACAGTGTCGCGGTGGCCGGCGCGCACGGCAAGACGACCACCACCTCCATGGTGGCATCGGTGCTCGCCAGCGGCGGGTTGGACCCCACGGTGGTGGTCGGCGGCAAGCTGATCGGCGTTGGCACCAATGCCGTGTTGGGCCGCGGGGATTTTATCGTGGCTGAGGCGGATGAAAGCGACGGCTCGTTTTTACGTTACTCGCCGGCCATCGCGGTCGTCACCAACATCGATCGCGAGCACCTGGACTTTTATCCGGATCTGGCCGCCATCCAGCGGGTTTTTTTGGAGTTCATCGATCGAATCCCGTTTTACGGACTGGCGGTGCTCTGCCTGGACAACGAATCCATCCAGGACCTGATCCCTCAGATCAAGAAACGCTACACCACGTACGGGATGAACCCGCAAGCGGATTTTCAGATTCGCAACGTGGTGGTCGAGGGCCGCCGCGCCCGTTTCAGTGTCTTTCGGCGGCGGCGCAAGCTGGGTCGCTTTAAACTGAATCTGCCCGGCGTCCACAACATCTACAACGCCACGGCCAGCATCGTCGTGGCGACCGAACTCGACATCCCGGTCGCCCGCATCCAGAGCGCCTTGCAGAACTTGGCCGGCGTGCAACGGCGGCTGGAGGTCAAAGGCGAGGTGAAGGGGATCACCGTGGTGGACGACTACGGCCACCATCCCACGGAAATCAAGATGACCCTGCAGGCCGTGCGCGAGGGCTGGCCCGAACGCCGCATGGTCGTGGCGTTCCAGCCCCACCGCTACACCCGCACCCGCGCCCTGATAGATGAATTCTCTCGGGCGTTTTACCAATCGGATGTGTTGGTGGTGCTGCCGATCTATGCCGCCAGCGAAGAGCCGATTGAGGGGGTCACCGGCCAAGCGCTCGGCCGGCGGATTATTGCTCACGGTCACAAGCACGTCGTCATGGCCGATGGAATCGCCGACGCGACGGAGCAACTGAAAACCCTTCTGGCGCCGGGAGATCTGCTGCTGACCCTGGGGGCCGGCGACGTCTGGAAGGTGGGCGCCGAGCTGTTGAAGGAGCCCTGGGGGGCATCCGAGAACCCGGCCACAGGAGAATGTTGAGGATGTTCATGCAAACGCGCTCACACCATCGAAAGGCTCTGAGGATCGGATGAGACGAATCACCTCCCGAGCGCCCCGGCCGGCACGGACCGGCAACCGGCGGGCACCGCGCCAGAACGTCAGCCGACGCGCCGTGGCGAAACGCCACCGCTCCTGGTTGCGGCGGCTGGTGGCGGCCCTCTGGCTGAGCGTCGGCACGGTCGGGGTCCTTTTCGTGAGCGTGTTTTTCATCTTTGTGCACGACGTGTTCACCCAGAGCGATCATTTTAAAGCCCGTCAGGTTCTCGTCGAGGGCGGTCAGCGCCTGTCATCTCAGGTGATCATCGCTCAGGCCGGCGTGCGACCGGGCATCAATGTGCTCAGCGTCAATCTCGCGGCAGCCCGCAAACGGCTGTTGGCGCACCCCTGGATTGCCGAGGCGGAGATCCAGCGTGAAATTCCGGCGACGTTACGCATCCGCATCCGCGAGCAGGTGGGGGCGGCCGTCGTGGACGTCGGACGAAAGTTTTTGCTCAACCCCCAGGGGGAGCTCTTCAAGGAATGGGAGTCGTCGGACCCGGCCGACCTGCCGACAGTGACCGGGTTGGCCATCGCCGACCTGCGCGGGGTGGATCGTTCGACGGCGGTGGAGGGCCCATCCTTTTTCGACCGGGGCACGCCGGCGGCGACGACTCCGCCTCCCGGCCGGGCGATGGATGCGGTGCTGCAGGTGCTCATGTTGGGGCGCGACCCGCACAGTATTCTTCCCACCCGCGAGCTGCAATCGATCCGGGTGGACCGCGAGTTGGGCCTTACGCTGGTGGCGCAGACGGATAGCCGCGCCATCCGGCTGGGGTACGACGACTACCCCGCTAAATATCATCTGCTTCGGGATCTTCTGGCCTTTTTCCGCACCCAGCCGGACGTCGCTGATTTCGAGCGGATCGATCTGACCGATATGAACCGGGTGATTATCAACCCCATCCGGGCTGAACTCCCGAAGAAAACCGGGCCGCAAGGAGGTTAATGCCATGCAGCGCAAGGAGGATATCGTCGTCGGGCTGGACATCGGCACCACGAAAATCTGTGCCGTCGTGGGTGAAGTTTCCGGCGGCGACGTCAACATCATCGGAATCGGAACCCATCCTTCGGTCGGCCTGCGCAAAGGAATGGTAGTCAATATCGAAGCCACGGTGGAATCCATCAAGAAAGCCGTGGAGGAGGCTGAAATGATGGCCGGCTGTGAGATCTCTTCGGTCTATACCGGCATCGCGGGCGGTCATATCACCGGGTTCAACAGCCGCGGCATCGTGGCGATCAAGGGACCCGAGATCACGGCTCAGGATGTGGAGCGGGTGATCGATGCCGCCCGCGCGGTGGCCATCCCCATGGACCGCGAGGTCATCCACGTCCTGCCTCAGGAATACATGGTCGACGGCCAACCCGGCATCCAAAACCCCGTCGGCATGTCCGGAGTGCGCCTGGAGGCCAAGATCCATATCGTCACCGGAGCGGTGGCTTCCGCCCACAACATCGTGAAGTGCGCCAACCGGTCGGGCCTGGACGTGTGCGATATCGTGCTGGAGTGTCTGGCCTCGGGTGAAGCCGTATTGACCGAAGAGGAAAAGCAGCTCGGCACGGCCCTGCTCGACCTGGGCGGCGGGACCACGGATCTGGCCGTGTTCTCGGGCAAAAACATCAAGCACACGTTCGTGCTCGCCCTCGGCGGAGACAACCTCACCAACGACATCGCCATCGGCCTGCGCTGCCCCCATCCCGAAGCCGAAAAAATCAAAAAGAAATTCGGACACGCCGTCGCCCGGAACATCCAGGCCGACGAGACGATTGAGGTCCCGGGGGTCAGCGGCCGCGAGCCGCGCAAGCTCCCGCGTCAGATTTTGGGAGAGATCCTGGAGCCGCGGATGGAGGAGATCTTCGCGCTGGTCAACCGCGAAATCTACCGCGCCGCCATGGAAAATTATATTCCCTCCGGTATCGTCCTGACCGGCGGAACGGCGTTGCTCGAGGGGGCTACCGAGATTGCCGAGTCGGTCTTCAGTCTGCCCGCTCGCATCGGCACCCCGCAGGGAATCAAAGGCCTCGTGGATGTCGTCAACAATCCGATGTACGCCACCGGCGTGGGGCTAGTCCTGTATGGGGTGCGCCATGAGCAAAAAGAAAAGAAAAAATTCCGAATCCGCGACCGCAACATTTTCAACCGCCTGATGACCCGCATGCGGCGCTGGTTCAAGGACGTAGTTTAAAAGACGGTTTTAAGTTTCAAGTTTTAAGTTTCAAGTAAGAGACAGCAGACAACGGCGGCAGACAACAGCGTCCACTTAACACTTAAAACTTAACACTATTTTAATCCGGCAGGAGGGCCAGCGATGTTCACGTATGTAGACAATGAGAAATCGGCGAAAATCAAAGTGATCGGGGTCGGCGGCGCCGGCGGCAACGCCATCAACAACATGATCCGTTCCGGCCTGCAGGGCGTCAAGTTCATCGCCGCCAACACCGACGCCCAGGCGTTGGAAATCTCCCGGGCGGATGTCCGCATCCAGCTGGGTAGCAGCATCACCGAAGGGCTGGGCGCCGGCGCCAATCCCCAGATCGGCCGGGATGCGGCGCTGGAAACGGTCGAAGAAATCCGCAACGCCCTGAAGGACAGCCACATGGTGTTCATCACGGGCGGGCTGGGGGGCGGCACCGGCACCGGCGCCACGCCGGTCATCGCCGAGGTCTGCCGCGAGATGGGAGCGCTGACCGTTGCCGTAGTGACCAAGCCTTTTTCCTTCGAGGGCAAAAAGCGGGCGCTGATCGCCGAGCAGGGCTTGGACGAACTCAAGAAGGTGGTCGACACGGCGATCACCATTCCCAACGACCGCCTGCGGGCCTTGGCCTCCAAAAAGGCGACCCTCATGGAAATGTTCATGAAGGCCGATGAGATCCTGCTGCATGCCGTCAAGGGCATCACGGATTTGATCGTTATGCCGGGGCTGGTAAACCTCGATTTCGCCGATGTTCGCACGACCATGGCCAAAGCCGGCATGGCCTTGATGGGAATCGGCATCTCCGCCGGCGAAAACCGTGCGATCGAGGCCGCCGAGCGCGCAATTTCGCACCCGCTGCTGGAAGACCTTTCCATTGCCGGCGCCAAAGGCGTGCTCATGAATATCACCGCATCGAGCGGCATGGAGTTCGAAGAGGTGGCGGAAGCCTCCGAGCGCATTCATAAAGAAGTCGGCGACGAGGCCGAGATTTTCTGGGGGACTTCCGTGGACGAAAGCCTCGGCGACGAAATGCGGGTGACGGTCATCGCCACCGGCATCGGGGCCGAAGCCGAAGCCGTGCGTCTCGGCGAAAGGGACTCCGAAAAAGAAAAAAAGATCGTGCAGCCGCTGCGAGGAAGAGTCCGCGACGTCACCCCGGCCGACATGGAGCGCCCGGACATCGTTGATCTGGATGAACCGACCTTCATTCGTCACCGCCGGGCGGTCGGCGAGTCATCCGGAGCGCTCTACCGCGGTGTAGGGCGTTTGGCGCTGGACGACACGGATCTCGATGTTCCGACCTTTCTGCGGCGCAAGGCGGACTGAGGTCCTCTCGGCCTAGCGCTCGGTCCGGCCCGGTTGTCAAGGGGCTTCGGCGGCTATATTTTGTGATTGATAGGCCGGCCCCTCGCCGGATGTGACAATGGCGCCGGACGGGAACCCGTGAGACAAGACGAAGCCTGGAAGCGGTATGCGGCGGCCGAGCGCGGTGCGGTTCGCAAACACGGACGCGGGAAAATCCACGTGGCATTGGCCTACCCCAACCGCTATTCCGTGGGCATGGCGAACCTGGGGCTGCATGCGGTCTATGGACTTCTAAACCGCTATGACGAAGTGGTCTGTGAACGGGTTTTTCTGCCTGAAAACGACGAGCTTGCGGTCGGCCGCCTGACGACGCTTGAGTCTGGGCTGCGGGTTGCCGCCGTTGATATGATCGCCTTCTCTCTTTCGTTTGAAAGCGATTATCCCCACCTGCTGACCCTGCTGACCCTGGCGGGCATTCCACTGCGCGCCGCGGAAAGAGATGCGCGCCACCCCCTGGTGGTCGCCGGCGGAATCGCCTGCTTTCTGAACCCCGAGCCCATCGCCGCATTCATCGACTGTTTTCTGATCGGAGAGGCCGAGGTTATCCTGCCCGAATTCCTGCAAGTGTTCCAACCGGGTGTCGAGCGCCGGACATTGCTAAAAGCGATTGCCCGGTCGGTCGCCGGCGCCTACGTGCCGCGCTTTTACGCCGCGCACTACGCCGCCGACGGAACCCTCGGGGCCTGGGCCCCGATCGAGGATGTTCCGTCTAGGATCGTTCGTCCGCATGTCAAGGACCTCTCGGCGACGACCACCTGCAGCACGGTGCTCACGCCCCACACCGCCTTTGGTGGATCCTTTCTCGTCGAAGTCGGACGCGGTTGCCCGCATGGCTGTCGCTTCTGCAGCGCGGGGTTCGTCTACCGGCCGCCGCGCTTCCGCTCAGTGGCATCCCTGGCGCAGACCATCGAACAGGGTCTAGCCCGCACCGATCATATCGGGCTGGTGGGTGCGGCTGTGTCCGACTTGCCCGGAATCGGCTCGCTCTGTCGACGATTTTCCGGCCCCGATACCACCCTGTCTTTCAGCTCGCTGCGGGCGGACGCGCTCGGACCAGAACTGCTGGATGCTCTGAGCCGCAGTCGGGTCAAAACGGCCACGATCGCACCGGAGGCTGGCTCGGAACGGTTGCGCCGCGTTATCAACAAAGGGCTCCGCGAGGAAGACGTGTTGAATGCGGCCACGGATCTCGTCGCCCAGGGCATTCCGAACCTGAAATTGTACTTCATGGTGGGTCTTCCCACCGAAACGACCGCGGATGTGGAGGCCGTTGTAACGTTGGTCAAAAACATCAAGCATGCCTTCCTGAAATCCAGTCGAACCCGCCGGGCCATCGGCACTCTGACGGTGAGCATCAGCTCCTTTGTACCCAAACCGTTCACCCCTTTCCAGTGGGTGGCCATGGCCTCCGTAGGTGAACTCAAGGCCCGCATCAAACGCATCCAGGCCGGTCTCAAGCGCGTGCCCAACGTCCGGGTCCACTCCGATCTGCCTCGTTGGGCTTACATCCAGGCCCTTTTGGCGCGGGGGGACCGGCGTGTCGCCGAGCTTCTGTTGCGGGTGGACGCCGCCGCCGGCAACTGGGCGCATGCGCTTAAAACCGGGCCGCTCAATCCGGATTTCTACGTGCTGCGGGAACGGGAGCCCGACGAAATTCTGCCCTGGGACTTCATCGATCATCGCGTCTCCAAAACCTATCTTCTGAGAGAGTACCGTCAGGCCCTGGAAGGCCGCCCGGGACATATCTGCCGGGTGGAGTCCTGCCGTTTGTGCGGTGCCTGCGGGGAAGCGGCCGCCGCCACGTAGGCCTTGCAATCCTCCGGACGACCTGCTAAGGAAGGTCTCCGTCGTGCGGCCGAAAAACGCTTGGCCGCCGGGACTCTTCGGGTAGGGTTGCCCGCAAGAGACGTCCGCAAACAGGAGACCTGATCCGTATGCTGGAAGGCATCCTTTTCATGACGGCGTTGGGTGCGGTCTGCAGCATCGTGCTGGGCATCGCATCCCGCATTTTCTATGTCTACGAGGACCCGCGCATCGCCCTCGTGGAGGCATGCTTCGCGGGGGCCAACTGCGGCGGCTGCGGATTTGCCGGATGCTCGGCGGCGGCGGGGGCGGTGGTCGCCGGCAAGGCCAAACCCAATGTGTGTGTCGTCGGCGGCCTGGAATCCGCCCAATCGGCAGCCGCCGTCATGGGCATGGAGGTCGGTTCGGTCGAGCCGCTGAAATCCTTCAACCCCTGCACCGGCGGCGACCGCGCCGAAAACAAGTTCCTCTATATCGGAGTGCCCACCTGCCAGGCCGAAGCGGCCCTTTTTAGCGGCAGGCGGGTCTGCGAGGTCGGCTGCATCGGCCACGGCGACTGCGTGCGCGCCTGCCTGTTCGATGCCATCGCCATGGGGCCGGACGGCTTCCCCGTGGTCGACGAGCAGAAATGCGTGGGCTGCGGTGCCTGTGCGCGCGTCTGCCCCAAAAATCTCCTTAAAATCAGCACGCCTTCCGAGCGCTTGCTGCACTTCAATCAGGTCGGCGACTGTCTGGCGCCCTGCCGTCAAACCTGCCCCGCTGAAATCGACATCCCGCTCTACATTCGTCAGATCCGACTCGGCAATTTCGCCGGCGCGGTCAACACCATCCGCGAGCGCAACCCGCTGCTCCTGGCCTGCGGCCGGGTCTGCCCGCACCCCTGTGAACTGAACTGCCGGCGCGGCGTCGCCGACGAACCGGTCTCGATCAACCAGCTCAAACGCTTTGCCGCCGACTTCGAAATGACCTCCGGCAAGCGCCTGCCCATCCGGGTGGCACCCGACACGGGCAAGCGCATTGCGGTGGTCGGCGGCGGACCGGCCGGACTCACCTGTGCTTATTTCCTGCGCCGCCTGGGACACCGGGTCACCATTTTCGAAGCCATGCCCAAGCTGGGCGGCATGCTGCGCTACGGGATCCCGGAATACCGCCTGCCGAAGCAGGTGCTCGATTGGGAGATCGAGAGCATCCTCAACCTGGGGGTCGAGGTGCGTACCGGAGTTCGTTTCGGAACGAGCATCCAGCTGGAAGGCCTCCGGGCGGACGGCTACGATGCGGTTTTCATGGGCATCGGCGCCTGGAAGGACAGCAAGCTCGCGGTGCCCGGCGAGGAGCTGCAGGGCTGCTACACCGGCATCGATTTTCTGGCCCGGCTGGCCTCCGGGGAAAAGCTGGACATCAAACCGGTGGCCGCCGTCATCGGCGGCGGCAACACGGCGATCGACTGTACGCGCAACCTGCTGCGGTTTGGGACCCGCAAGGTCTATCTGGTCTACCGCCGGACCCGCAAGGAAATGCCCGCCAACGAGGTCGAAGTCGAAGCGGCGGAGCACGAAGGCGTGGAGTTGATGTTCTTGAGCGCGCCGGTGCGCGTGATCGGAGATGAGCAGGGCCGCGTCACGCATCTGGAGTATCTGCGCATGGAGCTGGGCGAACCGGATGCCAGCGGCCGGCGGCGGCCCGTTCCGGTGAAGGGCTCCGAAACCCTTCTCGCGACCGATATGGTGATCTCGGCCATCGGCCAGGCGCCGGACGTTTCCTTTGCCGCCGGCGCCGAGCTCAAGACGACGCGCTGGAGCACCATCGAGTCCGACCCCGCCACGCTTCAGAGCAACATCCCCTACTTGTTTGTCGCCGGCGATGTCGCCACGGGTCCGTCCTTGGTCGTGGAAGCCATCGGCGGAGGACGGCGCGCGGCGCGTTCCATTCACCAGTTCGTCACCGGCTGCCCGGTCGAGGCGGAGGCCAACGAGCTGCGCAAGCATCTTCTCACCGAAACCATATTCGACCGAGTCCCCGGCGTCATCCCGTTTCCGCGCGCAAAAATGGTGGAACTGCCTGCAGCCGAGCGGATCCGCTCCTTTGAGGAGGTCGACCAGGTGTTGACCGAGGCGGCGGCCCGGCGGGAGAGCGAACGATGCCTTTACTGCTGTCTGACATGCTATAACCCCGATCCCCCGAGGGACCCCGCGTCCGCGACCAGAGAGCGCGAGGCCGTGTAACCATGCAAGCCGGAGGCGTGCCGGGCGATCCAGGCAATGCGGAAAAACCATTGAAAGACAACAGCTAGTGTGGTAGTCCGCGGTTGGCGGTGGACACCACTTACCCAGGTGAGGACGCGGATCCATGATGTTTTCCCGAAATGAACTGAAGCAGGTCCTTGTTTCAGCCGTCGTTCTGCTACTGATCGCCGCGATCAGCTATGCGGCCTTTCCGAACCAACCTCCGAAGCAGCCCATCCGTGCCGCTTTTCCAACGGTGGCCGGCAAGGTCATCTTCGACCATGACCGGCACCTGAAGAATTCGGGCTACGGCCTGGCCTGCGGAGAATGCCATCACACCCTCCAGCCGGAGGAGTACAACCAGGCCGGCTCCTGCACGGAGTGCCATGACCCCGAAGAGGGTGATGCCGACATGCCCAAGCGATCCGATGCCGTCCACCTGCAGTGCATCGGCTGCCACCGTGAATACGGCGCCGGCCCCACCGATTGCGCCCAGTGCCATATGATGCAATAAGCGTGTGCTTGCGAAGGGACTGAACGACGATGACGACGAAAAATGCGTTCTGGGGTTTTGGCCTCCCCCGTCTGGAACATACTCCCTTACCTGTTGGGTCGGAACGGCTGGAGGCGATTGCACTGCCGCAGACGGTGACCTTGCTACATCGCCGCCCGGAGGAGAAAAAGGCCATTCCACTGCTGAAAACCGGTGATGCGGTTAAGACAGGCCAAAAGCTTTCTTTATACGGCAATGCTGATTATGTCACTTCCCCGGCCACCGGAAAGGTGGTTTCTTTGTCGCCCGTCACGGGTAACTTTGGCCGGAACCTGACAGCGGTTACCGTCGCCACGGACCCGCAGGAGAATTTCGACGGGGAGTTCGATGCAGCTCGGAGCCTTCTGTCCTTGGATGCGGCCGGAAAGTTTCTGGCAGCCGTTCCCGGCCAGCCGGGCCTTGAGCGCCTGACCGACCCTGAGCGTCCCATTAAAACGATTGTGGTCTGCGGCGTGGACGAGGATATTCTTGTCGTCACCCGCCAGCACGTGCTCGCTTCACGGCTCGCTGACATTCAGCACGGCATTCAAATCTTGAAACAATTGACCGGCATCGAGGATGTGGTCATACTAACCCGACGCGAAGCGATCCAGGGTCACGGTTCCATCGGCGGCCGCGTAATGGGCGTGGACCCGCGATATCCAGCCGCGTTGCCTCTGCTGGTCATGGCCAACGTCTTCAGACAGGAGGTCCCTGCTGGACGAACCTGTGAAGACAAGGGCTTCTGTTTTATAAGCGCCGAAGCCGTGGCCTCCATCGGCAGCGCTTTCAGCACCGGGCGTATTCCGGTTGTCAAAACCCTAACTGTCATTCCCAAGGACGGAAGGATTCGCCTGGCGCAGGCACCCATCGGAACGCCTATCGGAGCGATCCTGAAACATTTCGATGTAACCATCGCCGAAGGGGACCGCATCGTGTTCGGCGGACCCATGCGGGGAACCGCCGTTTTTTCACCCGATCACCCAGTGCAGCCCGATACCGACGCCATCCTTGTTTTGGATGCGAAAGCCGCGGCCCGCACCTCCGACTACCCTTGCATCAACTGCGGTGAATGCGTCCGTGTATGCCCGGCTTGCATGCAGATCAATCTGCTCGTGCGATATCTGGAGGCCGGCAAGTACGAAGACGCTGAAGAGTCCTATGATCTGAACTCCTGCGTCGAGTGCGGGCTTTGCAGCTTCGTCTGTGTATCGAAAATCCCGATCCTACAGCACATCATGCTCGCCAAGCATGAACTGGTGCGCATGCGATCGACGGAGACCCTAACGGAGACCATAGATGGCTGATAAACAAAAACTCATCGTCTCCTTTGCACCCTTCTGGCACAACGGCAGCCGCGTGACCGACCGCAGCATGCAGATTCTGCTTGCGGCGTCGCCCGCGGCCTTCTTTGGCATTTACCGCTTCGGCATCAGCGCCTTGGGCGTCTTGGCGCTGGCGGTGTCATCGGCCGTTCTCTGGGAGCTCGCATTCACCCGCGTGGCCAAGCGCCCGGTATCGGTCGGAGACGGTACGGCCGCCGTGATCGGGCTACTGTTCGGCATGATGCTCCCGGCAACGCTGCCCTGGTGGGCAGTCATCACCGGTACATTTCTTGCCATTGTGGTGGCGCGCCAAATCTACGGCGGAATCGGCGCCAACCCTTTCAATCCGGCAGCGGTTGCCGTCGCCATCCTGATGCTCGCCTGGAAGCAGCGCATGGACATTGATTCCGCTCTCGTCAACTATGTGTTCGACTTCCCGGCGGCCTTTCCGCTGGGCGCGGTCAAAGCCTTCGGGACCGGCGCCATCAAGGAACTGTCGCTCATCGATCTTTTTATGGGCCGTCAGGTCGGAGGGATTGGCACCATCTGCGGCGCCGCGCTTTCGGCGGGCGGCATCTACCTCGTCCTAAGAGGAGTCATTCGCTGGGAAATCCCGGTTTCCTTCTTGGCCGGGGCGGCAGCCACCGCCGGGGTCTTCCACGCGGTGGACCCGCTGCGTTTTGCTTCCCCGGCATTTCACCTTCTGACCGGATTCACTCTTTTCGGGGCCTTTTTCCTGGCGACGGAAGACGCTTCGTCGCCGGTCAACTTCATCCCCATGCTCATCTATGGCGCGGTGATTGGGGCGATTGTGGTATTCATTCGCAATATCGGCGTTTTTGCGGAAGGATTGGTTTTCGCCCTTCTGGTGGGCAACCTGATTCAGCCCTTGCTGGATAAAATCAGACCCAAAGCGCTCGGAAAGGTCGAATAAGCCATGCGTGAACTGATCAAAATGATCGTAGTGTTGACCATCATCAGCTTGGCATCGGGCGGACTGTTGGTGGCGCTGCGCGAAGGCACTCAGGAACGCATCGACAACCAGGTGCTCGAATTCGTTAAGGGCCCTGCCGTTCGACAGGTCTTCGAGGGGGCTGCGAATGATCCCATCGCGGCTCGCTTCCAGTTGAAAGACGGAAATACCTTGCGGAATTTTTTTGTCGGCGTTTTCGACGGCGAGCCTAAGGGCCTTGCGCTCGAGTCGTCTTCGAGCAAAGGTTATAAGGGTGACATCGGCTTGATCATCGCCGTCGATGTGAAAACCGACAAGCTCATGGGGGTCGGCGTAACAACGCACAATGAAACGCCGGGCTTAGGCGCAAAATCCAAGAGCGACCCGAAGTTCGCAGCGCAGTTCAAGGGAGTGCCCGGGTCCGGGCCGGTTAAGGTAACCCAGGACGGCGGCTCGATCAACGCCATCAGTGGCGCCACCATTACCTCGCGCGCCGTGTGCGATGCCGTCACCGACGCCCTCGGCATCTACGAGAAGCTGAAGCCTCAAATCCTGGACAAAATGAAGGACGTCAAGAAATAAGGAAGGCCTGTATGGCGAAAACCATCACCCAGGAGTTCACCAAGGGCTTGTGGGCCGAGATCCCGCC
>Ga0105105_10000158_pt1 | contig 32481 bp, 27 predicted proteins | sample PPLLaktember2015_4_FD_79108 | JGI IMG/M metagenome (GOLD analysis project Ga0105105, IMG submission 79108) | Freshwater sediment microbial communities from Prairie Pothole Lake near Jamestown, North Dakota, USA - PPLs Lake P8 Core (1) Depth... | ecosystem: Environmental > Aquatic > Freshwater >...
GACATAGCCCTGCTCCTCCCAGCGTGCGTGATGGGGCGCCACCTCCTTCTCGAGGAAGCGACGAACCGTGTCGCGGAACTGCAGGTGGTTCTCGGTGTAGAGGGTGCGTTCGATCATTGTGTCCTCACAAAGTATTCAGCCAAGGCACTCTCCGCCGCCTATTCGTCTCAACAGCAGCGGTCACATGGCGCATCAGATCGTCGATATCAAACGGCTTACAAATAATAGTAACGTCAACTCCGCACCGCTCACGCAAGGAGGCTGATACGTGCTCTGCCGTAATGACCAGCGCCGATGGCGAGTAGCCGAGACTAGCGCGAACTGCAGCCAAAGCATCAGGAGCCGTCAACCCGTCAGACAACTGATAGTCACAGACGATCACCTCGACAAACTGCTCGTCTCGAAAATGCTCAACCAATAGCTGCTCAACCGCCCACCCAGACGCAACCGATGCGCCAAATGACTCCAGAAGATCCACAAGAGCGAGTCGTGCCGATTGATCGTTCTCCAGGACAAGAACACGAGCATCTGACAAGTCAAAACATGATTGACTAGGAATGTCAGCAGCGGAACTGCTCGCAGAGATGGGAACAACATCATCAGACGATTCAGAAATCGGAACTGACACCGAGAACGTCGAGCCCCTACCGACGTTAGATCGAACCTCAACCGAGTGGAGCGGCAACCCCGCAATAATTCGCCGGACAAGGAATAGACCCAACCCCAACCCCTTGTCCCGCTCCCGACCACAATCGCTCAACTGGACGAAGGGTCTCCAAATATCATCCAGCCTATCGCCTGAGATACCAACCCCCGTATCAAAGACGCGGATTTTGCAACAACCCGCTCGAATGCGTACAGCAAGCAGGACAGAACGACGCCGAGAGTCAGGACCCTGCGTGAACTTAACAGCGTTTGAAACAATGTTGGTGAGTACCCTGCGCAGCGATCTACGATCGGTCCGGACAACCACTCTTGTCAACGGAAGCTTCACCCGAATATCGACTCCCAGCCTATCCGCTTCGCTCCAGAGCGGGTCCAAGACTTCACGAAGCAGCGCGTTCAAATCCACAGACTCAATCACTAATTGCTCAACTCCACTTTCATACCTTGCAGCAACAAGCAACTGGTCCAAGGTTTCCCCCAAAACATCAACGGCCGCCCTAGCGCGGCTTGCTTGGTCGATCGCCAGCTGGAGCTTTCCTTCAGACAATCGATTGCTCATAACACCTAGATGAGCCGATGCCGCCATCATCGGCTGCCTTAGGTCGTGACTTACTGCAGCAATCAGCTGACTTTTCTCGCGCTCCGCGTCCTCTGCTCTTCTCTGCCCAACACGCGCCGCGTTCCAACCAGCCTCCGAAGCCTTTCGCTGGAAGAAGAGCTCGCGCTCGCGCGACTCGATGAGCAATGATATTGCTACCCCAACAACATTCGTGAATACCAAATAGACAGCTGTACGAACCCCCTCACTACCGCCCGAAACAAGCGGAGCCCACAAGACAGCAACGCAACTGGCAGCAACGCCAATGCTCGACGAGATTGCTATTGGCAACCTCAGGAATGCATACAGCACAAACAAGCCGCATATGATTGCAGGCGTGGTCCTTATGGCAAATTCCCCATCGTTTCCTACAGGCAGCGCGGGCATCGATACCGCACCGATCAATACGCAGGCCACAGCGCAACTAACTAACCTGACGTAGTTTTGACTAGTTATCAACCACCCTTTTGACAGGGTCACATAGAAGACAAGACACATTGAAGCGAGTGCGCCTCGCATTAGCTGTGCCGCGAGTGCGACCGGCTCCAGTGTCCAAGCAATAGCGGCAAATACAGTAAACAGTACGGCACCAGACAGTGAGGCATGGCGCGCCCATCGAAGCGCCGTCTGCCTATACTCAGCTAGAAACTCCACTCTTAGCTGACGCTGATTCTCAAGCTCACGACCTATTGCGACATCGGGTTCTAGGCTCATATAAAGATCCCCGCACGAAATGGTGACTCAATTGCTGCCGGCAGGCAGGCGCGGATTCCATGAGGCCGCAGACCCGTTCTCCTACATCACAACGGTCAGGCACAACTAGACGAACTGTCTATTGACGAATTCTCAGTTTGAGGCTTGCTCTAGCGAGCAAACACGTTCAGCGGGCCCTATGTACCGTCTAGCATTGTTTCCTTGTACGGCATTGAGCTGGTACATAGCTTTCATCGCATGCTCCATTCACATCAGATTCTTCAGATGCATGCAAATTGGCTTGCGTCATTGCTACACCCTGGGCTTGCCGAGGAGACAAGCCGAGGCCTCACGACGGTCATCAGGCGCGTGGAGGCTCTCGTAGAGTCGGAGATTCAGCAACCGAGCGCATTCGATCTTTCCAAAGCTTGGTCTCAACGCGACCTATGCTTGGCGTTGCAAGCCTGCGAGACGGCGCTTGCGCACTTCGAAGTCCTAGCGGCGGCCAGCGAAACGATCTCTTCGCTCAGTCACTCTTCTGCATCCGACGAGCAAGAGATCGGCGAGATCGTCAATGCCGTCAGGGCGCAGCGTGATGAGATTGCAGCGCACATCTATGCGGCGGAACTCTTCCATCGCCTAACTGCACAGGGAAGGACCGCTGAGAGCAAACCCGACTCGCAGCTTGGGTAGCTGACGCCGTCTTGTTGACGCATCTACGCTGGCCGGAACTCACGCGGCTACAGCTAGCGCACATTGACCCCACACATCGCGTCGAACTGTCAAGTGCCATCGAACACCAAAATTTGGGCTAACTGATCGATCGGCCCAGCGATCAAGGTCTCGACACAAATTCGCCCCTCCCATGAGCGCTGTCGCATCTCGATGCTTCGACAGTCCGCTCCGAAAACTGCTTACTTACAGGGGTTTGACCGGGTGTTTGCGATCCGAGGACCGTGCCTTCATGTCCGCGAATAGCAGACAAGCCAGCACAAGGATCGCAGTGGGTATGTGCAGAATTCCCAGCACCATCCCTCGGCAATCCGAGTGTTGCCTTTAACAGACACTCAACCAACTAGACGGTAGCTACCATCAGACAACAGGCAGCAATTTTGCGCCTGCTTCTGACCGGTTGTCCTGTGAACTCGACTGTCTCTCTAGCTGCGCTTCCCCGAGGCGAACCCGTCGATGCGACCCGCCCGGTTCGACATCCATCGCCGCCAAACGTTCTGCGAGTCGGCTATAGCGTGCGTTTGGTACGGACCACCGAACAGCTTGAAGAGGTTTGCGCCCTCCGCGTCGATGGCTATTCGAAGCGGCTGCCGGACTATGCGGCGGCACTAGGGCATCCGGAGCCCGAAGACACGCAGCCAGGCACCTTTATATTTGTTGCAACCCGAATCTCAGACGGTCGTTTAATGGGGACTTCACGTCTGCTTACGAACATCGACGTGCCTATCGAGCTCGAAAGCCATGTCAACTTGCCCGACCAGTTCGATGGCAAGTTGCTGGCTCAAGGTGGTCGCCTCTCGGTAGTCGCGGACGAGGACAATGGAACCGTACTGAAATTGCTACTGAAGGCGATGCATTCGTGCTGCCGAGCGCTTGAGGTCTCTTACGTACTGGTTGCTGCAGAAAGTCCGCGCGACCGCTTTTTCAAGGGATTTGGCTTCCGAGAGGTCTATCCTGGGCAAAGGTTTCTCGTGAAGTCAGCTATGTGCCACCCGGCTTCGGTTCTGTACTTCGATATGGATCGAACGGAGCAGTTTCTGGCCAACAACAGGCAGCACCTAGCCTTCCTCAAGACATATTGCCCTGACGTGCAGACGTTCTCGTCGCTCTTCGCCTCTTGGATTACGCCACGAAGCTCGGAGTCGCAGGCACCGCCACTCAGATCTGTCTAGTCTTCCGCAACGCTGTAGGGGCCTTCTATCGAGGATTGGCCCCGTCTGTCACAGCTTAAGGCGCGTCGATCGGCCGTCGGGAGCCATCCCTCGGCTCACTTGATACGTTCGGTCGGTCAATTGCCGCCGTCGAGCGCCTGTGTTTCGTGTAAAGGCCAGCAAGGCCCCCTCCAAACAGCAGCTTCAATCCAGTCGCCCGACGGAAGTCGTGCAGGCAGCGATCGGAGCACGCGCTTCAGTGCTTGCACCTGTTTGGCTTGGGCTAACCCTTCTGCTCATTGTCCTTGCGGGTCTTACGCTGACGGCTCTTCTTCTTTCTAGCGCGCGCCAACCCCTGGACGCGAGCATCAAGTTTTCCTTCCGATCAGTCAGTTCAACGGCACAAACTGATGTACGAAAGATTGCCGCAGACCTGAGTTCGCGCGTTGAGCTTTCGGGATCATCCAGCTCACTCTCACCCGAGGTGCCCTACTGGCTCTACACAGAGGTAACGCCACGAAAGAGCAGCAGCGTCCTGCTTGAAGTACGACATCTACGAGCCGAAGACGCGACGTTTGTACTACTAGGGCGCTCCGCGACGTCGGAGCCGCTTCCCCTAGCTTGGCGACACGTGAAGGGAGGGATTGCAATTGAACTGCCGCCGTCAAGCGACAGCTCACTAAAGGTGATTGGGCGCGTAACTCCTCGGTACACAATGGTACTGAAGTTCTTCGCCTGGAACGCCGAAGAATTTGAACGTAGTGTTGAAGGCTTTAACCGCATGGGGGGCGCATTAGCCGGCGCATGCGCGGTCCTAGCTCTAACAATGGGCTTACTCGCCCTGCGGAACCGGGATCTGGTTGCCGTTCTTTTCGGCCTTACTGTCCTATTGATGCTTAGAGTAGCCGCGTTCAACTCAGGCTGGGACATGCAGTGGCTTGGGATGGACATCCCCATCAGCATAATAATGCCCCTGCTTCGGGCGACGCTCCCTCTCGCGGCAATCACCCAGACCGCTCTTTTTATAATCCTGTTTCGGCAGGAGCTACATAACCTTCGCCTCTACAGACCGACCGTAATCGCCTGTGCGACGTTCGGGCTCCTCTTACTGTGGAGTCCATTCGCCGATCATGCCGAGTTTCTTCGAACATGGTGGCTCATGACCGCTCCAGGCGCTGCATGGCTGCTTTATGTTCTGGTACGCGTAGTTGGGAGGACAAAGGACAGATCAGCACAACTTTATGCGCTCGCACTTGCAGTAACGATGAGCGGCGTAATCGCTGAGATAGCATATTTCATGGGTTTGTGGGACACGCGAGTCAGCGCATCCCTCCTAGGTGTCTTGGTCGGATCTGCAATCAATGCGGCAGCAGTTGCGGAGCGTCTGTACACAGAGCGGGCACGGGCTATCGAATCTCAAAAACGAGAACTTGCCGCCCTGCGAGAGAAGGAAGACAACTTTCAATCAAGTCCGATCGCTCTCTTTGTCTTTGATGCCGACGGGGGCCTCAGGCACTTCAATCTCGCCTTCAAGAGGTTCCTCAATCTCATTGCACCGCAGCACCCGTCCTCTTCATCCGACATTTGTTGGAACAATATCTTTGGTCATGTGAGGCCCCTTGCGCAGTTGCCAGAGACGGGAATGCTTGAGTCAGCGCGATTGGAGTTTCCTGCCGCGGCGCTTGCTGAAGCCAAACCGTTGTACCTTGATCTGAACTGGACACGTGACGGTACGGAGATCCGGGGAAGCGTCCAAGACGTAACGGATCGCGAGCTTGCCAAGCAGGCAATGCAACGATTGATCAATCACGATCAACTCACCGGCGTCTTGAACGTCCACGGCCTCCTTGAGCTGACCAACGAGACTAGGCAAGAGAACAGCCCGACCAACTACAGCTTGGCGTTGGTAGATCTCGCCCGTTTCGAATCGATCAACGAATTATTTGGACACGAGGCTGGCGACGTAGTCCTAAAGAGTTTCGCAAGGCGACTCGACGGTCATTGCCAAACCGGCGAATTGGTTGCTCGGGTCGGAGCCGATACGTTCGTTGTCTACTTTCCGAATCGATCTATTGAAGATGCCGCCAAGCGTATCCGCGACATTGCTGTGGCCTGCACAAACTTTCCGATCGCGGTAGGAGGAAAGGCGGTTGCCGTTTCGGTATGTGTCGGTGTTGTTTGTCAGTCGGGGACACTGGGCCTTGAACAGGCAATCGGTGTTTCACTCAGGACGACCCAGCGTGCAAAACGGAAACGCAGTGGTTCCGTCACTATTGCCCTTGAGACCCCTGAGAGTCTAAGTCAATACCTAAACGAAAAACGCCTCCTAGGCCGCATCGTCGACCGTCTCCCGACGGAGAACTTCTTCCAGGTGATGCAGCCCATCGTGAACATCCGGCATCCGCGCAGGAAGTTCGCAGCGGAGGCGTTGATCCGGATGCGCGCCGACAACGGCGAGATCATTCCTCCGAGTCAGTTCATTGCGGCTGCGGAGCGCAACGGAATGATGCCGGAGATCGATCGGTGGACGCTGCGGACCGCATGCGAATGGCTGAACGCGCATCGAGGCAAGCTCGACGGTCTGGAATATCTGACGGTCAATGTGAGCGGAGTCTCGCTCAACGACGTCCAGTTCCACGCCGACGTTCGGACCATGCTGGCGGATTTCCCGGTCGAGGCCCGAAAGATCTGTTTCGAGATCACGGAAAGCATCGCGGTCAGCGACATCGAAGCGACGACGCGATTCACCGAACAGCTCCGGTCGATGGGGGCTCGGGTGGCACTGGACGATTTCGGTGCGGGCTACACGTCGTTCGGATATCTGCGCACGATTCCCGCGGAGATCCTCAAGATCGACGGGGAGATCATCAAGTCGGTGGCGACGGATCCGTCCAGCACGGCGATTCTGCGTGCGATCCGGGACATCGCTTCGGACCTGGGCATGCGATGCGTCGCGGAGTACGTGGCGAACTTCGACACGCTGCGCGCACTCCGCGAGTTGGACATCGACTACGGCCAGGGCTTCGCGCTGTGCCGTCCGGTCGACCCGTCGAGTCTGCTCTCGGCGACATGCAGCGCAGATCTGATCGCCGACGCGGAAGTGGTCCGATATCTGGATCTGCAGGCGGGACGGGCATTCACGACTCAGCACCTGCGCATGACGGCGACCTGAAACGCTGTCTCGTAGGGTTCCCTGAGCGACGGTGCTGAGGGGGATGGCGCAGGCGATATGATGGGGCCCCCGATTTGCCCGATCCGCTGCAATGCCGAACTCCTCGCCCGCGCACCAGTCCTCTACTCGCACGCTGTTCTCGACCCCGCTCGTCGCGGCGCTCTTCACGGAGGCGCTGGCCCTGGTCGGTGAAGGTGTACCGGCGGCCGAAGTCGAGGCGGCCTCACTCGAAGCAGGCATGCCGGTCGGTCTGCTGGCCACCATCGACGACATGTCGCTCGACGTGATCGATGAGGCGCTGCACGCGGAACTCCACGCCCTGGAACACGGCGAGCACCACGACCACGACGACTCCCATGCGCACGCGGATCATGGGCACGGGCACGGCCACGACCACGACCACGACCACGACCACGATCACAGCCACGATCATGGGCACGATCATGGGCACGGCCACGACCACGGCCACGATCACGGCCACGATCACGCCCCCAAACCGGCTTCATCGCCCACCCACGCGCCGGCCCCGCATCGCCACGCCCACGGTGTGAAGTCGAAACGGATGCCGGAGCCGGCGGTCTACGTGGTCGAGAAGATGGCCCATGGTTTCCGACGGTCGGGGCGCGCCGCGGGCGGGGGCTTCTACGACTACAGCTCGGAGACGCCTGAACTGTGGTCGGGTCTGAAGACCTTCGAGCGCCGCAGCAAGGCGCTTTCCAGGCCGGAAGTGATCGATCGGCTGCGGTGCATCGCCGCACTCACGGTGCTGGGGCAGCCGGCTGCACCGGCGGCGCCGTCGCTGACGCAGATGTTCGGTCCGTCGCTGCCGACGGACCCCGCCGCGGCACTGGCCTGGGTCGCCTCGATGGGCCCGCAGACTTTCGTGTCGCGGTCACTGGCGCTCGCGGCCCGTTTCGGCGACCGGTTCAACCCGTCGGCCGCCGTCCTCGCTCGCGTCGGCGTGGCCTGAGTCGGCACGACGCCTCCCTGGCATGGTCCACGTCGAGACGGACGGCCCGGTCTGCGTCGTCACGCTCGACCGCCGCGAGGCGCGCAACGCGGTCGACGGCCCGACGGCTCGGGCATTGGCGGATGCGTTCCGAGCGTTCGATGCGGAGCCGTCGCTGTCGGTGGCGGTCTTCGCAGGCGCCCACGGCACGTTCTGCGCCGGAGCGGACCTGAAGGCGATGGCGGACGCGGAGCGCCGCAACCGGCTGGAGCCCACCGGCGACGGTCCGATGGGCCCGTCGCGGATGCTGCTCTCCAAGCCGGTCATCGCAGCCGTCTCGGGCCATGCGGTCGCCGGTGGTGCGGAGCTCGCCCTCTGGTGCGACCTGCGGATCTTCGAGCAGAGCGCGGTGTTCGGCATCTTCTGCCGGCGCTTCGGCGTGCCGCTGATCGACGGCGGAACGGTGCGACTGCCGCGCCTGATCGGCCTGTCGCGGGCGTTGGACCTGATCCTGACGGGTCGGCCGGTCGACGCGCAGGAGGCGCTTTCGATGGGCCTGGCCAATCGGGTGGTGGCGGACGGCACGTCGCGCGCGGCCGCGGTGGCACTGGCGCACGAACTGGCCGGCCTGCCGCAGACCTGTCTGCGCAACGACCGGCGCTCGGCCTATGAGCAGACGGGCCGGCCGCTGGAATCGGCGCTGGCCGCCGAGTTCTCGATCGGACTGGAGACCCTCGACTCGGGCGAGTGGCTGACCGGCGCCGAACGATTCTCCCTGGGTGCCGGACGCCACGGCGACCGGGCCCGCTGACCCAACCTCTTCACGGCCGCGCCGACCGCGCCCCCACGACGATGATCCGACGAGACAAGCTGCTGCACGGCTGGCGAGAGCCGGTCACTCCCCGGCCCGCTGCGACGATCCTGCTGCTGCGCGATGACCCGGAGGAAGGTCTCCAGGTCCTGATGACGCGGCGCTCGCCGACGGCGAGCTTCGCACCGGGGGCCTACGTCTTTCCGGGCGGCGCGCTCGACGCCGCGGACGCGTCGCCGGCAGCGCTGAGCGCGGCCCGGGCGCGCCCCGACCAGGACGAGGCTCATCGGCACTTCGCGGCCGCGGCGCTGCGCGAGGCCTTCGAGGAACTGGGGGTGCTGCTGGCCTGGCGCCGAGGCACGAACGAGCCGGCGGATCCGTCGTTCGCGACCACGCTGGATCGCAGCCACGACGGCGACCTGTACACACAGCTCGAAGGCGCAGGGCTGGAACTGGCGGTGGACCGAACGGGCTGGCTGTCGCACTGGATCACGGACCGCGACCTGCCCAAGCGCTTCGACGTCCGGTTCTTCGTCGCGCCGATGCCGGCGGGTCAGACGCCTGATCCGGACGGCGCCGAACAGTTCGAACCGGTCTGGATCCACCCGGCAAGCGGCCTGAAGCGGCACGCCGAAGGCGGCTTCAGCATGATCTTTCCGACGATCCGCACGCTACGGCAGCTCGAGCGCTTCGACACGGTGGAGGCGGTGCTCGAGACATGCCGCACGCAGGCGCGGGTGTTCACCTCCTGCCCGCGGGGCGGACGCGTGGCGGGCAAGGACACGCGCTACACCGAGGACGAGATGGCGTTCGGCGAGCTGGAGATGGTGGCGCCCGACGGACAGGTCGTGCACGACCTGGACTGGCAGAGCGAGCGTCCGGTGGCCCTGCGCGCGAACGTGCGCCGGCTCACGGCGCCGAATCCGAGCATGATGACCGGCCCGGGGACGAACACCTACATCGTGGGCGAACCCGGCGCCTACCTCGTGATCGATCCCGGACCGGCGCTGCCGGAACACATCGCGCGCATCGCCGCGGCGGTGGGCGACGGACTGCAGACGATCGTCTGCACGCACTCCCATCCGGACCACTCCCCGGGTGCACCGATGCTTCGCGAGGCGGTGGGACGCCCGGTGCCGATCCTCGGCCTCGCCTCCGCACCCACGGCCCGGGCGCACTCCACGTTCGTGCCGGATCGGGCACTCGCCGACGGCGAGCGCCTCCAGGTCGGCGACTCGACGCTGCGGGTGATCCACACGCCCGGCCATGCGGCGAACCATCTGTGTCTGGTGCTGGAGGAAGATCGCCTGCTCTTCTCGGGCGACCACGTGCTCAACGGCTCGACCACGGTGGTGGACCCGCCCGACGGCAACATGGTGGCGTATCTCGATTCGCTGGGCCGGCTGGCCGACGAACCGGTCGACTTCATCCTGCCGGCCCACGGGTATGTGCTCGGACCGGCGGAGCCGGCCATGCGCAAGCTGATCGCCCACCGGCTCGCACGCGAGGCGAAGGTCGCCGCGGCGCTGGCCCGAACGGGTCCGGGCACGCTCGACGAACTGGTGCCGCACGCCTACGACGACGTGAAGCCGGCGCTGTATCCGGTGGCGAAGCGTTCGCTGCTGGCCCATCTGGAAAAGCTGGTCGACGACGGGCGAGCCGGGTTCGACGGCGATCGGTGGACGGCACTCGGCGCCTGAAGCCGGTCGGGTGACGCGTCGAAGCGTTCCCGCGGGAAGGTCGGCCCCGCGACCGGCGGACGCGCCTGGGTGGCAGACGAACGGTGGGGCCCCGGCCCGGGGCCGCGCCTAGACTCGGACCAGGGCTCGCCCGTCACCGTCGCCTCGACGGGCGACCGCGGGGAGCGCCAGCCTCTCCCCCGGAGTCCCCGCCATGGCACGTCGATCCGACTCGTCCCCTCCCCTCCCGATGCCGGCGCTGCGCCGGCTGCTGCTCGCCGGCGCGCTCGCCCTCCCGCTCGCGGGCTGCATGGATGCGGCGGTCACCACCGCCGTGGTCGGTGCGACCGCCGGCAAGGCGGCGCAGAACGGCGCCGCGGCGCTCGACAAGGCCAATGCCGCAGCCGCCACGTTGGGGACCCGACTGCCGGCGGAGCCCACCGAACAGAAGCCCTGATCCGGAGCACGTCCGCCCCGGCTGCCGAGTTCCGGGCGCCACCGCCGCCCTCCCTGAACGAAGAAACCCCCGCCCGGCGCGAGCCCGGCGGGGGTTCCTGTCGACGGGACGGCCCGCAGGCCACCCCGTTCGACGACGCGGCCCGAGGGCCGCGCCGACTGCAGCGACCTCAGGCCGCGGTGGCCGGAGGCGTGCCCTCTTCGGCGGGCACCGCCTTCATCGAGAGGCGCAGACGGCCTTTGTCGTCGGCCTCGAGCACCTTGACGCGCAGGACCTGGCCTTCCTTGACGTAGTCGCCGACCTTCTCGACCCGCTCGTTGGCGATCTGCGAGATGTGCAGCAGCCCGTCGCGGCCCGGCAGGATCTGGACGATCGCACCGAACTCCAGGATCTTCAGCACGGTGCCTTCGTAGACCTTGCCGATCTCGACCTCGGCCGTCAGGTCCTCGATGCGCTTGCGCGCCCGAGCGGCGGCTTCGGCGTCGATCGCGGCGATGGTGATGTCGCCGGTGTCCTTGATGTCGATCGTGGTGCCGGTCTCTTCCGTGATCGCACGGATGGTGGCGCCGCCCTTGCCGATCACGTCGCGGATCCGCTCGGGGTTGATCTTCATCGTGTACATCCGCGGCGCGAAGTCGGAGAGCTCCGCACGCGCGCCGCCGATGGCGGACACCATCTTCTCGAGGATGTGCAGGCGGGCCTCGCGGGCCTGGGCCAGCGCGACCTGCATGATCTCCTTGGTGATGCCCTGGATCTTGATGTCCATCTGCAGGGCGGTGATGCCGGCGTCGGTGCCGGCCACCTTGAAGTCCATGTCGCCGAGGTGATCCTCGTCGCCCAGGATGTCGGTCAGCACCGCAAAGCGGTTGCCGTCCTTGATCAGGCCCATCGCGATGCCGGCGACGTGCTTGTCGATCGGCACGCCGGCGTCCATCAGCGCGAGGCAGCCGCCGCACACCGAGGCCATCGACGAGGAGCCGTTCGACTCGGTGATCTCGGACACCACGCGCAGCGAGTACGCGAACTCGGTGACCGGCGGGATCAGCGCGGCGAGCGCGCGCTTGGCGAGCTTGCCGTGGCCGACCTCGCGGCGCTTGGGCGCGCCGAAGCGGCCGGTCTCACCGGTGGCGAACGGGGGCATGTTGTACTGGAGCATGAAGCGCTCGCGGTACTCGCCGGTGATCGCATCGATGATCTGCTCGTCGCGAGCGGTGCCGAGGGTGGCCACCACCAGCGCCTGCGTCTCGCCGCGGGTGAAGAGCGCCGAGCCGTGCGAGCGCGGGAGCACGCCGGTGCGGATGCTGATCGGGCGCACGGTCCGGGTGTCGCGGCCGTCGATGCGCGGCTCGCCGGACAGGATCCGGTTGCGGACGATCTTCGACTGCAGGTCGTACAGGATGTTCGACAGCGTGTTGTTGTCCGGCGCGGACTTGCCCGCGGCAGCCGCTTCCTCGGCGATCTTCGCCATCGCGGCGGACTCGACGCCGCGGATGCGGTGCGTGCGCTCCTGCTTGTTGCGCAGTGCGTAGGCGGCACGCATCTCGCCCTCGGCGAGCTCGGTGACGCGCGCGATCAGCGCCTCGTCGCGGGCCGGGGCCTTCCAGTCCCATTCCGGCTTGCCGGCGATCTCGACGAGCTCGTCGATCATCTTGATGACCGCCTGGAGCTGGTCGTGGCCGTAGACCACGGCGCCGAGCATGACGTCCTCGGGCAGCTGGCTGGCCTCGGACTCGACCATCATCACCGCGCCGTCGGTGCCGGCCACGACGAGGTCGAGCTGGCTGTCGGGCAGCTGCGAGGCGTTCGGGTTCAGCAGGTACTGGCCGTCGACGTAGCCGACGCGGCAGGCGCCAATCGGACCGTTGAACGGGATGCCCGACAGCGCGAGCGCGGCCGACGCGCCGATCATCGCCGGGATGTCGGAATCCACCTCGGGATTGCTCGACATCACGTGGATGATGATCTGGACTTCGTTGTAGAAGCCGTCCGGGAACAGCGGCCGCAGCGGCCGGTCGATCAGGCGGCAGGTCAGGATCTCCTTCTCGGTCGGGCGGCCCTCACGCTTGAAGAAGCCCCCCGGGATCCGCCCGGCCGCATAGAACTTCTCGACGTAGTCGACCGTCAGCGGGAAGAAATCCTGTCCCGGCTTGGCGTTCTTCTGACCCACCACGGTGGCCAGCACCACGGTGTCGTCCATCGTGACCACGACCGCACCCGACGACTGACGGGCGATCTCGCCGGTCTCGATGGTCAGGGTGTGCTGCCCCCACTGAATCGTTTTCTTTGCGATTTCGAACACGCTCTGTCCTCTCTTTGCTTGCTGTGACCCGCGCGATCAGCCGGCGGCGCGGTTCGCCTTCATTCGAGTTCCATTCGCTCCGGACGGCCAAACGAAAATGCCCGCACGAAGCGGGCATCCACGGGCTACCGGAGCCGGGCAGCGACCGGAACCGTCGGGGCCGGGGGCCCCGAATCGGATCCTGCCACCCGGTTCACCACCATCGGTGCGTACGGCCGGGTTACTTGCGCAGGCCCAGACGCTCGATGAGCGCCTTGTAGCCCTGCGGGTTGCGACCCTTCAGGTAGTCGAGCAGCTTGCGACGACGGCTGACCATCTTCAGCAGGCCCCGACGCGAGTGGTGATCCTTCGCGTGGGTCTTGAAGTGACCGGTCAGTTCGTTGATGCGAGCGGTGAGCAGCGCGACCTGGACTTCCGGCGAACCGGTGTCGCCCTGCGCACGCTGGTAATCGGCGACGATCTTCGCCTTGTCGATTTCGGCAACGGCCATGATTTCCCTTGGGTGACTTGCGGCGGCGCCGGGATGCGCTGCCGTGCGGGGTGGATCAGAAACGCTCCGCGCCGGCGTGTTGCCGGAAGCAGAACCTGCTGAGTATATCGGAACGGAGCCGACCGGCCAAACCGCCGGTCGGGGCCGGCCCGTCGACCCTGTGACCGGGGTCCGTCAGGGCGTGACGGCGTCGTGCTGCGGGTTGACCCGCGGCGCGTCGGAATGGAGCTTGTTGAGCGCGTTCAGGTAGGCCTTGGCCGAGGCCACCACGATGTCCGGATCGGCGCCGATGCCGTTGACGATCCGTCCGGCGCGGGCCAGCCGCACCGTGACCTCGCCCTGCGACTCGGTGCCGGTGGTGATGGCGTTGACCGAGTACAGCAGCAGTTCGGCACCCGAGGACACCTTCGACTCGATCGCCTTGAGGGTCGCGTCGACCGGACCGTTGCCCTCGGATTCGGCCTTGTGCTCGACACCGGCCACGGAGATCACGACGGCCGCCTGCGGCTTCTCGCCCATCTCGGACGACTGGCGCATCGACAGCAGCTTGAAGTGCTCGTTCTCGGTGGTGACGGACTCGTCGGACACCAGCGCGTGGATGTCCTCGTCGAAGATCTCGGCCTTGCGGTCGGCGAGGTCCTTGAAGCGCACGAAGGCGGCGTTCACCTCGGTCTCGGAGTCGAGCTGGATCCCGAGCTCCTGCAGGCGCTGCTTGAACGCGTTGCGGCCCGACAGCTTGCCGAGCACGATCCGGTTGGCCGCCCAGCCCACGTCCTCGGCCCGCATGATCTCGTAGGTGTCGCGGGCCTTGAGCACGCCGTCCTGGTGGATGCCCGAAGCGTGCGCGAAGGCGTTGGCGCCGACCACCGCCTTGTTCGGCTGCACCGGGAAGCCGGTGATGCCCGAGACCAGCTTGGAGATCGGGACGATCTGGCTGGCGTCGATGCCGACGTCCAGGCCGAAGAAGTCGCGGCGGGTCTTGACCGCCATCACCACCTCCTCGAGCGAGGTGTTGCCGGCCCGCTCGCCCAGGCCGTTGATCGTGCACTCGACCTGTCGCGCCCCGCCCTGCATCACGCCGGCGAGCGAGTTGGCCACCGCCATGCCGAGGTCGTTGTGGCAGTGCACGCTCCAGACGGCCTTGTCGGAGTTGGGGATCTTCTCGCGCAGGTCGCGGATGAACGCGCCGTAGAGCTCGGGCACCGCGTAGCCGACGGTGTCGGGGATGTTGATGGTCGTCGCGCCTTCCTTGATCGCGGCCTCGAGCACGCGGTAGAGGAACTCGGGCTCCGAGCGGTAGCCGTCCTCGGGCGAGAACTCGACGTCGTCGGTGAACTTGCGCGCGAAGCGCACGGCGAGGCGCGCGCCCTCGAACACCTGGTCGGGGGTCATCCGCAGCTTCTTCTCCATGTGCAGCGGCGACGTGGCGATGAAGGTGTGGATGCGCTTGCGCCGCGCCGGCTCGAGCGCCTCGGCGGCGCGCGAGATGTCGCGGTCGTTGGCGCGCGCCAGCGAGCAGACGATCGATTCCTTGATCGTCGAGGCGATGGCGCGGACGGCCTCGAAGTCGCCGTTCGACGACGATGCGAAGCCGGCCTCGATGACGTCGACGCGCAGCTTCTCGAGCAGCTTCGCGATCCGCAGCTTCTCCTCGCGCGTCATCGACGCGCCCGGGCTCTGCTCGCCGTCGCGCAGCGTGGTGTCGAAGATGATCAGGCGGTTGGCGTCGGTCATGGCGGTCGGGTCTCCTCGGGGCGCGGCGCTCGGTGGCGCAGGCGAACCCCGGAATTGTACGCAAGCCCGGACGTCAGGGCCGCTCGGGCGCGGGCTCCGGGGCGCTGGGGCGGCGCTCGCCGCCGGCGGCGACCACGATGCCGGAGAGCAGCGTGGCGAACCCGGCGAGCTGCAGCCCGGTGAAGGTCTCGCCCAGGAACAGCCAGGCGAGCACCGCCGAGCCGACCGGCTCGCCGAGGATGGCCAGCGCCACGAAGGTCGCCGACAGGTGGCGCAGCGACGCGTTGATGATCGTGTGACCGGCGAGCTGCGGGCCGAGCGCCATCGCCGCGATCGGCAGCCAGGCGGCGGCGGGAATCGACCACAGCGGCTGGCCGCCGGCCATCGCGATGCCGTTCATGGCCAGCGCGGCCGCTCCGTAGACGATGGCGATGTAGGCCAGCAGCGTCAGGCGCCGGTTCAGGCCGCGGCCGACCAGGAAGTAGCCGGAGATCGCCACCGCGCCGGCGAGCGCCAGCGCGTTGCCGAGCAGCGGGTCGCGACCGACCGTGCCCGGCGCGGCCGACAGGTCGGAGGCGATGATCAGCGCGCTGCCCGCCACCGCCATGGCGATGCCGGCGGCCGTGCGCCGCGTCGGCGGCTCCCCGAGCAGCCACCAGGACAGCAGGCCGACCCAGATGGGGTTGGTGGTGACCAGCGCGACGCTGCTGGCGACCGAGGTGTAGTGCAGCGACGCGATCCAGGTGGCGAAATGCACCGCGAGGAACAGGCCGGCCACGGCGGCGATGCCCCAGTCGCGCCGCTGCAGGCGCCCGAGTTCCGGGCCGCGCCGCCACAGCGCGAGCGGCACGACGACCGCCGCCGCCAGCGTCAGGCGCCCGGCGGCGACCGCCAGCGGCCCGGCGCCGGCGTCGATCGCGAACCGGATCAGCAGCGCCGCGGTCGAGACGATCAGGACGCCCGCGGCGAGCGCGAGGAAGCGCAGGGGCACGGGCGACGCCGCCGCGATCAGGTCTTGGGCAGCGTGACGCCGCGCTGGCCCTGGTACTTGCCGCCGCGGTCCTTGTAGGAGGTCTCGCAGACCTCGTCGGACTGGAAGAACAGCATCTGCGCGCAGCCCTCGCCGGCATAGATCCGGGCGGGGAGCGGCGTGGTGTTCGAGAACTCGAGGGTGACGTGCCCTTCCCACTCGGGTTCCAAGGGCGTCACGTTCACGATGATCCCGCAGCGGGCATAGGTCGATTTCCCGAGGCACACCACCAGGGTGTCGCGGGGGATCCGGAAGTACTCGACCGTCCGCGCCAGCGCGAACGAGTTCGGCGGGATGATGCAGACGTCGCCGCCGAAGTCGACGAAGTTGCGCTCGTCGAAGGCCTTGGGGTCGACGATCGTGCTGTTGATGTTCGTGAAGATCTTGAACTCGGCCGCGCAGCGCACGTCGTAGCCGTAGCTCGAGGTGCCGTACGAGACGATCCGCTGGCCCGCGGCCTGCCGCACCTGCCCGGGCTCGAAGGGCTCGATCATGCCGTGCTGCTCGGCCATGGTGCGGATCCAGCGGTCGGACTTGATGCTCATGGGGTGCTCTTCAGGGACGCGAGCGACGATTGTCCGGATTCGGGATGACGGGCGCAAACCCGCCCCGCCGGGACGGGCGGCGCCCGCCTCCCACCGCCGCCCGCGGACCGCGCTTGACGACGCCGCGACGACGGTTCAGTCTGCCGCCGCCCGCGAGGGCCCGCCGCCTATGAAGGCCGCTGCATAAGGACTTCCGCCCGCCCGGGGCGGCGTCCGAGCACACGAGACGAGGAGACGCATCCATGAAGGTTGACCTGACGTTGACGGTGAACGGCCGCGCCGTGTCGCTGAGCGTCGACCCCCGAACGCTGCTGGTGCAGCTGATCCGGGAGCAGCTCCAGCTGACCGGCACGCACGTGGGCTGCGACACCGCGCAATGCGGTGCCTGCTCGATCCTGATGAACGGGCGGGCGGTGAAGTCCTGCTCGATGCTCGCCGTGCAGGCGCAGGGCGCCACGATCCAGACCATCGAGGGGCTGACCCCCGCGACCGGCATGCACCCCGTGCAGGAGGCCTTCAAGGAGTGCCACGGCCTGCAGTGCGGGTTCTGCACGCCGGGCATGGTGGTCGCCTCCGTCCAGCTTCTGGCCGACTGCCCCAAGCCCGACGAGGCGCAGATCCGCGAAGCGCTCGAGGGGAACATCTGCCGCTGCACCGGGTATCAAAACATCGTCCGCGCGGTGCAGACCGCCGCGGCGCGGTCCTGAGGAGCCTTCGATGACCGACCTGTCCAATTCCCCGATCGGCAAGCCGCTGCGCCGTCGCGAGGACGAGCGTTTCCTCACCGGCCGCGGCCAGTACACCGACGACATCGTCCTGCCGGGCCAGACCTACGCCGCGTTCCTGCGCTCCCCGCACGCGCATGCGCGGATCGTGTCGATCGACACCACGGCGGCCCGGGCGATGCCCGGGGTCGTCGCGATCTTCACCGGCCGCGACATCGCCGACTCGAAGATCGGCGGCCTGCCCTGCGGCTGGCTGATCCACAGCCGGGACGGCTCGCCGATGAAGGAGCCGCCGCATCCGATCATCGCGGCCGACAAGGTCCTGCACGTCGGTGACCAGGTCGCGATGGTGGTGGCCGAGACGGCGATGCAGGCCCGCGAAGCGGCCGAGGCCATCGAGGTCGACTACGACGCGCTGCCCGCGGTCGTCGACCCGGGCCGGGCCGTCGGCGCGCCGGCGGTGCTGCACGAGGGCGTCTCGCCCGACAACGTCTGCTACGTCTGGGGGCACGGCGACGAGGCCGCGACCGACGCCGCATTCGCCAAGGCCGCCCACGTCACCCGCCTGGAATTCGCCAACAACCGGCTGATCCCCAACGCGATGGAGCCGCGGGCGGCCAACGCGCAGTACACCCGGCACGACGACAGCTACACGCTGTACGTCGCGAACCAGAACCCGCACGTCGAGCGGCTGCTGATGGCCGCCTTCGTGCTCGGACTGCCCGAGTCGCGGCTGCGCGTGATCGCGCCCGACGTCGGCGGCGGCTTCGGCTCGAAGATCTTCCTCTACGCCGAGGAGACCGCCCTCGTCTGGGCCTCCAAGCGGGTCGGCCGTCCGATCAAGTGGACCGCGGACCGCAGCGAGTCGTTCCTGACCGACGCCCACGGCCGGGACCACGTGACCGTGGCCGAGCTCGCCACCGACGCGGCCGGCACCTTCACCGCCATGCGCGTGAAGACGATCGCCAACCTGGGCGCCTACCTGTCGACCTTCGCGTCGTCGGTGCCGACGATCCTCTACGCCACGCTGCTCGCCGGCCAGTACCGCACGCCGGCGATCTTCTGCGAGGTCACCGGCGTGTTCACCAACACCGCCCCGGTCGATGCCTACCGCGGCGCGGGCCGGCCCGAGGCCACCTACGTCGTCGAGCGGCTGGTCGAGCAGTGCGCGCGCGACCTGAAGGTCGATCCGGCCGAGCTGCGTCGCCGCAACTTCATCCGCGAGTTCCCCTACCCCACCCCGGTCGGGCTGACCTACGACATCGGCGACTACGAGGCGACGCTCGCCAAGGCGCAGGCGCTGGCCGACGTCGCCGGCTTCGCGGCCCGCAAGGCCGAATCCGCCCGGCGCGGCCGGCTGCGCGGCCTCGGCTACTCGTGCTACATCGAGGCCTGCGGCCTGGCTCCGTCGAACATCGCGGGCGCCCTCGGCGCGCGTGCCGGGCTGTTCGAGGCCGGAGAGGTCCGCGTGCACCCGACCGGCACGGTCACCGTGTTCACCGGCTCGCACAGCCACGGCCAGGGTCACGAGACGACCTTCGCCCAGGTGGTCGCGGGACGACTCGGGATTCCGGTCGAGAACGTCGAGATCGTGCACGGCGATACCGGCCGCGTCCCGTTCGGCATGGGCACCTACGGGTCGCGCTCGCTGTCGGTCGGCGGCACCGCGATCGTCAAGGCCGTCGACAAGGTGATCGCCAAGGGCCGCAAGATCGCCGCCCACCTGCTCGAGGCCTCGGACACCGACATCGAGTTCGAGAACGGCGAGTTCCGGGTCGCCGGCACCGATCGCAAGATCCCGTTCGCGCAGGTCGCGCTCACCGCCTACGTGCCGCACAACTATCCGCTGGACAAGCTCGAGCCCGGACTCAACGAGAACGCGTTCTACGATCCGACGAACTTCACCTACCCGGCCGGCTCGTACGTCTGCGAGGTGGAGGTCGATCCGGACACGGGCACGGTCACGGTGGAGCGCTTCACCGCGGTCGACGACTTCGGCAACATCGTCAACCCGATGATCGTCGAGGGCCAGGTGCACGGCGGGCTCGCCCAGGGCATCGGGCAGGCGCTGCTCGAGCAGGCGGTCTACGATAGCGAGTCCGGCCAGCTCCTGACCGGCTCGTACCTCGACTACGCCATGCCCCGCGCCACCGACCTGCCGAACTTCGTCGTCGACACCTGCTCGACGCCGTGCACGCACAATCCGCTGGGCGTCAAGGGCTGCGGCGAGGCGGGTGCCATCGGCTCGCCGCCGGCACTGATCAACGCGATCACCGACGCGATCGGCGTGCGCGACCTGGCGATGCCGGCAACGCCGGAACGCGTCTGGCGCGCCCTGCGCGCCCGCGCCTGACCCCGATCGACGAGGAGACCGACATGTACACCTTCGACTACCAGCGTCCCGCCGACCTCGCGGGCGCAGCCCGTGCGGGCGGCGTCGCCGACGCACGCTTCCTCGCCGGCGGCCAGAGCCTGGTGCAGGCGATGAAGCTGCGGCTCTCGCAGCCCGCCGCGCTCGTCGACCTCGGGGCCGTCGCCAGTCTCGCGGGCATCGCCCTGAACGGCGGCACCCTGCGGATCGGAGCCATGACCCGGCACAGCGCGGTCGCTGCGTCGGCCGAGGTGCGCCGCGCCCTGCCCGCGCTCGCCGCGCTCGCCGAGGGCATCGGCGACCCGATGGTCCGCAACGCGGGCACGATCGGCGGCTCGATCGCGAACGCGGACCCCGCGGCCTGCTACCCGGCCGGCGTGCTCGGGCTCGGCGCGACGGTCGTCACCGACCGCCGCTCGATCCCGGGCGACGCGTTCTTCACCGGGCTGTTCGAGACCGCGCTGCAACCGGGCGAACTGATCGTCGCCGTGGAATTCCCGCTCCCGACACGGGCCGCCTACCTGAAGTTCAAGCACCCGGCGTCGCGCTTCGCGCTGGTCGGCGTGTGCGTGAGCGACGGCGCGGGCGGCCCGCGCGTCGGCGTGACCGGCGTCAAGTCCAGTGCCTTCCGCTGGACGGCCGCCGAGGCCGCGCTCTCGAAGGGCGGCTTTCGCGCCTCGGCGCTCGACGGCCTCGCGCTCGATGCCGCCGACGTCAACGGCGATCTGCACGCCAGTGCGGAGTACCGGGCCGCACTGGTCGCCACGATGACGAAACGGGCGGTCGAGCAGGCCGCCGGCGCGGCTGCATGACGGGAGTCCCCGACTCCGTCGACGCCGTCGAGGCGCTGCTGGCGACGAGGGGCTACCTCGCCGACCGGCGCCTCGCCACGGCGGTGTTCCTGAGCCTGCGCCTGCAGCGCCCCCTGTTCCTGGAGGGCGAGGCGGGCGTGGGCAAGACCGAGCTGGCGAAGGTGCTGGCCGAGGTCACCGATGCGCCGCTGATCCGGCTCCAGTGCCACGAAGGGCTGGACGTGGCGCAGGCGGCGTACGAATGGAACGTCTCGCGCCAGCTGCTGCACGTGCGGCTGGCCGAGTCGGCGGGGCCGGTGGAACGCGATGCGGTGGAGCGCTCGCTCTACGGTCGCGACATGCTGCTGGCTCGGCCGCTGCTCGCGGCGCTCGAGTCGGAGCGCCCGGCGGTGCTGCTGATCGACGAGCTCGACCGTGCCGACGAGCCCTTCGAGGCATTCCTGCTCGAGGTGCTCTCCGACTGGCAGATCACCATTCCCGAGCTGGGCACGGTCCGCGCGCGGCATCGGCCGCGGGTCGTGCTCACCTCGAACCGCACCCGCGAGATCCATGACGCGCTCAAGCGTCGGTGCCTGTATCACTGGGTCGAGTTCCCCGACCTCGACCGCGAATACGCGATCGTCGCCCGCGCGGTGCCCGAGGCCCCCGCGTCGCTGACGCGGCAGGCGGTGGCCTTCGTGCAGCGGGCGCGCACGCTCGAGCTCTTCAAGTCGCCGGGCATCGCCGAGGCGATCGACTGGGTCAACGCGCTCGTCGCGCTCGACCGCATGGATCTCGACCCGGTCGCGGTGTCCGACACCATCGGCGTGCTGCTGAAGTACCACGAGGACATCGCCCGGATGCAGGGCGGCGAGGCCGAGCGGCTGCTGCAGGAGCTCGCGACCGCGTCCGGCCGCGCCTGAACCCCATGCCTTCCCCGGCCGCCTCCTCGGCCGCCTCCCCAGGCTCGCTCGCCCGAAACGTGGTGGTGTTCGCGCGCGTGCTGCGGGCCAGCGGCCTGCCGATCGGCATCGACCGGGTCGCCGCCGCGGTCCGTGCACTCGACGCGGTGGGGCTCGCACGGCGCGACGACGTGCATGCCGCGCTCGCCGCCACCCTGATCAGCCGGCGCGACCACCTGGCGCTGTTCGACGCGGCCTTCGACGCCTTCTGGCGCGATCCGAAGCTCGTCGAGCGGATGATGGCCGCCCTGCTGCCGAAGATCTCCGGGCGCGGCCGCCCGCCGTCGGACCCGAGGCGCCCGGCCCGGCTGCAGCAGGCGCTCGCGGGGCGCCCGCCACCGCCCGCGCCGCCGCGCGAGGGCGGCGGCGACGAGCACACCATCGACGCGCTGCTGACCTGGTCCGAGCGCGAACGGCTGAAGACCCGCGACTTCGACTCGATGACGATCGAGGAATTCCGCGAGGCCTGCAGGCTGGTGCGCGAGTTGCCCTCGCCGGTGCACCCGGTGAAGGTGCGGCGCTGGCGGACCGCCGCGCGAGGATCGATGGACCTGTCGGCCACGCTGCGCCGCATGGCCCGCGATCCGTCGGTCACCCGGGTGCTGCGCCGCGAGCGGCGCGAGCGGCCGGCACCGCTGGTCGTGCTGTGCGACATCTCGGGCTCGATGGACCGCTACGCCCGCGTGATGCTGCACTACGTGCATGCGCTGATGCGCGACCGACAGCGCGTCTCGGTGTTCACCTTCGGCACCCGGCTGACCAACGTGACCCGGGCGATGCGCCACCGCGACCCGGACGAGGCGATCGCGGGCGCGTCGCGCGCCGTCGAGGACTGGAGCGGCGGCACGCGGATCGGCCCGTCGATCGAGGCCTTCAACCGGCTGTGGGCCCGCCGCGTGCTGACCGGCAATGCGGCCGTGCTGCTGGTGACCGACGGCCTCGATCGGGCCGACGACGGCTCGCTGGGCGACGCGGCCGCGACGCTGGCCCGCTTCGCCCGCCGCATCGTCTGGCTCAATCCGCTGCTCCGTTACGACGGCTTCGAGCCGCGCGCCGCCGGCGTCCGCGCGCTGCTGCCCCACGTGGACCGGCACCTGCCCGTGCATTCGCTCGACCGGCTTCAGGACCTCGGCCGCGCCCTGCGCGATCAGGGCCCTCGCCCGCAGCCTTCCCGGCACTGATCCCACAGGAACCCGCCATGCAGATGTCTGGCCAGAGAACACTGCCCGTCCCGCCGCAGCAGACCTGGGACGCGCTGAACGACCCCGAGATGCTGAAGGCGTGCATCCCGGGCTGCGAGTCGATCGTGGCGACCGAGCCGAACCGCTACGAGCTGGTCATGGCGGCGCGGGTCGGTCCGGTCGCGGCACGGTTCAAGGGGCGGCTGTCGCAGTCCGACGTCGTCGAGCCCGAGTCGTACCGGATCGAATTCGACGGTCAGGGCGGCGCCGCCGGGTTCGGAAAGGGTGCCGCGACGGTACGCCTGACGCCGGTGGAGAGCGGCACGCTCCTGGACTACGATGTGAGCGCGACAATCGGGGGCAAGCTCGCCCAGATCGGCTCGCGGCTGGTCGACGGTGCCGCCCGCAAGATCGCGGACGACTTCTTCGCGACCTTCGAGACGACGCTGCGCGAACGCGCGGCGGCGGCGCAGCCGGTGGCGCCGCCCGCCGGCGCCGAGGCGGCCCGGGTCGGGCCGACCGACGCGGGCAGCGCACCGGCGCAGGCGCCGGGCGGCTCGCGTCGAATCATGTGGGCGATCGCCGCGGTCGGAGCGGTCGTCGTGGTGTACCTGCTGGCGCGCTGAGCCGCGCCGCCCGGAGCGAATCATGGACAGTCTGGATCTTCAGGTGCTCGAACAGGCCCGCGACTGGGTGCGGGCCGGCCGTCGCGCATGGCTGGTCACCGTCGCCGAGACCTGGGGCTCGGCCCCCCGCCCGCCCGGTGCGCTGCTGTGCCTGCGCGAGGACGGGCTGGTGGTCGGCTCGGTGTCGGGCGGCTGCGTCGAGGACGACCTGATCGATCGGGTCCGCCACGGCGAACGCGTCGATCATCCCTCGACCATCGTCTACGGCGTCTCCAAGGAGGAGGCCGCGCGGTTCGGCCTGCCCTGCGGTGGCACGCTTCGCCTGGTCCAGGAACCGCTCGTCGACGTCTCGTGGATCGACGGGCTGCTCGAACGCACCGCGCGCCACGAGCTGGTGGCGCGCCGGGTGGATCTCGGCAGCGGCGCCGTGACGCTCGAGCCCGCGCAGCGCGGCGAGGCGTTCGAGCTCGCCGGCGACACGATGCGGCAGGTGTTCGGACCGCGCTGGCGCATGCTCGTGATCGGCGCGGGGCAGCTCTCGCGCGTGCTGGCCGGCATGGCCCTCGCGCTCGATTTCGAGGTCATCGTCTGCGACCCGCGCGAGGAGTACCACCTGACCTGGGACGTGCCCGGCACCACCTTCACGAAGGAGATGCCGGACGACGCGGTGCTGCGCCTGGAGCTCGACGCACACAGCGCCGTGGTCGCGGTCACGCACGACCCCAAGCTCGACGACATGGTGCTGCTCGAAGCCCTGAAGTCGCCGTGCTTCTACGTCGGCGCGCTGGGCTCGCGCGGCAACACCGCCAAGCGACGCGAGCGCCTGAAGCTGTTCGACCTCGGCGACGCCGAGATCGCGCGGCTGCACGGCCCGATCGGGCTGGACATCGGCAGCCGCACGCCGGCCGAGATCGCGGTGTCGATCCTCGCCGAGATCGTCGCGGTGAAGAACGGCGTCTCGCTGCGCCAGAAGAAACCGGCCGAGGCCGGCGGCGAAGCGAGCGAGTGCGCGGTCGCGGGGATCGGCTGAGGCCTCAGCCGCCGCCGCGCTGCGTGTGCCGGTCGAAGCGCGTGACCCACTCGCGCGCCTCGGCCTCGCGGCCCTCGGGCGGCACGAACACCACCCGGAGCTGCTGCGCGCGCATCAGCGCGATGCGGCGCGGCGGCATCTGCTCGGTCTCGATGTGCAGCGTCCCGCCTTCGATCGGCAGCTCGGCCCGACCGGTCTCGGCGATCCCGTGATCGGAACCGGTCAGCTCGGTGAGCCAGCGGGCCAGATCGGCGCGCGTGCACGCCATGATGCGGTCGAAGCCGTGGAAGGGCATGTTCTGAATGGCCGGCTCTCGCCGGATTCACGTTCGGGACGAACCAGTGCGCCGCAAGCATGCGGCGCCCGTACGGCCGGCGGCGAGCAATGCTCGCCGAAACCCCGGCCTTAACCGCCCGCAATCGGCGGCCAGATCGCGAGCGCCTCGCCGTCCTTGAGCACCCGCGTCGCGCGGTCGGCAGGGGCCACGTAGGTGCCGTCGACCAGCACGAGGTGCACGAGCTTCGCCGGCAGCTTGAAGCGTTCGATCAGCTGCTGCACGGTCGTGCCCTCGGCCACCTGAGGGAGCTCGATGATGTTGCCGGCACGGCGCGCCCCGTCGACCTCCTCGGGCAGGTGGTCGGACAGCATCGCGAACAGCTTGAAGGTGATCTTCACGGACAACTCCGGCGCGGCGAAGGCGCGAGTGTAGCGGCCCGCGGCTCGCGGCCGCGGGCGACCCCGATCATCAGCGCACGGTCCCTCGCGACCGCCCCTGGAACTGCTCCTGCGCCTGGGCACGGGCGAGGTACGCCTCCATCAGCCGAGTCGGGTCCTCGAGCAGCCGATCCTTCCAGGCGCCGAGCGCAATGCCGCCCTCGACCAGGCCGCGCAGCACGCCGACGTGGTCGGTCATGCCGAGCGAATTCGCGCCGACGAGCACGTCGCGATCGAACTCGAGGCGCAGGTACCGGAAGTTCTCCGGGTCGTTCAGCTCGGCGTGCTCGCCGCCCGCCACGCCCTGCCACTGACCGAACGACGTCGAGATCAGCCCCAGCGTGTCGAGCACGTTGATCTGCGTGACCACGTTGGCGACCGCCTCGCCGCCGGCCATGTTGACCGCGGCGACGTAGCCCTGGTCGACCGCGTTCGGCTGGATCGCCGAGACGATGGTCTGCTTCGTCACCGGGTCGTAGGCCTCGGCGCAGTCGCCGGCCGCATAGATGCCGGGCACGGTCGTCTGCATGTGCTCGTCGGTCAGCACCCCCTGCAGTGCCTTGATCGGGCTGCCCGCCAGGAAGCCGATGTTCGGCTTCACGCCGGTCGCCTGGATGACGAGGTCGAACTCCTCGGCACTGCCGTCGGAGAACTTCGCGCGGATCGGGGACGCGGGCTCGAGGGCCTCGACCCGGGTCGAGGTCTTCACGCGGATGCCCTTCGACTCGCACCACGACTTGATCATGCCGCCGGCGCCCGGACCCATCATCCGCGGCACCATCCGGTCGCCCATCTCGACGACGGTCAGCGTCACGCCGCGCTGGGCGAGCGCCTCGAGGATGATGCAGCCGATGAAGCCCGCGCCCATCTGCAGCACCCGCGCGCCCGGCTTGGCGAGCTGCAGGATGTTGCGGGCATCCGCCAGCGTCCAGCAGGTCTGCACGAACGGCGAATCGAGCCCCGGGATCGGCGGGGCGACCGGCGACGAGCCGGTGGCGATCAGCACTCGGTCGTACTCGAGCGACGGGCCTTCGGCCAGCCTCACCTTCTTCGTGTCGGTCTCGATCGCCGACACCCGGCCGACGACCGTACGGATGCGCAGCGACTCGAAGTGCGCCGGGTCCTTGCGCAGCAGGGTGCCGCGCTCGTCGATGTTGCCGATCAGCAGGTACGGGATCGCCATCCGCGAGTACGACGGATGCGGCTCGTCGCCGATCATCACGATGTCGTCGTTCGGGCGGCGCTTGCGGAGCGTCTCGGCGGCGACCACGCCGGCCGGTCCGTTGCCGATGATCACGTGCTTCATGGGTCTCGGTCCTCGTGGAAACGAACGGGGCGGCCGACAGGCCGCCCCGGACGCGGAACGCGACGGGCGCGTCCGGTGCGCTTACAGGCCCAGGCGGGCGCGGGTCTCCGGCTTGAGCCGGCCTTCCTCGTCCCAGCCGCGGATCGCGTAGTACTCGGGGATCATCTTGTCGATGCCCGAGACCAGGCCCTTGGCCGGACCGGTCTTGGCCGGTTCGGTCTTCAGGCGCTTCGGCAGGTCGTCGTCCTTGCGGGTGAAGCCGGCGCGGTTGTTGAAGTCCCGCTCCATGTTCCAGATCCGCTCGCCGATCTCGGTGAGGTTCTCCAGCGTGAACTCCTCGCCGCAGGCGGCGGCCACCTGGGGCGCGAGGTCGGCGGTCGTCCACGCGAAGGTGGTGAACACGCAGATGCCGGCCGAGTCGAAGGCGGCGGTCGCGTCCTGGAAGGCCTTGACCAGCTCGGGCTTGCCGTCGGTGGTCAGCGGATCGGTCTTGACCGGGATGCCCAGCACCTCGGAAGCCACGGTGTACGAGCGCAGGTGACAGGCACCGCGGTTCGAGGTCGCATAGGTCAGGCCCATGCCCTGGATGCCGCGCGCGTCGTAGGCCGGGAACTCCTGGCCCTTGACCGACATCGACAGGTCCGGGTGGCCGTACTTCGCGGTCAGCCGCTTGCTGCCCTGGCCGATCTCGACGCCGAAGCCCTCGCCCTTGACGGTCATCTCGGCGAGCTTGCACAGCGCCTCGGCGGAGCCGAACGGGGCCTCGATGCCGACCTGCTCCTTGCTGAGCACGCCCATCTCGTAGAGCTCGAACACCGCACCGACGGTCGCGCCGAACGAGATCGGATCCATCCCGTCCTCGTTGCACAACAGGTTGGCGTACTGCAGGGCCTCGAGGTCCGAGATGCCCGGCGCGGCGCCCAGCGCCCAGGCCGCCTCGTACTCGAGGCCACCGGAGGCACCCCAGTACTCGGGCTTGTTGACCACCGAGAAGTGGGTCTCGTCGATCTTGGAGATGCGGCCGCAGGCGATCGTGCAGCCGAAGCAGGCCTGGTTCGTCACCAGCTGCGACTTGCCGTCGGTGGGCCGCTTCTCGGCCATCGCCTCGGCACCGATCCGGCTCGCGCCTTCGAACTGCGAGTCGCGGTGGTTGCGGGTCGGCAGCGAGCCGGTCTCGTTGATGACGTTCATCAGGACCTGAGTGCCGTAGGTGGGCAGGCCCTGACCGGTCACCGGGTGGTCGTGCAGGATCTTCTTCTTCTCGGCCGTGACCTTCATGAAGGCCTTCGGGTCCTTGATGTTGCCGACGCCCTTGGTGCCGCGCACGACGATCGCCTTGAGCAGCTTGCTGCCCGCGACCGCGCCCACGCCCGAGCGGCCGGCCGCGCGGTGCAGGTCATTGACGATGGCGGCGTACAGCACCTGGTTCTCGCCGGCACGGCCGATCGAGGACACGCGGGCCAGCGGATCCTGAAGCGACTTCTTGAGGATCGCCTCGGTCTCCCAGACGGTCTTGCCCCACAGGTGGGCCGCGTCGATCAGCTCGGCCTTGTCGTCGGAGATCGACAGGTAGACCGGCTTCGCCGACTTGCCCTCGATGATGACCATGTCCCAGCCGGCCATCTTCAGCTCGGCACCCCAGTAGCCGCCCGAGTTCGAGCAGGCGATGGCGCCGGTGAGCGGGCCCTTGGTGATGACCGAATAGCGCCCGCCGGTGGAGGCCATCGTGCCGGTGAGCGGCCCGGTCGCCCAGATGATCTTGTTGTCGGCCGACAGCGGGTCGACCTTCGCGTCGACTTCCTCGACGAAATACTTCGTCGCGAGGCCGCGCTGCCCGAGGTACTGCCGGGCCCAGGTCATGTTCAACGGCTCGGACGTGCACGTCCCGGCCGTCAGGTTCACGCGGAGGATCTTTCCTGCCCATGCCATGGTCGTGTGCTCCTCAGACCGCCGACGGCTGGTTGCCCAGCTTGTCCGCCCACTGCTTCATCCGGTCGAGGCCGGTCCAGTTGGCGTCGATGTAGGTGATCGCGCCGGTCGGGCAGGCGTCGGCGCAGGCCGGCTCGCCGCCGCACAGGTCGCACTTCTGGACCTTGCCGGTGTCGGCGACGTAGTTCACCGTGCCGAACGGGCAGGCGATCGTGCAGACCTTGCAGCCGACGCAGACGTCCTCGAGCACGACCTTCGCGCCGGTGGCGGCGTCGATCTTGATCGCCTCGACCGGGCAGGCGTGCAGGCACCAGGCCTCGTCGCACTGCGTGCAGGTGTACGGCACCTTGCGGCCCGTGTGGTGGAAATCGAAGACCTTGATGCGCGATTTGGCGGTGTTGAACGTGCCGTAGTTCTCGAAACTACAGGCCATTTCACACTGCAGGCACCCGGTGCACTTGTCCGGGTTGATGTGCAGGGATTTCTGCATGTCTCCTCCAAAGGGGGCGCGAGGTCTTCGCGTACTGCCGGTCAACCTATGATCCCGAAAGCATAACCCGACACGCGAGCAGGTGCATAGCCGCCTCGCGTGCCCGTCGGACCGGAAGCCGATGCTGAGACAATGGCGCGCCCCGCCTTTCCGTGCCCCATGTCCGACATCGTCTCCATCACGCTCGGATACGAACTTGCCGCTGCCGGCGAGCCGCAGCTGCGTAACCCGTTCTTCGAGGTGCTGGGCGCGGTCCGTCAGGAAGGCTCGATCGCCGGCGCTGCCCGGCGGCTCGGCTGGTCGTACCGCCACCTGTGGGGCTACCTGAAGGAACAGGAGACGCGGCACGGACGCTCGCTGATCCTGTGGGACAAGGGCCGGGCGGCGCGGCTCTCGGCCTTCGCGGAGAAGCTGCTGTGGGCCGAGACGCGGATCCGCGCACGCCTCGCCCCCCAGATCGAGAACCTCGCCGCCGAGATCGGCCGCGAGCTGACGGTCGCCTTCGACGACGCAGCGCCGATCGCGACCTGCGTCGCGAGCCACGACCTCGCGCTGCCCAGGCTGCGGGCGCTGTGCGAGGCGGCCGACGGCGTGCTCTTCGACCTGCGCTTCGCGGGCAGCCTCGAGGCGCTCGCGGCGCTTCGTGCCCAGCGCTGCCTGTTCGCCGGCATCCATCTCCCCTGCTCGCGCCCCGAGCTGGCCCGGCGCGGCTCGGCACTGCACCGCGCGTTCGCCCCTCGGCTGCGGCTCGGCCGCGAGAAGCTGATCCAGGTCGGGCGCCGGACCCAGGGACTCATGGTGCCGACGGGCAACCCGCGGCGGGTGCATTCGATCGGCCAGCTGCGGCGGCTGCGCTTCGTGAACCGGGCCGTGGGCACCGGCACGCGCGCGCTGCTCGACGAGCTGCTCCGGGCGGGAGGGGTCGAGCCGGGCTCGGTGCCGGGCTACGACCGGATCGAGTCGACGCACCTGGCCGTGGCCGCGGCCGTCGCGTCGGGACAGGCCGACGTCGGCTTCGGGATCCAGGCGGCAGCGGTCGAGATGGGCGTGGACTTCGTGCCGCTGGTGGTCGAGGACTACTTCCTCGTGTGCGACCGCGCGACGCTCGACGGCCCCGCGGCGCGCAGTGTCATCTCTGTGCTGGCGTCGGCCGCCTGGCGCGAGGCGGTGTCGACGCTGCCGGGGTACGACGCCCACGATGCCGGCCGCGTCCGGTCGCTGCGTCGCACGCTGCCCTGGTACGCCAGCGATCCGGCCTGAGCCGACGCTCAGAAAAAAGCCGGCCGATCCGAGATGGACGGCCGGCCGAATGCAGCGCTCGAGGCGAAGCGCCCGTGAACCCGCCCGAAGGGCAGGCCCCACCACGGAGACGCGCGTCGAACGCCTCGGCCGAGTCTATCGAGACCGGGCACCGGCGCCTTCCCCCGTTCCGGGGACCCCGTGCACGGGGCTATCATTTCGGAATGCGCACCAAGCACATGGCGGCGGTCAGCGTCCGGTTGCGCTTCGGCGAGGATGCCCGGCTCGGCCCGGGGAAGATCGCCTTGCTCGAGGCCGTCGCCCGCAGCGGCTCGATCGCCGCGGCCGGGCGCGACATGAACATGTCGTACCGACGGGCCTGGCTGCTGATCGATTCGCTCAACCGGATGTTCGACGAGCCGGTGGTCCGTGCGAGCCCGGGCGGAACCAACGGCGGCGGCGCCGAACTGAGCGCCCTCGGCAGCAGCCTGGTGACGGCCTACCGGGCCATGGAAGCCGAGACCGAAGCATCGATCGAGCGGCACTTCGCCCCGCTGCGGCCGCGGATGACCCTGCCGTCGGACGGCTGAGCGGTCAGCGCACGCGAGGCGCGTAGGCCGTCGCGCGCTCGTCGAGCGCCGTGGCCTTGAGCATCGCGAACACCTCGTCGCCGGTGTCGAGTCCGAGCTCGTCGATCGCCTTGCGCGTGACCAGCGCGACCAGCCTGCCCTCCCCGCGCAGCGCGAGTTCGACGCGTGCGGTGGGCCCATCCTCGGTCGTGATCGCGCGGATGGTTCCGGTCAGCACGGTCCTGAAGCTGACGTCGCGTGGCCGCTGGACGGCGAGCGCGACGTCGGTCGCGCGCACCAGCACGCGGTAGACGCTGCCGGGCGGCCCGACGTTGCCGGGCACGCTGATCGATCCCGCCGGATGCGACAGCGCGGACAGGCCGTAGTCGGCGTCGTAACCGGCGACACGGGCCTCGATGACCGAGACCGCACCGAACCCGGCGGCCGCGCCGCCCGGTGCCAGCACGTCACCGGGCGCGCCCCGCGCGACGACCGCGCCGTCCTCGAGCACCACCACCTCGCGCGCGATCCGGGCGACCTCGTCGACCGCATGCGACACGTACACGAGCGGCCAGTCGAGCGCGTCGCGCAGCCGCTCAACGTACGGCATGATCTCGCGCCGACGCTCGAAATCGAGCGCGGACAGCGGCTCGTCGAGCAGCAGCAGTCGCGGCCCGGCGAGCAGCGCGCGACCGATCGCGACCCGCTGTCGCTCGCCCCCCGACAGCCCCGCCGGTCGCCGGTCCATCAGGTGGCCGATGCCGAGCATCGCGATGACCGCGTCGGCGTCGACCGGACGCCCGGCGCGCGCGAAACGCCTGCCGTAGTCGAGGTTCGTGCGCACGCTCAGGTGCGGGAACAGCAGCGCGTCCTGGAAGACGACGCCGACGCGCCGGCGATGCGGCGGCACGAAGATGCCCCGCTCGACGTCCACCAGGGTCTCGCCGTCGAGGACCACGCGGCCGGCATCGGGACGCAGCAGGCCGGCGATCAGACCGAGCACCGTCGACTTGCCGGAGCCCGATCGGCCGAACAGCGCCAGCGCACCGGAGTCCGAGCGGAAGGCGCAGGAGAGCCTGAAGGCGCCGCGATCGAGCCGCAGGTCGACCTCGATCACGCTGCGCCCCCGACCGCGCGGCGCACCCGGCGCGCGAGCCACTCGGACAGCGCGAGCGCCGCCACCGACACCGCGATGGCCACCAGCGTGAGCCGCATCGCGCTCGCATCGCCGCCCGGCGTCTGCGTGGCCGCGTAGATCGCCGCGGGGAGCGTGCGGGTCTCGCCGGGAATGCTGGAGACGAAGGTGATCGTCGCGCCGAACTCCCCGAGCGCCTTGGCGAAGCAGAGCACGGACCCCGCGAGCACGCCCGGCAGCGCGAGGGGCAGCGTGACCGTCGCGTACGACCACAGCGGCGGTGCGCCGAGGGTGGCCGCGGCCGCGGCCAGGCGCGCATCCACCGATTCGATGGACAGCCGGATGGCGCGGACCATCAGCGGGAATCCCATCACCGCGCAGGCGAGCGCGGCCCCCGTCCAGCGGAA
>Ga0105105_10000159_pt1 | contig 32271 bp, 23 predicted proteins | sample PPLLaktember2015_4_FD_79108 | JGI IMG/M metagenome (GOLD analysis project Ga0105105, IMG submission 79108) | Freshwater sediment microbial communities from Prairie Pothole Lake near Jamestown, North Dakota, USA - PPLs Lake P8 Core (1) Depth... | ecosystem: Environmental > Aquatic > Freshwater >...
AGTATTTGACTTTTGGTTGTTATTATTAGTCCTTTCCTATCTGTGCCCACGCCTGGGTCTACGACAGCCATGTGTACAGTTCCAACAGGATAATAAGGCACTGTATTCTTTAGGATAAATGCCGCTTCTCTTATGTTATGGGGTGTTATATCATGTGTTATATCAATGATCCTGGCATCTGTTATGGAGGATATGATTCCCTTAATTTGAGCAACATACCCATCTTTTAAACTGAAATCTGTTAGGAGTGTTATTATCTTCATAATGCTGCCTCAAGCAATAATCAAAATATTTTACTGATTATTTAATATAACGAATACAAACAACGTTTTTTCGCAAAAGTATTTATGTAAGTACTATGTATAATATAGAGGATGGAGAAATTGGCTAAAGTTGAGCGGGATAAAAAGGAAATCGAAATTTTAGCTGATATATGGGAGAAAAAAAGTAATAAATCTATGAAATGCCCAAAGTGTGGGGGCAATCTTGTTTTAGTACAAGTCGAACCAGTATCTGATGCAGAAAATGCTTATGTACCTTATGATACAGTTGTTGAGTGTACATTCTGTCCTTTTAGCATACATGCAGAGTCGTTTACAATACTTGGTAGTGTAAGGGAGTTTGATGAAGAAAACGTTGAGTTGTCCAGTTGGTCACCCAGTGGTAGCAGGGTCATATCAAGATACGAGCATGCCCTTAGTTTTGATACTCTCACTAAATTGAAAAAATCTGGTGAACTTGTGGAATTCTTGGTTGTTAACAAACAAGTCATACAGATAATCGGATAAAGAATAATCACGATTTTTTTCTATAAATATGACAAATATAGGTGTTATGCTATAATTGCACAAAACGTTTATATATCTGAAGATACAGAGTTAGTTATGTGGGGAAAATTATGACAAAGAAAAACGAGGGGCTTAAGAAAAACGTCCCAGATGACATACCTATAATCTGGGTAAATGTCGTCGAGCCTTATCCCTAGGTGTACATCATCCCCTCATAATTTTTTGGTGGTCTTTTTTTACCTTTTATAAGAGATTTTATGGATTTTTGTTTATGTTTTTTTCCTATGAAATTAAAATCTTTTCTTAAAAGACGGATGTATGTTTTACCTGGCAGCGGCTCCATTCTAATTATGTTTCTGTTTTGAAGTTTTTTTAGAACTCTAATAATGGTTGTTTTTGATAGATGCAGGCTTTTTTCAAGGTCATATACCGTTACAGGATAGGTTTTCAGCAATATTCTTATTATCTGTTCATCTATTGTTCCAGAAATTATTTCAATCATAGTTCAAAAAAATGTCTTTTATTTATTCGTATGCCCTCGTGCCTTTTTTGTCGCTTTTAAACATTTTTTCTACATCGTTTTGCATCTCAGACGGGTATCCTTCAGGGAATTCTACGCATCCTTTGCAGATTTCAAAACCTATGGCTTTTTTTAATCCCTGGATGCTTATGTAACCAAGGGAATCTGCATCTATTTCTTTTGCTATTCTGTCCACTTGTTTAATACCGCCATCTTCTGTTCTAGCTATGAACTCTTTTCTGCTCCTCATGTCAATTCCCAGGTAGCACGGCGCTGTTAGCGGTGGACATCCTATCCTTACATGCACCTCTTTTGCACCAGCGTTTTTCATACCTCTAACAATTTTTCTGATATTTGTTCCCCTAACAATAGAGTCGTCAATCAAAACGACACGTTTATCTTTAAGAACAGAACGAATGAAAGATAACCCCTCTTCTACAACCTTATCTCTGCTTTCTTGAGTTTGTTGTATGAAGGATCTCTCATCCTTGTCTTTCATGATTCCCTCATCTATCGGTATACCAGACTCTCTAGAATAGCCCAGAGCATATCTTCGCCCTGATTCAGGAACTGGCATAACTATATCCGCATCGGCAGGTTGTTCCTGCGCGAGTAATCGACCGATTTCATCACGGGCTTTATGAATTGGCAATCCGTTAATTCGTGAATCAGGTTTAGCAAAATACACGTATTCAAACATACATGGCATCTCTTGTTTTTTTATCACCTGTTTCTCATAGATATTACCATTTTTATCTATGACAACAATTGTTCCTCCAGGAATGTCTTTTACATACTCGAAATTAATTTTTTTAAAAACACGAGTTTCTGAAGTAAGGCAATACATACCATTGGATTTTCCCAAAACCAATGGCCTAATCTTACGCGGATCAGTCATAGCAAAAAGATAAGGATCTTGGCCTGAGTCTGCAATAAACAAAGCAGAGTAACTACCCTTAATTTGATGCATTAACTTCTCACACGCGTGGAAGACAAGATCAACACTCATCTCTTTTTTATAAAGCTCATCCGCCATTAACAATAAAAGCCATTGAATATCGCAGTCCGTGCGTGGTATTCTCCTAGTTTTTTTTGCTAGCTCAGAACCGTTATAGATATTTCCATTGTGAACTGCTGCCACAAAAGGATTTACTAGATACTCTGGCTGTGCATTTCTTTTCAAGGATACAATATCATCCATTCCGGCGGTTGAATAACGCGTATGACCGATACCGATGTTACCTGGCTTCTCAATCTTTTTTTCTTCATTAAAAACATCTCTCACCAGACCGGCATCCTTTGTAACATGTATATTTCCGTCATAAGTAAGCATCCCGGCAGAGGATTGGCCTCGATGCTGGATGGAGAACAAGCTATGATAAATTAAACGAGAAACAGGTTTTCCCCCGATAATACCAACAATACCACACATTACAAAAAAGGGAATGATACAAGCATTATTTATAGATTATTTAAAAAGAGATTACTATATGAATCTCCCGTTCTTGTAAATAAGTTCGTTATCAGCGTAAACCTCACCGTTTTTACGAAGGTCACACATCATATCCCAATGGAGACTGGACTTGTTTTTACTACCAGTCTCAGGATAACCGCTACCAACAGCGATATGGATAGTCCCATCAATCTTTTCATCAAACAATGTGTTTTTGATATACCTTTTAATTCCCTGGTTTGTACCAAAAGCGAACTCGCCGATTTTACGCGAACCACCATCCATATCAAGCATGGTATGCAAAAATTTCTCTCCTTTTGATGCCTTTGCTTTTACAACGCTACCTTTTTTGAACCAAAACTGAATATTATCAACCTCACGTCCACCATGTGATGCTGGAAAAGAATAACTGATAAAACCTTCCGCAGAATTTTCAATAGGGCCAGTAAAAACCTCCCCATCTGGAAAATTCTCTTTCCCATAGCAATTTATCCATTTTCTACCTGCAACAGAAATTGTTAGGTCAGTGCCTTCTGCGACTACATGAATCTTCTTTTTCGTGTTAAGCATATTCTTAATTTTTTCTTGTTCCCTGTAAACTTTTTTCCAATAACCAATTGGGTTTTTTGCGTTCACATGTGCAGCATTAAAAATAAAGTTTTCATATTCCTCGAGCGACATCTCGGCATCCTGAGCTGCAGCATTAGTTGGATACTCAGTAAGGCTCCATCTAAGTTGTTTTTTTGCAGCCCTATTCAAAAATATATCATGTAAATCTGCGTGGGCAACACTGCTAATCGCCTGTTTTTTCGGGTCAATATTAGTCATGCCGCGAGTATTAGTTGGGCTTATAATGGAAAGTTGTGCATCGATATTTTCAATCTCAAATTTAGAAATAGGTGAAACATATTTCAGTTGTTTTTCAGATGAACATTTGTAGAATATCTCCCCAAGACCGTCCACACCAACTCTTGTATATGGGTTTGCACCAACTTCGATAGCCTGCCTGTAAACTTCTTTTATAAGAGGCGCTGCTAGAACACCACCAGATATAACAAACAAATCATCTTTCTTCAAAGCCAAAGAATGGTTTACCAATATGTGGGCATATTTTTCCAAACGTCTGTCAATCATAAAGAAACCCAGAAAACGGAAACAGCTGAAATGATAAAAGCATTTCCTAAACTGACTAGATGTTTTCCCAGTCTCTCAAAACCGATTCCCATTTGTATTTTTTAATAGCATCGATCTCTTCGATTTTCCTAACGGTTTTCTCGTAGCCTTTCATTAGCGTACGCGTAGAAATCTTCACAATGAAATCGTATTTCCCCGCGGTAGCTGTAACGTGTGTTACACCACGTATACCCCACAGTTTCTTCATTGTTTCATCAAGAGGGTAGCCTGGTTTGACGTTGATAAAAATATATGCTTTGACGACAGTAAGTGCGAATGAGATGATGCCAAGCACAATCATTGTTATCCCAATGACTTTGATGACTAGCATTACCGGGTCTGTGGAAAACTGTTCAATCACACCAAGTTGTAAGAGAATTATTGAAAATGGTATGGCAAAAATGATTGTAGATGCTCGAATTGCATTGTTCACACTTGCTTTTCCCATACCAAGAGAACGAATATACAATACGTAAGCGAAGAAAGTTGTACTCATAACAATCGCAACTAGAAGGAAATAATAGAGTGAAATCGAGGTGGTAAATCCAGCGACTAAATGACCACCGCCAGTGAAAATATCAAAGACAAAAAGAAGAATTGAAGTAAAGACACATGAGAAAATAACATTCCATACTCTAATATTTATAGAGTCATTTGGTTTGTTGTTAATTCTCATAATTTTTAATTTCCTCTGATAAATTGAGAAGATTGCCCACGTTGGATTTATTATTATAAACACTATGAGAATGGAACTTAGGTCGAATTCCCCGGTTAAGCTAATTGATGCTAGAATCGCCCCGAAAGTAACAATTACTGAGGATTGAATTTCCACAAGAGTCGGAACGTCTTTCTCAGTTATAGATTCCATAAGCAGTAAATACAAAATGACAATCTGAGAAAACGATAGAATAACAGATGGATCCCGAATAGTTGATACAATCGCACAATACCCAACAGTATTAATCGCATTCATGAATCCTGCGATAAGGTGGAATTTAAGTTCGCTTTTTTGGATAATACGTAATTTTTTAAATGATGGATCGAGAATTTTTGCGCCGAGGCTTTCACCTCGAATTTGGACTGAAAGGATTAATGTAATCAACAATGTAACAATTGAACCTACGAAAAAAATAGAAAACGCAAAAGCCCATGGGTCGTTTACAAATGCGGATTGCGCACCAACAAAACTATCGATACCGGTTACTGCAGCAGCAATAATTGAAGAAGTGATCGCCAGGACATAAAACAGGTATTTTTTCCTAATGATCATGTTTTCGTCTCATTATTGGAGGCTGATTTCTTTCTCTATTATCTGGGTGGTAGTCTTTGTTACGCCTTCTATCATCTGGAGTTTATCTGTTACCCCTAAAAGTTCCTCAAGATTTTTTACTTGTGCACGGACAACTATGTCGTACTCACCTGCAATAATTGATATTTTTGCAAGGTTTTCGATTTTTCTCATTTCTTTTATTGCTTTATCTGTTTTTCCTGGCTGTATTGTTATTAGTATATAGGCGCTTATCATAACTATTCCCACCTAAGGTTTTCTCGGCGCAATATTAAACAAAGTTATAAAGGTATCTATAGTAGATTATATATGAGTAATTGTTTGACAGTATTAAAATAGTCTTATTTACTTAAGGGGGGCCAGTTATGACGCAGATATCTGAGGCTAAATGTGGCAAGATAACACAGCAAATAAAGGATGTTGCAAAGAAAGAGCACGTTGATGTAGACGAAGTTAAAAAAGGCGTTGCATCAGGCCATATTGTTATTCCTTTTAACCAAGTTCATTCACCGGAACCGTTTGGTATAGGCAAAGGCTTGAGAGTCAAAGTAAACGCTAACATCGGCACATCAATGGAATATTGTAATGTTAAAGAAGAAATCGAAAAAGCAAAGATTGCAATTGAAGCAGGTGCACATGCTGTTATGGATCTTTCAACCGGTGGGGATCTAGATAAAATCCGTTTAGCGTTAATTAAGGCAGTTAGCGTACCATTTGGAACTGTACCTGTCTATCAGGCTGGTATAGAGGCTATAAAAAAACATGGCTCCGTTATTGAAATGACTGAGGATGATATGTTTAACTCTTTTGAGAAACAAGCAAAGCAGGGAGTGGATTTCGCTGTCGTCCATGTAGGTGTAACGATGGAGAGCGTTGAGCGTTTAAGAAGACAAAAACGTCTCATACCAATGGTTTCTCGTGGCGGAGCTTTTCATATGGCTTGGATTCTTCATAATAAAAAAGAAAATCCGCTTTACAAAAATTTCGATTATCTCTTAGAGCTAGCAAAAAAATATGATATAACGCTTTCACTTGGAGATGGCATGAGATCTGGCGCATTACATGATTCTAACGACCGCGCTAAATTCCAGGAACTCCTCATTATTGGTGAGCTTGTTGAAAGAGCTAGAGAAAAAGGTGTTCAGACCATGGTTGAAGGGCCAGGTCATATGCCTCTCAACGACATTCAAGCAAATATTCAGGTTATGAAAACAGTTACGAAACTAGCACCTTATTTTGTTTTAGGACCTTTAGTTACTGATATAGCACCTGGTTATGATCATTTTGTTGGCGGAATTGGTGGGGCGCTAGCTGGTTTCTATGGCGCTGATTTTCTATGCTATTTAACACCAGCAGAACATCTATGCTTACCGGATAAAAACGATGTTAGAGATGGTGTTATTGCGACTAGGATAGCTGCGCATGCTGCGGATCTCGCAAGAGGCATAGACAAGGATGTCGACTCAACTTTTAGTAAAGCACGTGAGAGTTTGAATTGGAATAAAATGTTTGAAGTTTGTATAGATCCGGAAAAAGCAAAGGAATACAGAAAGAAAAGGTTGCCTTTTGAGGAAACTAAGGCTTGCTCTATGTGTGGAAAACTATGTGCAATTGAAATTGTAAGAAAATATATAAAACAGTAAATAGGGAGAGATATAAACTTTTTTATGGAGGAAAATAAGGAAAGATTTAAATTATAAGATATGTATTCCCTATCTGGAGGTAAAATTATGGCCTACATACATCAAGGATGGACGTTATATACACGAGATGTAAAATTAAAAGGCGGAAGAAACCAAACGATTTTCTTCTTCAGTAAAAGATCACCAAAAAGTGGTAAACCCTGTGATTTACCAAACGGGTACGCTGTTGGTGTAAACAAAAGAACTGGTCTTCCATACCTCAAAAAGAGGTAAATGAGACTTTAAGTAAAAATTACATCTCTCTTCTTTTTTTTATTTTTTTAAATGAAATCAATGTAGCTGAAGTTCAATCATGTTTTTCTTGCAATGATTTCTTTCTATCTATTAATTTGTCAAAATAGTATACAAATATGCATCCCCATGAGTACCAATATAATATACTAAAAGTAAGTGATAAGATAGATAATAAAAAAAATGATACAATAGAAATTAATGAGTTTTCATGTATGAAACCAGGATTGTATACATTTTGCAAAATATTGCCAAATAGCAAACTAGGAAATGCTGTATAACCCATTATATATTCCACCATAGATGGACTATGAAGTCCAGTAACATATAAAGGTATGATTAGTACAAATGCAATTGAAAAAACAACGATAGCTGCAAATATCTTTTTTATATCAGGTTTAAAGAAGTCTTTCAAATTCATATTTTATTCCATCCTCACAAAATAGAATTATTTAGTAGAACTTATACTTTAGGATTGAAATGAGATCGGCGTAAAAATTAGTGCAGGGAAAGTGATATGAACCCCTGGAGCAAGACAGTCAACGAATAGAATTTGATAAAAACTTAGTATCTTGCTATGTATTCAACCAATCCTGGTGTAATCACAGGTTTATCGTTAATTATCGGATAACCAAATGGTAATAACGTTGAATGTATTTGATCATGAATTATTTCTATTTCACGTGCTATCTCAATATCACTAAGCCTCAAACCAAGTGAGATTGCTTTTGTGACAAAAACCGCACCATCTATGGTAAGTTGGATGTTGCCAAGATGCCTTGTCTCAAAACCAGATTTATCGCTAATTAGTTTTTTTGTTCGCCCTTTTGGTTCTTCGTAACCAAGTATTCCGCCAACAATTATTGCATCAATTTTTGAAAAATCTTTTGTTGTTAAAGGTTTTTTTGCCAGTGGATCAAGCACTATGCATTTTTTATCGTATAAAACTTCTTTTGCTTTTTGTTTGTCAACTCTACCAATTTTTTTCAAAAAATTAGTTGATTTTTTATCATTTACTCTTGTAAATAAAGTTTCTCCATCCCATAGCTTAACTGCATGGTTATATTCAAGTTTCAGCCAATCAGATAAAAGAGGTTCGCAGTGTTCGATAACTAGGATAGGTTGTTTTTTCATATGTTTTCGGTCCTGTGTATTATAGTATGAAGTAATTAACTATTACTGATTTATTTCTAAAAAAATAGATTATTGGTATCCTCCGATTTTCAGACTGGGATCACCAAACAGAGCCCATTGCTGTACCATCTTTACATCCATCTTTGTCTCATCACCTAAGAATATGTTCAAGTAGCCTGTGAGCGTTTCTGCGTGATTTGCGCCTAGTACATCCTTGTTTTCTTTTCCGTAAAGTTCAAAGAAACGAAGCTCAAGCCATCCATCTAGTATCTCAAGATAATCACATATGGTATTGTTATCTATGTCTCCATCACCATGCGTGCCTAAACCTGTATTTGATATGGTAGCAATTGCCCCGCCACCAAGTTTTCTAGTTAAAACTTCACTCCAACACTCAGTTATCCCAGTTGAATGATAATAAGCATATTTAAAATCTTTAAGAAGATTTAATACAGTTACATCAAACTGGCCATTATGACAACCACCAACTACTGCGATGGGTAGTTTACCGAAGTTTAATAGAGAAGTCATATCCTTGGTACCGTATCCTGTAGCCCATTGTGTACCATTTGGTGGATAATGTGTATTCCATGTACCGGGGCTTCCATGACCACAGAAATAAGCAAAACCAGCACCCTGGTTCATTGCTTTGTTTACATTCTTTCTGTTGATATCCTGACCGTTTCTCGCATATACTCTTACTGGGTTAAGGCCAGGCATCAACTCTACAGTTTTTTCAGATATCAATTCTCCTTCGTTGTAATGACTTGTATCATTGTAAGAATCACCAGCAACTAGAATTAGATTTTTGAACCATTGTTTATTTTTATTAGAAACTTTTTCGTATTTTATGATTTTGTTTACCATTGTTCTAACTTCAAAAGTATTTCTACATGGAAGACGGCCAAAGTAGATATCTGGATATAGATCCATTTCGTCCTTGAAAGTCTCATTCCATACAGAAAATTCGTTATCATTGTTTGAATCCCAACTTGAAAAACTGCCATTAGCGTAGTATATATCTGCGAAGTATAAATCACTAATAAAAGATTGCTCTGGATACTCTTGTTCTTCCGTAGGTACTACTTTACTATAACGGACGGGTAGATTCCATGAAAAAAACTGACCATTTCGTCCACCGACTAATAACACGTATTTAATTCCTGATTCTTCAATTGCTTGTTTTATAAATAATTTTATTTTTTCAGCTTCATCCCGCCCATCCAAGATATTATTGTAAACATGTTCTAATGAAACAAGGCTTGTTTTTACACCAAACTTATTTTTATGGTTCACTAGCGGTTGAAGCGAGTTAGTAAATGACGAAGGAGCCAATACAAGTAAATCATATGCATCGTTGTCTCGCAAAATTGGTTTTGAAGGTTCTCTATAGCTAATATTTACTGTGATAGTTTGAATAAACTGTACTTGGTTATTTTCTGAGAAATATCTCACAGGATAAACTCTCAATACCAGAAATGTTGTATGTTCTCCTTCTGACAAACCTCCGCCAGTATGATAAGATACCCAATTTGGAGGATACGGCTCTGAGCTTTCATAGATACTTTTGTCCATAGGAATTTTCTCAGACTCCATATTATCATATGTTGCTGTACAAAACGCGAGTTTACCTGGAAGATCGATAATCTGTGGGGTGGAATGTTCATATTCAACATTTAGTATTTCTGAGCCGAAAACTAACTCAAAGATCGACATATTCACAGGCATGACAGGTTTACCGGGATTTAAATCAAAAAGAACGTATCTATTATGGTTTGTTTCATTGACTCGAACTATCCAGTAGTTACCACATTTTACTATCTCAGGATCAGAAAAAGAAAATTCCAACTCGATATATTTGGTTTCAGAAGTAGAAGTCGTGGTAGTAATTTTATCAGCATCGGATTCTTTTGTTTGTGACCCAAAAGCATTTGCACAGCCAGATAAAACAAAAAGTATTATCAGACCGACGACTAGCATCTTATTCATAGAACTGTTTCTCATATTATCTTTTACCTCCCGAATTACAAATAATTTAATTATATTCTCTTATAAATATTTATCCTATGCAATTAATTTCTCTTATCAGTAAGATTTTGTTGATATGAAACTAAACTTTTCTGTACACCTTTACCAATCCAACAATAAAGGCATAAACTATCTTTTGGCAAACCAATTGCTTTTACCATATCATCTAAAAGCTGATATCTTAGAGAAGTTGCTCCTATATCCTTTTTAATCCATTCGATCATCTTTTTATATTTTTCAGTTGAAGGATTTAGATACTCGGATATGTCATCTATGTCTTTTCCTTCTATCGCCCGAATAGCTCTACGTGCAACCAATTCCTGGATGCTTCTTGTTGATAGATTATATACACATGGGAACATCAGTGGCGGGCATGCGGGTCGTACATGAACCTCTTTTGCACCTGCTTGCATGAGCTTTGTAATCGTATAATTCTTCAGTTGAGTTCCTCTCACAATGGAATCTTCGCATATGACAACTCTATTGCCCTTTGCAATAGCATCGTTAGCAATCAACTTCATCAAAGCAATGCGATCCCTTATCTCCTGTGTTAGAGGGGTGTAGCTTCTCCCGTAGCCTGGTGTATACTTAATCAATGCTCTTCTATAAGGAATTCCTGATTCCATGGCATATCCTACTGCATGAGCAATCCCCGAATCAGGAACACCGGAGACTAAATCTGCTTTTACGTTATCCCGCTTCGCTAAAAAACTCCCACAATTTTCACGAACTTTCTCAACATTAATTCCCTCGTATGATGATGTAGGGAAACCAGTATATATCCATAAAAACGCACAGATTTTACTTGTCTTAAGTCCTTTCTTTTTTTCTTCTGCTCCTTTTTTGCTTATAAACACAATTTCGCCGGGCATAATGTACTTCTTAACATTAAACTCAAGGTTTGGAAATGCACAGGTTTCACTTGCAACTGCGATCTCGCCATCCTTCTGCCCAATGGCCAATGCGGTAACACCATTGCGATCCCTAGCGCAATAGATGCCTTTTTTTGTCAGGAGCAACAACGATACCGATCCCTCGATTTTATCGTACATTCTTTCGATACCGTTAACGATGCTTTCTCCTTGGTTTATCAAATGAGCGACAAGTTCAGTTGTATTGATATCGCCGTGTTCTATTTCACTAAAAGAGATGCCTTTTCTGATTAGTTCACTCGCCAAAGTTTCTTTGTTAGCGACTAAACCTGCACAGCATATCGCAAATGCACCAAATTTACTTTCAAATGTTAATGGCTGAGGATCTTTATCAGAAATTACCCCTATCCCTGAATGGCTTTTGATTTTGTCAGAGCCTTCATAAAACTTGGATTTGAACTGTGAATTTTTAATATCATGAATTTTTTTCACAAATTTTCCATTTTTGTCTATAAATGCGATACCACCAAATTCTGTTCCCAAATGAGTATGGTAATCGATTCCATAATAAAGGCTTGAGATGCAATTGTTATTGCTCACTACACCAAATAATCCGCTCATAGACTCCCCTGCGAAGGTAGTAGCGTTGAACGATATTTAAGGATTTATAATTGATTAAAAACCTTTAATAAACCCTGTTTTTATACTAATTACTCCAAATCTGTTGGGCGGGTAACAAAGCGGCTATGTGACAGACTGCAGATCTGTTTACGAGGGTTCAAGTCCCTCTCCGCCCTCTATAAAAATCTGGGGGTTTCTATGTCGAAAAAAAATTTGCATTTGAGGCTCTCGCTCCTTATTTTTATTTCATTTTTTATATTTTTATTATCAAATCAAATAGTATTTTCTGACACTCAATCAAACATAATCATAAACGAAGTAATGTACAACCCAACTCAAGATGACAACTACAACGAATGGATAGAACTATACAACCCAACAAACCAATCAATAAACATTTCAGATTGGAGCATAACAGACAACAACGCAGAAGATTTTTTAGAAGGAGATATAGACAATGGAAACGGCAAAACAACCATACCACCAAATGGATACGCAATAATAGCTGATCATGAAACAAAAATCTACGAAAACTTCTCAATACCAAACAATGCGATACGTATATACGTTGATGATCTGAGCATAGGCAATGGACTTGGAAACAGCGAAGACAAACTGATATTAAAAGACAAAATAGGAAATATTGTAGATTCCATTGAATGGGGATACGATTATCCTGATATCCCGGGCATGCCCGCAGATACAGTAAACGAAGGACATACGCTGGCAAGATACGAAGACACAAATAATTCTATGAACGATTTTTACGAAGAAGTAAACCCCACACCAGGGGAAGTTAATGGATTTGGATCCGGTTTAAATATTGATTTTTACCCACAATACATACCAAAAATCAAAGACGATTCAACATACAGTCTTCCTTTTGCTATAAAGATAAACATTAGTAACTATTTGCACAATGAAACATATCAATTAAAGGCATATGTTGTTGGAAATTACTCAAACATATATCCTGCGACACAAACATGGGATGATGAAAGCTGGCAGTACTCATACTACTATACGTTTAACGTAACCACGGATGAGAATGGTAGCTGGTCGAAATGGATTTGTCTAAGATTCAACAAAGACTATCTAGAGTATCAAAATAATATCGAACGCAACAATGTCGGATACCTTAAAGTTAAAATAAAAAACGAAAACTATTCAAATGAAATCTCAAAAGAAATAAATCTTCTTGATTTAGATGACTCGATATCAAATGGAATAAACGGAGGATACGCCATAGGAAGAGCAGTTTTAAACAACACTTTTTTAGAGAACAAACTCGTGTTTGTAGAAAACAAAAACAGTACAATAACAGGAATATATTTTACAGAAAATAACAGCATAGATGATCTATTCGTCTCAGAACAGGGCTATTACAAGATAGCATCACCAGTTGGTACAAATTGCACCATCAAGTTTTGTGAAGAAAATCTTAATGTATTATATATTATAAGTAACGTGACAATAGAACATGGGGAATACGGTGTTGATATAAGTTCATCAAAAGATTATTACCTTTTGAAAAGAAGCAAAACTCTTGACATATCTTTAACTGTGAAAAACACTGGCGACTTTCAAGATACAATAAACTTAAATCTATTTTATGTTACTAATGGTTGGCATGCAACTTTAGAAAAAGAAAAAACAACTCTAGAACCAGGTGAAAAATCTAAAGTTGATCTACATATAGTCCCATGCCAAGAACGCAGTTGCAGGGACGGCATTGTAAAAATTTCTGCGGTTTCTGAAAAAGATATAGGTGAGTCAGATACTTTAACGATGCAATTTGATATTCTCGCCCCAGATTTGACGATTACTAACATAAAATTTTATGGGGAAAATGATACCGAGGGGAACGAGTTTGGAGAAGGCAATGTCATCAGAATAAAGGCGTTTCTGAAGAATGTAGGTAATGATATTGCAAAAGACGTCGACGTAGATTTTTATTACGATGTTATAGACGACAAACATTTTATTGGCAGCGACTTTTATGATTCTGTCGAAAAATACCAAAAATATCCTTCTGTGAAATGGGATACGCATGGTTTAACTGTTGGCGACCACACGGTTTATGTGATAGTTGGTAGTGAAAAACATATTGATGAGTTTGATGAAACAAACAACGAGTTATCTGCAAAAATAAGATTATTCAACACATTCCCAAGTATAGAGTTTAGAGATGTTTTTATTACCGAGGTTTATTATCACACCCACCCCGGTATAAAAGATGAATTTGTAAAAATATATAACCCTGCAAATCGCACATTGGACATTTCAGGTTGGTATATCACAAATGATCCAGAAAAAAACAGGGGAAAACAAATAAAAATAATTTTCCCAGATAATACGACAATAAATTCTAAAACATGTTTGCTTATGACTCAGAACGCTAGCGACTTTTTTTGGGAAACCGGGAAGAAGCCCGATTTTGAGTACGATGCTGATTCAATGGTTGATGTAAAGCAGATGTTTTCTCTGAAAGATTTCGTCCTCAGCAACAAAGGTGAGTCGATAGCATTGAAGGACCCATATAATCATACAATTGATGTGGTTGTTTACGGCGAGTTTAACTATAATCTTAGTGAATGGAACGGCTCATCGATTAAAAGTTCAGGTGTCGGTGTTATACTGAAAAGGAATTTCATAAATGGCTCACCGGTTGATACCAACACATCAGATGACTGGGTTCAAAAACGTAGATACGGTATTGGGCAATCTGATTTCCAATTCGATAGTATAAACTTTTATGGTGAATTAAAAACATTTGTTTCACCTGACTCAAGCTATGAAACAATAGTTGATGAGATAAGAAAAGCAAACAAATCAATTTATTTGAATATGTATGAATTTACAAACCCGTTTTTATGCGACGAACTTATCTCTGCTTTGAAGAGAAACATATCAGTTCATATCTTCTTAGAAGGCGGGCCAGTCGGTGGCATGGATGACAGAGAAAAATATATTATAAATAGAATTGCTGAGAACGGCGGGGATATCAGACTGATTGTAAACGATCCCGAGAATGATGTTTATGCACGGTACACGTTTGATCATGCAAAATATCTGGTTATAGATAAATTTACTGTGATTGTTGAGAGTTGTAATTGGGCAAAAACTGGCGTACCAAAAGACCCAACTTTTGGTAACAGAGAATGGGGTGTTTTAATAAGAAACAGCAGTGTTGCATCAAGTTTTTTAAAAGTGTTTATCGATGATTGGAATCCACTTAGATGTGATAGTTATAGTTTTGATAAAATCAACTTGTCCATCCCTCCTAGTTTCTATATGGATGAAACCATCTACAAAGGAATTTATGAGCCACAGTTTCAGTCGAATGTTTTTTATGGAAATTTTTCTGTTACGCCTGTTTTTTCACCAGACAATAGTGAACAGGCGATATGCGGTATGATAGATTCCGCAAATTATAGCATCTATGTAGAGCAGCTTTATGTTTACAAGGATTGGGATGAAAAAACAAGTCCTTTTGCAGAGAGACTTGTGAATAAATCAAAACAGGGTGTTGATGTTAAAGTTATAATGAACTATAATCCTTTTTACGAGGATACGGCGAAAAAATGTGAGGTTACTAAACAATTTTTTGAGGCGAACGGCATCGAGGTTAAATTTGTTTATACTAACTGGTCGTATTTCACAAACGTACATAACAAGGGCATGATTGTTGACAACAAATCTGTTTTAATATCTAGTATTAACTGGAATGAAAACTCCGTCACGAGAAACAGAGAGTCAGGCGTTATTGTAGAAAATGAAGAGGCATCAAAATATTATTCAGAGGTTTTCTTTTATGATTGGAATCTTACAAAACCAGAAAAAAGGATATCGGAGCAGAAAGCAGTAGACGGAAATAGAAACACTATTTATACGGTGGCTGTATTCACTATGACTTTTGCAGTTATAGCTCGTGACTGGAGAAAAAGACAATGGAAATGATATTTCTTCCTTTACATCTAATTTCTATAGTAGCGATATGCATAATGATAGGTGCGCTTGTTATTGCTTATCTAAAAAAATGGATGATGACGTACGCAATTCTTATTGCGAACCTAGTTATTTTTATTCTTACTCTTATTTTTGAAAATGAAATAATTGGTGATTTAGGTTTCAGACCAATCTATCTTTCGACACAGTATTTCCCAAATATTTATACGTTGTTTACGTCGATGTTTGTGCATAGTGGTTTTGCGCATATACTGGGTAACATGATTGTCTTTTTCTTTATGGGCATGGCTTTTGAGCAAAGGATAGGAGCAAAGAGATTTTTAGCAATATACCTCATAACCGGTGTATGCGGTGCTTTGACTCATTCGCTGCTTAATATTAACTCTCCAATTTTACTTGTTGGTGCATCCGGTGCAATTTTTGGTATTCTTGGTGCATTTGCTTATACATACCCGCGGGACGAAGTCGTTATGCCAATACCTGTTGGAATAATGTTTATAACACGAATTAAGGTGTTGTATGCAGCTATTATTTTTGCTGCTTTTGAAACATTCATAGTTTGGTTGGATGTTCAAGACACAACAGCACACTACGCACATTTTGGTGGTTTGATTAGTGGCATTATTTTAGCTGCGTTGCTTATTAAAAACAAAAAATCAACAAGTGATAACTCCACTGTTACTGTTTCCTATGACCCACATGCTAATCAAAAACCATCTAAGATAAATTTCTCAAGTCTTAGGACGCTAGCGACAACGCCGGAACTCAATGATATGCTAAACCGCATAGAGAAAGAGACGGTACCTCAGGTTAGAGACATATGGCTTGAGCATTTCATAGAAAAAACTAGATGCCCTAAATGTGGAAAAACTTTGAACCATCTCAACAACGAGATTTGGTGCCAAAACTGTGGGTTTAAAACACGGCACTAAAAAATCTTTTTTTATAAAGAAAAGTTGAGGCCGACTAGTTGCCCGTAATAGTAAAGACTTGATATCACATAACCAAGTATAGCACCGCCGCCTAGACATGGCAATCCTGCTTGTGGTTTGCCTTTAATTACAAAAGTCATTAGCAAAACAAAACCAGCGAGCGTACCAATCATAACTGATATTGCTATTGGCAAACCGTTTTCTATGAAACGATAAGCGGATGCAACAAGAAGACCTGGCATCACAACATCACCAAGTCCCATAAAGAAAGCATCTCTTTCTTCGCCGTCTTTTAATTTTTCTTTCAAACTCTTAGTTTCTTCTATAAGGGAGTAATGTCTGATTTTTGGTATAACTAACAAAACAGGCAGTTTAAGATCTATTACAGTGTCAGCTAGATCGATCATATGTTTGGTTTTGTAAACAGATATTGCATCATAAACAGCAAGACATATCAGCAGGATTATTACTAAAAGAACGCCTAGAGAGATACCAAGTATTGCAATCGCGCTTGCACCAAGAATGATACCGCTTATGTCAATTATGTACCACTCAGGGAATTTAATCAATGCCAGCAGTAGAATAGCTGTTGATAAAGCTGAGATAAATAGATAGAACCATAGTGGCAAATAAGGTATTAAAATACCGAAAATTGGTAAGAAAAAAGCAAAAAAAACTGTGTAACCAATTGCTCCCAAGAGGAGGATATGTAGTATCTTTTTTTTCCAGTATTTAGCTATCACCAGTATTATTCCTGTGACGACTAATAATGTAATTAGAATGTATGCTAGATTTAATGGGTCGTTCACATCGTCAAAGGCTTGCATACCGGCTGCTACAAAAGGTTTTACTATCAACAAAGCTAGTCCTTGGATAACAACAAATAACACTGCCATTAAAAAAATTGGGAAAATATCTCTGGCCTTACTTTTAGGCTCGTCCATAGTTTTTTGTGAATAAGTTAATTGTATTTAATGGGTTTGATTCTCAGGGCATAAAACAAAAGTTTTTGTACATAATCTGATTAAGCTGTAATAGTTTTAATTATGACAAAGGGCAAGTTAGTGTTTGTTGGTCTTGGTCTTTACGACGAGAAAGACATATCATTGAAAGGTTTAGATGAGATTAAAAGTTGTGACAAGGTTTATGCTGAGTTTTATACTGCTAAGCTTGTTGGTACTACCATTAAAAAGATTGAGAAAACAATAGGCAAACCTGTAGAAGTATTATCTAGAGACGAAACTGAGAAAGGAGATAAAATCCTAGATTCTGCTAAAAACAAAAAGGTTGTCTTTTTGACTTGTGGCGATCCTATGACTGCCACCACCCATGTTGATCTACGGCTTAGAGCTGCCAACAATGGCATTGAAACAAAGGTTGTACATGGTAGTAGCGTCGCAACTGCTGTACCTGGTTTGCTTGGTTTGCAGAATTACAAGTTTGGTAGAACAACGACTTTGGTTTTCCCTGAAAAAAATTATTTCCCAACAAGTCCCTACGATGTTATTAGGGATAACAGAAAGACGGGTTTGCATACACTTGTTCTTCTTGACATCCAGGCCGATAAAAACAGACTTATGACTGCTAACGAGGGTTTGGAGTTGCTTTCTGAGATGGAAAAAAAACATAAAGAAAAAATTCTGAGTGACGATAGTGTGGTTTGTGTTGTAGCGCGCGCAGGCTCAGACAACCCTATAGTTGCTGCCAACAGTGTTGCTTTTTTGAAGAAAATGGATTTCGGTCCGCCTCTTCACACAATTGTTGTTCCTGGGAATCTACACTTTATGGAAATCGAATCACTTACAAGATTTGCTGGTTTGCCTAGTGAGTTTGGCAAAAAATGCAAAAACTAAAATAATAAATGGTACATTAGCTTGTTAAAGGGATACTGGATGCCTCAGCAAAAAGATGATTTTGTCGGTGTAATATACGGAGATGTCGGTTCGACTGAGTTTAATTTTACTGTTAATGGTCAGGGTATACGTAAGTTTGATTACGTTGCCGCACCACATAGAGAAGGTTACATACTAGCCCAGGTTATGGACATTAAAAGATATTCTGATCTAAAGTTTGCGGATGCCTCAACTCTCAAAAACGGTGGAGACATTCCTTTTGTTAAAAGTGATCTTTCTGCTTATGCTGGTGTAATTGGTTATAGGGACAAATCAGGTAATTTGCAGGTTCCCCGTACTCCTTTCGACGCAGGTAGTAAAATAATACCTGCTGATGAGGGGCTAATCAGGCATGTACTAAGTTTGCATGCCGAGAAGGACAGCGGAGCATATGTTGGTCTGTTAAAAGGCCACAATCTACCTGTTTATCTTAATATAGACTCGATGGTTCAGAAACATGTTTGTATACTAGCAAAAACAGGTGGTGGTAAAAGCTATGCTTGCGGTGTTCTTGTTGAAGAGCTTCTGAAAAAAAAGGTACCACTTGCAATAATTGATACACATGGAGAATATACTTCACTTAAAAATCCTAACAAAGAAAAAAAAGACCAAAAAAACATGGATAAGTATGGTGTTAAACCACATGAGTACTCTAGTCAAATAGTTGAATATTCTCCTCTTAGTAGCCGTACTGACACAGAGCACCTCACACTCAAAGGTGTGAACCTTGAGGCGCGAGAAATAATAGATTTGCTCTCAGCTAAACTTTCAGGCCCACAGATAGGGGTTTTGTATCAGGCTATAAAAGAAGTGAAAGAATTCAAACAGGGTTATACAATCAGGGATATAATAGATGCAGTTAACCAGAGTAAAAGCGGCGCGAAATGGAATGTTATAGCATCTCTTGAGTCATTGGAATCAATAGGTGTTTTTTCTGAAAAAGGTACTGCTACAGAAGAAATTGTTAAAAAAGGAAAATGCTCAGTAATAAACATGAAGGGCGTACCACCTGATATACAAGATGTTGTTGTTGCACGTCTAACAAAAGAGTTATTTGAAGATCGTAAATCAGGAAAAATACCGCCGTTTCTTTTGATAGTAGAAGAGGCACATAACTATTGCCCTGAGAGAGGCTTTGGTAATTCTGTCTCCTCAAGTATGCTTAGAACAGTTGCATCAGAGGGACGAAAGTTTGGTATGGGGCTGTGTGTTGTTAGTCAACGTCCAGCAAAAATTGATAAAAACATTATTTCTCAGTGTAACACAAATATTATTTTGAAGGTCACTAACCCAAATGATTTGAAAGCGATTGTTCAGTCAGTTGAGGGTTTGACTACTAATACCGCTGATGAAATACAGAGACTACCTATAGGTGTAGCTCTTATCTCTGGTGCATCAATGCAGGTGCCCATAATGGTTGATATCCGCACTAGAGAAACAAGTCATGGCGGTAAATCAGTGACTGTATTCAAGGGTGAGAGCGACTCAAATTATGTGCCAAAGATACCTAAGATGCCCACACCTGCGCCGCAGCAGCAACAAAAGGCGTCTGGATCAAACCAACCTCAAAAAAACAATAATAATTTTACTGACAAAGCAGGACATGTTCACAGGGTGGCAAACAGATTAGGTTGGGTTTCTACTACTAAACCAGATGATACGATAAGTTTCCTAGCTAAGGAAGCCGAGAAGATGAAGGAAAACGTCTACCGTTACCTAGAATCTTTGGATAAACTAGGTGAAAACTTCTGCCATGAAAACAACCCAGAGTGTGTCAGATGCGCGATGAACCAGGGATGCAAATACAGATTTTCACATTCTCAGAAAAAAGGTTTATTCAAGAAATAGAGCAAAGAGTAATATGAATAAAAAAGTTGGTGCTGTAGCTGTTTTTGTTCTTGTTTTTTTTATAACTAGCATAACAGGATGCACAGAATATTTCAGTTTAGATAATGATAGTTTAACCTATGAGAAGCAGCCTGTTAGAGTCGAGTACAAAATAATATACGGCTATGAGATAAATTGTAGCGGCACTGGGAGTTTTAGGATAAATTATGATTGCGATATCCCGGAGGTATTAACCGGATCTGTGTTTGAAGAGATATTGTATGAGAATGATTATAAAACAGTTAATATCGCAAATAACAAAATTGTACAATGGAATATAAGCGGGGAGAATAGTAATAGTTACGATCTTGGTGTTAGTGCAACTGTTGCCTCAGAAAGTTTTCTTGTATCTGACCTAAATGGCGCAGGTGCATTAACTCTTGATGAAATAGAAATAATTCATCCGGATGTTTTCAATCAATATACACGCGAACAATCTGCAAAAAATACTGTTTACATAGACCCGAATAGCCCTAGCACAAAATTAGTTGCCGAAAACATACAAAACCAAGCCGACACTAACAACTCTTTTGTTTTAGCGAAAAACCTTTTCATCTGGCTTAAAGAAAACACTGCTTATCAAACACATAATACAAATAATAGTGTGCAGCCAGCTAGCCTGACAATCAAGAGGAAAACAGGGGATTGCGATGACCTATCATTTTTGTACATTTCACTATGTCGTTCAGTTGGTATACCTTCAAGATTCATAAGAGGATATCTTATTGATTTGACCAATGGTGTAGCAGGTGCTGTTGCGCATGCATGGGCAGAGATTTTTGTGGGCGGAAACATTGGTAACAATGGCTGGGTTCCTGTTGAATGCGCATGCCCATCAACTGATATGAGCGTCCAGGTTAACCAAAATTTTGGGATAGAAACAGTCGGTCATCTACGTTTATTCCAGGACGATGGGAGTAATGCGTCGATTAATGCTTCCATCTCTGGACCAAGAGTTTTCTATGATAGTAACATGGATGTTGATATGACATCTTTCGTTGAAATCGACTATTTTGAGATTTTAGAAGAAAAAGCGCTTTTCGTTGATTCGAAAGGTTGCAGGACATATAAAACGTTGTAAATTTTTTTGAACGTTATTTAAAGAGCAACAATTAGTTTTTAATAGGGTAAAACCTTTGATTTTGGAACTAAGCATTTAAATATTAAAAGTGCATACTGGCTTAACCTTATCTGTAGGGTGAACCATGGGAAAAGGAATTAACGCTGCAAGAAAACTAAAGAATAACAGGAAACGAGAGCGCTGGAGTAGTAGATACTATAAAAAGCGAGTGTTACACCTGAAAGAAAAAGCCGACCCTCTAGGAGGAGTGCCTCAGGCTAAGGGCATAGTTATCGAAAAAGTTGGTATAGAGGCAAAACAGCCAAACTCCGCGATTCGTAAATGTGTTAAGGTACAGCTTATAAAAAACGGTAGACAGATAACTGCTTTTGCTCCTGGTAACAAGGCAATTGGTTTTATTGACGAGCATGATGAAGTACTTGTTGAGGGCATCGGCGGTAGAATGGGTCGAAGTTACGGTGATATTCCCGGTGTCCGTTTTAAAGTAATCAAAGTAAACGACGTATCCTTGAATCAATTAGTAAAAGGAAAAATTGAGAAACCAATGAGAAGGTAATTATGACAGAGGGAGATAAAAACAAAAATCAGAATGATTTCTTTCCAGTTTTGTCAAAATACGATATGAGCACCATCAAAATTGAGGATAGAGGTCTTGCCAAATATATAAATCTAGATACCCGCAGAGTATTCATGGGTGGGGTTTATGCAAACAAGATCTTTGGCAAATCGAAGATGTCCATAATTGACCGTTTGATAAACAACTTGATGCGTACCGAGAATTATAATGGTAAAAAGGCTAAGGCATATAAGGTTGTCAAAGAGGCTTTTAATATTATTGATAGTAGGACTAAAACAAATCCGATTCAGGTTCTTGTTGATGCACTTCAAAATGCTGCACCTAAAGAGGAGACAACCAGATTGCAGTACGGTGGCATATCCGTTCCAAAGGCTGTTGATGTTTCCCCGCAGAGACGTCTTGATTTAGCTATTAGGAACATATGCACAGGAACGATTTCTGCTACTCGTAGTAACAAAAAAGGTGTTGAGGATTGTCTCGCTGAGGAGATTATAAAGGCATCTAAGAATGATGCTACTTCTTTTGCAATCGCGAAGAAAAATGATGTTGAGCGTATTGCTAAATCAGCTAGGTAAAGATGTGAAATATTTGTGAGTTGTTGTTTGGGGTAGTTTGATATGGGACGAAAAGAGGATAATATTAAGAAAGCAAAGGACTTAATGCATGACCTTGATCATATTCGTAACATTGGTACAGCTGCACATATTGATCATGGTAAAACCACGTTTTCTGATAACTTGCTCGCTGGTTGCGGTATGATGAGTGAGGAACTTGCAGGTAAACAACTAGTTTTGGATTATGATGAGCAGGAACAAGCCAGAGGTATTACGATTAATGCCGCATCTGCTTCAATGGTTCATACTTTTGAGGGCAAAGATTATTTGATTAACCTTATCGACACACCGGGTCATGTTGACTTCGGCGGTGACGTAACTCGTGCTATGCGTGCCCTTGATGGCTGTGTTGTCTTAGTCTGTGCTGTTGAAGGTGCTATGCCACAGACTGAAACGGTTATTCGTCAGGCGCTTCGTGAGAAGGTTAAACCTGTTTTGTTCATAAACAAAGTTGACCGTTTGATAAACGAGCTTCGTGTTACACCCGAGGAGATGCAACAGCGTTTCGTAAAGATTATTACAAGGTTTAATGAGTTGGTTAATAGGACGGTACCTGATGAGTTCAAAGGAAAATGGACTGTTAAAGTAGAGGATGGTACTGTTGCTTTTGGTTCTGCTTTTTACAACTGGGCTATCTCCGCACCATATATGAAAAAAACAGGACTTAGTTTCAAAGACATATATGATTATTGTAAAAATAATGATCAGAAAGCACTGGCGAAAAGACTTCCCATACATGAAGTTATACTTGATATGGTCGTAGATAACTTGCCGTCGCCTGCCCAGGCACAAAAATACAGGATACCGCATATTTGGAAGGGTGAGATAGAAAGCGAAATTGGTAAAAGTATGGTTGAATGCAAGGATACAGGCCCTCTTGCTTTGATGATTAACAAAATTATAATTGATCCTCATGCTGGTGAGGTTGCCGTTGGTCGTATGTTCAGTGGCAAAATAGTGCGAGGACAAGAAGTCTATGTCGCGGGTATGCCAAAAGTCAACCGCGTACAACAAGTTAATCTAATGGTTGGCGCAGACAGAATACCTGTTGATTTCGTTAGCGCTGGTAACATTGTTGCAGCAACCGGTATAAAGGATGCTATCGCTGGTAGCACTGTTAGTTCTAATCCAGATACTGAGCCTTTTGAAAAAATTGTACACGTCTCAGAGCCTGTTGTCACAGTAGCTGTAGAAGCAAAAAATGCTAAAGATTTACCTAAACTTATAGAAGTACTTCGCATGGTTTCCAAAGCCGATCCCAGTATACAAGTTGAGATTAACCAAGAGACCGGCGAGAACCTTATGTCAGGTATGGGAGAACTACACCTTGAAATCACTGAGTATAGGATTAGAAACGAGCATAAAGTTGACATTGTCTGCTCAGAACCAATCGTGGTATACAGGGAATGTGTAGGCAAGAAAAGCCCAAATGAATTTGAGGGGAAATCACCGAACAAACATAACAGATTTTACATAGAAGTTGAGCCGCTCCCAGAGAAAGTTGTAAAAGCGATATACAACGGCGATATACCTGAAAATGTTAAAAAATTCAAAAAAGAGTCTGCGAAACTTTTACAGGATCTTGGTATGGATAGAGATGTTGCAAAAGGAGCATTTGGTATACGTGGTCTGAATATGATCGCGGATGTAACAAAAGGTATACAGTACCTTTTTGAGACGAGAGAGCTTGTTAAAGAGGCTTTTGACGAGGTTATGAAAAGAGGTCCGACTGCATCAGAGCCATGTCAAGGTTTGTTAGTTAAATTGGTTGACGCGAAACTACACGAAGATGCTATTCACAGAGGACCTGCTCAGGTCATACCAGCTGTTAGAAACGCGATATACGGTGCTATAACAATATCTGAACCGTTACTTCTTGAGCCGATGCAGAAAGTTTTCATTAGTACACCACAAGAGATAATGGGAGATGCAACAAGGGAACTTAACCAGAGACGAGCAGTGGTACGTGATATGACAACTGAGGGGGACGTAGTTAACATAGATGCAAAAGCACCGGTCGCCGACATGTTCGGGTTCGCATCAGCTATCCGTTCAGCTACAGGTGGGCGTGTTCTTTGGAACACAGAAAACATGGGATTTGAGCCTTTACCAAGGAATCTGCAGCCGCAGGTTGTTAAACAAATCAGGGAAAGAAAAGGTTTGAAACCAGAGCCATACCCGGCTAGCTATTATATGGGTTAAAAAATTTAATTTGTGGTCCCCAGCTTGGAAAAATCATAAATCAAATATAGGGGGCCATGTTACACCTTTTGGAGATGCACAATGGATAGAGGAATTATTCCAATAAACAAAGACTATGAACTTGAATACCGCTACTACGATAGAGATACAAGCTACAAGTATTTTAACAGAAAATTCGAAATCTATTTGATAGGAAAAAAGACTCTGAAAAAAACATATATTTTGCATATGGACAACTGCGACACAAACCCTAGCAGATGGTCACCGCATGTACACAAAGCATCTAATGTAAGCAAAAAACTTTATTTTGGTGTCACAACACTAAACTGGAACGACATAAAGGATAACTTCATTAGTTGTGTAGCATCTGAGATAGGACCAGAAAATGAGAAGCATGTTAGGAAAGCTGCTGCTCAACTGTCTTCCCCAAAAATATAAAAAAAATTGGGTTTTTAGTATTCTGTTATCCTGTATTTTCCATGCATAGGTTCGTATATCTGCCCGTTGCGTTTCAGTCTTTCAAGCGCCTCTTCAACCTTGAGCGACTCAATACCGATTATCTCTGCTTCTCTGATTATATCTCCTCTCACTGCGTTACCATCTTTTGCTTCACTGCATAGTTTCTGTATTATATCCATAAGCGAACGCATTCTTTCGTGCTGACTGTGGCTAATACCGGTCGCAATTATATCTATGTCAACCTTACCTGTTTCTCGGTCCAAACCAACTCGTCTCAGATATTTGTCAATAATTGATGTCGCTCTTCTAGCATCATCAACTGTGGCTTCTTCGCTTAGTCTCACACGCGCACTCGCCTCAGCTAATCTCACAAAAGCCTCGAGCTGCCTAGGTGTAAACGGCACAGAACCCTCAGATGAACTTCTAATATCAACATAGTAGTTTTTCAGTATCTCAAAAGCCTCGTCGCTCATCACAGGAAATATACTCCTCTTTGCGTATGCGACATATTTTCTTAGGAACTCCGGTTCAAAAATTGGCATAACATTTTCCATCAAACCGTCTTGCTCTTTCTTTGTGTGTTTAGATTTCTTTGATTTCGCAATGTTCTCAGCAACCTCACCAGCCTTGTGTGTACGCAAAACATGGGTAGCAAGATCAGTATCAATTTTACGGTTTGGTTTATCAATAATGGAAAAAATAAGATCAAAACGAGACAGCAATGCTGGCGGCATGTTGATCTGCTCATGAATCGGCATGAACTCGTCGAAACGCCCAAGCTTCGGGTTCGCGGCAGCAAGCACTGCACAACGAGATTTTAGTGTAGCATTTATACCTGCTTTAGCAACTGATATTTCTTGTTGTTCCATCGCCTGGTGAAGCGAACTTCTATCAGTCTCTTCCATTTTGTCGATTTCATCAATACAAGCAATCCCCATATCAGCCAAAACAAGTGCTCCTGCTTCCAGTGTCCATTGACCTTCACCAAACTCATCACGAACAGCAGCAGCGGTTAGACCAGCAGCAGATGATGCTTTACCAGATGCATAAATACTTCTTGGAGCAAGCTTAGACATATAAGAAAGCAATTGTGACTTAGCAGTACCAGGGTCACCAACCAATAGCGCGTGAATATCCCCTCGGATGTATGTACCATCTGGCATCCTCTTTGACAGCCCACCAAAAAGTTGCAAAACAAGAGCCTCTTTTTCCGTTTCCATACCATAAATAGTTGGGGCCATACTCTGCTTCATCTTATCGTAGATAGCAGGGTCCTTGCTGATCTTGATAATCTCTTTCTCATCTTCTTTAGTAACCTCTACCTCTTCGAACGCAAGCTCTTGCCGTTCTATGCTATATGCATCCATGATTTTATCAAAGGAGGTTAGACGATAAGTGCCTCTACGCCTCTGCATGGAATGAAGGATACCATTAACAATAATACGATCTCCAGGTGCTATCTCACCAACCATATCATCCTCAAGATAAATACTGATACGTTCAGGCTGTGCACCACCACGAAGTCCCTCAGGATTCTCCTGTACCTCCACCTTCTGCGAATCAATGAACGTAGATAAACTGGTCATAAGCTTAAAAGAAGAAATCCTGCCACAACCACCCTGATCCTCATAACACTCAGAAGGTTCCTTCAATATATCTTCTTCTTGTTCAATTCTCTGGACGGCACCACATTTCTGACACTGAAAAGCAGCAAGCTGAAGCTTAGGACGAACCTCAGTCACCTTCTTAACTAAGCCTTCCACAGCAGAATATTTACCAAGATGGTTAGAACGAATTTTACGTATGAATATCTTCTGAGCATCAGGGATATTAAAAACCCTGAAATGGAGTTTCAACTTGTTTTCAACAGCGACATCAATGTTTTTCAGAGCCTCCTCAGCATTAAAAATCGCTTTATACGGTTGATTAATAACCATCTCAGAAAGCTTAGAATCATGTTTATCAATGTTCCAATAATTAACAAAAAGACTACGCTTATCTGGATAAGACAATGCAACGTTCTCAATATCAGGTCTGCTGTTCTCTTCGAAAAAGTTCTCCCAGGAAGATACTAAACTCTCATCCTTCAACAACTGAACCATATGAATTCCCCCATTAAATTGTAGAGTTCGACATAACCGAACTCTTTAATAAACTTTGATAAATTTTAGCGGGCGCAGAAACACCAGGAGTGGTTGCACGTTTCACCTACTGATTACCCACATGCATCCTTGACCCCGCTAACCCGATGAGCACCAGCAGTTTGCGGTAAGGTTGCTCACTTCCGTGCCTCACCCGGTCTCCGCAACTAAGATGCGTATATGGCCCTCCGGCCATAGACAATCATCACCTCTGATCCCAAAGGACGAGGTTTCATCGTCAACAGATGGATCAATAAATGCTCGTTACATCGCCTCTTAGTTTCGACCCCAGCATATCGGCGATTTCTGGTTACAGGGAACGCCTACCTCCCCAGTCTATTCTACGCCTTTCGCCATTAAACCTAAATTATTAAAGTGATCTCCGCCTAATTAGTGATAGATTTCTAAAGAACTGGAAGAATACTAACGCTAAAGCAACTGCTAAAAAACCTAAATCTCTAAGAACATGAAGCCATGCATTCGATAGATCAGTTGCTGAAAAAGAATTCGCACTGACATAACCAGCATTATAAGAATCAAGTATAAGTAAAACTATAAATGAAGCAATAATTAAAAATAGTATCACATTTATGTAAAACGACCATTTATACCAGGCTTTTTTCCCCATAGGAACAATACTCTCAGCCATTATTTCAACTCCTCTCAGTTTAACAATGCAATAATCTATAGATATAAGAAAGTTATGCTTTAAATACTCTTTAGAAAAAGTCGCTCAACTTCGTTGTCCTAATCTTATCACTTATAAAAAGAGAATCTATGGCTTTTTCCACCAGTTTTATCCTCTGACACGCATAAGGTGGAAGGTTATATCTCTCCGCAATATTCTTAGAAATCTCAAGATATTTTTTCACTGACTTCTCATGAACCGTTAAAGTAAGTTTACCACCACACTCTATACAAACGCCCTGAAGCGGAATCCTACGATATATTGTGTTACAAAGCGGGCATCTCACTGACTGTTTACTGAAAGCCCTTAGGTTACCAAGCATATCTGGTAAAAAGTGTCTTTCTATAACCTTGTAGGCAACATCAGGTGTGTCAACAGCTCTGATTTTTGCTGCTAGACTAAGCTGAGCATTCATCTTATCCATCATAGTCTTCAAAGTTTTGTAAGCAGAAGCAGCCGGACCCTCAGATATATTGTTTGTATCATGTGTGAAATAAAATTTTTCGTATTGCAACTCAGTTCTAAGCCTCGATGATACTAAACCCATGATTGATTCCAAATTTTTTGGGTTCTCATGCCTTAGCGTAGCCTCATAGAAATCAAGCGGGTATCTAGCCAATGTGTCAATGTTGTGTGCCTCTTTGTCAACCTCAGTTGGATCAATACGCGTTGTAAGTATGAGAGGTAAATCCATTCTGCCGCCACGTTTATCTGGAATATATGAGTGTGAGAAGTTTAACAGCGCATCCATCAGAAGCATTAAACCATCTTCATCGCCATCACAGTTATTTGACATTACAAAATCATTAATCGGGAAGTTATGTAAATGATCGACTTCAATATCGTAAATGAATTCTGAGTCTGATTTTATAGGCTCAATTTCTTTTATGCCATCAAGTATGAAATCGCCAAAGCTGGTCAATCTTGGTTTTCTTTCTTTTGAAACAGCAGATTCAAGTCTGGTTTGTTTTCTTTTAAGAGAGAAACCTATTTCCTTAGAAAACTTTCTTGCATATGAAGAGCGAATTGAGAGATAATACAGAGTAAACTCGGGCGATTTCCCTTTTTTATCATAGAATTTCTTTGCAAGACCTCCGGGGCGTCTTGTTTCTTCTTTACATCTGTAGAATATACCAAAGCGGAGTAATTGTAAACCGATATCATGCAATAATTCACGATTAACCGAGGAGCATGTAACATGTAATCTGTTCTTTTCTACAGACCCATCCCCTGAAAAATAGGCTCGCAACATTTCTTTTATTTTCTTTTTTGGTAAAGCAGTAAATCCTGGTGGTATTCTTTTGTTCTTTGCGTTTGTTCCTATGCACAGTATATGAACAAAGAAATCGTGAACAAGTCTGTTTGCAATAGAAATATCGCATTTTCCTTTGTAAGAATGTATATGGAAAGTTTCTTGGATACATTTTGCGACATCGCCGCGTATTTCTTTTTCCGTACATGCAAAACCAATTTGGTAGCAGCTTTTTTTTGTAAATCTTGCATGTCCCTCGGCTAGGTAGTATCCAAGTAGACGCATAAGAGAACCATCAACTTTTATTATTCTAGGTATAACTGCATGGTTTCGTTTTACTCCCAAAGTGCATGCTTTTGGTATTGCATTTGAATTCTTTTTACACAGCTCAAGCAATCTTAAGATTATATGCAGGGGAATGCTGTCCCTGTAAATGTAGTTAGAAAATGTTTTCTTGTTAATCTGTAATTTTTGTGAGGTTAGTTTTAATCCCCCTAGCTCGTTCACACATTTTTGCACAAGTTTTTCGATGCCTCTAACAACTACATCCTTGCTATGTTCCTCATCTAATTTTAAAAATTCTGATAGTAAATCTATGTTTTTTATGTCGTTATCACGGAAATCTATTTTATTTGAAACAAAAAATTTGTCATCTTTTTGTAGTTCCACTATTTTTTTGGTTATAACTTTTCCGTTAGACAACACCATAACTCGATGCATGGGTGATCCGGTAAAGTTCCTACCAGATTTCAGCGTAATTTTCATCATATGTTTTGGTGCTTTTATTTTTAGAACCGAGTTGATATTTCTTAGCTCAGATTTGCCATTTTGAGGATTGAAAGCAAAAGTTTTGACGTCCTCTACTGTTTTTTGTTTTGTACCAAAGTCATCAACAACTTTTTCGTTTGTTGTTGTATCATAGTAGAGGTTTTGCAAGCTGATAAGAGCAGGTTTTTCTGAGTTTACCAACAAAATGTTTGTATCTGGTGAAAGGCAGTTCCTTCTTTTCGCTGCATGATAAAACGGATGCGAGAAGCATACCTGGGAATCTGTAAAACCTATTATTCGTGCCAGAGCACCAGCAGATGTATGTGGTGCAAGGCCGACAACAAGATGTCCTGTTATATCCTCCAGGTTTCTTATTTTGTAGAAACGCTCTAGTTTGTAGAATTTAACAAGCAAGTCATCTATGAATCTTGAGACTTGAGTGAAATACTCAGCGCATGATTTTGATATTATAACATCCTGTACTTTAAGTTCGCAGATTTGTTCTTCGCTTTCTAGTGGGTTTCCTAGGTAGTCTTTTGTGTAGCCAAGTTTTTTCAGTTTTTCTATAGGGATATGTGTTTCTTTTGGTTTGAAATGTGTCAGTGGTGCATCTGTCATATCAAAACGGATTGTCCCATCTTTGAAAACTGATACATCATATTTTGCTCGCAGTATCCCTTTTTCAAGTGGCTCTGGTGTCTTGTGTTTTGATATTGTTCCTATTACTCCTTTAATCGTATCAGGCAGATTTCTTTCATTTATGTTTTCTTGTGCTATGATAAGTTCTTCTGCTATGTTGATTTGCTGTGGCTCTATTTTACCGTTTTTGCATTCTGTGTGTCCACCGCATGTGCATGTTATTTTATGGGTTTTCTTGTTGCATTTTGGGCATACCCGAACACCTGCTTCAACTTCTATTATGCCTCTTTCTGCAGCTGCTCTTACAAGACGCTGGTTGCCCCCATAGTTTCCAAGTGGAAAGAGAGTGTGTGGTGGCGGCCTCATTTTTCTAGGCGCTGCTTTTTCTGGTCGCCCCATACGTGTCCCGATGCGATATGGCGCACGTTCCTTTATTGTGATACCAGCAAGTTTTGAGACTATGTCAACGGTTTTTTCGTCATCTTTTATTTCATTTAGAGAAATGTATCTATCTGTTTCGACGATTTTATTTTCTTTAATATCTAAACCGCAGCATCTGATAATAGGGCAGGAGTATCTATCTAGGTTGATTGTCCCTTCTCTTTGTTTGTGTAACGCACCTAGTTCAATTAGTATCCTTTTTGTTTCTTGGTCTTTCGGCAAAACCAGCGAGTTTTCTTCTGATATTTTTCCTTGTTCTTTTACAGTTTTTGATAAGTAAACTAATTCTTTTGGTGTTATGTCGTGCCAGAAAAGATTGTAAAAAGGATGTAGTGGCACATTATATTTTTCTGATAGCTCGAAAGCGTCACTGAATGACGGATATTTGAGATCTATGTTTCTGCCCAGGTCTTCTGATATTTTTTTATTAGTTTTTTCATCTGCTTCTTTTACGTTGTTGAACGTGTAGTCTTTTGGTAAAAGATTAGCTGCTTTTTGTAGGTCTTGAATCCACCATTCGTATACGTAGCTTGAGTTTGGTAGCAACGCATTGTTTTCTTGGAATTCACCAAATGGTATGAGTATTTCGCCGAGGTCGATTATTTTTTGTACGTCATGTTTTTTTGCATCCTCAACATTGTTTATCTGAATGAGGTCACCGTTTTGTAGTATTACGATTGGTCCTTCGATTTCTGTGCATGGTGTCCCTATTGTTCCTTTTCCCGGTCGCTCTGTTTTAAGTTGAGTTCCAACTGCTATGAAACTATCTAGGATATACATTGATGCTGGGTTTATTGCTGTTGATGCTAGACCCGCTGTTCTTGCTCTTCCGTAGCGTAATCTGAAACCACCTTTTCTTGATGGGTGTGAGAATACTGGTCTGCCAGCTATTACTTCTCCTATGTATTTTGATGATGG
>Ga0105105_10000160_pt1 | contig 32216 bp, 30 predicted proteins | sample PPLLaktember2015_4_FD_79108 | JGI IMG/M metagenome (GOLD analysis project Ga0105105, IMG submission 79108) | Freshwater sediment microbial communities from Prairie Pothole Lake near Jamestown, North Dakota, USA - PPLs Lake P8 Core (1) Depth... | ecosystem: Environmental > Aquatic > Freshwater >...
CTAACATATTGAGGTACAATAAAAAACGGTCCCGCAGGGAACGGGACCGTTTTGCGATGTAAGAATCACGTATTATAAAGAGGAATCATCTGTGGTACAAACAATTAGACCGTCCTGGTCGATTTCCCAAACGTCATTCGAGGCATCTTCATCGAGTCCGGTAGCCGTGGCACGGACTAAAAGCGTTGACTGGTTTGCGGTTACGATGGCATATTGGTAACGTGCACCAGCCGGTATTTCTACTCCGATCTGCATGAAATTCAACTGGTTGGCCGGCAGTGAATCGGCCGTAACTCCTTGACCCCAATAAACATCGGCATATTGGCGATAGGCGTTCTGCATGGTAAACATCTGCTTCAGCATTACCCGCGCTTCCTGCTGCTTACTCCTGGTGGCCATCGGGACGAATCTCGGAATCGCCAGGGAGCTCAATATCCCGATAATTACCACCACTATCATCAGTTCTATCAGGGTGAAACCGCTATGATACTTCAACTTATTCACTTTTCACCTCTCTCTTTGCCAATTTTGTGCTCTGTATTTGCGGCTTAAATAGCGCAAACATCGTTCCGCCGTCGAAAACTTTTCCGAAATTATCAAAGATGTTTAAACCGTTGATGGAAAAAAGGATTCTGCCGCTTTTTTGAACAGCTCCCGGCCTCAATAAAAGCCCGGTTATTTACTCTTCGTCCCCGCCCTTAAGCTTGTATTTCTCCAGTTTTCGATACAAAGTCGAACTGTCGATCCCAAGGAGCTTAGCCGCGCGGGCCTTTTTCCCCTTGGTCTGGTCCATTATATAATAAATATAGGCTTTTTCGATCGATTCTAGGGTCGGAGTTTCCGGCTTATCCTGCGATATTACCGGAACTTGCCCGCTCTCCTGTATTTTCGCCGGAATATCCTCGAGTTCGATACTGTCCCCCTTGCAAAGAAGAACCGCCCGCTCGATGCTGTTTTCCAGCTCGCGGACATTCCCCGGCCAATGGTACTCAATGAGGGCTTTCATGGCGGCGGTACTAATCTCTTTGATATCCTTATTGGCCCGTTCACAGAATTTGTTGATGAAATATTCGGTCAGAAGCGGGATATCTTCGTGCCGTTCCCGCAGGGCCGGGATATGAATCGGCAGGACATTCAGGCGATAGAAAAGATCCTCGCGGAATTTCCCGGTCTTGGCCGCCTCTTCGAGATCGGCGTTGGTCGCTGCGATCAGACGGACATCCACCTGGAACGGCTTGGTATCTCCGACCGGCGTCACCTGTTTGTCTTCGATCACCCTCAATAGCTTCACCTGAATGGACATTGAGGTATTGCCCACCTCATCGAGGAAAAACGTCCCGCCGTCGGCGACCTTGAACAGGCCGTCCTTGTCCTTGATGGCCCCGGTGAATGCTCCCCGCTTATACCCGAACAATTCCGATTCCAGGAGGTTTTCCGGAAGAGCCGCGCAGTTGATGGTCACGAACGGCCCCCGGGCCCGGTTCGATGCCGTGTGTATGGCCCGTGCAATCAGGTCCTTACCGGTCCCCGACTCCCCTCTGATGAGCACCGTGGAATCGGTTCCCGCGACTCGCATTGCGAGCTTCTTCAGGTTGACGATTTCCTCGGTCTTCCCGATAAAATTATCGAACGAAAAACTGCTGTTGATCTGTTTCTTGAGCTGTTCGTTTTCTTTGGAAAGCTTCTTGTTATTCAGCGATTTATTGATGACCAGCTTGATCTCGTCGACCTTGAACGGCTTGGTTATATAATCGAGCGCCCCCTCTTTCATGGCCTCGATCGCGGTATCCACCGACGCGAACGCGGTCATGACGATAAAATCCTGTTCCGGCCGCCGCGATTTGACTTGTTTAAGAAGTTCCAGACCGGTCATACCGGGCATCATCATGTCGGCGATAATCAGGTCGTACGGCCGGTCTTCGGATTTTTCGACCGCATCGGAGCCGCAGTTGGCGGTCTCGACTTCGTACCCTTCCTTGGTCAGCATGATTTCCATGAAATCGCACATCGATTTCTCGTCGTCGACTACCAGGACTCTTCCGGGCACAAATCCTCCTTAACAGGCAGGGTTACACGCTCTTATCCATTCCTGTTTTCGGCATAATGACCTGCGACTGAAGATTTCCGGGGGGTTATGTTCAGAATAAGCGCAGACAAATGTTCTTGTCCCGCAACGAGTATATAGTTTAATTGAACGTATATACCAGCGGAGAATAATATGTATAACAAACTCGACGACGCCCTCAGCCGCTATGTCCGGCCGGGGACCTTCCCTCTTGCCGTGCGGTTAACCAAACCGGGCGAAACCATTTCCGACCGAACCAAACGCCCCCAACGAGACCTCGGCATCAAAGTCGCCATCTGCCAGACCTTTTCCATGGCCCGCAAATACGGCTGGCAAATCGCGGTCGGAGCCGACGATGTCAACTGCCCTTTGGCGCTGACCGCTTTCGGCTTTAAGGAAGAAACCGAAACCTTTTCCTGCGGCGAAATGTGCGCCGGGATGTTCACCGCCACCAAAACCGCCGGAGCCCGAACCGAGGCCGAAGTCCCCCGGTTCAATTTCAAGGAGTACGAATACGTCCTGGCCGCGCCGTTGTCTCGGGCCGATTTCGAACCGCAGGTCTTTCTCGTCTATGGAAATTCCGCTCAGATCATGCGCCTGATGACCGCTGTGCTCTATAAAAAGGGGGGATACCTGACCAGCAAGTTTTCCGGAAGACTCGACTGCGCCGATATCTGCATCGAAACCATGAAAACCGGCCAGTCCCAGATCATCCTTCCCTGCTACGGTGATCGCGTCTTCGGCCAGACCCAGGATGATGAAATGGCGATGTCACTCCCGGTCGGCATTGAAGATGAATTGATCGAGGGGCTGGAGGGAACCCACAAGGGAGGCATCCGCTACCCCATCCCGCATTTCCTCCGTTACACCCCGGAATACCCGAAGCACTACTATAAGCTGTTCGACGCCTGGGAAAAAAAGGAAAAGACCGAATGACCGATAAGTACAGCCACCGCGAACGTATTGATATGATCCTGAACGGAGTAACTCCCGAAGACCGCTCCGCCGGTTCCCTCTGGAGACACTTCTTCCACCGGGAATGGATTCCCGACCAATTCGTGGCCGCCATGATTGCATTCCAGAAGGAGTACGATTGGGACTTCATGAAAATCAACCCCCGGGCCGGCTATCATGTGCAGGACTGGGGGAACGAAATCGCCTGGTCGCACGATGAATTCAAAAGTCATGTGAAAACCAAATTCGCGGTTCAAAATCACGAAGAATGGGAAAAGATCGAACCCCTGAACAACACCGCTCCGGTCCTTCGGGAACATTTGCTGTCGATAAATAGAATCCGCAAGGAAGTCGGTCCCGACCTGCATCTCTTTATGACCGTATTTTCCCCTCTGTCGGTGGCCCGGTATTTGATCGGTCATGAGAATCCCCTGATGGAACATCTCCGGGACATTCCGGAAAAAGTCCTTCCGGCACTGGAAAATATCACCCTTACCTACGAGAAATATGTCGAAGACATCATTAACGCCGGAGCCGACGGAATCTTTTTCGCCACTACCAAATTTGCCAGCGCCGATGTTATGACCTGGGAAGAATACCGCCAATTCGGCATCCCGTACGACCTGCGGATCTTGAACCGTGTCAAGGAACGGACGAATATTCTGCACGTCTGTGCTTCCAATAATTATCTGAAAGAACTGGCCGATTATCCGGTCAAACTGGTCAACTGGGACAGTTCCGACCCGACCAACGCTCCCTTAGATAAGGCAACCCCTTTTCTGAAAGGAAAAACCATAATAGGCGGTATCGATCATACCGGCTGGCTGAAACGGGGGACCCCCGAAGGAGTCAGGACCGAAATGGATAAGATTCGGGTCCGGATGAAAGGGGAGAGTTTCATTTTCGGTCCGGGATGCGCCGTCGATCCCGATATCCCGGCGCCCAATATCCGGGCGGCCCGTGCCAGCCTTTAAGATAACAGACGATTTTCTCTCGAAGATTTATCATCTTAACTCTTGCCAAAAGCCTGCCGAAGATATATCGTTAAGGCCACCTTAATTTGGAAATAGGCAAGATAATAGCATAATCAGGGAGTCTAAAATGTTGCGAAAGAGCACCTTTACAATTGCGCTGCTGGGCGTATTGGCATTCGCTTTCACCGTCTCCGCCCAGACTACCAAGAATCCGTTCACCGAACCGGCTACCCTCGGTTTCAAAGCCGTTTCGGAACAGGCCAAAGATGGCACTATTATGGGAAAAGACGGATTTACGATCGATATCTTGATGAATTATGACGGTAAAGTGGATTTAACCGGAGGTTCCTTCGGGATTCAATTAACGAGCCCGGATAAAAGCATTAAGAAAATCATCCATACCCCGGTCGATACTGCCGCCGCCTATTATAAAAGCGTTCAATTCATGGATGTCTGGAAAAAGGGTTTTGATGCCTTGAATATGATTAACATCGACGAACCTTATGGCTTCAATGGCGACCTCCCCGATTCCGCCTATTTTATTTTCGCCGGCATCACCGGTATTAAAACCGGGCTTGGAGAAATCCCCGTCATCCGTTTCAATCTTCAAGCCGAAGGCCCCGGCAAGCTTTGCGTCGATTCCATCGGAAAAGCTTCTTCCGATTTCGACTGGCTTTTCCCGGCAAATATCACCGCGACTTTCAAAGGCCCCTACTGCTGGGATTTGAAATAGCCGCCGATAAATTTCCCAAAGCCCCGAGAAATTCGGGGCTTTTTATTATGACAAAGTCATAAACTATTACATATTGTAAAAAATTAATATGGAGGTTGCCGATGTTTTGGGGAGTCGTTTTGATCGCCGCCGGAATCCTGTTGCTGCTTTCCCGCGCGGGGATCATTCCCGGAACCGTCTGGGATTACCTGCTTCCGATTATCCTGATCGGTCTCGGAGCAAGCGTCCTTATGAAACGCAGAAAATAAGGCCTCATGGATTTCAAGCCCAAAATTATCTATTACCCCGACCGTCCCGGAATCCGGAAATTTTTCGGGGAACTGGAAGGGGCCGTGATGGAAATTGTCTGGGAAAACCATCCCATCTCGGTCAAACGCGCCCTTTACCTGCTCAAAAAAGATTTCGCTTACACCACCATCATGACCGTAATGAACCGCCTCACCGCCAAGGGACTCCTCTCCCGGATTAAGAAGGGGCATTCCTTCGTATATGAACCCGCCGTTTCCCGGGTGGATTTCCTCAAGTTTGCCGTTAACTTCGTGGTCGATAGCGCCCGGAAAGATTTCAGTCAGTACCTGTCCTCAGGCGCCAAACCCTCCGGCAAACACCGAAAACAGCGCTGAGCCGATCGGCACAAACAGGCCGTTCTTCAGAAATCCTGTCTATTTACCGATAAGTCCATATATGAAATGGATTTATATTTTGCCGCTGATTTTCGGCGTTTTTACCGCCGTTGCCGAGTGTGCCCCGACCAGTTTCCGTGAATTCGGCTGCACCATCGATATTCCCGCCGGATGGCAGGCCGACAGCGCCATCGCCGACGAAATCATGCTGTTCCGGGAAAACGAACCGGAAACGGAAATCCTTATCCGGAGATTCCCCCTTGAAAAAAATTACCAGCTGCATAATGAGGCGGAACTGGTCGAAGCCCTCAAGGGGCTTTATTCCGAACTGGGAATGAACGCCGAAGATCAAAGCCGCATCAATTACCAGCTCAGAGAAGACCGCGCCGTATTCAATCTGGAATTCGTGGAAAGCGACCCCAATTTCACCGAAATGATGCGGAAGTACATCGAAGGCATCATCGTCAGGGAAGAAGGGGACGGTCAAACGATGTATCTGATGATGGTTCGCGCTCCCATGGCCCGATTCGATCAAATCCGCCCGGACGCCTTAACCGTCTTTTCGTCGTTCGTAATAACGATTCCTTTATCGTCGGTCCTGTTTCCTCGGGAAAGCCAGTTTGGATTGGTGATGCTCTTTATCGTGATCGCCCTGATGGCCTTTTTCTTTGTGAGAAACCGCAGGATTCAAAGATCCCGCAATCCGCTCGGAAAAAGTTCTGCGAATTTCTGGCGCTGCCCTTCATGCGGGCTGGCCAATCATATCGAACACGACCGCTGCAACCGCTGCGGCAGTGAACGCCTGACCCAGCACACTCCCTAAACGGTTAATCCTGCTCCAATTCGAGCAACACCCCTCCGGTCGACTTGGGATGAACGAAGGCGATCTTTTTCCCTTCGGCCCCGGGACGCGGCTTTTCGTCGATCAGGCGATAACCCTTTTGTTTCAGAGTATCGAGCCGCGATGCGACATCATCGACATGCAGCGATAAATGATGCATCCCCTCGCCGCGGTTTTCCAGAAACGCCTGGATCGATTTATTGTCGGGATCGGGACATATCAGTTCGATCGCCGCAGATTCTTCACCCGCCGGACGGAAAATCGCCACCCGGACTTTCTGATCTGACACATGTTCAATGGTCACCGGCTCACAGCCGAGGATAATCTTGTATACCTCGACGGCCTTCTCGAGGTCCCTTACGGCGATTCCCAGATGCGATACCCGGGTCATATTTTATTCCCCTGCCTCTTCTTCGTAACGCCTGATATTTTCGAGATATTCCAGTTCCCGCGCCGATCCCGCCACCGAAACGTACGGCTTGATCCAGCGATCCCCCATGAACTTGTACATGATGAAATTATAGTCGACCTTCGAAGTCCCCGCTCCCGCTTTCGAAGTATAAACGATTTTCGCCCAGACCTTCGCCGAATCACCCAGGATTTTAACACTGTCGTACGTGATACCGGCCAGCGTATCGTACTTATAGTTGTAAACTTTGTACTCTTTCCAGTATTCCGATAGCGGCGTTTCGTCCCGGTAGTACGTAAACTCGTTCTCGTACAGAACCGACTTGTCCCCCTCGGCGATCCGATCCATGAGATTGGTCATGTCGGCCATAATCTTTTCTTCCTCGGTCATCTCCGACCGCGGCTTCTGGTCCGTCGCCGCGGCCTGTATTGATTCGTTCATTGCGGTTTTCTCGGAGACCGTACTGCCGTCTTCCTTACTTCCGCAGGACTGTAATAGCAGCGCCGTGAGAATTAAAATTAATATTCTATAACCTTTCATGATATTCCCCCCAAAGATTTCTCAGGGTGTTCGATATTTCTCCGACCGTGGCGTAATTTTCCACCCCGGCCAAAACGTACGGAACAACGTTCTCGGTCCCCTGTGCAGCCTTCTTCAAGTCATCGAGACATTTCTTCACTTTCCCGTTATCCCGTTCCCTTTTTAGTTTGCTGAGTTCTTCCACCTGCTTGGTTTCGAGGTTGGGATCGACTTTCAAAATATCGCCATGTTTCGGTTCTACCTTATCGCGGAATTTGTTAATCCCCACGATCACCTGCTCCTGTTTTTCAATGGCTTTCTGGTAATTATATGCGGAACGTGCGATTTCGGTTTGATAATAACCCTCCTCGATACATTTCACCGATCCCCCTTTTTGCTCGATGATTTCGATCAGCTCGGAACTCTTCTCATCGAGCTGATTGGTCAGGTATTCCACCAGGTACGACCCGGCCAGCGGATCGGCCGAATCGGCCGCTCCCGATTCGTACCCCAGGATCTGCTGCGTCCGCAGTGCGATTTCGGCGGAACGTTCTGTCGGAAGCGCCAGCGCCTCGTCGTACGAATTGGTATGCAGCGACTGCGTTCCCCCCAGCACCGCCGCTAAAGCCTGAATGGTAGTACGAACGATGTTGTTTTCCGGCTGCTGAGCGGTCAAAGTCGACCCCCCGGTCTGCGTATGGAACCGCAGCAGCATCGATTTATCCGATTTGGCCTTGAATTTCTCTTTTACGATTCTCGCCCAGATTCTCCGTGCCGCCCGGAATTTCGCCACCTCTTCCAGAAGATTATTATGCGACGCGAAAAAGAACGACAGCCTCGGAGCAAAATCGTCGATGTCGAGCCCAGCCTTCAGTGCCGCCCTTACGTACGCGATGGCATCCGATATCGTGAATGCGATTTCCTGCACCGCCGTGGCCCCCGCCTCGCGGATATGATACCCCGAAATCGAAATGGTGTTGAAACGGGGGAGATTATCCTTGGCGTACGAAAAGATATCGGTGATAATCCGCATCGACGGTTCCGGCGGATAAATATAAGTTCCGCGCGCGATGAACTCTTTCAGGATATCGTTCTGGATCGTCCCGGAAATCTGATCCGACGACACCCCCTGCTTTTTCGCGACCGTAATGTACATCGCCAGTAAAACCACGGCGGTGGCGTTGATGGTCATCGAAGTCGACACTCTCGCCAGCGGAATCTTGTCGAAGAGGATCTCCATGTCGGCCAGCGAATCGATTGCCACCCCGGTCCGCCCGACTTCACCCCGAGCCATCGGGTTGTCGGAATCGTACCCGATCTGCGTCGCCAGGTCGAACGCCACCGAAAGCCCGGTCTGCCCCTGTTCCAGCAGATAACGGAAACGGAGGTTGGTTTCTTCGGCGGTCCCGAACCCGGCGTACTGCCGCATGGTCCAGAGCCGTCCCCGATACATGTTAGAATAAATCCCCCGCGTGAAGGGATATTCGCCGGGTTGCGACGAATCGACCTCCCCGGCGGTGTCCCGGTCGGCAATGACCGGAATTTCAATACCCGAAGTAGTCTCTTTTATGTTATCCATTAAACCAGTTCCAGCAATTTATCGTTCTTGTCTACCGCCTGCCCGGACCGGACAAAGAATTCTTTGACCTTTCCGTCGAACGGCGCTTTGATCATGTTTTCCATTTTCATTGCTTCGATGATAATCAGGGTGTCCCCCTTTTTCACCTCGGTCCCCGGAGCCACCGCCGCCTTCAGCACCAGCCCCGGCATGGGAGCCCGGATGGTCTTGTCCGCCGGTCCCTCCAGCGCACTCCCGGCTCGCTTCCGAAGTTCCGCCAGGCTGTACGATTCCACCTTGGCATGCATCCCCTGTCCCTCGAGAAAAATATCGTACACTCCGTTGTGCCTCGATATATCGACCTCCGATGAATCGGCGTCGATGCGGAATAGGTACTTGGTATCGTCGATCCGGTCAACCGTCACCTCGTGACGATCCCCGTTATATTCGATATAATATTTTGGCCCCTCTTTATATAGCAGCAAATCGAATTCCTGCCCCTCGACCGTCGTCAAAAATCTATCGACCAGCTCCGCCATGATATTTTACCTCTGAAGTTTCCTTATCCCCTGGGAGCGATAGTACGACACCCAGCCGTTGCGCGATTCGGGACCCCGTTTCATCGACAGGGATACTTTCTGACGATTCATGTATTCGAACACCGTGGCCGCGATGGCCGCCTTCTTTTCCTGGTCTTCACCGGCGTATTCGAAATTCCGCTCCGGGTACTCCTGGTCGATGAAATCGGTGGAGTAGTCACCCTTCCGGAATTTCTCGTTGTGCATTACCGTGTACGCAAAACCGATCGTGGTATGCACCCCGGAAATACGGTATTCTCTCAAAGCCCGAATTGTCCGCTCGATTGCCTCGGTCCGGTTTGCTCCCAAGACCACCATTTTGGCTATAATCGGGTCATAGTACACCGGAATGGTCGATCCCGAAACCACTCCCGAATCGACCCGCACCCCCGGCCCCAGCGGTTCGCGGTATTCGCCGACCGTCCCGGTCGATGGCATAAAATTCTCGTGAGCATCCTCGGCGTAAATGCGGCATTCGATGGCATGCCCGCGTGGGCTGTAATCTTTCTGGGTGACGCTTAATTCGTATCCTTCCGCGACCCGGAACTGCTCGCGGACTAAATCTATCCCGGTTACCATCTCGGTCACCGGATGTTCCACCTGCAAGCGGGTGTTCACTTCGAGGAAATAGAAATTCCGCGATTGATCTACCAAAAATTCCACCGTTCCGGCCCCGATATACCCCGAAGCCTTCGCGATATTCACTGCTGCGTTTCCCATCTTCTCCCGCAATTCCGGCGTCATGACCGGGGAGGGGGATTCTTCGATGACTTTCTGGTGCCGTCTTTGCACCGAACATTCACGCTCACCGAGATGTATGGCGTTGCCGTAACGGTCGGCGAAAATTTGTATCTCGACATGGCGCGGCTTGACCAGGTACTTCTCCATGAATACCCGGCCGTCGCCGAACGCCGACCCCGCTTCGCGGATGGCCGATTCCAGCGATTCCTGCAAATCTTTCCCGCTGTGTACTACCCGCATCCCTTTGCCGCCTCCACCGGCGGCCGCTTTCACCAGCACCGGGTAGCCGATTTTTTGCGCGATCTTGGAAACTTCGCCAAGTTTATCGTTATCGAATTCCGCCCCCGGAACCACCGGAAGACCGGCCTTAACAGCCAAATTCCGAGCTTCCAGTTTGTCGCCTAATAGTGCAATCGTTTCCGATTTCGGGCCGATAAAGATTATCCCTTCCTCTTCGCATCTTTTCGCGAACGCTGCATTTTCCGCGAGGAACCCGTACCCCGGATGAACCGCGTCGGCTCCGGATTTCTTTACGATCTCGATAATCTTGCCCTGATTGAGATAACTCTGTTTCGACGGCGATTCGCCGACATAGTACACTTCGTCGGCCATGCGGGCATGGAGCGCGGTGCGGTCACAGTCGGAAAATATCCCGACCGACTTAATCCCGTGGTCGACACAGGCCCGAATCACCCGGATAGCGATTTCCCCGCGATTCGCCACGAGAACTTTTTTGATTTTGGTAATTTTGGTTTTATTCATGGCAGGATTCTCGTAAGCCGACCTTACAATGGGTTACAACGGAATATTCCCGTGCTTCTTCGGCGGGTTCTGGTCTTTCTTCGTCTCCAGCATCTGGAAAGCCCGTATCAAACGCGGGCGAGTGCTCTTCGGTTCGATAATATCGTCGACATAGCCGCGTGCGGCCGCTATGAACGGGTTGGCGAACATCTCGCGGTAATCCTCGGTCTTCTTTTCTATCGCCTCTTCCTGGTTTTTCGCCTTCTCAATATCCTTGCGGAAAATAATCTCCACCGCCCCTTTTGGCCCCATCACCGCGATTTCGGCGGTCGGCCAGGCGTAGTTCATGTCCCCCCGGACATGCTTGGAATTCATGACATCGTACGCTCCGCCGTACGCCTTGCGGGTGATGACCGTGATCTTCGGCACCGTCGCCTCGCAGTACGCATAGAGCAGTTTCGCGCCGTTCTTGATTATCCCGCCATGCTCCTGGTCGGTCCCCGGCAAAAATCCCGGAACATCCTCGAAAGTCAGAATCGGGATGTTGAAACAATCGCAGAAACGAATAAACCGCGCCCCTTTAATCGAAGAATTAATATCGAGACACCCCGCCAGCACCGCCGGCTGATTGGCGATAATACCGATCGACCGCCCGCCCAGCCGCGCGAATCCCACCACGATATTAGTGGCGAAATCGGAATGCACCTCGAGAAATTTCCCCTCGTCGACAATATGCTTGATAACATCTTTTATATCGTACGATTTGTTGGGATTATCCGGAACCAGCGCATTCAGTTGTTCATCTTCGCGATCCCACGGGTCGGCGGTTTCCACGAACGGAGGATCTTCAAGATTATTCTGCGGAATATAGCTCAACAGGTCGCGCACCCGCTGTATCGTATCCGCCTCGTTTTCGCAGGCGAAATGGGCCACTCCCGATTTCGAGGCATGCGCATTCGCTCCGCCCAAATCCTCCGATGTCACGATTTCATGCGTCACGGTCTTCACCACGTTCGGCCCGGTCACGAACATGTACGACGTATTCTTGACCATGAAGATAAAATCGGTGATGGCCGGGCTGTACACCGCACCCCCCGCACACGGCCCGAGGATGACCGATAACTGCGGCACCACTCCCGATGCGAGCGTATTGCGCAGGAAAATATCGGCGTACCCTCCGAGCGATACCACCCCTTCCTGTATCCGCGCCCCGCCGGAATCGTTCAGCCCGATAACCGGAGCCCCGACCTTCATGGCCATATCCATGATCTTGCAGATTTTTTCGGCATGCGCCTCGGATAGAGATCCCCCGAACACCGTGAAATCCTGCGAAAAAACGAACACCTGCCGCCCGTTGATCGTCCCGCACCCGGTGACGACTCCGTCGCCGAATATTTTCATCTTGTCCAGTCCGAAATCGGATGAGCGGTGCGTCACGAACATATCGAATTCTTCGAACGAGCTTTTATCCACCAGTAGTTCGATTCGTTCCCGCGCGGTCAGTTTACCCTTCTCGTGCTGGCTGTCGATTTTGTCTTTGCCCCCCCCGAGCCGGGCCTGCCTGCGCATCTCTTCCAGTTTGTTCAGTCTCTCTTCGAGTGCCATATTACCGTCTGATTAAAAAACCCCGTCACTCTGCGACCGGGGTTATGTTAAACTTACCATCTTCTTTGATTACCCGTCCCATTTTAAATTCCGACTCATGGTCGAACGCCAGCACCGTGTCGGTCCCGGCCAGCCGTTCCAGCAGCGACTTCTTCACTTCCATCACGTCGAGCGGGAAGAGGTCGACCGAAGCCACGTAGGGAATTCGCAGGTGATGCCGCGAAGGAATAATATCGGCATAAAACGCAAACCCCGCTCCTTCCGATTCCGCCTCGATAGCCTGATGCCCCCGGGTATGCCCCCCGGTCTTAATCGCTTTAATTCCCGGCAGGAATTCCGCATCGTCCGCCAACAGCTGCAGCTTGCCCGATTCTTCGATTACTTCCAGTCTGTCCGGATAGTACACCGCCGCCGTCCGTTCGTTGGGATTCATGGCGTCGTCCCATTCATCCTTTTGAACTAAATACACGGCATTCTTGAACCGAGGAACCAGTTTGCCGTTCTCTTCTTTGATTGTCCCCCCGGCATGATCGGAATGTAAATGAGTTAAAAAAACGATATCGATGTCGTCCGGAATCAGCTCCATCCCTTTCAGACCGGCTTCGATATTCGATTCGCCCCCCGTGGCATAGATTTTCTTTTCTTTATCCGTGATGCAGTCGCCGAAACCGGTATCGATGAGAATATGTTTGCGGTACGCCGTCAGAACGAACAGGTTGATCTCCATCTTAATCAGGTTGTTGTCGTCCGCTGCAATCAGCTTCGACCAGATCTTCTTGGGAACCACCCCGAACATCGATCCTCCGTCGAGCTTGAACGTCTGCTCGACGAAGGACCTGATTTCAAACGCACCGATTTTCATACTTACCGAAGCAGGTTATTGGCGATCACCAGCCGCTGGACTTCCGACGTCCCTTCGTAAATCTCGGTAACCCGCTGGTCGCGGTAGAGCTTCTCGATGGGGCCGAATTCGCCGATATACCCCGACCCGCCGTGAATCTGCATGGCGCGGTCGACGCAGAAATTGGACGTCTCGGTCGAGAACAGCTTCGCCTGCGACGCTTCCATGCTGAACTTCTCGCCTTTATCCTGGAGCTGCGCCGCCCGGTAGGTCAGGGCACGGGCCGCTTCGAGACGAGTCGACATATCGGCCACCATCCACTGGATCGCCTGAAGTTTCGCAAGCGGTGCCCCGAACGCGATACGGGTCTTGGCATGCTTGACCGATTCATCGAGCGCCCTCTGGGCGATCCCTAATCCCTGCGCGGCCACCCCGATACGGGCGCCGTCCAGCGTCGCCATGGCGTAACGGAATCCCTTGCCGATTTCGCCGAGCTGATTCTTGACCGGGCAGCGGTAGTTCTTGATTTCGATTCTGCCGGTGGTGGCGGCTCTCATCCCCATCTTGTGCTTGAGCGTAAAACCCTGCCAGCCCGGGCCGGTTTCGCAAATGATTGCCGAAACCTTCGGACGGCCTTCATCCGCTTCGCCGATGCGGCAGAACAGCACCGAATAATCGGCCACGTCACCGTGCATGATATAAATCTTTTCGCCGTTGATGACGAACTGGTCGCCGTTGATAATCGCCACCGTCTTCTGGTTGGCGGCATCGGAACCGGCTTCCCGCTCGGTCAATGCGAACGCCGGGATTTTTTCGCCGGTCACCATCATGGGCAGGTACTTCTTCTTCTGCTCTTCGGTGGCAAAATGCACGATCGGCCAGACCGCCAGCTGCGGCACCGCCGTCAAGAGGGAAGAGGGAGCATCCCAGTATGCCAGCTCTTCGATCAGGGTGATGTATTCCAGGTTGGTATGCCCTCCGCCGCCGTATTCTTTCGGGATAGCCCAGCCGACAAATCCGGCCTCGGCCAGTTTCTTGTAGTATTCTTTCGGGAATTGCTCCGGACGGCGATCCAGTTCGGCCGCCACCTTGACGGTTTCCTTCTGCGCAAACTCTTTCACGCGATCCCGTATCGCCTGCTGCTTTTCGTCTACGTTAAAACTCATCGCTCCTCCTGAGTCGATATGACGCCTTCACAAGGTCCGATCCGGCGAGATATGGTTACATTATCTTATCTTCTTTTTTGTTCCTGGCGACCGCACCCTTGAGATACTCGATCGTCTCGGTCGTCGTTGCCCCCGGAGTGAAAATCTTGTCGATTCCCTGCTTTTCCAGTTCCGGGATATCGTCGTCGGGAATAATCCCGCCGCCGAACAGAATCACTCCCTTAAGCCCCTTGTCATCCATCATCTTGCGGATGGCCGGGAAGAGGGTCATGTGCGCTCCGGACAATATCGACACCCCGATCGCGTCGACATCTTCCTGGATCGCGGCGTTGACTATCTGTTCCGGGGTCTGCCGAAGCCCCGTGTAAATCACTTCGAAACCGGCATCCCGGAACGCGGCCGCGATCACCTTGATTCCGCGATCGTGCCCGTCCAGCCCCGGTTTCGCCAGCAGTACTCTGATTTTTTCTGACATATGATACTCTGTATGTTTAATAATTCGAATCTATATCACCGGCGGCTCGTGATACTCACCGAAAACCGTCTTCATCGCATCCGAAATCTCTCCTTCGGTCGCCATCACCCGCACGCAGTCCAGAATCCCCTTGAGCGTATTCCCGTTCGTCTTGCAGGTCGACACCAAATCGTCCAGCGTCCGCTTCACCTTGTCGTTGTCCCGGCGCTCTTTGATCAGTCTGATTGATTTCGCCTGCTCCCGTTCGACCGATTCGTCGATTCTTAAAATCGGGATGTCGATTTGCTCGTTATCCATGATATAATCGTTGATGCCGACAATGATTCGCTCCCGCCTTTCGATTTCAAGCTGGTAACGGTACGCCGACTTGGCGATTTCCCGCTGGAGGTACCCCTCCTCGATACACTTCACCACCCCGCCGCGACGATCGATTTCATCGAGAATCGTTTCGATGTCGTTTTCCATCCTGTCGGTGAGCGCTTCCACGAAGTACGACCCCGCCAGGGGATCGATCGTGTTGGTCACTCCGGTCTCGTGCGCCAGCACCTGCTGCGTCCGCAGCGCGATCAGGGCCGCCTTATCAGATGGTAGCGCCAGCGTTTCGTCCATGGAATTTGTATGGAGCGACTGCGTGCCCCCCATCACCGCCGACAGCGCCTCGTACGCCGTCCGGATGATATTATTCTCCGGCTGCTGAGCGGTCAGGGAACAGCCTGCCGTCTGAGTATGGAACCGCAGCAGCCACGATTTTTCGTCTTTCGCTTTATATTTCTCCCGCATCCGCCGGGCGTAGATTCTCCGCGCCGCGCGATACTTGGCGATCTCTTCGAAGAAATCCTGGTGAGCATTGAAAAAGTACGACAGCCTCGGAGCGAATTCGTCGACATCCATCCCTTGCTTCATGGCCGCCTCGACATAGGTGAACCCGTCAGCCAGCGTAAACGCCGCCTCCTGAGCCGCCGTCGACCCCGCCTCGCGGATATGGTAACCGGATATCGAAATGGTATTCCACTGCGGGACGTGACTGGTGCAAAACTGAATCATATCGGTAATCAGGCGAACCGACGGCTCCGGCGGATATATCCACTCTTTCTGCGCGATGTATTCTTTCAGGATATCGTTCTGGAGTGTCCCCCTCAGCTTATCGAACGCTACTCCCTGCTTCTCGGCTACGGCCAGGTACATGGCCAGTAGAACCGATGCCGGCGCGTTGATGGTCATCGAGGTGGATACTTCGGCGAGGTTGATCTTGTCGAAAATGATTTCCATGTCGGCCAGGGTATCCACCGCCACCCCGCACTTGCCGACTTCTCCCAGCGACCGGGGGTGGTCCGAATCGTAGCCCATCAGGGTGGGGAGGTCGAACGCCACCGACAACCCCGTCTGGCCGTTTTTCAACAGGTAATGATACCGCTGGTTAGTCTGCCGGGCGTTGCCCATCCCGGAAAACTGCCGCATGGTCCAGAGCCGGGTCCGATACATCGTGGAATGGATACCCCGAGTATACGGATACTCCCCGGGCCAGCCGATCTTCTTCTCGAAATCGATATGGGCGATATCTTCGGGAGTATATAAATCCTTGATTTCGTCCCCGGATACCGTGATAAAGCGGGGGCGGGACTTCTTACACTTGAACTTTTCTGCCTTTTTATCCCAATCAGACCTTTTTTGCGCGACTTTTTTCAGAAAATCTTTGTCAAACATGGTCTTCTCCGTTATTCGATAGTCTTTGATAATAATCATTTTACGCTGAAAAATCAAGGAATCTTGGAGTGGGGGAGGACGCAGTTAGGCGCCAATGGATGGCTTTCTCAAGGAGTTATTCATGACAAGGCGAAAAAGTGATTTTGATAAAAATAAAACTATTTATGTTATATAGAAACAAAATTATAAAAGAAGGCTAACATTGGAAAATTTAATGAGACCCCAGTTTTCCGAAACCATCGACGGAACGCCTTTTGATGTATTTATAATTAATGACGATGTTAATCATGGGAAATCAATTAAGATCAATGAATTGGGTGGTGATCGTAGAATCGTAAAGACTTATTATATTGGGTTTACAGACGCATCCTGGCCGGAAATGGATTCGAAGCTGAAGGGTGAAAGAGATACCATTACGAAATTGATTAAAAAAAGGCATAAATTAAACGGTAAGGTACTCGATTCTAAATCCTCTGACTTAGTATTTCACCCGTAAGGTAAGGCACGATTTAAGGAGTAATCGTGAGGTAAATCCCTGAAACCTATAAATGTCGTTTTCTATCGGTTAGCAAAAAAATAAGTCCGGCTGATATAATAAGCGAGGAGCATATCTGGATGACCATAAGTTTATAATCAATCGTGTATCGAATTCCTATGTATGAAGCCGGTGGTGTGAATATAAATATCGGACCTTTGGAATCATGGACGAAACTTGATTCGGCACCGGCAAATCCTGCCGGGGCTATAAGTTGCCAAGACGGAAACAAAACGGAAAATGCGACCACAACCAAACCAAGAATCAGAATAGACTTTTGTTTTTTATTCAACATTATAACCTCTCCAGATTGAATTTGACCTGTTTTTAATATGATATTATAAAACCAAAAATGAAGAACTTTTTTATAAATTTAGGCATAGCCTTTATATTAGCTCTTTTATTAATTTTCCCTGAATGGAGTTCAACCCCAAGTGCAATTGCATTAAGGGAAAAATACCAACAGAATCCCGTCCCCATGATTGTCTTTTTTCTCGGCCTTGTATATGTCTTTCGCTATATTGCCAGGAAATGGAAAGAGTGGCCGTGGTAGACGGGATATTGAAACCCAGTTTCAATACCTCCAGTTAACCGTAATTCTTGAATTGCCCTTATAATTACAGCATCTCCGCTAATCGTCACTACCATTTCTTAATGCACCTACCGCTTCCATTGTGCGGATAGAGCCGCCGCCCCTCGCCATTCTCCTTTAAACTCCCCCCCGATACAATTTGATACAATTTATTGCCCCGTAATCACTAAGCGCCGCTTGGAAGCTTTCCGATTTCTCTTTAACAGAGAGTCCGCATAACCGGACCTCAATCCGGAACCCCAATCAGTAAAGGAGTATAGTTATGGTGAATGGGATTCAGGGAAGCTCAAGCTACAACGTCCAGATGATGAGCGACTTCAAGGAAAAAATGTTCGCTCGCCTGGACCCTGACGGCAATGGTCAGATCGAATTGGCTGAAGTCAAGAGCCAGATGCAGTCAGCCGACTCGGTCGACCTGCACGGGTCGAAAATGCTCGAAGACCTCACCGCCGCTGATACCGACGGCGACGGAATGGTATCGCGCGAGGAATTCGATCAAATGGCCCCGCCGCCGCCACCTCCGCCATCGCAAGAGATGCAACAGGAGCTTTTCAATCGGCTGGATACCGACGGTGACGGCCAGATCGACCTGACCGAACTTAAAGCCCAGGCCGATCAGATGGCGGAGACCGACGGAAGATTCCTCGAACTGCTGGAACAGCTGGAAGCGGCCGATACCGACGGCGACGGAAAAGTCACCTTCGAGGAATACCAGCAGACCATGTCTGCCGGAACACAAGATTCCGCTTCCGTCGAAACCGGGCTGTACACGAAAGATTGCAGCTTGACCGAAACGGCCAATGCCGTCGGCACCCTGGTCAATCAGCTCGTCTGATACCCGGACCGGATGTTTCTCCCAAAGGCAGGGTTATAATTAGAGATATCCCTGCCTTTTTTTATATCTCCCGGTTGGTCTTTTGCCAACCCGCAATTGTCCAAACCCTGAGATGGAAAAACGGCCGGCAGTTGTTAAAAAGGATTCTCAGGCAATGAAACGGCAGGGAAACTCCGGCCCGGAGGTACCCATGACAATCAATACTGCTCCCGACAGGCCCGATATTATCAGGGTCGGAGGCCTGACCATCGATAACGCCGCTCGATCGGTCAATTTCTACGGGCGGAGTATCAAGCTGACCTGGGGCGAATTCGACCTGCTGTGGTACCTTGCCGAAAATTCCGGACAAGTCGTCACCCGCGATGAACTTTTCAACAAGCTGGTCGGACACGAATACGATGGCCTCGACCGGACCATCGATGTCAGGATTTCGCGATTGCGCAAGAAACTGGAATCCTCAAACAAAACCCAACAACTCATCTTCGCCGTCCGCAGCGAAGGCTATTGTCTCCAAACCACCCGGCAATAGAACCTGCACCATTTTTCCGACTAATTTAAATAATAAGCTATTTTTGACATACCGAAACAACTGGCTTTTAACTGGCCAATTTCTTGACATAAACGTCTAAATATTACTTAATTCGAAAGTCTCAGGTCGTTTTTTTGCGGAGAAGTGATTTATGTCTATCAAAAGACATCTTTTTCTGATTTTAATTCTGTTACTGGTTATAAGTTGTGTCAAGCCCAAATACCGTCGATTTTCCATGAGTCAAAATGAAGAATGGGTAGATCCAAACGGATATAAAACATATAGAAAAATTATAAATGACATCACTTTTTCGGTTAATTGTTTTTCCACTGGTTTAACCTGTGAAACGAATTTGAATATCATGTATGATGGTTTCGATACCCTGTATTATAATTTGGGTCAATTTCGGGGAATAGACAGTTTGGGGGAAATTGATTCCATCTCAATATCCGTGAATGCGCACCCTAAAAAACCGACCGATACCTGTCGAATTATCGGACTCTTTCATCAACGAATTCGATTCATCTATCGTAGCGCAAGCCGCGAAATGAAAGGACTGGTGTGGCAGGACTTACATTTCGGGGGTATCATAAACATAGTGGATTCTTCGCGAATCGAAATCGGCGATATACGATGGGAATATTTCGGCAATATAGATCCGAGGAAACACATTCCGATGAAAAAGCAAAAATCATCCCGGTATAATAACTGAATGCCCATCTGCTCATTTCCCTCCATTTGAACGGTTTCCACAAAGTCCACACGTCAGGAACCCCTTCCTGACGCAATCCGCCACTTTTAAATCTCAACTTCCAATTCACAATTTCACTACAACTTCAGTGGTGATTTCCACCGCTCCCCATATATGAAAACCGCCGGTTGCGCTCTGCGGTAGAAACGCTCTGCGGTAGGTCGAAACTCTCGCAGTTTCGACATGCTTTTTCTCGAAGAGAAAAATATGAAGGAGCCCCCTATGCACCCTCACCCAATTCACCGCCAAACCGCTACAATTATTGCTTTTTCGATGCGTCAAAACCCATTTCGTCGCATCTCTGTTTACCACGACATTCTGGCCGGAAAGATAACACTCAATGTGTGTCAATTATGAAAAACAAACCCATTTCATTGGACTTGCATGAAATATATCGACTTATGGAGGAATGCCCGGGACACCGCACTACCAATCACTCGCGATCTTGCCGCATCCCCCTCTTGTGCGCGGAAGGCCTTCCGACCTGCCCGCCCTCCGCGGAATTTGCCCACAAAAAAACCCTGTCCCGCGTATATTTTGGCAATATGGGTAAAAAAAGCCCATATTGGGAAAACTCCCGTTAGCTTTCCCACCCGCTTTCTCCATCCCGGAAAACGCGGTGAATTTTGTACAATCGAATCAGGAGAGCGATAAGTGAAATCCAAAATCTTTTGCTTGTTGTCGACTGCTGTCTGCGTCCTGCTGGCAATGATCCTGGCCGGATGCGGCGGTTCCGATAATCCCACCAACCCCGGTGGAAGCGGCTCGGTCATTGGAGTCCTCCTGTCCGGCGATGATGCTTCACCTTCCCTGGACGGTACTTCGAATCACGGCCCTTATCCGGTAACCGACGCCGAGTACCTCGACAATCTCGTTACCACCCGGCTCGAAGCGATTTTCGACCCGGAGGCAACCGTGGGAGAAGTCAATGCCGCCCTCACGTCAGCCGGGGCCAGGATATCCTGTATGCGGACCGGACAATTTTTCGTGGAACTGGCCATACCGGAAGTGACCGATGAATCGGGAGCCCTGGCAATTTGTACGAACCTTCTAAATTCGGGAGCCTTCATTTCGGCTCATCCGGCGTACCGCCCTGCCGAAATCAGTAACGCCGAATATATCATTGGGACACCGGCCGGGCAGGTGATCTCGTTCCTTGAATCGGCTCATTTCACGGCCGCCTGGAACGCCCGCTCTCTGACCACGGATAATAACTCGCCGGCAACGGTTCTGATCGCGGATCATTTCCGCAGACTCCAGACACATTCGGAAATCCCGTCGCAGACATTTCCGTCGACGGCAGGTGGTACCGAAGTCAGGGTCGATGCGGCCGGAAAGGCGAAAGGGAATCATGGCTTTCAAGTTGCGGGAATTATCGGCGCCGCTTTCAATGACGTCGGTTCTAGCGGCGTATTCCCTGGGCCGGAAAATCTGCTCAATCTGCCGTGTATACCGGTTACCAGTCTCGGTACCTGGACCGCGGTCATGTCAGAAATTTCATCTCATTTCCCGAGTTCGGGACAATTCGTGGTAAATACCAGCATTTCATATTCCGACACGGCCTTTGGATACGACAGCAAAAGGGACCGAATCGAGCATGCTTTGTACTGGCGGAGTCTCGTGGCTTCGATTCAAAATCGATTCCTGCATACGCAAGCGGCAGGCAATTTCGGAATAACCTCGACCGATTCAACCAATGCCTCCTACATCACCCCCTTTGCCATAGCCGCCCGTTTCGGGACACCGCTTGAAATGCTCCAGGGAACCCAGGTAAGCGCCCAGGATACTGCTTCCTTGATGTCGACTTACCAGCTCTTAGTACAGACTAATACCGCGGTGGGAAATCGTCTGAATAATACCCTGATTGTCGGTTCATCGAATAATGATGGAGTGGAATCGGCCTTTTCCAATAAACCTTCCGATCTCCGCATGATCGGTGAACAGGTCACCGTGCCCTGTGATGTCGCCGACGTGGAATGCGGCCCAGGTAGCGATGTCCCCCTGCAATCGATAACTACTAACGGGACATCGTTTGCCGCTCCTCAGGTCGCCGGACTGGCGGCGTATATGTGGTCGCTTAAACCCGATCTGAGCGTAGCCCAAACCAGGGAGATTTTGCAAAATTGCTTTGGCGGAAGCTGGATCGATGCCTATAAGGCCGTCCTGTCGCTTGATAACGGGATTTCTACCTCGACCGCCAGGGTAAGACTGGCTGTTCTTGACGTCGCCGATAACGGCGGTCAGGCGGGCACAAATGGATCTTTCGACGAGCACGACTTGAAAATGTATCTCGATTCGCTTCCTTTTTATGAGGACTTGGGCGCCGAACAGACCCCCGTTCCCAAAGATCAGAGCCGTTTCGATTTGAACGGGGATGGATATACCGGAGATCCCTTTGGAATCCCGACTACATTTCCTTTCGACCTCGATGCCAACTATCCTCCGTCTTATTCGCAAGTCAATTTTACCACCTGTCTGGATACATTTTTCAACGAAGCTGCCGTCAGTGATTACGACATCCTGTACTATTACGGCTTCAGCGATTTGTACTCAGGTGACGAAGACATTCGCGATTCCCTGCTTGGCTGCGGGAAAAATATCGAGTTGTTTTCACGCTTCGCCGATGTAAATGCCGTGGCCGGATTCGGCAACGACTTCTTCCAACAGCAGGCCAGCGCAAGTGCCCTGCCGATGGAGCAATCGCTTTCGGCCACATTGTTCGCGGTCTCACCGGCCTGCGAAGAAGAAGTAACCTCGAGGGCGGACGCTGCGGTGAGCGCCTTACAGTCATTCGGCGGGCCGCACGATCAAATGTCCGCTCTGGATATCAATGCCGCATACACCCTAAGCTTCACCAGTACGGAAGGTCACGATAATTGTGAAGACCAAATGAATGCCGCCGCCTCCGCAACATATGCGATTTCATTCGAGGTGAAATACCATCCCGTCGATTATTCCCTCGATTATTCCGCGGATGTCGCAATTGAGGCGATTGAACAAAACGGAGGAACTTTCGATGTCATTTTACAGGGATATAATGAAGAAGGAATAGCCTTTGAAATCGACAGGAGAACGGCCAACGGCCCCAACATCTCAATCATGCCCGCTGGTTCTGCGGGAACCCTGGAGCCGGGAAGTTATAGTCTAACTGTCAATTTCGGGATTTACGGCTACTCCCCGGGTGAAGCATCCATGTCGACGAGCCTGATTTTTACGGATAACGAATAGAATATGGCTTGGTTTCGGGCCGCTACCCGAAATCCGACATCTCGAACAACCGCGTGCTCACCTGGAACGGGTCCGCCTTGCGTTCGTAGATGTCCTCGACGATGTGATCGAGGTCGGTGGCGCGGTCGAGCTTCTTCAGCATGACATCGTGCATCCGTTTGTGAAGGATATCGAATATTTTCCTCCTGATCTGCTCGATCCGGTGCGCCTTGAATTTTCCTGAAGATTGCGCATACTCGATATGCCCGTGGATCTTCGCCAGGAGCTTATCGATGTTCTTGTTGTTGATCGCCTCGGTCGGAATCACCGGAATCGCCCAGTCCGACTTTTCGTTTTTCATCATCAGGACCGAATTCAGTTCCGCCACAATGCTGTCCGACAGCGGCCTGTCCGCCTTGTTAATGGCGAAAATATCGGCGATCTCCATCAGCCCGGCCTTCAACGCCTGCACCGCATCCCCCGATTCCGGCACCAGGATCACCACCACCGTATCGCAGGTATTGATGATATCCAGTTCCACCTGACCGACCCCAACCGTCTCGATGAGGATATAGTCGAACCCGAACGCATCCAGCGCGATGGTGACATTATCGGTCGCACCCGCCAGTCCCCCGGAAGAACCCCGGGTCGCCATCGAGCGGATGTACACCGACCCGTCGGATGGCATGTCGTGCATCCTGATCCGGTCCCCCAGAAGCGCTCCCCCGGTGAACGGGGAAGAGGGGTCGACCGCAATGATGCCAATCTTCTTGCCTTCATTGACGAGCAATTTTGCGATGCAGTTAACCAGGGAGGATTTCCCGGCCCCCGGAGGGCCGGTGAATCCGATTTTGACGGCGTTCCCCGCTTTGGGGTACAATTTGGACAGGAGGTCCAGGAAATTATCGCCGCAATCTTCTATATAAGAGACGATCCGGGCCAGCGCCGCCTGATCGCCCTGAAAAAATCTTTCGAGTACCGTCACAACTTCGCCCTAATACTGCAGGTCTCCCGCCGCGAGCCTCAGGTCTTTCAGCCGCAGTTGTATCCGCGTATGACCGTCCCAGTGGTTGTATTCGATAACATACACCAGGTCTACCAGGCTGCCCCGACCGGTCAGGTTGTTGACCCAGTCGCCGAACCCGAACCCGATAACGTCGAACACCGAATCCCCTTTGCGGACCTTCATCTTGAGATGATTTTTCCCGACACAGTACGGCTGTCCCAGGATTTCGCAGTTGCGGGTCAGGAAGATCGGACGCATGTTCTGCGGACCGAACGGCGCGAAAGTCTCAAGGGTATCGAGCAGTTTGCCGTTGATTTCGGAAAGCTCGATGTCGGAATCGATATACAACTTCGCAATCAGATCGTCCTCGGTCAACAGCTTCTTGGAAACGGCCTTCATCTTCTTGCGGAATTCCTCGATATTTTCCGGCTTGATGGTCAACCCGGCGGCGTACTTATGACCTCCGAAACGGAGGAGCATGTCCTCGCATTCCTTGAGAGCATTGTAAAGATGAAATCCCGGAATCGACCGCGCCGATCCCTTGGCCTCGCCGCCGTCGATGGCAATCATGATAGTGGGGAGGTGGAACTTTTCGACCAGCCTGCTGGCCACGATCCCGATTACCCCCTGGTGCCATCCTTCGGACGAAAGTATGATGGCTTTGTCGTTATCCAGGTCGACCGACGTCCGAATCTGTTCCAGGGCCTCATTGAGCGTTTTTTCATCGATATTCTTGCGCCGCTGGTTTTCCCGATCCAGCGTCCGTGCGATTTCGGATGCCAGCCGCTCATCTTTCGTAGTGAGGAGCTTGATCGCCAGCGCGGCATCGCCCAGTCTTCCCACGGCATTGATTCGCGGAGCCAGGATAAACACTACCTGCCCGGTCCCGATCTCTTTACCCATCAGCCCCGAGACGAACGCCAGCGACTTCAACCCCGGCTTGGTGGTGCGCGAAATCTGCTTGATGCCGTACTTGGTCAGAATACGGTTTTCCCCCACCAGCGGGACGATGTCCGCCGAGGTTCCCAGCGCCACCAGATCGAGATGCTCTTCCAGCTCCCGCTCGTCCTGCTGCAGTCTGCGATAGAGAGCCTGGGCCAGCTTGAATGCCACCCCGACCCCGGAAAGCTCCTCGCAGGCATAGCTGCAAGCCCGTTGCTTGGGATTGACCAGCGCAATCGGTTCGGGAAGAATCTCGCCCGGTTCGTGATGATCGGTCAGGATGCAGTCGATCCCCTTCGAACGGGCATACTTGACTTCCTCGACTGCAGTCACGCCGGTATCGACCGAGACGATCAAAGTCGCCCCTTCCGACGCGGCATAATCGATTCCCTCGATCGAAAGCCCGTAACCTTCAACCAGACGATTCGGCAGATAGTACCCCACCTGCGCCCCCAGCTTGTTCAATACCAGGTAGAGCAGGGAAGTGGCGGTAATTCCGTCGACATCATAATCGCCGTAAACCATGATTTTTTCGTTTTCTCGGAGCGCGGCAAGAAGCCGTTCGACCGCCTTTTCCATATCGAGCATGGAAAAGGGATCGTTTAGATCGCTCAATTTGGGATGCAGAAATTCATTGATGGTCTCGGGCGTATCGATTTGCCGGTTAAAAAGTATCCTGACTACGGACTTATCCAGTCCGCATTTGACACTTATATCCTGAACGACATCAGGATCGGGCTCAGGGGCGAGAATCCATTTCAACGGAACGGACCTTGTAGCCCAATTCATTTTCAACCCCTAAATGGGAAGTTGAAAGAGGGTTATAAGCCGAATTCTGTTATGCATCACATGGATGCATTTACGGTCATTTCTCTTGACCGGGCAGTTGCCTGCCGGTTCTGTGCGGCCTACCCGGAAATAAAACGAGTGAGCCAACCCATTATTTCCCTATTTGGCCTTGCTCCGGGTGGGGTTTACCCATATCGATGTCGCCACCGGTATGCGGGGTCTCTTACACCTCGGTTTCACCCTTGCCGCCGTTTACCCGGAAGTAAACGGGTAGGCGGTTTGGTTTCTGCGGCACTTTCCGTCGGATCGCTCCGCCCCGGCGTTACCGGGCACCCCGGCTCGTGGAGTTCGGACTTTCCTCACCTTATGTAATCATAAAGCGCGACCGTATACCCTCTTTCAAACTTTCGTTTAAAATCTATAGTTAACAAATACTCTCGAAGCTTAGAAAAAGCGGCGGTAATTGGGCGCCTCTTTCGAAATCTGGACGGAGTGCGGATGCGATTCCAGGACCCCGGCCTGACTTATTTTAATAAATTTGCCCTTTTCCTGCAACTCTTTAATATTATGGGCGCCGACAATCCCCATTCCGGACCGCAATCCGCCCACCAACTGATATATAGTATCGGCAAGTTCCCCCTTGTAGGCCACTCGCCCTTCAATTCCTTCCGGAACGAATTTCGCCACTTCTTCTTCATGTTCCTGGAAATACCGATCCCGGCTGCCGGCCTTCATGGCCTCAACCGAACCCATTCCACGGTAGACCTTGTAAGTCCGCCCTTCATATAATACGGTCTCGCCGGGAGATTCCTGCGTCCCGGCCAGAAGCGACCCGGCCATTATAGCCCTGGCCCCCGCCGCCAATGCTTTAACTATGTCGCCGGAATATCGAAGTCCGCCGTCGGCGACGATGGCGATATTTTTCTCGGCCGCCACTTCCACCGTTTCCATAATCGCTGTTATCTGGGGGACCCCGGCACCCGTAACCACCCGGGTGGTGCAAATCGAACCGGGCCCGATACCAACTTTAATGCAGTCGGCGCCATGCTCTATTAACGCCCTGGCCCCTTCTTTGGTCGCAATATTTCCGCCCATAATCGGTTTCATGGGGTAAGTTTTCTTTAAGTATTCAATCGCCTTTAAGACCCCTTCCGAATGGCCGTGCGAAGAATCGAGCACCAGGATATCAACTCCGGAATTGACCAGCAGTTCGGCCCGTTTCTGCAAATCCTTTGCAACTCCGACTGCGGCTCCGACCCGAAGCCGCCCCAGGCGGTCTTTGCAGGCCATGGGATACTGGATTTTTTTCATGATATCCTTGACGGTTATCATTCCCTTGAGATTGTTGTCACCGTCAACGATGAGAAGCTTTTCAATGCGGTTCTTATGTAAAAGTTCCTGCGCGCTTTCGAGGTCGATTCCCTCCGGCGCAGTTATCAAATTCTTATGAGTCATGACATCGGCGATCGCCAAATCCAGGTGCTTGTGGAAACGCAGGTCCCGGTTGGTCAGAATCCCGACCAGTTTCCCTTGTTTGGTGATAGGGATACCGGATATATGGAATTGTCTCATAACCGCCAGTGCGTCCCCGATCGATTTGTCGGGTGAAAGCGTAATCGGATCGACTATCATCCCCGATTCGGAACGTTTAACTTTGTCGACTTCGGCCGTCTGCTCTTCCGGCGTAAGATTCTTGTGGATGATGCCGATGCCTCCCTGGCGGGCAATCGCGATCCCCATGCGGTATTCCGTAACCGTGTCCATCGCCGCCGAAATTATCGGGAGCTGAAGTTCAATTTCCGCAGTCAATCTGGTCGAAACATCGACATCCTTCGGCAGCACATCCGAACGCGCCGGCATCAAAAGGACATCGTCAAAAGTCAAACCCTCTTTGTCAAAGAATTTAGCCATATCTTCCCTTATCCTTTAATCCTCGCTCAAACCGTCCTGCCAGATAAGCAATCTACCGCAATTGTCACAGGATATAATCTGGTCGCCCCGTTTCAGTTCTTGTATTCGGTGCGGAGGAAGCGCCTTGTAGCAGGCACCGCAGGCTCTTTTGCGAACCGGAACCACCACCATGCCCCCCCGGACCTTCCGAACTCTCTCGTAAATCGACATAGTCCGCTTGGGAACCTGGGTGGCGATCAAATGACGTTCCACTTCCTTGTCCTTTACCTTGGTCCCGACCGAGTCCATTTTTTGTTTCAGGACTTCGAGCTGGCGGGAATTCTGAGTCTTGATATCTTCGGCTTTCTTCTTGTAATCCTCGATATTCGATGACAGGCTCTCGATTTTCTCGATAGTCTCCAGAAGGGTTGTCTCCTTTTCGTTGATGGATTCCTTGACGGCGTCGATTTGCGAAACCAGGGCATCGTATTCTTTGTTGGTTTTGATCGCCATCATCTGTCCCTGGAGCTTCTTCAGGTTTTCCTGAAGGGAACCGACTTCCAGTTCCAGACCTTTCTGAGCGACCTTGGATTCGCTCAGGGTGGTTTCGGTTTCGCGGTAAAGCCGTTCGGATTCCTCGAGTTCTTTCCGGAGATTATCCATCATGTCGGGGATGTACTCTTTAGAGCGCTCCAATTCGCCAAGATCATAATCGATACTTTGCATTTTCATAAGCAGCTCTAAATCTTCTTTCATTTTAGCTCCTCGTCTCAAATAAAGCGTAAACAAAAAGCGCAGTCCCTTTTCTGTACGGGACTGCGCCGTATTTTTCATCTCTCTTTTTCTTGCAGGCGGCTTTGGTGTATTTACCGCCTTTGATATGCCAACGCATATTATTCATATCGGCCGAATAAATCAGCTTTTTCATGGGCAATACTGGACTCGAACCAGTGACCTCTCGGATGTGAACCGAACGCTCTAACCAGCTGAGCTAATTGCCCATCGGGTTTAAACTGTCAAACATCATTTTGGGCCCACCAGGACTCGAACCTGGGACCCGCTGATTATGAGTCAGCTGCTCTAACCAACTGAGCTATGGGCCCAAATGGCCAAGTCATATATAGTAATAAACATCCGGCCACCCGTCAAGCCCTTTGTTGCCATATTATTTTCCGGATTTTCCCGGTTAAAAAAGCATACGGCAGCAAATCCCGACAAACGCAAGGATTTAATCCTACGCCAACCCCCTAAAATTAATTATTTATTATAAAGACGGAATGGCCAAATCCCGAAAATACCTTCGCCGACCATTTAATTATGCCTTTATATTTCCTGCCGAAGGACCCGCAGGAAGGACTTAAACTTTTTTTGATATTCCGGTAGCTTTTTACAGAGTTGATACAATAGATCGAAACAAATATATCTCCTTTTCGTCATAAGGATAAGTGGCCGTCATACCGTACAAATTAAACCTGAACCACCTGTTGATGGGAGGAATCGCATGCGTATCGATCTTCGCACGGCCGCGTCCGCAACCTTACTTTTCACCGTTCTGCTGTTGAGCCTGCCCCTATCCGCCTGGTCCGCTGGACCCGTTTACGAAAACCATTCCCTCATGCTGGTTAAAAAACTGACCGATTCGGAACTCCTCGATTTCAAACGCCAGGGTTTCGATATTGTCCATGTCTACGAAAACGGCGATATCGAAATCGTTGCGCCTCCAAACGATCGCAAGAAACTGATCGAAGCGTACGATGCGGAAATCCTCATCGAAAATATGGAGGAATACTACCGCAACCGGCTCGATCCCACCAAAGACATGGGGGGGTATCATACCTTTGCCGAGGCCGTGGTCGTCCTGGAAGACTTCGCCGCCAATTATCCGGCTCTGGCAAGACTGGATACGATCGGGTATTCGTACGAAGGTCGGCCAATACTGAGCCTTAAGGTGTCGGACAATGTCGAAATCGACGAAGATGAACCCGAAGCCATGATCAACGGCATGATTCACGCCCGCGAACCGATCGGAATGGAAATCAACCTGTATGTCATCAATTACCTCCTTACCCGTTACGGCATCTATCCGAATATCACCGGCCTGGTCGATAGCACCGAAATGTGGTTTGTCCCGATTATCAATCCCGATGGTTACGTTTATAACGAAATGACCAATCCAGGCGGGGGAGGAATGTGGCGCAAGAACATGACTCCCAACGGCGACGGAACCTACGGCACCGACTTGAACCGTAACTGGGGCTATGCCTGGGGGTATGATGATATCAACTCCTCGCCAATTACATCGACACTCATTTACCGCGGGAGCGGTCCCTTTTCCGAACCGGAAACCCAGATTATGCGAGATTTCATTCTCTCCCGTGATTTTGCCGTCATTATCAATTACCACTCCTATAGCGGTTATTATTGCGGTCCCTGGGGCTATATCGGAGGGATTCCCAATCCCGATTTGCCGATATCCCACGAAATAATGACCGCAATGGCAGCCTTTAATGGATATGCCGTATATTCAATTCCCGGTGCCGGAGTTAATGGCGGGGCCCGCGATTGGCAGTACGGCGAACAGGCTCTTAAAAAGAAGAATTTCTCGGTTCTTCCGGAAGTCGGCACCTCGTTCTGGCCCCCCCCGAATGAAATCCCCGGACTCTGCACCCAGCATCTCAACAGCACCTTTACGGCATTTCGAAAAGCGCAATTTTACTGGGACAGGCCGACCCGCTCACTCGGCGTCGACAGCCAGTATTTCTACCTGGTCGCAGATTCCTGTTCGGCCGATTCCAGCCTGACTTTCACCTTCACCAATCTCGATAATGTTAAATCCTATACCCTTGAATTGACCCTTGAGGATTCCCTTGGCTTGCCGAACGGCATCAGCATGATCGATGCTATCACCGTCCTGGCGCCGCATCAGTCGACGGCCATGACCGTGACCATGTCTCCCTCCGAACTGGGGGCGAATTCCTCAGTCAATTACAATTATTCTAATCTCAAGGCGGTGATAAGCGAGGTCGCCGACCCCAGCGTGGTCGATACTCTGACCTTTGCGTTAATCCTGGTTGTTCCGGTGGCGGATGCCGATGGTGACGGCTATACCGACGGTTGCGACAACTGCACGAATACCTCCAATTCCGATCAGCTTGATAGCGACGGCGACAATATCGGCGATGTCTGCGATAATTGCGACCAGGTCGTCAATGTTGACCAGGCCGATGTCGATGAAGACGGATATGGCGATTTATGCGACAACTGCCCCGATGTCTACAATCCCGGTCAGGAGGATGCCAATGGAAACGACATCGGCGATGTCTGCGACTGGATTTGCGGAGATATCGATAACAATGGCACAATCAACATCCTCGACGTCGTGTATCTCGTTAACTATAAATTCAAGAGCGGCTCGGAACCGGAATTCATGGATGCTGCCGATGTCAATCATGATACCTCGGTCAACATCCTGGACATCGTTTATCTCGTGAATTACAAATTCAAGAACGGCCCCGACCCCTCCTGTTTATAAAAACAGCGAGCCTACGTTCATGGCGGCCCCTGCCGGGCCGCCTTTATTTTTGCATGATGAACCCGAATATCAAACCGCTGGTTAACGCGAAGAAAAGCCAGTAGACGAAGTACAATACCGTCGCCCGTTTCCCGATTACCTTCGGAGCCATCGCCAGGGTCGGTATGCAGGTGCCGACCGCTCCCAAAAGAAACGCCAGCGAGGGCCCATAACCGAAACCGAGCTGGGTCAAGGCCAGCGTTATCGGAATTTCTTCCCCCTCACAGACATACAACGGTATCCCGACCACTATCGCCGCCAGATAAGTGAGCGGCCCGCCGTATCCCAGATACTTTGGAATGGAATCTTGAGGAATCAAGGTCGTCAGTAAAGTCGCCAGCACCATTCCCATCAAAAAATATTTCCCCAACGACATAAAATTCCCATATAGGCTCCGCCAGAAACTTTTTCCCTTCCCCGGTTCGCAGGCACAATTGTCATCGCAACCGCAGGAATCATCCGCCATTGGCACCATTTCAGCGGTCCTGAACCATTCCGGTTTCCGACCGGAAATAAACATGATAATGATTCCAAGCAGAATCGCTCCGATTAGCGAAAATACCACCCGAGCAATTGTGAACGGCAATCCGAGAATTCCGTAATTCAATATTAACGTATGCGGACTTAAAAGAGGGGAGACCATGATAAACGCTGCCACTGTCGCCAGAGATGATCCCGACTGTCTTAAACCATTCGCCATCGGCACCGTGGCACAGGAACATCCCGGGAGAATTGCCCCCAGCAGACTGGCATTGATAATCGACCCGAATCCTTTTCCCAGGTATTTCCTGGCGATATTGGGATTGAGGTAACGCTCGAGTAAGGCCCCGAACACCACGCCCACGATAAACCAGGGGAGGACCATCAGGGTGAATGAGAAGAATTCCTTCCCGAACTTTATGAAATAATCAATCACTGTATCCATAACGCATCAGGAAGTATACGAAACCAATGTATGGAGGCGATGATTAGATATGAAATTCAATAATATCGCCGTCACTGAGGACATAAGTATTCTTGACCCGTTGTCCCTCGAATTTCC
>Ga0105105_10000162_pt1 | contig 32111 bp, 26 predicted proteins | sample PPLLaktember2015_4_FD_79108 | JGI IMG/M metagenome (GOLD analysis project Ga0105105, IMG submission 79108) | Freshwater sediment microbial communities from Prairie Pothole Lake near Jamestown, North Dakota, USA - PPLs Lake P8 Core (1) Depth... | ecosystem: Environmental > Aquatic > Freshwater >...
CGCCACTCACCACAGCCGCCAGCCGTGCCGCGAGAAGAAGGTGGCCGCGCTGCGCACGAAGAGCCGCCGGTGCAGCCAGCCCTTGCGCGCCGCCGAGCCGCCGTGGTGGACGATCCGCACGTCGCGCGCCCAGAGCACGCGTGCCACCCGACCGAGCCGCAGCGACAGGTCGAAGTCCTCGAAGTAGAGGAAGTAGGACGGATCGAACCCGCCGATCGACTTGAGCACCGAGGCGCGGCACAACATGAACGAGCCGCTGACGAGTCGGCCGGTGACGTCGGTGACCGGACCGGGGTCGGGCAGCACGTCGTAGCCGGCCGCCAGACGCCGGCCGAACGGCAGGCCGAGGGCCCGCAGCCCGAGCACCGCTACGCTCGGGTAGGTCTTGCACAGGTGCTGGGCCTGGCCGTCGGCGCCGGCGGTCCAGGCCGCCACCATGCCGACCGAGGGATCGCCCGCCAGCAGCGCGATGCCGTTGCGCAGCGCATCAGGCTCGAGCTCGGCGTCCGGGTTGAGCACCAGGTGCCACTCGGCGTCGCAGCGCTCGATCGCGAGGTTGTTGCCGTGGCCGTAGCCGACGTTGCCGTGCCCGCTCAGCACCTCGAGGCGGTAGGGCAGCGCCCCCTCCGCGAATTCGGCGATGCTGGCGGCCAGAGCGGCGGAATAGTCCTGCGGGCCGTTGTCGACGATCAGGACGCGGGCCTCGGTCGGCGCGAGCTCGCAGACCGCGCGGCCCAGCTTCGTCAGACAGGTCTTCAGCAGCTCCAGCTCCGACCGGTAGACCACGATCCCGACGCAGAGCGCACCGGGTCGCAGCAGCGGGGCCGATCCGGCCACCGCGTCGACCGCCGCGAGGTCCGAGCCGCCAGCCACAGGCGCGGCGCTCGGTCCGGGTGCGCGAGCGAACCGGCGCGCGGCGAGCGCGATCACCAGGTCCAGCCGCCAGCGCAGCGCCTGCAGCCGCGAGGGGCTGCGGGACGGGCTCGCATTGCCGCCGTGACGCCGATAGCGCAGCAGCGGGGTGTCGAGGTAGGCGACCCGTCCGAGCGTCGCGCCCACGGCCCCCAGCCACATGTCGTGCATCGGCGCGCGGACCGGGATCGGCAGCGCGGTCGCGAGGACGCTGCGACGCACGGCCATCGCGCAACCGAGGAACCGGCTGCGCACGAGCGTGCCCGCCAGGCTGCCGTCGAAGCCGCCGCGCGTGGCCATGAACGAGTCGCCGATGCGCCGGCCCTCGCCGTCGATCAGGGTCGCGTCGGACACCGCCACCGTCACGCGCGGGTCGGCGTCGAAGGCCGCGAGCAGCGCATCGCGCCGCTGCGGCTCCCAGACGTCGTCCTGGTCGCAGAGCAGGATCACCTCGCCCCGCGCGAGCGACAGCGCGCGCTCGAAGCTGGCCCGCACGCCGAGGTTGGAGCGGTTCCGATGCAGGCGCACGCGCGCGTCGCCGATCCGCTCCAGGCGCTCCCAGGTGCCGTCGGTCGATGCGTCGTCGACCACCACCAGCTCGTCGTCGGGGGCGAGCGCCGCCAGCAGGCTGGCGAGCTGCTCCTCGAGATGGCGCAGCCCGTTGTAGGTGGCCATCGCGACCGACACCCTCGGACCGCTCACCGGGGCAGGCCGTCCGCCTTGCGTGCCGCGACCAGCCTCGGGACGTCGCCCCGCAGCCGCATCGCCGCCATCACCCACGCCACGCCCCCGATCGCCAGGCTCCCCGCGGCCGCCCACGCGGGCGGCGCGAACGCGGCACAGGCGAACGCCGCCAGCGTGAGCAGTCCGACGACCAGCGCGACGCCGTCGCCGGCGCGATCGGCGGGGGAGACCTCGACCGGCCGGGCGATGATCCACAGCGCCGCGAGGTCGACGAGGATGCGCGCCGTCCAGGCCAGCGCCGCGCCGACGACCCCCCAGAGCGACGCCAGGACCCACATCGCCGCGACGTAGACCGGCAGCTCCACCATCTGCAGCAGCGCCGTGGAGCGCGCCTGGCCGCGCGCCTGGATCGATGCGAACGGCACGTGCGCGAGCCCGTTGGCGAGCACGCCCGCGCACAGGATGAGCATCGCGGTCGCCCCCTCGCGGGCGAACTCCGCACCGACCCAGCGCTCGAGGATCGGATGCGCGAACGTGCCGAGCACGAGCGTCACCGGCTGCAGCGCGATGAACAGCACGCCGAGCGCGAGGCGCTCGAGCGGCCAGGCGGCCATCCGCTCGCCGGTGCTGGCGTGCAGCTCGGACAGGCGGGGGAACAGCACGCTCGCGAGCGACACCGGCACGATGAGCAGGCGCGAGACGATCTCCTGCGGCGTCACGTACCAGGCCACCGCGCTCAACGAGCTGACCGCGCCGATCACGAAGCGGTCCAGGTAGCCCATCAGCGGCCCGATGAGGTTGGCGACCGTCATCCAGCCGCCGGTGCGCAGCAGCGGGCCGAGCCGCGCGCCGCGCGGCCGAGTCGCGGCCAGCGCGCCGGGCAGCATCCGGCCGACGCACCACGCGTACGCGAGGCAGCCGAGTCCGCGCAGCGCACCGAGCGTCCAGGCGACCACGACCAGGTCGTTCCAGCCGGCGCGGACGACGAGGAGCGGCGCGAGCACGGTGGCGACGCCGGTGGCGAGCCGCACGACGTTGATGGGCACGAAGGCACCGCGCGCCTCCATCACGCCACGCAGCCCCGAGGTCAGCAGCACGAAGGGCATCGCCCAGGCCAGCGCGCGCAGGGCACCGAGTGCCTCGGAGGGATCGCCGTCGAGGGCGAGCAGCCCGACGCCATAAGGCGCGACGACCCACAGCACGACACCCGCCACGCCGCCGAGGGCCACGAGCAGCGTCAGGCCGTCCCGCGCGACCGGTGCGATCTCCTCCTCGCGCCCCGACCCCATCGCGGCGCTCAGCCGATGCGTCAGCGCCCGGCCCAGGCCCATGTCGAACAGGCCGAAATAGTTGATCACGGCCCACAGCAGGGTCAGCAGGCCGAAACGCGGGGCGCCGAGCGCATGGATCAGCAGCGGGATGCAGGCCACCGCCACGAAGAGCGGCAGCCCGAACCCGGCGAGGTTCCAGAGCGCGTTGCGAGCGATCATCGACGAAGCATACCGTTCGCGGCTCGCTTGCCGCCGCGTCCGAGACCGTCCGAAACACCGGTGTCATATCATCGGCCCTCCCGGGCGACCCGCCCGCCCCGCGCGCACGCGCCGCCCCATGCCCCCGTCGGACATCGCAGGCCCGGCACTGGCCGCCGCCGCGATCGCCGCCTGCGTCGCCGCGGCGGTGCTCGCGACGCTGCTCGCCAGCGGCCTCTCGCATCGGATGCTCGATCGGCCGAACGCGCGCTCGATGCACGTCACGCCCACCCCCCGGATCGGCGGGCTCGGCGTGCTGGCCGGCCTGGTCGCGGCGCTCGCCGCCACGCGGGGCGCCCTCCCCTGGGCGGCCTGGGCGGCGCTCGCGACGGTCGCGGCGGTCTCCACCCTCGACGACCTGCGCGGGCTCGGCGCCGGCACGAGGCTGGCGCTGCACCTCGCGGCGGCCACCACGATCGCGGTCTCCGCGCTCGGCGGCCACGGCGCGCTCACCGTGGCCGCGGGCGCGCTCGCGATCGCGTGGCTGGTCAACCTGTACAACTTCATGGACGGCTCGGACGCCCTCGCCGGCACGATGGGCGTGGTCGGATTCGGCGCCTGCGCGCTCGCCGCGGCCGCGGGCGGGGACGCAGCACTCGCAGTCGCGTCGGCCGCCGTCGCCGGCGCATGCGCCGGCTTCCTCGTCTTCAACCTGCCGCCCGCGCGCCTGTTCATGGGCGACGCGGGCTCGACCTCGCTCGGCCTGCTGGCCGGCGCGATCGGCGCGGTCGGCGTCGAACGCGACCTGTGGTCGCCCTGGCTGCCGGCGACGGTGTTCATGCCGTTCGCGTTCGATGCGACCGCGACGCTGCTCGACCGGGCGCGCCGCGGCTGCAGGGTCTGGGAGGCGCATCGCGAGCATGCCTACCAGCGCCTGAACCTGTCGGGCTTCGGTCACCGTCGCACCGCGCTCGCCTACGGCGCGCTGATGCTCGCGAACGCGGCGCTGGCCCTCGGCGCGCGGCAGGTCTCGCTCGAAGGCGCGGCGCTCGTCGTGTCGCTGCTCGTCCACGGCGTGCTGTGGCTGGCCGTGCAGCGGGCGTGGCGGCGCCGCGAGGACGCGGCCGACGCGGCCGACGCGAGGCGCTGACGACCCGGCCGCGGACCCGCGCGGCGCGGCGAACGCGAGCGCCCCGGGCGGCGTGCCATACTTCTCCACCATGCAGGACCGTCACGACGAGCCCTCCACCGCCGCGCCTGCCCCGGACACCGGGGCGCCCGGCGGCGACGACCGGGGTCCGCGCTCCGGCCTGCATCCGTTCGACTGGCGCTCGGTCGGGGTCCTCGCCTACGACGTCCTGCTCGCCGTCATCGCCTGGTTCACCGCCTACGGGCTGCGCTTCGGCTTCGACGGCGTCGGCATGCTCTACGAGCGCATGATGCCGCTCGCCGCCTGGGCGCTGCCCGCGCAGGCGGCGGTGTTCTGGGCCACCGGGGTCTACCGGGGCCTGTGGCGATACGCCAGTCTCCAGGACCTGCGGCGGATCGTGACCGCGGCGGTGCTGGCCACCGCCCTGGTGCCGGTCGTCCACCTGATGCTGCGGCTCGACTCGGTGCTGCCGCGGTCCTCGCTGCTGCTGATGCCGCTGGTGATGGTCGCGCTGATGGCCGGCAGCCGCTTCGGCTACCGGATGCTGCGCGAGCACCGCCTCGCCCGCGTCACGCATCGCCACGGCGATCCCGTGATCGTCATCGGTGCCGGCGACGCGGGCGTGACGCTGCTGCGCGAACTCTCCCGCAGCGCGCGCTGGCGTGCCGTGGCCCTGCTCGACGACGATCCGGCCAAGCGCGGTCGCGTCGTGCACGGCGTGCGCGTGGCGGGCGGCGTCGACGACTACGCGGTCGTGGCCCGGCGCCTCGGCGTCGGCACCGCGATCATCGCGATGCCGACCGTGCCCAGCGCCCACCGGCGCCAGATCGTGCAGCGCTGCATCGCCGCGGGCGCCCAGGTGCTGACCGTGCCGTCCTTCGAGGAGATGATGACCGGCCAGGTCAGCGTCGACTGGCTGCGGCGCATCGAGCTCGAGGACCTGCTCGGGCGCGAGCCGGTGAAGCTCGACGCCGACCAGCTCCGCCAGCGGCTCACCGGCAAGACGGTGCTGGTCACCGGCGCCGGCGGCTCGATCGGCTCCGAGCTGTGCCGCCAGATCGCCCGCTTCCATCCGGCGCTGCTGGTGCTGTTCGACGTCAGCGAATACGCGCTCTACACGCTCGCCGAGGAGTTCGCCACGCTGTCGCCCGACACCGTCGTGCTGCAGCGGGTCGGCGACGTGAAGTCGGCGCCGCGGCTCGCGGCGGTCCTCGACGAGAACGCGCCCGACGTCATCTTCCATGCGGCCGCCTACAAGCACGTGCCGATGATGGAGGAAGGCAACGCCTGGGAGGCGATCCGCAACAACACGCTCGGCACGCTGCGCGTCGCGGAGGCCGCGATCGCGCACGGCGTGGCCGAGGTGGTGCTGATCTCCACCGACAAGGCGGTCAATCCGACCAACGTGATGGGCGCCTCCAAGCGCCTGGCCGAGATGGTCTGCCAGTCGCTCCATGCGCGTGGCCCGACCCGCTTCGAGGTCGTGCGCTTCGGCAACGTCCTCGGCAGCAACGGCAGCGTGATCCCGAAGTTCGCCGAGCAGATCGCCCGCGGCGGTCCGGTCACCGTCACGCACCCGGACATCATCCGCTACTTCATGTCGATCCCGGAGGCGGCGCAGCTGGTGCTGCAGGCGGCCGGCATGGGTCGCGGCGGCGAGATCTTCGTGCTCGACATGGGCGAGCCGGTCCGGATCGTCGACCTCGCCCGCGACATGATCCGGCTGGCCGGCTTCACCGACGAGCAGATCCGCATCGAGTTCACCGGGCTGCGGCCCGGCGAGAAGCTCTACGAGGAGCTGCTCGCCGACGGCGAGAACTCGCGCTCGACCCACCACCACAAGGTCAAGGTCGCCCGCGCCGCCGAGGTGCCCGCCGAGTGGCTCGACGCCTTCCGCGCCTGGCTCGAGCAGCCGCGCGAGCTCGGCGACGAGGAGGTCCGCCGCGACCTCAAGCGGTGGCTTCCCGAGTACGTGGGCCCGGCACGCGCCGAACTCCGCCGCGTCGTCGGCTGAAGAGAACGCGTGTCACCGATCGCCATCGGCGACCTGCAGGGGTGCGACGCGCCGCTCGCGAGCCTGCTCGCCGCCTGCGACCCGGACGGCTCGAGCCCGCTGTGGTTCGCGGGCGACCTGGTCAATCGCGGTCCCGATTCGCTCGGGGCACTGCGTCGCGTGCAGGCGCTCGGAGACCGGGCGACGACGGTGCTCGGCAATCACGACCTGCACCTGCTCGCGGTCGCGGCCGGTGCGCGCGCGGCCGGTCGCGGCGACACGCTCGAGCCGATCCTCGCCGCCCCGGACGCCGACCGGCTGATCGACTGGCTGCGCACCCGCCCGCTCGCGCACTTCGCCGACGGTCACCTGATGGTGCACGCCGGCGTGTTCCCGCGCTGGACCGCGGACGAGACGGTGGCGCTCGCCGAGGAAGTCGGCGCGGTGCTGCGCGGCCCGCACTGGGGCGACTTCCTGCGGACGATGTACGGCAACTGGCCGGACCGCTGGGACGACGCCCTCAGCGGCGACGACCGGCTGCGCGCGATCGTCAACGCGCTGACCCGGATGCGCTTCGTCGACGTCACCGGCCGGATGGACTTCTCGGTCAAGGAAGGCACGGCCGCGACGCCGCCGGGCCTCGTGCCCTGGTTCGACGCGCCGGGGCGCCGCAGCGCCGGGGTCACCGTCGTGTTCGGGCACTGGTCGACCCTCGGCCTGGTGCTGCGCCCCGACCTGATCGCGCTGGACACCGGCTGCGTCTGGGGCGGCGCCCTCACCGCGGTCCGACTGGGCGACCGGCGCGTGTTCCAGATGCGCTGCCCGCAGGCCCGCGCTCCAGGCCGCGCCTGAGCGTCAGGGGGCGGTGGTCGCGCCGAGTGCCGCGCGCAGCGTCTCGGGCACCGTGTCGTCGAGCTCGAGCCCGAGGCGCAGCGCGATCGCCTCGCGCGCCTGCCGTGCGACGAGCTGACGCTTGAGGCCGGGCGCCGGCAGGATCGCCGGCATCACGTGGACCTCGACGATCACCCTCGGGTGACCGGTGATCGTCCAGAGCGACTGCAGGAACGTGGTGTCGCCGACGAACATCGCCGCGTGGCTCGGCTCGCCGTCGGGATCCACGTACCGGATGCCGACCGGCACCATCGGCGCATCGGCGTTCAGCGCCGCCTGCACGAGGTTGCCGTGGAAGGGCAGCAGGCGCCGACCGTCGCTGGTCGTGCCCTCCGGGAAGACCGCCGCACGCAGGCCGGCCTGCATCTTCTCGCCCATCCGCTGGATGACGCCGTGCACCGCGTGCCGCCGGCCGCGTTCGATGAACACCGTGCCCGCGCGGCCCACCAGCGTGCCGGCGAGCGGCCAGGAGGCGATCTCCGCCTTCGCGGCGAACGAGGCCGGCGCGAGACTGTCGATCGCGAAGATGTCGAGCCACGAGACGTGGTTCGACAGCAGCAGCCGGCCGTCGCCCGGACCGTGCCGGCCGCGCATCGCCGACAGCGCCTCGGCCCCCGGCGCGACGCGCTCGACGATGACCGCACCGCAGCAGCCCACCAGCATCCGCGACCAGGTCGCGATCAGCCACTCGCGCCGGCCGGGGCCGACGAGCGGGAAGACGACGAAGACGGTGAACAGTCCACCGAGCAGCAGCGCGACGAGCGCCGGGATCCGCCAGAGCCGGCGCAGCACGGCCGGTCAGTCGTAGAGATCGGCGTCCCGAAGGCGCGGCGCGGCCGCGTCCTTGGCCGCCAGGGTGGGCACGGCGCCGTCGAGCGGCCAGTCGATGCCGACCTCGGCGTCGTTCCAGGCCAGGCTGCGGTCGTGCTCGGGGTACCAGTACTCGGTGGTCTTGTAGAGGAAGTCCGCGGACTCGCTCAGCACGACGAACCCGTGGCCGAAGCCGGGCGGGATCCAGAGCTGCCGATGCGAGACCGCATCGAGCCGGGCGCCGAACCACTTGCCGAAGTGCGGCGAGGCGCGGCGCAGGTCGACGGCGACGTCGAACACCTCGCCGGAGGTGCAGCGCACCAGCTTGCCCTGCGGCTTGACGAGCTGGTAGTGCAGCCCGCGCAGCACGCCCCGCACCGAGCGCGAGTGGTTGTCCTGCACGAACGGCAGCGTCACGCCGGTCGCCTCGCGGAACGTGCGTTCGTTCCAGCTCTCGAAGAAGAAGCCGCGCGCGTCGCCGAACACCTTCGGCTCGATCAGCAGCACGCCGGGCAGCGCAGTCTCGGTGACCTTCATGGGCGTGACCTCAGAGCACTTTTTCGTCGAGCACGCGCAGCAGGTACTGCCCGTAGCCGTTCTTCGCCAGCGGACGCGCGAGGCGCTCGAGCTGCTCGGCGCCGATCCAGCCGGCGCGGAACGCGATCTCCTCGGGGCACGCCACCTTCAGGCCCTGTCGCGACTCGATCGTCTCGATGAACGACGAGGCCTGCAGCAGCGACTCGTGGGTGCCGGTGTCGAGCCACGCGTAGCCTCGGCCCATCACCTCGACGTCGAGCGCGCCGAGCTCGAGGTAGCTGCGGTTCACGTCGGTGATCTCGAGCTCGCCGCGGGCCGACGGCACGACCGCCGCCGCGATGTCGCAGACGCGCCGGTCGTAGAAGTACAGCCCGGTGACCGCGTAGCGCGAGCGCGGCTTGAGGGGCTTCTCCTCGAGGCTGATCGCGCGGTTCTCCGCATCGAACTCGACGACGCCGTAGCGCTCGGGATCGTTGACGTGATAGGCGAACACCGTGGCACCGGTCTCGCGGGCGGCAGCGCGGCGCACCATCGCGGCGAGGTCGTGGCCGTAGAACAGGTTGTCGCCGAGGATCAGCGCCGACGGATCGCCACCGACGAAGTCGCGACCGAGGATGAACGCCTGCGCCAGGCCGTCGGGCGAAGGCTGCACGCAGTAGCTCAGGTTCAGGCCCCAGGCGCTGCCGTCGCCGAGCAGGTCGGCGAAGCGCGGCGTGTCGGTCGGCGTGGAGATGATCAGGATGTCGCGGATGCCGGCGAGCATCAGCACCGACAGCGGGTAGTACACCATCGGCTTGTCGTAGACCGGCAGCAGCTGCTTGGAGACCGCCTTGGTCACCGGATACAGCCGCGTGCCCGAGCCGCCTGCGAGGATGATGCCCTTGCGTGCCATCGGGGGGACCCTGGGAGACCGCCGCTCAGCGGGCGGCGTAGTTGCGGGAGACCCAGCTGCGGTAGTCGCCGCTGACGACGTCGGCGACCCACTGCTCGTGATCCAGGTACCAGCGGACCGTCTCGCGGATGCCGGTCTCGAAGGTCTGCGCCGGCTTCCAGCCGAGCTCGGCGGCGATGCGCCGCGCGTCGATCGCGTAGCGCCGGTCGTGACCCGGCCGGTCGGTGACGTAGGTGATCAGCCGACGGTGCGGCCCCTGCGGATCGGGGCGCAGCTCGTCGAGCAGGTCACAGATCGTGTGGACGACCTGCAGGTTGGTCATCTCGTTCCAGCCGCCGACGTTGTACACCCGGCCCGGCTCGCCGCCGGCCAGCACCGCGCGCACCGCGCTGCAGTGATCGCCCACGTAGAGCCAGTCGCGCACGTTCGAGCCGTCGCCGTAGATCGGCAGGGGCCGGCCCGCGAGCGCGTTGTGGATCACCAGCGGGATCAGCTTCTCGGGGAACTGGTACGGCCCGTAGTTGTTCGAGCAGTTGGTCGTGAGGACCGGCATGCCGTAGGTGTGGTGCCACGCCCGCACGAGGTGGTCCGAGGCGGCCTTGCTCGCCGAGTACGGGCTGTTGGGCTCGTAGGCCTTGGTCTCGGCGAACGGCGGGTCCTGCGGGCCGAGCGACCCGTAGACCTCGTCGGTCGAGACGTGCAGGAACCGGAACGCGTCGCGCTCGGCGCCCTGCAGGCCCCGCCAGTGCTCGAGCGCGGCCTGCAGCAGCGTGAACGTGCCGTCGACGTTGGTGCGCACGAACGCCGCCGGACCGTGGATGGAGCGGTCGACGTGCGACTCGGCCGCGAAGTGGACGATCGCGCGCGGGCGATGCGTGCGCATCAGGCCGCCGACGAGCTCGGCGTCGCAGATGTCGCCGTGCACGAAGGTGTGACGCGGATCGCCGTCGACCGGCGCGAGGTTCGCGAGGTTGCCCGCGTACGTCAGCGCATCGAGGCTGACGACCGCGTCGGTCTCGGCTGCCATCCACTGATGGACGAAGTTGGAACCGATGAAACCGGCCGCGCCGGTCACGAGGATCGTATTCATGGCACGCGATTGTACGCGCCAGACTCGTGAGGTCAGACGCTGGTCGGTGCCAAACGGCCGAGCGGCACATAGGGCACAATCAATGGCTACCCCGCCGTGTCTCCCCTTCCACGCACCCGCCAACAAAGATGAAAGCGATGATCCTCGGCCGCAACGGCCAGCTCGGATGGGCGCTCGAGCGCCGCCTGCACGGTCTGCCCGGCCTGCTCGCCCTCGGGCGCGACGAGCTCGACCTGTCCGATCCGGCCGCGATCGCGGCGGCGGTCGAGTCGGCCCGACCGGACGTGGTCTTCAATGCCGCCGCCTACACCGCGGTCGACCGCGCCGAGACCGACCGCGATGCCGCCTTCGCGGTGAACGCGCGGGCCCCGGAGGCGCTCGCGGCGGCCTGCGCACGCACCGGCGCGATCCTCGTGCACTACTCCACCGACTACGTGTTCGACGGCAGCAAGGCAGGGCGCTGGGTCGAGAGCGATCCGACCGGCCCGCTCGGCGTCTACGGTGCGTCCAAGCTCGCCGGCGAGCAGGCGCTGGCGGCCTCGCCGTGCGCGTCGGTGGTGTTGCGCACCAGCTGGGTCTACGGCGATCACGGCGCGAACTTCGCGAAGACGATGCTCAAGCTCGCGACCGAGCGCGATGCGCTGCGCGTGGTGTCGGACCAGCGCGGCACGCCGACCTGGGCCGGCCGGCTGGCCGAGGCGAGCGAGTCGATCGCCCGCCAGGCGCTGGCCACGGGCGACGCGGCGGGCTGGCTGGGCGAGCGGCGCGGTGTCTATCACGCGGCGGCCGCCGGCGAGACCACCTGGACCGACTACGCGCGCTGCGTGCTGTCGGTGGCGCAGACCCTGCCCCCGTGGGCGGGCCGCCTGAAGGTGCAGGCACCGCAGGTCGAGGCGATCCCGACGTCGGCCTATCCGACGCCGGCGAAGCGCCCGGCGAATTCGCTGCTCGACTGCTCGCATCTGCATCGCACGTTCGGCTGCGCCATGCCCGACTGGCGGGGCGATGTCGAGGCGTACGTGCGGCGGCTGTCGGCCGCCTGAGGTGACCTGAGGCGACCTGAGGCGACCCGAGGCGACCTGAGGCCGCCCCGGTCAGCGCTCGAACGCGGGGCGGCCGCCGACCAGCGTGGTCCGCACCCGACCGAGCACTTCGCGCCCGCCGAACGGCGTGTGATGCCCCTGGCTGACCAGCGTCGCCGCGGACACCACCCAGGGCTCGGTCGGATCGAAGAGCACCACGTCGGCCGGGGCGCCCGGCGCGAGCGAGCCGCCGCCGCAGCGCGCGATGCGCTCCGGGTCGCGGGTCAGCCGCGAGATCGCGGTGGCGAGCGGCACGCGGCTGCGCTCGGCCCACGACAGCACCAGCGGCAGCAGCAGCTCGAGCGCGGTGACGCCCGGTTCGGCCTCGCCGAACGGCACGAGCTTGGCATCGTCGTCGACCGGCGTGTGGTCCGAGCAGACCGCGTCGATCGTGCCGTCGGCGAGCGCCGCGCACAGCGCATCGCGGTCGCGCTGCGCCCGGAACGGCGGATCGACCCGGCACGAGCTGTCGAAATAGCCGATGTCGACGTCGGTCACGTGGAGGTGGTGCACGCCGACGTCGGCGGTCACCGGCAGGCCTTCTCGCTTGGCCGCACGGACCAGCTCGACGCCGGCCGCCGACGACAGCCGGCACAGGTGCACGCGGCAGCCGTTGCCGCGGATCAGCTCGAAGATCGTGTGGAGCGCGACCGTCTCGGCCGTGACCGGCACGCCGGGCAGTCCCAGCCGCCCGGACACCGGGCCGCTGTGCGCGACGCCGCCGCGCGACAGGAAGGCGTCCTGCGGCTGCAGCCAGACGGTGAAGCCGAAGCTGCGCGCGTACTGCATCGCGCGCGCCAGCACCTGGGTGTCGACCAGCGGCACGCTCGCCTGCGAGAAGCCCACGCAGCCGGCCTCCGCGAGCTCGGCCATCTCGGTGATGACCTCGCCCTTGAGGCCGACCGTGAGCGCGCCGAGCGGATACAGGTGGGTGCGGGCGAGACTGCGCGCGCGATGCTTGAGCATCTCGACCAGGCCGGGCTCGTCGAGCGGCGGGTCGGTGTCGGGCGGGCAGACGAGGCGCGCGACGCCGCCGGCGAGCGCCGCCTGCATCTCGGACTCCAGCGTCGCCTTGTACTCGAAGCCGGGCTCGCGCAGCCGGGCCGCCAGGTCGACGAAGCCCGGGCAGGCCACCAGGCCGCGGGCGTCGATGTGGCGCGTCGCCTCGAAGCCGTCGGGCGCGGCGCCCACGGCCGCGACGCGTCCGTCGGCCAGGTGCAGGTCGGTCGTCGCGTCGATCCCGCTGTCGGGGTCGACGACGCGGGCACCGGTGATCGTCAGTCTCATCGTGTCGGGCTCGTCGGGGCCGGTCAGCGGTTGCCCGCGAGGATGCTCATCACCGCCATGCGCACGGCGATGCCGAAGGTCACCTGCTCGAGGATCACCGACTGCGCGCCGTCGGCGACCGCGGAGTCGATCTCGACGCCCCGGTTCATCGGGCCGGGGTGCATGACGATCGCGTCGGGCTTGGCGAGCGCGAGCTTCTCGGCGGTCAGGCCGTAGTGCTTGAAGTACTCCTGCGCCGAGGGCAGCAGCGCGCCGCGCATCCGCTCGTTCTGCAGGCGCAGCATGATCACCACGTCGACGTCCTTCAGGCCGGCGCGCATGTCGGTGAAGGTGCGCACGCCCATCTGCTCGAGCCCCGGGGGCAGCAGCGTGAGCGGCGCGATCACGCGGACCTCGGGCACGCCGAGCGTGGTCAGCGCATGGATGTCGCTCCTGGCCACGCGCGAGTGCAGCACGTCGCCCACCACCGCCACCGTCAGGTTGGTGAAGTCCTTCTTGAAGTGACGGATGGTGTACATGTCGAGCAGCCCCTGGGTGGGGTGCGCGTGGCGACCGTCGCCGGCGTTGATCACGTGCAGGCCGGGGCCGACGTGCTGCGCGATCATGTACGGGGCACCGCTCTGGGCGTGCCGCACGACGAAGACGTCGGCGTGCATCGCGGCGAGGTTGTCGATGGTATCGAGCAGCGACTCGCCCTTCGAGGCCGATGAGGTCCGCACGTCGAGGTTCACCACGTCGGCCGAGAGCCGGGTGGCCGCGATCTCGAAGGTGGTGCGCGTGCGGGTGCTGTTCTCGAAGAACAGGTTGAAGACGGACTTGCCGCGCAGCAGCGGCACCTTCTTCACCTTTCGGTCGCTGACCTCGAGGAACGACGATGCCGTGTCCAGCACGTGCGTCACGATGTCGCGCGGCAGACCCTCGATGGTGAGCAGGTGGCGCAGTTCGCCGTGCTCGTTGAGCTGCGGATGTCGCATCAGGCGGGCTCCACCACGAGCGTGAAGCGGCCGTCGTCGGTGCGGCCGAGCACGAAGCCCTGGCCGGGTCCGAGCGGCAGCGCGGCGCCGACGTGGTCGGCCTGGACCGGCAGCTCGCGCCCGCCGCGATCGAGCAGCACGGCGAGCGCCACGCGCGCCGGACGGCCGTAGTCGAAGAGTTCGTTCAGCGCGGCGCGCACCGTGCGCCCGGTGTAGAGGATGTCGTCGACCAGCACGATGTCGGCGCCGTCGACCGGGAAGTCGATCCGCGTGGTGCCGGACCCGCCGGCCGCACGCAGGCCGCGTTCGGAGAAGTCGTCGCGGTGGAAGGCACTGGAGAGGAAGCCGAGCGGCGCGTCGGGGCACAGCTCGTCGTGCAGGCGTCGCGCGATCCAGGCCCCGCCGCTGTGGATGCCGACGATCGCGGGGCGGGCGCCGCCGGCGGCGGCGAGGCGCCCGGCCACCGATGCCTTGAGCGCGGCGTAGATCGCCTCGGCGTCGAGCGTTCGCGGGCTCGCGTCGGCGGCAGCGGGATCGGTCATCGGGTCGGGGTCTCGTGGGCGGGGTCGGCGCCGGGGCGGCGGCGCACCCCGTCAAGGTACTGCGACAGGATGACCGCCGCGGCCACGCCGTCGTCGTCGTCGCCGGCGCGGCCGCCGGCGGACGCGATGATAGCCTGAGCCTCGCGGCTGGAAAAACGCTCGTCGACGCGTTCGACCGGCAATCCGAAGCGCCCGTTGAGCTGGTTGGCGAACCGGTCGGCGAGACGGGTGGTCTCGGTCGGCGACCCGGCCTCGTCCAGCGGCCGGCCGACCACCAGGCGCTGCGGCTGCCACTCGCGCAACAGGGCCGCGATCCGCTCGAAGCGGCGGTCCACCGGCACCGCGTCGACGATCGCCAGGGGACGGGCGTCGCCGGTCAGGGTGTTGCCGAGGGCCACCCCGATGCGGCGCACGCCGAAATCGAAGCCGAGCAGGGTCTCCGGGGCGGCGCGGCCGTCCCGCAGGTCAGGCATGCCCGGCGGACGAGGACAGGAACGCCGGGTCGATGCCCAGCAGCCCGTAGGCGCGCGACAGTCGCTGCGCGACCGGCGTCTCGAAGATGACGTCGGGATGGGCCTCGACGGTCAGCCAGGCGTTGCGGGCGATCTCGTCCTCCAGCTGCCCGGGGCCCCAGCCGGCGTAGCCGAGCGTGACCAGCAGCCGGCTCGGGCCCTCGCCCAGCGCGACCGCCTCCAGCACGTCCTTCGACGAGGTCAGGCCGAGCGAGTCGCCGACCGAGACGGTCGAGTTCCAGGTGCCGAGCGGCTGGTGCAGCACGAAGCCGCGGTCGGTCTGGACCGGGCCGCCGAAGAAGACGGGGCTGGCCGCGAGCGGGGCGATCTCGAGCTTGAGGTCGATGCGCTCGAACAGCGACTGCAGGTCGAGCTCCATCGGCCGGTTGATGACGAGACCGAGCGCGCCCTTCGCGCTGTGCTCGGCGATGAACACCACGGCCCCGCCGAAATTGGGGTCCGCCATGTTGGGCATCGCGAGCAGGAAGTGGTTCGTCAGGTTCGTCGCGACGTCGGGTGCAGCCATGAAATCATTGTAAAGGGGCGTTCCGGACGGCACAATCGCGCCCCTTGCCGAGGTGCCGATGCCCACGACCTCCTCCGACACCGGCCTGGTCTGGTTCCGCCGCGACCTCCGCGTCGACGACCATGCCGCCCTCTCCCGCGCGCTCGCCGACTGCAGTCGCGTGCATTGCGCGTTCGTCTACGACCGCGACATCCTCGACGCCCTCCCCTCGCGCGCGGACCGCCGCGTCGAGTTCATCCGCGATGCGCTGCGCGAGCTCGACGCCGGGCTGCGCGAGCTCGGCGGCGGGCTGATCGTCGTCCACGACCATGCGCCCGACGCCATCGTCGCGCTCGCGGCCAGGCTCGGCGCGGGCACGGTCGTGGCGGCACGCGACTACGAGCCGGACGCGGTCCGGCGCGACGACGCGGTCGCCGAGCGGCTGCGCGCCGCCGGAAGCCGGCTGGTGCTGGTGAAGGACCAGGTCGTCTACGAGACCGACGAAGTGCTGACCGGCCAGGGCCGACCGTTCTCGGTGTTCACGCCGTACCGCAACGCCTGGATGAAGCGCCTCGAGGCGGACGGCGCCGAGCACGGCCCGCTCGCGCCGCATCCGGTGCGCGCCCTCGCCGCGGGCCGTCTCGCGCCGCCGCCCGAAGGGCTGCGCGCCGCGGCCGCCGTCGGCGCCGCGGGCACCGAGCCGGTCGACGGGGTGCCCTCGCTCGCCGCGATCGGCTTCGAGCCGACCGATCTCGCCTCGCTCGCGCTGCCCACCGGCTCCAGCGGCGCCGCCACGCTGCTGGCCGATTTCGTCGGTCGCATCGGCCGCTACCGCGAGGCCCGCGACTTCCCCGCCGTGCGCGGCCCGTCGTACCTGTCGGCGCACCTGCGCTTCGGCACCGTGTCGATCCGGACGCTGGCGCGCGAGGCGCTGCAGGCGATGCGCGCCGACCCCGACGACGCGGAGGGGGCCCGCACCTGGCTGTCCGAGCTGACCTGGCGCGACTTCTACTTCCAGGTGCTGCACCACGCCCCGCGCGTGGCCGAGCGCGCGTTCAGGCCCGAGTACGACCGCATCGTCTGGGAGGACGGCACCGTGGGCGACGCGCTGTTCGCGGCCTGGTGCGAGGCGCGCACCGGCTACCCGCTGGTGGACGCGGCGATGCGCCAGCTGGTGTCGAGCGGCTACATGCACAACCGCCTGCGGATGGTCGTCGCGTCCTTCCTCTGCAAGGACCTCGGCGTGGACTGGCGGCGCGGCGAGCGCTTCTTCGCCCGGCACCTGAACGACTACGACCTCGCGGCCAACACCGGCGGCTGGCAGTGGGCGTCGTCGAGCGGCTGCGACGCGCAGCCGTACTTCCGCATCTTCAACCCGGTCACGCAGTCGGAGAAGTTCGATCCGAAGGGTGCCTTCATCCGCCGCTATCTGCCCGAGCTGGCCGGCTACGCCGACGTCCGCATCCACGCACCCTGGCTCGCCTCGCCGGACGAGCAGGCGCGCGCGGGCTGCGTGGTCGGCCGCGACTATCCGGCGCCGGTCGTCGACCATGCGCTCGCCCGGGCTCGCACGCTCGAGCGCTACGCGGTGGTGAAAGGCCCCGGCTGACGCGGCCCGCGGGCCGCGCCGCGCGCGGCGGCGGCTCCGCTCCGCGCCCGGCACGTCGCGGCACGGTTGCGCTGGCGCCGACCTTGCGACAGGATGACGGCAGATACCGGGGCACCGCATGCGGCGCCCCGGCCCGTTCCCGGAGGTCGTCGATGGCCCTGTCCGGATTCCGCGCGGCCCTGTCCCGCGCGATGCCCGACCCCGCGTCGGCGCTGCGCCGGCTCAAGCCCGGCGACCTGCGCGCCGGCGAGCCCCTGCCCTTCGATCTCTACGACGGCACCGGTCGGCGGCTCGCGCAGGCCGGCGTCGTGATCGCCGACGAGGCGCAGCTCGAGCGACTGTTCACCCGCGGCATCCATTGCGACGCCGAACGCTTCGCGGCCCTCGCCGACCTGGCGTCCCAGGCCCCGCCCGCGCCCGGCGCACCGGCGATGGGGCGACCCCGGGTCTCGACGGTCCGCCCCTGGCGGCTGCTGCACGCGCTCCGCGACGGCCTCGAGGATGCGCTGCCCCGGATCGCGGGCGGCGGCGGCGAGGCGGCATCGGCGCTGGAGGTCGTGCGCCAGGCCGGCGGCGAGCTGCAGCGCCTGTGCGCGCTCGATCCCGACGCGCTGCTCGCCGTGCCGCTGCTGCTCGAGGGCGGGCGCTACGGCACACGCCACGGCATCGCCACCGCGGTGCTGGTCGAGTTCGTGCTCGCGCGGCTCGATGCGCCCCCCTCGGAGCGGCGCTCGGCCGTGCTGGCCGCGCTGACGATGAACGTCGGCATGTTCGATCTGCAGGAGTCGCTGTATGCCCAGTCGGGCGGGTTGAGCCCGGCGCAGCGTCAGGGCGTGCTCGCGCATCCGACGCTGGGCGTGGCGCTGCTGCGCCAGGCCGGCGTCGACGATCCGCTGTGGCTGACCATCGTGGGCCAGCACCACGAACACCTCGACGGCACCGGCTACCCGGCGCAGCCCGACGCCTCGGCGTTGCGCCTGAGCTCGCAGACGCTGATGGTCGCCGACCGCTGGTGCGCGATGGTCGCCCCGCGGACGTACCGCCACGGCGCGCCGCCGGACCAGGCGCTGACGCTGCTGCTCGGACGGCTGGGGCGGCAGGCCGATCCGCGGCTCGGCAGGATGCTGTCGGAGGTGGTCGGCCCGACACCGCCCGGCACGCCGGTGAAGCTGGCCAGCGGCGAGCACGGGCTGGTGTTCCGCCGCAGCCGCACGCCCGGGGCGCCGGTGGTGCTCGCGTTCAGGTCGGCGATCGGTGCCGTGCATCCGGACGGCGTGCGGCGCGCGACCGACGAGGCCCGGCTGCGGATCGAGCATTGCCTGCGGCGCGACGAGATCGGCTGCCCGATCGATCCCGAGGCGCTGTGGGAGGCGGTCGAGGTCCGCGAGCCCGATCCGCCGGCGCCCGGCTGACACCGGCCGTGGCCGCGGGCCGGAGTCAGCCGGCGGACTGCCGGCGCTTGGCGAATGCCGCCACCAGCCTCAGCAGTTCGTCCTCGTCGTAGGGCTTGCCCAGGAACGCATCGACGCCGAGCGACATCGCATGGCTGCGGTGCTTGTCGGCCGTGCGAGACGTGATCATGACGATCGGCAGGTGCTTCCAGCGATCGTCGCCGCGCAGGTTCTTCGTCAGGTCGAAGCCGTCCATGCGCGGCATCTCGATGTCGAGCAGCATCACGTCCGGAACGGTGTCCTGAAGCTGGCGCAGCGCATCCACACCGTCCTTCGCCAGCATCACCTGATAGCCCTCGCGGGCCAGCAGCCGCTGCGTGACCTTGCGCACCGTCACGGAGTCGTCGACCACCATCACGGTCGGTGCGATCTCGATGACCGTCGGCGCGAAGCTCGCGGTGTCGCCCTCGCCCGCCTGCGCCCCGCGGCCGGTGGCCGCGATCTGCACCGGATTCAGGATCAGCACGATGTCGCCGTTGCCGAGCACGGTCGCGCCGGCCATGCCGGTGAGCCGTGCCAGCTGCGGCCCGACGTGCTTGACCACCACCTCCTGGCTCGGGGCGACGTGGTCGACGTGCAGCGCGATGCGCTGCGCGCCCGAGCGCACGATCACCACCGGCGAGTAGCGCTGTGCGAGCGGCGTGCAGCCCGACAGGTCCAGCAGGCTGCCGAGGAAGTAGAGCGGCACCGGCTGGCCGTGCCAGTCGACCGCGTGATCCGAGTAGGCCGAGGCGAGCAGGTCGGGCTTGAGCTGCATGACCTGCTCGATCAGCGCCGACGTGACCGCGATCCGCATCGAGCCCACCGTCAGCAGGACGACCTGCGCGACCGCGAGCGACACCGGCAGGTGCACGCTGAAGCGCGTGCCGCGTCCGGGCACCGACTCGAGGTCGATGCGCCCGCCCATCGCGGCGACCTCGGCACGCACGACATCCATGCCGACGCCGCGGCCCGCGATCGCGGTCACCTCGGTGGCGGTCGAGAAGCCGGGCATGAAGATCATGTCGCCGAGCTCGCGCTCGCCGGGATGCGCGTCGGGCGCGATCAGGCCGCGTTCGACGGCCCGTGCGCGGATCCGCGAGTAGTTCAGGCCCGCGCCGTCGTCGGCGAAGGCGAGCACCACCTCGTTGCCCTCCTGGCGGACCTCGAGCGTGATCTCGCCGGTCTCGGACTTGCCCGCCGCGAGCCGCTCGGCGCGCGGCTCGATGCCGTGGGCCACGGCATTGCGCAGCAGATGCTCGATGGGTCCCGCCATCCGCTCGAGCACCCCGCGATCGAGCTCCGACCCGACGCCCTTGAGGTCGAGGTGGACCCGCTTGTCGAGCTCCTTGGCGGCCTGGCGGACGACACGGTAGAGCCGGTCGGCGATCGAGCCGAACTGCACCATCCGGATCCGCATCAGGTCCTGCTGCAGATCGCGCGTGACCTGCGACTGGCGCGCGAGGTCGCGGTTCGCCTCCTCGAGGTTGCGCAGCGCGTTCTGCTGGACCGTGGCCACGTCGTTGACCGACTCGGCCAGCATCCGCGTGAGTTCCTGGAAGCGGGTGTAGCGGTCGAACTCGAGCGGGTCGAACTGCGCCTCGCGCTCGGGGGCGCGCTCGTTGCGCGCGTCGATCTGCGAGTCGGCGGCGAGCTCGATCTCGCGAAGCTGCGTGCGCAGCCGGTTCACGTTCTCGGTCAGCTCGCCGAGCGAGGTGCGCAGCGAGCCCAGTTCGTTCTCGAGACGCGCGCGCGCGATCGACACCTCGCCCGCCTCGTTGACCAGCCGATCGAGCAGGTCGGCACGCACGCGGATCAGCGAGGGCGACTGACCGGCGGCCCCGGGGGTCGCCGCACGCGGGGCGATCCCGTCGTCGCTCGGCGCGTGCGCCGGCGCATCGGAGACGCCGAGGCCGCCGACCGGGTCGGCGCTCGGCCGCAGCAGGCTGGCGACGACCGCGCGGGCCGCGGCCTGCGCCGATTCCGACTGCGGGTCGCGGACGGCCTCGTACAGCGCGAGCACCTGGTCCAGCCTCGCGATCAGGTCGTCGATCAGCTGGGGCGGCACGCGGGTCAGCGCGCTGGCCGACTCGATCCGCGTCTCCATGTCGTGCACGAGGTGACCCAGGCGCATGGCGCCGGCCATCCGGGCGCTGCCCTTGACGGTGTGCAGCAGCCGCATGAGCTCGGCCGGGTGAGCCGGGTCGTCGGGTGCGCCGGCCCACGCGCGCAGGGCATCGCCGATCCGGGGCAGCAGCTCGTCGCCCTCCTCGACGAAATCCTGCGCGAGCTCGGCATCGATGTCGTCGACCAGGGTCTCGAGTGCGTCGAGCGGCGCATCGACGAGCGGCCGTGCCGCGGCAGGGGCGGGCGACGACGGCGGGACCGGCTCGGCGGCCGCTTCGCTCACTCCGAGTGCGGCGTCGACGTCGGCGAGATCGAAGGCATCGTCGTCGGTGCGCGCCGAGGGCGGCGGCGCCGCGGCACGGGCACGCTCGGCGAAGGCCACGGCACGTCCGACCATCTGCGCATCCGGCGCGGGGTCCGTGCCGGTCGAGAAGGTCCGCAGCGTGTCGTGCAGCCGCGCCGCGATCCATTCCAGGTCGGCGAGGTCGTCGGCCGACGGCGCCGTGCGCGAGGCCGCCCGCGCGGCCAGCCCGCGCTCGAGCGCATCGGCGGTCTCGAGCACGCTCGGCAGCACCGCGATCCGCGCGGTCCCGCGCAGCGAGTGCATCGCGCGCAGCACGGTCTCGGGCACGGGGCGGGCGGGATCGGCACGCCAGTCGGCGAGGGTCGCGTCGAGCACCGCGAGGAGCTGCGCGGCCTCGTCGAGGAAGATGGCGAACAGCTCCGCATTGAGCAGTCGATCGCCGATCCGCACCATGCCGTCGGCGGCCTCGGGGGCGGGCGCCGGCTCGCCCTGCGGAGGAGGCAGATCGAGGGCGTCGATCGGGTCCAGGGCGTCGATCGGATCCAGGGCATCGATCGGATCGAGGACGTCGATCGCGTCGAGCGGGTCGAGGGTGTCGATCGGGTCGAGCACATCGAGGGCGTCCGGCCCCGCGGGGCCGCCGATCGCGACCGACTCGATCTCGTCGAGCGGCGACAGCGTGGGCACCTCGAGGTCGAGCGGATCGAGCGGATCGAGCACGTCGGTCAGCTCGATCAGCTCGTCATCGCCCGGCGACCCGGTGGACAGGAACACCGTCTCGTCGATGCGCACGACCTCGTCGAGCGGCATCGGCGGCGCGGGGGGCTCGGACAGGAACGTCTCGGCGTCCAGGTCGATGCCGAGATCCGCGGGCGGTTCGGCGAACGTGTCGTCGATGCGTGGTGCACCGTCGCCGCCCGCGTCGAACGGACCGTCGGCGCGCACGGCCGCATCGAGGGCGTCGAGATCGATGTCGCCGAAATCGCCGAAGGCCACGGGGGCCGGCACCGCCGGCTCGGCGGGCGCATCGGCCACCGGGCGGCCGCCGGCCGGCATCAGGCTCTCGAGCAGCACCGGGGGCAGCCCCTCGGTGCGGACCTCGACGTCGGGCACGTCGCCGTCGAGCAGCGCCTGCGCACGCGCGACGATCGGGTTCGGGTCGATCACGGCGAGCGGATCCGCACGCAGCCGGTCGACCCAGCCGACCATCGCGTCGTGGGCCTCGGAGACCAGCGCGTACAGCGCAGGCGTTCCGGGACGCTCGTCGCCGACCCAGCCGCTGATGACCTGCTCGAGCGCCCAGGCGGCCTCGCCGAAGGCGCCCAGGCCGACCATGCGGCTCGAGCCCTTGAGCGTGTGGAAGCCGCGGCGCAGCGTGGTCAGCGGGCCGGCGTCCGCCGGTGCGGCGATCGACTCGGCGCGCGCCTCGACGATGCCGGCCAGCACCTCGTCGGCCTCGTCGAAGAAGATCCCCAGCAGCTCCGCATCGATCGCGTCGTCGGCGGGCAGCACCACCGGCGCGATCGCCGGACCGTCGGGCAGGCCCGCCACGCGGGCCACGGCGCCGACCAGGGCCGGCGCATCGGGCGCATCGCCCGCCTCGAGGCGCGCGATCGCGTCGGCCGCGGCCGTGCGCAGCTCGCCGTCGTCGAGCAGCATCGCCTCGTCGCGGATCGCGCTCAGCGTGTCGCTCAGGGCGGCACGCGGCATCGGGTCCGAGGGTGCACCGGCGGCCGCGGCCAGCAGGGGCTGCACCTGCGCCCGCCGCTCGAGGAGCAGCTGCTCCAGCGACCGGTCGCCCTCGGCGTCGACGTCGACGCCCTCGGCATCGGCCGTCGGCGCATCCGTCCAATCGAGGCTCGGCTCGGCGGCCGCGCCGGCGTCGCCCCAGCCGGTGTCGGCGGCGCCGCCGGCAGGCGCGGCATCGGATCCGTCGAGCGAGAAGGTCCCGTCCAGCCGCAGGCGTTCCGGACCCTGTGCGGAATCGGACGCCCCGGGCATGTCGAAGGCGCCGTCGCCGGACGCTTGCATCGGCAGCGCGGGGTCATCGAACCGCAGCTCGAACGGATCGGTGTCGGACGACTCGGCGGACACCGCGGCCGGCGCCTCGAATGCGAGCGCATCCGGCGGCGCGAAGTCCTGAGGCTCGGGCGGCTCGAGCGTGTCGAGATCCGGCGGCTCCAGGTCCGGCGGTTCCAGGTCCGAGGCATCGCGGGTGCCCGGCCGGTCGCCGAGTCGTGCGATGAAGGCGTCGTCGTCCCGGCTGAATTCGAAGCCGCCACCGTGGCGGCCGTCGGCCTGCCGCAGCGACTCGACGAAGAAGCCGATCGCACCGAGGCTCGCGGCGACCCGCTCGCAGTCGGCCGGATCGGGCGCCGGGATCTCGCCGACCGCATCCGCGGCATCGAACGCCAGAGCGCCTTCGAAGCCCTCGATCCCTTCGATGCTCCCGTCGGCCGCGGCAGGCGCGGAGAACCCGGCGACCTGGCGGACCACGGTGTCGGCGCCATCGGCGGCCTCGTCGTGTCCGAGCAGGCGCAACGCGCCCGCGACCTGCCTGAGCAGCGGCTCCAGAGGCGGAAGCTCGGCACGGTGGGCGACCGGATCGCGGAAGAACGCGTCGAGCACCTTCTCGCAGGCACGCAGGTTGGCCTGGAGCTCGCCGACGTAGGCGGCCGTGGTCAGCCGCTCCTGCGCGGCGCGCGACAGCTCGCTCAGCCATTCCGGCGCGGCCGCGCCGTCGGCCTCCTGGCGCTCGCAGAGGCGGTCGAGTCGATCGGCCATCTCGATCGCGCGCCGGTCGTGCTGGGCGACGGCGCGGGCACCGCGCTCGAGCGCCTGCTCGACGAACAGCAGCGCGGTGGCCACCTCGAGGGACAGCACCTCGGCCAGCGAGGAGCCGGCGGCCGCGAGCGCGCGGCGCAGGCCGACGAGCACGCCCGACAGCTTCTGCAGCCCCGGCCACGGCAGTCGCGCGACCGCCGCGTCGAGCTGCTGCGCGGCCTGGGCGAAGGCGGGCAGCTCCTGCGAGCCGCCGCGGACGTACTTCTCCCAGGCGAGCTTCGCGGCGGCCGTGGCCTCGCGGGCGGCGCGCAGCGTGCGTGCATCCACCACCGCGTAGCGCGGCGTCTCGAAGTCCGACGGCACCGTGCCGCCCAGCTGGTAGAGGCGACGCGCCTCGTCGGCGAGCGGCGAGCCGTTGCCGGTCCGGGCGAGCATGAAGAGCAGGTCGCGCAGCACCCGGTCGGCGATCGGCGCGCCGCCGCCGAGCGTGCGCGACAGCTGCAGGTTGATGCGGCCGACCAGACGCTTGGCGTACACGTCGACCGGCAGCGCCTGCACCCGCAGCGCATCGAGGAAGGCGGACGCGAGCCACCAGAAGGTGCGCTGGCCCGACGCACCATGGGCCGCATGCAGGCGCGACACCGCGCCATGCATCGCACCGAGGGCCTCGGCGTCGCGCGGATTGCGCAGGAACCGCAGCAGTCCCTGTTCGAAGGCGGCGCGCAGCCTCGCCACGGCCGGGGCCGACAGCGGCTCGCCCTGCGCGACGCGCGGCGCACGCACCGTCAGGTCGACGGCGAACAGGTCGGAGGGCTCGACGCGCTCCGCGCCGCGCAGCGACAGCAGCTCGCGGTAATGAGGGAACAGCGAGACAGGCGAGTCCTCGGACCCCGCGACGATGCCTTCGAGATACTCGATGACCGCGGAGAACGCGCGCGCCACCGCACGCACGAGCTCGGCGTCGAACGGGAGCTCGCCCCGATCACAGCGGTCGAGCAGCGTCTCGGCTTCCTGCGTGACGACCGCCACGCCCTCGAGGTCCACCACCTGCAGCGCGCCGTGCGCCTGGTGCAGCCAGCCGCGGGCCGCCCGAAGGCGTCCGTCACCGGCGTCCTCGGACTGGAGCTGCTGCTCGAGGGCGGTCTCGGCGCGGGCCAGCGACTCGCGGATCTCTGCGAGACACCACGACAGCGCGGTCGGATCGATGGGGGATGCGGCCATCATTGCACCCTGAATCGGGACACCGAGTTCTTCAGCTCGCGCGCGAGCTCGGCCAGTTGCAGGATCGAGCCCGCGGTCTGCTGCGTGCCCTCGCTGGTCTGCTCGGTCACCAGCAGGATCCGCTGGATGCTGTGGGCGACGGTACCGGCGGACGAGGCCTGGTCGGAGGTGGTGCGGGAAATGTCCTCGATCAGCTCGGCGAGCTGCGTGGCGACCCGGCCGATCTCGGCCAGCGCGTTGCCGGCATCGTCCGACAGCCGGGTGCCCGCGACCACGCCCTGCGTGCTGCGCTCCATCGCCGCGACCGCGTCCTGGGTGTCGACCTGGATCGTGCGGATCAGCCCGGAGATCTGGCGGGTCGCCTCGGCGCTGCGCTCGGCCAGCCGCTGCACCTCCTCGGCGACGACGGTGAAGCCGCGACCGGCCTCGCCGGCCGACGCGGCCTGGATCGCGGCGTTGAGGGCCAGCACGTTGGTCTGTTCGGTGATGTCCGAGATCAGCTCGACGATCTCGCCGATCTCCTGCGACGACTCGCCCAGCCGCTTGATGCGCTTGGCGGTCTCCTGGATCTGGTCGCGGATGCCGTTCATGCCGGCGATGGCGTTCTGCACCGCACGCCGACCCTGCTCGGCCGCACCCAGCGACTGCCGCGCGACCTGCGCGGACTCCGAGGCGCTGGCCGAGACCTCGTTGATCTGGGACGCCATCCGGAGCACCGCCTCGCCGGTCTCGCGGATCTCCCGGGACTGCTGCTCGGAGGCGGTCTGCAGGCCGGCGGAGACCGTCTGCGCCTTCGAGGACGCGTCGGCGACGAGCTCGGCGGTGGTGTTGATGCGCGCCACCAGGTTGCGCAGCTCCTCGACCGTGTAGTTGACCGAGTCGGCGATCGCGCCGGTGATGTCCTCGGTGACCGTGGCCTGGATCGTGAGGTCGCCGTCGGCGACTTCCTGGAGCTCGTTCATCAGCCGCAGGATCGCGGCCTGGTTCTGGTCGTTGGTGCGCTTGGCCTCCTGCTCGAGACGCTCGGCCTCGGCGCGCTGCGCATCGGCGTCGGCCGCGCGCCGGTCGACGTCCTGATAGTGGACGAGGCCGAGCCCCAGCGCGGCGAGCAGCGCGAGCAGCAGGAAGGCGATCGCGAGCCCCTGCTGCAGCGCGCGGCCCGAGCTCGCCTCGGCGAGCCGCGACTGCAGCTCGAGGAGCCCGGCGCGCAGCGGCTCGCTGTCGGCGCCGATGCGCGCGTCCGCGGCCCGCGCCCCCGGCATGCGGGGCAGGTCGGCGACCAGGCTCGCGACCGAAGCGCCCAGGTCGGCATACGCGGCCTTGAGCTCGCCGAGCCGAGTCCGCTGCTCGCCCTCCCGGGCGGGGGCGAGGCGGCGCGCCTCGCTGCCCGCGAGCAGCGCGTCGATCGTCTCCTGGAGCGCCGCGGCGTCGCGCGCGAGCATCGGGGCCAGCTCGAGGTTGACCGGGTCCGCACCGGTGAGCTGCGCGACCTGCCGGGCGATCTTCTGCACCAGCACCTGGAGCTGGGCGGCGGCGGCGATCTCGGGGGCCGGCGCGGCCGCAGCGGCCTTGAGCTGCGTGACCTGCTCGGCGAGGTCGGCGAGCCGCGGCTGCGCGTCGAGCACCGCCCGCCCCGCCTGCGCGATCGAGGACAGGGTGGGCTGCAGCTGCATCAGCGTGGCCGCGGCCTGGTCGGTGCGCTTCCAGGGCTCGGCCAGCCGGGCGAAGGTCGGCTGCAGCGCCGCGTCGAGCGGGTCGACGCGCTGGTCGCGGACCACGCCGCCCGACTGCAGGGCGGTCACGGCCTCGGACAGCCGACTGCGGCTCTCGACGAGCTGGCGGTGCGCGTCGCCGACGCCCCGCACCGCGGTCGGCGCGGCCTTGGCCAGCCGCTGCGAATGCATCAGCGAATCGCCGACCAGCCGGGTCTGGATCGCGACCGCGGCCGACTGCCGCGAATCGAGCCACATGAACAGGAACGCCAGCAGCAGCGAGATCGCCAGCAGCGGGAACAGCACGGCGAGCTGCCGACGCTTGGACAGCCGATCGAGCAGCGGCACCGCGATCCGGCGCCGCGCCGGCGCCCGGACCGGCGACGGCTCGAGCGCTGCCGAGAGGGTCTCGCCGAAGCGGGTCGGCGTGCCGTTCTCGTCGGCGATCACCGTGTCGACATCGATCCGGCGCGCGCCGCCACCGAAAGGAAACAGCGGCCGGGGGAACTTGAATGCCATCGAGGTGTCGTGCCGTCGGCGCCGCTCAGCGGCCGGCCATCAGGAAGGCGCTGCCGGCAGCCAGGCGCGCGAGATCGAGCTCGTGCCAGCGATGCCCATCGGCGTCGATCAGCGTGCGGCCGACCCAGTCGGGACGCCCGCCCGCGCCGAAGCCGCCGTCGCCCGGGGCGACCGGGGCGTCGTCCTCCTCGATCCGCATCGATGCGACGTTGCGCAGTCCGAGCATGCGGGTGACGAGGATCGCCGCGTTGAACTCGAGGCGGGCAGCGAGCGCGAGCAGCCGGGACTCCTTCGACGCCTCGGTGCGGCCGAGCTGCGCATAGCGCTGCAGGTCGATCACCGTGAAGAGCGCGCCGCGCAGGTTCACCAGCCCGAGCAGCCAGTCGCGCGTGAGCGGCACCGGGGCGATGACGTCGGGCACGGGCACGATCTCGCCGGCCTCGGACAGGTCCACCAGCCATCGCTGGCCGCCGATCATCAGGCCGAGCCGCGCCGCCAGATCGGGCGTCGTGCCGGCATCGCGCAGGCGCTCGGTCAGGCGGGCCTGGAACTCCTTGAGCTGGGTCGACTGGGGGAGCGTCATCGGCGGAACATCAATGGACGAGGTCGGCGATCTTCGCCAACAGTTCTTCGGCATCGACCGGCTTCGTCAGGTAGCCGCGCGCGCCCTGGCGCAGGCCCCAGATGCGGTCGGTCTCCGCGCCCTTGCTGGTGCACAGGATGACCGGGATCGACTGCGTCTCCGGGTCGCGGCTCATCAGTCGGGTGACCTGGAAGCCGCTGGCCCCGGGCATCACGACGTCCATCACCACCAGGGAGGGGCGCTCGCTGCGGATCTTGAGCAGCGCCTCGGCGCCGTTCTCCGCGGTCACGACCGCGTAGCCCCGCTTGACGAGCAGGTCGGTGAGGTAGAACCGCTCGGTCGGGGAGTCGTCGACGATGAGGATCTTCTGCGCGGTCATCGCGGCGGCCCGGTCAGGCCCCGATCTCGCGACGCGCGTACTGGGCCACGCACTTGAGCAGGCTGTCCTTGGTGAACGGCTTGGTCAGGTATTCCTCGCAGCCGACCATCCGGCCTCGCGCGCGGTCGAAGAGACCGTCCTTGCTGGAGAGCATCACCACCGGCGTCGCGTGGAAGCGCGGGCTCTTCTTGATGAGCGCGCAGGTCTGGTAACCGTCGAGGCGCGGCATCAGCACGTCGCAGAAGACGAGGTCCGGCTCGTGATCGGACACCTTGGCGAGAGCGTCGAACCCGTCGTCGGCCACGATGACGCGGCAGCCCGCCTGGGACAGGAAGATCTCGGCGCTGCGCCGGATCGTGTTGCTGTCGTCGATGACCATGACCTTCAGGCCGGCGATCGAATCCATCGCGCTCATCTAGATCCCCGCGACCTGCAGCATCGGAAGCTCGGAAGTGTAGCCAAACCGTCGCGCTGTGGTCAAAGAAAGTTCTTGCGGAATAACGACTTGGCGCTCAAAGCTCGACCATCTCGAAGTCTTCCTTGCGCGCCCCGCACTCGGGACAGGTCCAGTTCATCGGAACGTCTTCCCAGCGTGTGCCCGGTGCGATGCCCTCGTCGGGCACACCGGCGGCCTCGTCGTAGATCCAGCCGCAGATGAGGCACATGAAGGTCCGGGTCGCTTGCTCGCTCATGCCGTGTCCGTTGTCGAAGCATTAGAGGGGTAAGCGCGCGATGTTACCCGCTCGCGCCGACGGGATCCGGCGGCAGGCCGACGGGCGGGATAGGATACGACCCCGCTCCGTCCCAGGGACCGACGATGACCACGCCCCTCCCTCCCCTGCGCGGCCTGCGTGGCCTCTATGCGATCACGCCGGACGACACCGATGCCGAGCGGCTGGCCGACCGGGTGGCGCGCGTGCTCGAGGGCGGCGTCGATGCGCTGCAGTTCCGCGTCAAGGGCGGCGCGGCCGCCGAGCGCGAGGCCCTCGCGCGCCGGATCAAGGCACTCGCCGACGCGGCCGGTGTCCCGCTGATCGTCAACGACGACGTCGACCTCGCGATCGCGATCGACGCGGCGGGCGTGCACGTCGGCCGCGACGACGGCGATCCGGCCGCGGTCCGCGCGCGCATCGGTCCGCTGCGCTGGCTCGGGGTGTCGTGCTACGACGACATCGAGCGCGCCCGGGGCGTGCGGGGCATCGCCGACCACGTCGGCTTCGGCAGCGTCTTCGCATCGCCGACGAAGCCGGCCGCCGTGCGGGCGCCGCTGTCGCTGTTCGGCCAGGCTCGCGGGCTCGGCCTCTCGGCAGTCGCGATCGGCGGCATCGACCGCGACAACGCTCACCTGCCGATCGAGGCGGGCGCGGATGCGGTCGCCGTGATCACGGATCTGTTCGGCGCAGGCGATCCTGCAGCGGCGGCGCGGATCCTGCGGGCACGCGTGCAAGCGGCGCTGGCGCGTCGCGAGGACACCGAGAGCTGAGGATCGACGTCCGACGTCCGAACGACGAGGGTCGACGTCGGACGGCTGATCGTCGAGAGCCGCGGCCCCGCGCCGCGGCGTGCGCTCACCAGGGCACGAGGCGGGCGACGTCGACGACGCGGGCATCGGCCGCGTCGATCAGGACGGTACCGTCGCCGGCGGGGCCGCGCAGCGGCAGGTAGCGCAGCCGTGCCTCGGGCAGACCGCTGCGCGAGACGAGCTCGTCGATCTGGGCGAGGCGGGTCGGGTTCAGCGCCCGCAGCCGGGCGATCGGCAGCGCGCGCTCGAGCGCGATGGCCGACTCGCTCGCGTAGTCGACGTAGAGCTTGGGATGGTGCTGCACGTCGCGACCCTGGGTGAGGGCCTCGAACGCGATGCGCATCTGCTCCTGCACCTCGGTGGGCTGCCGCGCGGCCACCCAGCGCGGACGCATCGGATCCATCGTCGCGTGCGGGTTGTCCGCGCCCGCCTGGCGGTCCGCGTCGCGCAGGTCCGCCGGCGCCGTCACCTCGAATCGGTCCTTCACCAGCACCACGAAGGCGGGGCGACCGACGTACAGCGTATGGACGCCGTAGGCGAGCGCGGCCAGCTGCAGCACGAAGATCGTCGCGAGGTCCCACTTGAGGCGGGGCTTGCGACGGTCGTAGACGATCAGGGTGAAGAGCGGGCCGACGATCACGTCGACGCCGACGACGATCCACATGATCGCCCCGACGCCGAAGAGGTGCGCCATCGGACTCGGGTACCACGCGCCGAACACCAGCGCCGAGACCAGCGCGACGACCGCCACGCACACCAGCAGGTGCAGGCCCGCCGCGCGCAGGCGCTCGCGCAGGCCGCCGCCGGCGGGGACCTCGGGCGGTCGGGGGACGGCGAGCCCGGCGATGTCGACGGCCATCGGACGGGTCTGTTCGCCGGGGGACGGTTCGGCACTGCGATCGAGGACGACGCGACGGAGCATTCGAATTGGGCAGGCGCAGCAGTCGTGATCCGACGATTCTAGGAGCGGGGGTCGGGGCCGCCGACCCGGACCGATGGACGGCCGACACCGGGCATTCGACCGGAGCGGATGCGGCGCATCACGCCACACCCGCCGTCGCGGTCAGCCGCCTGCGGCCCTCACGCGAGGCGCCGTGTCGAGCGTCGATGCGTGCGGCAGCGCGCGCGGCTGGTTGACGAAGCTCAGCACGAAGCTCGCGGCCAGGCACTCCGCGCCGGCCAGCATCAGCGTCGCCGCGGGGATCGCCGCGCGCATCGTGCGCGACGGATCGAGCCCGGCGAGCCCCACCTGCGTCCACTCGAGCACCGACATCACGGCGGCGCCGAACCCGAGCCCCATCAGCGCGAGGCCGGCCAGCAGCCCGCGCTCGAGCGTGAAGACCCGCATCATCGCGGCGTACCCGGGGCCGCGCGGCAGGTGGCCGGCGGCCACGCCGACGGCCTTGGTGATCACCGCGAGCAGCGTGAGCTGCAGGCCGAGGATCGATGCGGTGGCGGTGTAGAGCAGCGTGTGGATGTCGAGCCCGACGCCACCGATGCGGACGGGTCCGACGGTCAGCACCAACGACGCGAGCGAACCGACGGCGAGCAGCGCGAGCCCCGGGTAGAGCAGCAGCCAGCGGGGGCTGAACATCAGCAGCAGCCGCAGGTGCCGCCAGCCGTCGCGCCAGCTGCGCAGGTGCGGCGGGCGGTCGCGACCGTCGCGCGCCAGCGTCGTCGGCACCTCCTCGATGCGCAGGCCGGCCAGACTCGCGCGCATCACCATCTCGCTGGCGAACTCCATCCCCGGAGACGTCAGCCCGAGCGCGAGGACCGCCTCGCGATCGAACGCACGCAGCCCGCAGTGGAAGTCGCCGATGTCGGTGGGGAACAGCATCCGGCCGATGAACGACAGCACCGGATTGCCCAGCCACCGGTGCAGCCGGGGCATGGCACCGGGCTCGATGCCGCCGGCGAACCGGTTGCCCATGACGAGGTGGGCGCCGGCCTGCAGCCGCTCGACGAAGCCGTCGAGCCGCTCGAAGTCGTAGCTGTCGTCGGCGTCGCCCATCACCACCCAGCGGCCGCGCGCGGCGCGCAGGCCGCCCGCGATCGCGGCGCCGTAGCCCCGCTCGGCCACGTGCACGACACGCGCGCCGGCGGCGATGGCGAGCTCGGGCGAACCGTCGGTCGAACCGTTGTCGGCGACGATCACCTCGCCGGGAAGCCCGCTGCGGGCCATGAACGCGCGGGCGCGGGCGATGCAGGCCGCAACTGTCAGGGCCTCGTTCAGGCACGGCATCACCACCGACAGCACCGGCGGCGGCACGACCGTCCGCGGCGCGGAGCTCGCGACGTGGGCGCTCGGATCGACGGACGGGACGGCAATGCGCATCGGAGGGCTCGGGAACGGTCCGCCGATCTTGTCCGATCGACCGCTGCCGTTCAGCCGTAGACCGCCGAACGGGCCCCGGACGAGGCCGCGCGGCCCGCGATGCGGCAACTCCGGTCCACACCCTCCCGTCCACACGCCGCGCGTCAGGCGCGATCGCGGAACTGCACGGCGCGCAGCGTGCGCAGCTGCGCCAGCCAGATCGAGGGCGGCACCCAGCAGGCGGTGCGCCACGCCAGCCGCAGGAAGCGGCCGAGCG
>Ga0105105_10000163_pt1 | contig 32088 bp, 20 predicted proteins | sample PPLLaktember2015_4_FD_79108 | JGI IMG/M metagenome (GOLD analysis project Ga0105105, IMG submission 79108) | Freshwater sediment microbial communities from Prairie Pothole Lake near Jamestown, North Dakota, USA - PPLs Lake P8 Core (1) Depth... | ecosystem: Environmental > Aquatic > Freshwater >...
TCGATCTTGGCGAGTGTCGGGTGGTGGCACTCGGGGCACTCCCTCCCGGTGATGCGCGGCGCCTCGGGCCGCGCGGCATGCGAAGCGACGGTGCCGTCGGACGTCGCATCGGCGGACGCGAACGCACGCATCGGGTCGAGCGGCGCGCCGTCCGCGTCGAGGATGCCGAGCATCTGGTAGCGGTGCAGCAGCAGTCGTGCGAGGTAGGCGATCGTGGAGGGCCACACGCGGCTGCGGGTGTCGCCCGGCACCGGCGCCCAGAAGTCGCCGCGCGGTTCGGCGAAATCCACGAGCTTGGCGAGCTTGCGGCCGATCCATGCCGTGTCGACGATGCGCATGTCGATCGACAGCAGCTTGGTGAGCCCGTCGAAGGCGCGCGGATACGTGCCGGCCAGCCAGACCGAGTAGGGCCGCCGGGTGCCGTCGGGCAGGGTCAGTTCCTTGACGATCACGTGGATGTCGTCGCCGGTGGCGGGGTTGGCGACGTCGACCGACCAGGACATCGTGCCGTCGGTGCCGGTCTTCGGCTCCTTGCGCGAGATGAGGGCGTCGAGCATCGGCGTGGCCGCAGGCGGTTCGGCGAACAGGCCGAGGGCCTCGCAACGGTGGCGCACGATGCGGGCGAGCCCGGCCACCAGCGAGGGCATCGGTTCGGTACGCCCGGGCCCGAGCTCGAGCGCGAAGCCATCCTGTCCGGACGTGGCGGCGAGCGAGTCGAGCTTCTTGGCGACCCAGGCGGTGTCGTCGCAGCGCAGGTCCATCGACAGCGTCTTGGCGATCGCGGCCAGCCCGCGCGGCTGTTCGTTGCCGGTGACCCAGACCTCGAAGGGTCGCGCGATCGTGCCCTGCTCGACGTGGCCGACGACGACCGCGAAGTCGCCGGCCGGATGTTCGACCAGCAGCGTCCAGGACGGGTTGCCGCCGGGGAGCACCGGCCGGTCGGGCCAGCGCAGCGACGCGAGGGCCGGTGCCGGGATCGCCTTGAGCGCGATGCGGCGATCGGCATCGGACTGCTGGAGGTCGTCGGGCGTCAGTCGGGAGGGGGGCGGAGCGGCCGGCGCGCCGCGCGCGGGATCCACCGACAGCACCGAGCCGGTCACGTCGTTCGGGCGGTAGATGGTGATGCCCTTCAGACCCATCCGCCACGCATCGGCGTACAGCGACGCGGTCTCCTCGAGCGGGGCCTCGGCCGGGACGTTCACCGTCTTGGAGATCGCCGCGTCGATGTACGGTGCGACCGCGGCGACCATCTTCAGGTGGGCCTGCGCGCTCATGTCCAGCGCCGACACGAAGGCGTCGGGCAGTTCGGCGGTGCCGGCATCGAAGGCCGCATCGAAGGCGGCCGGATCGGGCTGCCGGGCTCGCCACAGACGGAATGCGTGATCGTGGACGCGGAAGGCCTGGCGGGTACCGTCGGCCATGCGCTTCATCCGCGTGTAGGCCCACGAGAACGCCGGCTCGATCCCGTTGGAGGCGTTGTCGGCGAAGGCGAGCGTGATCGTGCCGGTCGGCGCGATCGACAGCAGGTGCGAGTTGCGCAGGCCGTGGCGGGCGATCTCGGCCTTCAGGTCTTCCGGCAGCGTGGATGCGAAGCGCGGTGCGGCGAGGTAGCGCTCGGCGTCGAAGAGCGGAAAGGGGCCGAGCGTCTTCGCGAGGGCCACCGAGGCGCGGTAGGCCTCGTGGCACATGAACTCGGCGACGCGCGCGGCGGTCGCGCGGCCGGCGTCGGAGTCGTAGCGCTGACCGAGCAGGATCAGCGCGTCGCCCAGCCCGAGGAAGCCGAGGCCGATGCGGCGCTTGGCGCGCGACTCCGCGTCCTGCTGCGGCAGCGGCCACAGCGTCACGTCGAGCACTCGGTCGAGGATCTCGACGCCGGCATGCACGAGGCGCCGCAGCCGGTTCCAATCGATGTCCGCATCGGGCTCGAAGGGGCGGCGCACGACGCGGGTCAGGTCCACGGAGCCGAGGTCGCAGCAGCCGTAGGCGGGAAGGAGCTGCTCGCCGCAGTTGTGGACGTAGAGCCCGTTCGCATCGAACGCATTGAGGCCGGGCACGCTCACGTCGAAGACCTCGGCGTCGCCATCGGGCTCGATGGACGCGATGCCCGCGGTGAACGGCCCGGCGTCCGTCGTGAGGCGCTCGGTGCCGAGCGCCGCGTCGAGCCGGTCGTGTTTCCCGGCGTCCTCGAACCCGACGATGTCGGCGAATCGGGCGAGGCTCGCGCGGGCGACCTCCAGCGCGTGGCAGGGCAGGGGCGGGTGCAGCGCCGACCCGCCTCTGCCGTCGGGGAGCCTGCGCGCGCCCGCGATCCGACGCTGCGGGTGCACCGTCGAGGCGATGCCCAGCCTCAGCAGCATCCGCTGGACCGCATGCAGCGCGTCGAGCTCGTTCCGCTCCAGCAGCACGCCGATGTCCTCCGTCCCGGTCCCCCGGACACGGCCATCGGTGTCGAACACGGCTCGCAGCACACCGCGCTGGAACCCGGACGATGCGCGCTCGACGGCGGGCCCGATCCGCCTGGCATCCGGCCCGATGCCGTAGCGCGCTCCGAGATCGGCGAGCGCGGGGCTGGACGTCTGGAGCTCGCCGCGCCCGGCACCCGCCACCCAACCGCGGAAATCGCCGTGCCGCGGGTTGCGGCGCAACGCCCGCTCGGCTCGCGCCATGACCGCTGCCGCACCGCCCGAGCCGGCCGGCGTGCCGTCGGCGTAGCGGACGAAGCCTTCGTCGCGGACGGTCAGCGTCGCGACCCGGTCGCCGAAGGCGCCGTCACCGATCAGCAGGCCGAGCAGGTAGCCCTCGTCGGCGTCGCCGTCACCGGCCCAGCCGTCGAGTGCCCGATGGTCGTTCAGGCGGATCCGATCGCCGGGCGTGAGGCGGCCCGCCTCGATCCATCCGGGCGCGTCCGCCCCGACCCGCCAGACCCGATGGTCCGCGGTCAGGCGAAGCGAATGGCCTTCGGTCGTCCGCAGCCGGACCACCGGCTTGCGACCCGTCGCGAAGAAGCCGCGCGGATCGGTCGTCCGGTGCCGTCCGTCGACGAGCAGCGTGGACGGGCGGCCGACGAGTTGCGTCACGGTGCGAGGACCCTCGGCCGTCATCACCCAGGTCTCGCCCGTCACGCACGGATTGCTCGCGGCGATCGTCTCGCAGTAGGACAGGTTGTTGCGCGCATTGATCGTGTCGATGAAGAGCACGCCCGGCTCGGCGTACCCGTGCGCCGAGCGCATGATCAGATCCCAGAGCACGCGGGCGCGCACGGTCCGGTAGACCCACAGGCCGTCGTCGCGTCGGCGGGCGCCGGGGACCGAGTCGGACGGTTCGGCGTGATGGACGAGCTCGAAATCGGCGTCGGCCTCGACCGCGCGCATCAGCGTGTCGGTGACCGCGACGCTGACGTTGAACTGCGTGAGTTCGCCGGGCGTGCGCTTGGCGGTGACGAAGGCCTCGATGTCCGGGTGGTCGCAGCGCAGCACGCCCATCTGTGCGCCGCGCCGGGCGCCCGCGCTCTCCACGGTCTTGCACATCGCATCGAACACGCGCATGTAGCTGACCGGCCCCGAGGCCCGCGACGCCGTGCCCCGCACGAGCGCCCCGGCCGGGCGGATCGAGGAGAAGTCGTAGCCGACCCCGCCACCGCGGCGCATGGTCTCGGCCGACTGCTCGAGCGCGCGCATGATGCCGGGCGTGCCGTCGTGATCGCCGGCCATGTGATCACCGATCGGCTGCACGAAGCAGTTGATCAGGGTCGCCTGGATGCCGGTGCCGGCGGCCGACGCGATGCGCCCCCCGGGGATGAAGCCGTCGCGCATCGCCTCGGCGAAGCGGTCCGCCTGCCCACCGTCGCCGGCGCGGGCGAGCGCGCGTGCGGTGCGCTCCAGCACCTCGTCGGCGCTGCGCTCGCCGCCCTTCGCGTACTTCTCGAGCAGCACCTCGGTGGCGACCTCCTGGGGCGGGAGCCCGAGGGCGATCGACGGCTCGGCGGACGGGTCGGGCTGGGTGTCTCGCTTCATGATGCGGCTCGTCGGCGTGCGGGAAGGTGACGGGAAGGTGAGGCGGGCGTGGGCAGGGGGACTGTCGGGCGCGGTGTGGACTCATCGTACGCCGCCGGTGGCTCGCCACGTGCGCCACCCGGCGGGAATCGTGCACCGGCCGGGCTATCATCCCGACATGACGCGTTCCTATTCGTCCCTGCGCCATTCGCGCGCGCCGCGCACCGCCGGGCTGCTGGCCGCGATCGGCGTGGGCAGCCTCGCCGCCCTCGGGGTGGCCCTGGTCGCCCAGCACGGCTTCGACATCCAGCCGTGCCCGTGGTGCGTGATCCAGCGGATCGTGCTGATCGCCGTCGCGGCCGTCGCGCTGGCCGCGGCGCTGGCCGCCCGCGCGGCGCCGCGTGCGTCCGGCCTCGCTGGCGGCGCGGTGCTGCTGGCACTGGCGGCGGGCGGGACGGTCGCTGCGTGGTACCAGCACACGGTCGCGGCCAAGCAGCTCTCCTGCGCGTTCACCTGGGCCGATCGCACGCTGATGTCGCTGCAGCTCGACGCCTGGCTGCCGTCCCTGTTCAAGGTCGGCGCCACCTGTGCCGATGCCTCGAACGCCACGCTCCTCGGACTGCCGTTCGAGGTGTGGGGCGGCGGCTGGTTCGCGCTGGTGGCGCTGGGCGCCCTCGCGACGCTGGTCGCATCCCTGCGCGGCCGCTGAGCCCCGGACCGGACTGCGGCCCTCGGGCCGCGACCTCAGGCTGCGACCTCAGGCCGCGACCTTGGGCCGACGCCGCTTCGGCTCGCGCCCCAGCGTCGCCGCGATCTCCGCGAGCGCCTCGAACTCCGCGATGCGGGCCGTGCTCGCCCGCGCCACCAGCGCGATGCCGCGGCGCGGGGCGGGCGAGCCCATCGGCCGCGCGACGACCGAGGTGCCGGCCAGCAGTCCGGCCCGCAGCGCCATCTCGGGCAGCAGCGCGATCCCCAGCCCCTCCTCGACCATCTGCACCAGCGTCGTCACGCTCGTGGCCTCGATGCCGGTGGCGTTCGCCCGCTCGGCGAGTCCGCAGCCTTCGAGGGTGTGACTGCGCAGGCAGTGGCCCTCCTCGAGCAGCAGCAGACGCTGGTGGTCGAGCTGCGCGACCGAGGCGCGCGCCGGTCGCACGGCGGGGTCCCCCTCGGCGGCGATCAGCCACAGCTCGTCGTCGAACAGCGGCCTGACGAGGAGTCCGGTGGTGTCGTACGGCAGCGCGATCAGCGCGAAGTCGAGCGAACCGTCGCGCAGCTGCTCGAGGGAGCGCGAAGTCGTCTCCTCGCGCAGCGCGAAGCGCAGCCGCGGAAAGCGCTCGCGGGCGGTCCGCACCAGTGCGGGCAGCATGAACGGGGCGATCGTCGGGATCGCGCCGAGCCGCAGCAGGCCGGTCATCGGCTCGGCCGCGATCGACGCGCGCTGGACCAGGTCGGTCGCCATCGACAGCAGCGCGCGCGCGCGCTCGACCACCTCCTCGCCGATCGGCGTCATCCGGACGTGCTGGCGGTCACGCTCGACGAGCTGCGCACCGAGCTGACGCTCGAGCTCCTGGATGCCGCCCGACAGCGTCGACTGCGTGACGAACGACGCCTCGGCCGCCTGCGTGAAGTTAAGTTTCTCGGACAGCTTCACCAGATACGACAGCTGGCGGAGCGAGGGCAGGGCGCTCATCGGCGTCTCCGATCAGGAATATCGGTATTATCCGTTGGAACGATTCAGCGCGAAAGCTCAGACTGCGCTTCGTCGTCGATGCACACCGCATCGCCCGTCCGCCCCACACCTGTTCCGCAACCCACCACGGAGTCCACCCATGTCCCTGATCAACACCACCGTCCAGCCGTTCTCGACGACCGCCTTCCACAACGGCAAGTTCGTGCCCGTCACCGACGAGACCTTCAAGGGCAAGTGGTCGGTCCTGATCTTCATGCCGGCCGCGTTCACCTTCAACTGCCCGACCGAGGTCGAGGACGCCGCCGACAACTACGCCGAGTTCCAGAAGGCCGGCGCCGAGGTCTACATCATCACGACCGACACGCACTTCTCGCACAAGGTGTGGCACGAGACCTCGCCGGCCGTGGGCAAGGCGAAGTTCCCGCTGGTCGGCGACCCGACCCACACGCTGACCAACGCCTTCGGCGTCCACATCCCGGAAGAGGGCCTGGCGCTGCGCGGTACCTTCATCATCAACCCGGACGGCCAGATCAAGACCGCCGAGATCCACGACAACGCGATCGCCCGCGACGTCAAGGAGACCCTGCGCAAGCTGAAGGCCGCGCAGTTCGTCGCCAAGAACCCCGGCCAGGTCTGCCCGGCCAAGTGGAACGAAGGCGCCTCGACGCTGACCCCGTCGCTGGAACTGGTCGGAAAGATCTGACCTAGGACAACGACCGGAACCGGCGCGACGATCCACAATCGACGCGTCGGGACAGTTCCGCTGTCCGATCGGGTGCGCACCGCGCACGCGCGTCCCGCTCGCCCGATCCCGCAGCGGCATTGCCCACGAGGCCGCCGCCTCGCCATCCATCCGATACCTCACGGACCTGCCGGAGCACACCATGCTGGACGCTACCCTCAAGACGCAGCTCGCCGCCTACCTCGAACGCGTTCAGCGTCCGATCGAGCTCGTCGCATCGCTGGACGACAGCCAGACCGCCGCGCAGATGCTCGAGCTGCTGCAGGCCATCCAGGCGTGTCGCGCCGACAAGATCACGCTGCGGCTGGACGGTACGGACGCCCGCCGCCCGTCCTTCGTGGTGCAGCGCGCCGGCGAAACCGCCCGGCTGCGCTTCGCCGGCCTGCCGCTGGGTCATGAGTTCACCTCGCTGGTGCTCGCGCTCCTCTGGACCGGCGGCCATCCGCCGAAGGTCGAGCAGGACGTGATCGATGCCATCGTGGCGCTCGACCAGGACCTCGACTTCGAGGTCTACATGTCGCTGACCTGTCACAACTGTCCCGACGTCGTCCAGGCGCTCAGCCTGATGGCGATCCTGAACCCGCGGATCCGCACCACCGTGATCGAGGGCGGGGCCTTCCCGGCCGAGGTCGAGTCGCGGCAGGTCATGGCGGTGCCGATGGTCTTCCAGGCCGGCGAGATCTTCGGATCGGGCCGCATGATGCTCGAGGAGATCGTCGCCAAGCTCGACGTCGGCGCGGCGGCCCGCGAGGCCGGCAAGCTCGCGACCAAGGACGCCTTCGACGTGCTGATCGTCGGCGGCGGCCCGGCGGGCGCCGCGGCGGCCGTCTACGCGGCGCGCAAGGGCATCCGCACGGGCATCGCCACCGAGCGCATGGGCGGGCAGGTGAACGACACGATGGCGATCGAGAACTACATCTCGGTCCTGGAGACCGACGGCCCGAAGTTCGCCGCGGCGCTCGAGCAGCAGGTGCGCCACTACGGTGTCGAGATCATGAGCCAGCTGCAGGCGACGAAGCTCGTCCCGGCGGCGACGCCCGGCGGCCTCGTGGAGGTTCAGTTCGCCAACGGCGGCTCGCTCAAGTCGCGCACGGTCATCCTGTCGACGGGCGCCCGCTGGCGCAACGTCAACGTGCCCGGCGAGGACGCCTACCGCGGTGCCGGGGTCAACTACTGCCCGCATTGCGACGGCCCGCTCTACAAGGGCAAGCGCGTGGCGGTCATCGGCGGGGGCAACTCCGGCGTCGAGGCGGCGATCGACCTGGCCGGCATCGTCGAGCACGTGACCCTGCTCGAGTTCGCGGACCGCCTCAAGGCCGACGCGGTGCTCGTGAGCAAGCTGCAGAGCCTGCCGAACGTCACCATCCACGTCAGCGCCCAGACGACCGAGATCACCGGCGACGGCAAGAAGGTCGATGGCATCCGGTTCAAGGACCGCACGAGCGGTGCCGAGCATCACGTCGCGTTGGCGGGGGTGTTCGTGCAGATCGGGCTGCTGCCGAACACCGACTTTCTCAAGGGCACCACCGAGCTCTCGCGCTTCGGCGAGATCGAGATCGATGCCCACGGACGCACCAACGTCCCGGGCGTCTTCGCGGCCGGCGACTGCACCACCGTCCCGTTCAAGCAGATCGTGATCAGCGCGGGGGCGGGTGCGACGGCGGCGCTCTCGGCCTTCGACCACCTGATCCGCACCTCGGCTCCGGTCGAGTCGGCGGCGTCCCCGGTGGCGGTCGCGGTCGCCGCCTGAGGCGCGCCGGCGGCCGACGCCGCCGGCCAGGACCCGCGCCGGGCCCTGCGGCGGTTCGGCGGCCGTCTCGCGCTACGATCACGGGCGGGCCTCCGGGTCCGCCCGTTCCACGTCCGGGAGCTTCCATGCATCTCCGCCCCGCTGCCGTCCCGCGCCGGCGCATGCTCGCCGCGATCGCGACCGGCCTCGCCGCCGGCTTCTCCGCCGGCTTCTCCGCTCTGGCCCACGCGGCGACCCCCGCCCGCAGGCCGCCGGTCGAGGTCTGGAAGGATCCGAGCTGCGGCTGCTGCCGCGACTGGGTCGCCTACCTCGAGCGCGAGGGCTTTCAGGTCGTGGTCCACGACGTGGGCAACACTGCGGCCCGTCGCCGTCTCGGGATGCCGGCCAGGCTGGGCTCGTGCCATACCGCGACGGTCGACGGCTATGTGATCGAAGGGCACGTGCCGGTGGAGGACATCCGCAGCCTGCTCGACGAACGTCCCGCCGGCGTGCTCGGCCTCGCCGTGCCGGGCATGCCGGTCGGATCGCCGGGCATGGATGGCGCGATCTACGGCGGGCGGCGGGACCCGTACGACGTCCTGCGCGTCGCCCGCGACGGCCGGGTCGACGTCTACCGCTCCGTGCGCTGAGCGCCCGGCCCCGATCGGCGCGCGGGACGGAGCGGGCCTCGGCGGGACCAGGCCTGACTCAGCGCGCGCCGCCGCTGCCCACCGCGCCCTGCACCTGTGCCACGCGTCCCTGCTGCCAGGCGTCGGCGCCATCGGCCGGACGTGTGGCCGGGATGTCGGCGCGCTGCCGCTTCTTCTCCGCGCTCGCGACGCCGATCTCGCGATCGCGCTCGGACAGCAGCACCGGATCGAGCTGACCGTCCCCGGTGAAGCCCATCATCAGCTGCGGCACGCCACGCGGGACCGGGCCGTCACCGTCCGGCCAGAGCCGCCATGCCTTCGCATAGGTCCGGACGAGTCGGCTCGCGAGCGCATGCTCCACCTCCTCGGGCAGGCCCGGGGCGACCAGGGTCCCGGCCTTCACCTGATGGACCTGGCTGTGCCAGTAGGCCTTCTCGTCGTCGGGCAGGTCCGCGAACAGGCGCTCGCTGATCACGTACTCGACGCCCGTCAGGCGGGCCTGGGCGCCGGTGCCGTCGAACAGCGCGCACTGCATCACCTCGTCGCCGAGCGAGGCGCAGTAGTGCTGGACCCGCTGCTGCGATCCGAGGTCGCCATTGCGGAACTGGAAACCGTCGAGGTGCGCGACGAATGCGTCGACCGGCGCGCGCGGCTGCGGATGGCCTGCCACGGGAGCGATCAGCGAGTCGGGCGGAACGGTGGCGCCGACCTTCGGCGCCCCGAGGTCGCAGCCGGAGAGGGCGGCCAAGGCGGCGATCAGCAGCAGCGACGCGGTGGCCACGCGGGGACGCCCGCGGGCAGGGTCCGCGGCGGCGCGATGCGGAGTCGCGAAGCGGGGCGGCGCGCGAACCGCGAGGGGCGCGTTGAAGGTCATCGGCAGGCTCCGGTCGGTCTTGTCCGGCAAGGCCGGTCATCGCAGTGCAGCACGATCCGCTCCCGGAGGCGGGGCGGGCGATCCGTGAAGCTCGGTGAAACCGGGCCGTCGGGCGTCGTCCGGAGCGTCGCCGTACTGGCCGCGCGGATCGGCGCCGCGTACCATCGCCGTCACCGGTCGGGCGTTGCCGCGCGCGGTCCGCACCGGTCGATCCGACCTCAGTACCGACCCAGGGAGAACCGACCTTGAAACGCATCCTGCTGATGACCGCGCTGATGGCCTTCACCGCCGCCGCCCACGCCGAGGGCGCCACCTGCACCGCGACGGCCGGCGACAAGAAGCTCGCGGGCGCCGCCAAGAACAGCTTCATGAAGAAGTGCGAGACCGACGCGAAGACCACCTGCGACACTCAGGCCGCGGAGAAGAAGCTCGCGGGTGCCGCGAAGAACAGCTTCGTGAAGAAGTGCGTGACGGACGCGGTCGGGAAGTGATCGCCTGACCCCAGCGGCCGGGCGCCGCCCGGCCGCCCCGGCGCGTCGCTCCGCGCCGGATGCGCCCGGGCGCCTCGGGCAGGCTACGATCGGGGAGCTCGGCGGCACCTGCCGTGCCTGCCGATCCCTCCTGGAGCCCCCGAGATGTCCGAGCCGTACCGCGTGCCTGCCCCGAACCCCGCCCTCCGACTGCGCGCCACCGTGGCCGCCCTCGCCGCGCTCGCCGCCGTCGCCGGGCCGGCGCAGGCCGTCGAGCCCGCGAGCGTGCTGGACGCCTCGCGCAAGCTCGTGCCCACCGGCCCCTGGCCCGCCGGCGACGAGCTGGGCATGGCCAACGCGCTCGGCGCGGGCACGCAGATGCGCTGCGGCTGGCACCTGTCCCAGCCGAAGGCGCGCAGCTACGAGCTGTCGCACATCCGCTCGAACACGATGCCGAAGTCGCCGTTCACCGGCCCGTACACCACCCAGTACAAGCCCTCGAGCGTGCTGCCGTTCACCGCGCACGCGTTCAATTCCGAGAAGTACGCGGCCGATGCCGAACCGGCGCAGCAGGGCACGCAGATCGATGCGCTCGGCCACTTCGCCTACCTCGACAAGCCGTGGGACGGGCAGGGCACCCCGCCGCTCGACACCGCGCGCTACTACGGCGGCTACACGCAGCAGCAGGTCAAGCCGACGCCGGACTCGCCGCTGCTCAAGCTCGGCATGGAGAAGATGCCGCCGCTGGTGAGCACCGCGGTGCTGCTCGACGCGCAGGCGTTCGTCGGCCGCGGCCAGCCCATGAAGGGGGGCGATCTGGTCACCGCCGCGCACATCCAGGCGATGCTCAAGGCGCAGGGGCTGGGCAAGCGCGGCATCCTGCCGGGCGACATCGTGCTGATCCACACCGGATGGGGCGCGCAGTGGAAGGATCCGGGCGGCGACTCGACGCCGTACTACACCCAGGGCCCGGGCCTGTCGTACGACGCCGCGCTGCTGCTCGGCCGGGCCCGGATCGTCGCGGTCGGCCTCGACGTGCCCTTCATCGATCCGGTCGCGGAAGGCTTCCTGCAGGGCAAGGCGCCGCCGGCCGCGGGCACCCCGGCCGGCCTGCCGTTCGCCGTCCACCACCACATGCTGACGCAGATGGGCATCCACCACCTCGAGAGCGTGCGGACCGCCGACCTGGCGGCCGACCGGGTCTGGACCTCGTGCACGATGATCCTGCCGCTGCGCACCGCGGGTGCCGCCGGTTCGGCGATCCGTCCGGTCGCCTACGGCGTGCCGGGACGTCGCCCGTGAGCGAGGCGGCTGCTGCGGAGGGCTCGGCCGGCCGGGGGCCGACGCTGCCCGGCCGGGACCTGCTCGATGCCATGGGGTTCGTCCGGATCGTCGAGGTCGATGCCGAGGCGGGGCGGGTGCGTGCGGAGTTCGACGTGCTGCCGCGCTTCTGCCATACCGACGGGACGATCGCCCAGGGAGGCTTCGTGACCGCCTGGCTCGACTTCTCGATGGCGCAGGCCGCGCTGGTGCGGGGCGGCCCGGGCGTGATCGGCGTCGCCACGCTGGAGCTGAAGGTGAGCTTCCTGCAGCGCGTCGGTCCGGGCCGGGTGATCGCGGAGGGCCGGGTCCAGCGGATGGGCCGGCGGGTCGCCTTCCTCGAGGCGTCGCTGCACGATCCGGGCGGTGCGCTGCTCGCCAACGCCTCGTCGACGGCGATCGTCAACGCCCGCTGAGTGCCCGGTGCCCGGTGTCCGTCGACGCCGGGCGCAGCTAGCGGCGCGCCGTGGCGGGGTCGTCCTCGGCCAGCGCCCAGTGCTGGAGCGGCACGAACCGATGGCTCTCGCCGCGCTCCAGCGTCCTGATCCTCGACCGTCCGACCGACGCCTCGCGAGCCGCCGGCGCCGCCGCGGGCGCACGGTCGGCCTCGCCCCGGAAGTCCCCGAGCCGAAGCGCGATCGCGGTGCGGGGGGCCAGTCGCTCGATCGCCCTGAGGCTCGAGGGCGCATCCATCGAACCGCCGACACCGAGGACGGTGGTGCCGCCGACGTGCAGCAGCGCCAGGTCGAGGTCGACGAGCCTGGGCGCGAGCGCGCCCAGCAGCGTGTCGTCGATGCCGGTGTCGCCGCTGATCCAGAGCCGGTAGGCCGCGGGCGCGTCGGCGCGGCCGAACGCCATCAGCGTGCCCATGGACGCGGGCAGCATCGCGGCGATCCCGCGCGGGCCGGTGCGTGTCGGCGTGGCGGTCAGCTGCAGCCAGGCGTCGCCGCGATCGATGCGCAGTTCGCCCCACTCGGGCAGCGCGTGCACCGCCGCGAATCCCATCGACACCAGCTCGGCGCGGGCGGCGGCCGGCGCGACGATCGGCACGTCCCTGGGCAGCAGGCGTCGTGCCAGTCGGTCGAAGTGGTCCTCGCGGAGCCGGGACAGCACGACGAGATCGATCGGCGGCAGTTCGTCGAAGTCCAGGGCGGGATCGGCGCGTCGCAGGTCCGGCAGGCCCGGGAGGATGTGGGCGGGCTCGCCGCGCCGAAGGAAGTTCGGATCGGTGAGCACCGTCATCCCATGGCTGCGGATGAGCACGGTCGCCTCGCCGATCCAGGTGACGCTGCCTTCGGTCGGTACGCCGGCGCCGACGAACCGGTCGTGGATCGGCAGTCGGAGCTGGCGACGGGTGGGCGGCGCCTCGGGCGCGCCACGGTTGGCGCCGGCAGGTCGCCTCGCTTCGAGCGCAGCCTCCGCACCGGCATGACCCGCCTGCAGCGTCTGCGCGAACTGGACGCGCATGCCGTGCAGACCGGCTTCGGCCGCGCGGGTGACCGCCGGATCCCACGTATCGTCTGGCGCGTCGGCCGTGGCCTGTCGGTGAGGGGCCGGGACGAGCCCGGACGGTGACGTCGGCGCCTGCGCCAGCATCCGCGAGGCGTACGGGGACACGCCCGCCGCGAGCGCCAGCATCAGCAGCACGGTGAGGATCGCGATGGAGGCCCCCCCACCGTGACGCTCCGGCCGAGATCGCCTGCCTGCCCGGCGCATCCGTACGCATCCCATGCTCTCGATCCCGATCGACGTCGGCCGGGCACGCCGATCGCGGCCGGTCCGATGTCGCGGGAGGCAATAGGCATGCCCCGGGCCGTGCCGCGCCTCAGCGCCCGACGCCGCGCAGCGCGCTGGTCGCGGCCGAGCCGGCGACGCGGCGCTGGCGCGCCTCCATCCGGCATTCGTGCACCGGGATGATCCGGCCATCCTCGGCCTGGGTCTCGAGCTTCACGGTGAAGCCCCAGAGCTGGGCCATGTGGCGCACCACCGGTTCGCACTCGGGCGCGAGCGCGCGCCGGTCGCGCCGGAAGTGGCGCAGCGTGAGCGAGCGGTCGCCCTCGAGGTCGACCGAGACGACCTGGATGTCGGGCTCGCGCTCCCCGAGCGAATACTGCTTCGACAGCGATTCGCGGACCAGCCTGTAGCCGGAGTCGTCGTGGATCGCGCCGATGCGGCGGGTCGGTTCGGAATCGTCGTCGACGAGGCAGAACAGCCTGAAGTCGCGGATCACCTTGGGCGAGAGGAACTGCGCGATGAAGCTCTCGTCCTTGAAGTTGCGCATCGCCCAGTCGAGCGTCGTGTGCCAGTCGCTGCCGGCGATGTCGGGGAACCAGCGCCGGTCCTCGTCGGTCGGCGCCTCGCAGATGCGGCGGATGTCGCGGAACATCGCGAACCCGAGCGCGTACGGATTGATCCCGCCATAGCGCTGGCTGTCGAAGCCCGGCTGGGTGAGCACGTTGGTGTGCGAGGTCAGCACCTCCAGCATGAACGCGTCCGAGACCAGGCCCTCGTCGTACATGGTCTGCAGGATCGTGTAGTGCCAGAACGTGGCCCAGCCCTCGTTCATCACCTGGGTCTGGCGCTGCGGATAGAAGTACTGCGAGATCTTGCGGACGATCCGCGCGAGCTCGCGCTGCCACGGTTCGAGGAGCGGCGCGTGCTTCTCGACGAAATACAGCAGGTTCTCCTGCGGCTCGGCGGGGAAGCTGCGGTGCCGCGCCTCGGCGGCGTCGTCGTTCGGCCGGCTCGGCAGCGTGCGCCACAGGTCGTTGACCTGCTGCTGCATGTGCAGCTCGCGCTCCTTGAGCCGTTCCTGCTCCTGCGCGAGCGAGCGCTTGTTCGGCCGCTTGTAGCGGTCGACGCCGTGGTTGGCGAGCGCATGGCACGCGTCGAGCACCCGCTCGACCTCGAGCTCACCGTGACGCTGCTCGCATTCGGCGACGAAGCGCTTGGCGAACACCAGGTAGTCGATGATCGAGTCCGCGTGGGTCCAGGTGCGGAACAGGTAGTTGCCCTTGAAGAAGGAGTTGTGGCCGTAGCAGGCGTGCGCGATGACCAGCGCCTGCATCGGCATCGTGTTCTCCTCCATCAGGTAGGCGATGCACGGGTCCGAGTTGATGACGATCTCGTAGGCCAGTCCCATGTGGCCGCGGCGGTAGGTCTGCTCGGTCGACAGGTAGTGCTTGCCGTACGACCAGTGGGTGTAGCCCACCGGCATGCCGTGCGACGCGTACGCGTCCATCATCTGCTCGGCGGTGATGACCTCGATCTGGTTCGGGTAGGTATCGAGGCCGTAGCCGCGGGCGATCCGTGCGATCTCGCGGTCGTAGCGCTCGATCAGCTCGAAGGTCCATTCGGAGCCGCCCGGCAGCGCGCGGTCCGCACGGGTCGCGACCGGCTCGGGGCGAGGCAGTGCCGCGGTGTGCGGGGGCGTCGCGTCGACGTCCGGGACCGCGCCGGGCAGCGGTTCGGTCGCGGGCGTCGGGGAAGCGGGATCGGTCATCGGGACGGGTCCTTCAATGTCCTTCAGGCGGCCATCTTCTGCTTGCGGGCGAACAGCTCGCGCAGCACCGGATAGACGTCGGCCCGGGTCATGATCCGGCCCATCGCCAGGTTGCGCGCGCCGGAACGGGCCAGTTCGAACTGCTCCCAGAGCGATTGCGGCTGGGCCGCGTCGATCTCGATGTAGCAGTAGTACTGCACGCGGGGGAGCAGCTCGTTGACGAGCAGCTCGTGGCACTTCGGACAGTCGCTCTCCCAGTTGTCGCCGTCGGACGCCTGGGCGACGTAGACGTTCCACTGGTCGAGGGGAAAGCGCTCCTTGATGGTCTCGACGGCCAGCTCGAGCGCGCTCGAGACCAGCGTGCCGCCCGATTCGCGCGAATGGAAGAAGCCGTCCTCGTCGACCACCGCCGCCGTCGTGTGGTGGCGGATGAAGACGATCTCGATGCGCTCGTAGTGCCGGGTGAGGAAGAGGTGGAGCAGGATGAAGAAGCGCTTGGCCAGGTCCTTGCGGTTCTCGTCCATCGAGCCCGAGACGTCCATCACGCACAGCATCACCGCCTGCGACACCGGCTTGGGCTGCTGCACGCGGTTGTTGAAGCGCAGGTCGAACTCGTCGATGAACGGCACGCGGGCGATGCGGCCGAGCAGCCGGTCGCGCTCGGCGAGGAGCGCCTGCAGCGCGGCGTCCTCCGGCTCGGTGGCGGCCGCGTCGTCCTGCACGGGTGGCGCGACGGGCGTGGTCGCCGCGAGCCGGCGCCGCTCGACCGCGATCCGCTCGTAGACCTCGCGCAGCTGGGCCCGGTACGGCGCGGCGAGGGCGATGCGACGCGCCAGCGACTCGCGCATCGTCCGCATGATCGACAGGTTCGAGGGCGTGCCGTCGCTGCGGAAGCCGCCGCGGCGCAGCTTGGTCTGCGGGATCTGGGCGAGCTGGGTCTTGACCAGGTCGGGGAGCGCCATGTCCTCGAAGAAGAACTCGAGGAACTCCTCGCGGGTCAGCGCGAAGGTGAACGCATCCTCGCTCTCGCCGGAGTCGCCGGCCTTGCCCGAGCCGCCGCCGCCGCCACCGCCCTGCGGCCGGGGGATCTTGTCGCCGGTGGTGAACTCCTTGTTGCCCGGCAGCACGCGCTCGCGCCGGCCGCCCGGCCCGAGCGAGAAGTTCGGCTCGGTGAGGTCGCGCGCCGGGATGGTGACGTTGCCCCCCTTGTCGGTGTCGGCGATCTTGCGCTGCGCCACCGCCCGGGCGACGGCCTCGCGCACCTGCGCCTTGTAGCGCTTGAGGAAGCGCTGCTGGTTGCCGGCGCTCTTGCGCCGGCCGTTCGCGCGTCGATCGATGATCTCGGACATGGCGGCGCCTCCTCCCGGTCGGCGGCCGGCGTCAGGACGACTTGCGCACGCGCAGGTACCACTCCACCAGCAGGCGGACCTGCTTGGGCGTGTAGCCCTTCTCGACCATGCGGTCGACGAAGTTCTGGTGCTTGTGCTGTTCGTCGGCCGATGCCTTGGCGTTGAACGAGATCACCGGCAGCAGGTCCTCGGTGGTCGAGAACATCTTCTTCTCGATCACGCCGCGCAGCTTCTCGTAGCTCGTCCACGGCGGGTTCTTGCCGCCCGCGTTGGCGCGCGCGCGCAGCACGAAGTTGACGATCTCGTGCCGGAAGTCCTTCGGGTTGGCGATGCCGGCGGGCTTCTCGATCTTCTCGAGCTCGTCGTTGAGCTGGTTGCGGTCGAGCATCTCGCCGGTGTTCGGGTCGCGGAACTCCTGGTCCTGGATCCAGAAGTCCGCGAACGTGACGTACCGGTCGAAGACGTTCTGGCCGTACTCGGAGTACGACTCGAGGTAGGCCGTCTGGATCTCCTTGCCGATGAACTCGGCATAGGGATGCGACAGGTGCTCCTTGATGAAGGCGAGATACTTCTTCTCGACCTCGGGCGAGAACTGCTCGCGCTCGATCTGCTGCTCGAGGACGTAGAGCAGGTGCACCGGGTTGGCGGCGACCTCGCCGTGGTCGAAGTTGAAGACCTTCGACAGCACCTTGTAGGCGAAGCGCGTCGACAGCCCGCTCATGCCTTCGTCGACACCGGCGAAGTCGCGGTACTCCTGCAGCGACTTGGCCTTCGGGTCGACGTCCTTGAGGTTCTCGCCGTCGTAGATGCGCATCTTCGAGAACAGGCTGGAGTTCTCGGGCTCCTTGAGCCGGGTGAGGATCGCGAACTGCGCCATCATCTTCAGCGTGCCGGGGGCGCACGGCGACTGCGACAGCGAACTCGATTCGAGCAGCTTGTCGTAGATGCGCACCTCCTCGGTCACGCGAAGGCAGTACGGCACCTTGACGATGTAGATCCGGTCGAGGAAGGCCTCGTTGTTCTTGTTGTTGCGGAAGGCCTGCCACTCGCTCTCGTTCGAGTGGGCGAGGATCACGCCGTCGAACGGAATGGCGCCGAATCCTTCGGTGCCCTTGTAGTTGCCTTCCTGCGTCGCGGTGAGCAGCGGATGCAGCACCTTGATCGGGGCCTTGAACATCTCGACGAACTCGAGCAGACCCTGATTCGCCAGGCACAGCCCTCCGGAGTAGCTGTAGGCGTCCGGGTCGTCCTGCGAGAACCGCTCGAGCTGTCGGATGTCGAGCTTGCCGACCAGCGAGGAGATGTCCTGGTTGTTCTCGTCGCCCGGCTCCGTCTTGGCGACGGCGATCTGCTGGAGGATCGAGGGCCGGAGCTTGACGACGCGAAAGCGCGTGATGTCGCCGTTGTACTCCATGAGCCGCTTGACGGCCCAGGGCGACATGATGGGATTGAGGTAGCGGCGCGGGATGCCGTACTCGGCCTCGATCGACGGTCCGTCCTCGATCGCCGAGAACAGGCCCAGCGGAGACTCGTTCACCGGCGAGCCCTTGAGCGCGTAGAAGGGCATCGCCTCCATCAGCGACTTCAGCTTCTCGGCGAGCGACGACTTGCCGCCCCCCGGCGGACCGAGCAGGTAGAGGATCTGCTTGCGTTCCTCGAGCGCCTGGGCCGAGTGCTTGAAGAAGGACACCATCTGCTCGATGGTCTCCTCCATGCCGTAGAACTCGCGGAACGCGGGATACACCCGCATCACCTTGTTCGAGAAGATCCGGGACAGCCTCGGATCGGACCGCGTGTCGAGCAGCTCGGGCTCGCCGATCGCCATCAGCATCCGCTCGGACGCGGTGGCGTAGGCGCTGCGGTCTCGCTTGCAGAGCTCGAGGTACTCCTGCAGCGAGTACTCCTCCTCGAGTCGGGCTTCGTAGCGGGCCTTGTAGCGGCCGAGGATGCCCGGTCCGCCGGGTGCCTGGGGTGGGTGCGCGACGCTGCGAGCAGCCAGTCGTGCGGTGCCTTCGTCGAAGGCGGAGAGGACCTGCTTGAGACCGGCTTCCATGAGCTACCTCCAATCACGCAAGCGCTGGGACCATCCTGATCCTGCGGGACGTGCAGCCTCCCGGCAGGAGGATGCGCGTCGCGATGACGCCGATGGGCGGCGGTTGGCGTTGTACCCACGCGCCGCCTTCCGCCGAGGTCTCGCAAGATCCGTACCTAGTGACTCTGCACGACCCCCGTGCCGGCGCGGTTGCAACGGCGCTACTCGGATTTCCGACGCTCGTGCGCGGCAGGTCGCGAGCGCATCGTTGCAGGGTTCCTGTCCGTGTGTCGCAATGACCCGGCGCACCTGTCAGTCTCGTGCGAGGTCCTCGATGATCGGGCACTGTGGCCGACGGTCTCCGTGGCAGTGCGCGGCGGCGTTCGACAGCGCGTCGCGCATCCGGGTCAGCATGACGATGCGGCGATCGAGCTCGTCGACGTGCTCCAGCGCGATGCGCTTGACGTCGGCACTCGCGCGGTCCGGATCTCGCCACAGCGACACCAGTTCACCGATCCGCTCCAGGCCGAACCCGAGCTCGCGCGCGTGCTTCACGAAGCGCAGCGTGTGCAGCTCGTCGTCGCCGTATCGGCGATAGCCCGCGTCGGTGCGCGCGGCGGGCCCGACCAGGCCGATCGACTCGTAGTGGCGGATCATCTTCGCCGACAGGCCGGTCGCGATGGCGGCCTCGCCGATGTTCATCGTGCGGCGGGCGGCCGCGGACCGCTGCGGTGCGGGTCGGTCTCGGACGGCGGACATGGCGGCCTCTCAGGCGACGTGGACGGCGGCGGGGCGATCGGCCGGCGCGGCGGCGGCCGGGCGCGCCGTGCGGGGGGACCATCTCGAGAGCAGCAGCGCGTTGGTCATCACGCTGACCGAGCTGGCGGCCATCGCGGCGCCCGCGATGACCGGCGACAGCAGGCCGGCTGCGGCCAGGGGGATGCCGACGGCGTTGTAGGCGAACGCCCAGAACAGGTTCTGGCGGATCTTCGCGACGGTTCGCGCCGAGATCTCGATGGCGGCCGGCACCAGCATCGGGTCGCCGCGCATCAGCGTGATGCCGGCGGTGTGCATCGCGACGTCCGTGCCGGTGGCCATCGCGATGCCGACGTCGGCCGCGGCGAGCGCGGGCGCGTCGTTGATGCCGTCCCCGACCATCGCGACCGCGCCGCCCCCGGCCTCGGCGCGCAGCCGCGTGATGTGGCCGGCCTTGTCCGCGGGCAGGACCTCGGCGATCGCCTGGGTGATGCCGAGCTCGCGGGCCACCGCTTCGGCCGCACCCCGGTTGTCGCCCGAGATCATCACGGTGCGGATGCCCATCGAAGCGAGCCGCGCGACCGCCTCGCGGGCGCCGGGCTTGACCGTGTCGCCGAAGGCGACCACGCCGAGCACGGCCGTCGCGTCGAGCAGCCACGACACCGTCCGGCCGGCCGCCTGCTGCGCTGCCGCGAACTCGCCGAGATCCCCGGGCGGAACCAGGCCGTGGTCGGCCATCAGCCGGGCGCTGCCCAGGCGGAGCAGACGCGCCCCGATGCGTCCCTCGACGCCCCGGCCGGGGAGGGCCGTGACGGCTTCGGCCGGTTCGGCCGCGACGGTCCCGGGCTCGGCCTTCGCCGCCTCGATCACGGCACGGGCCAGCGGATGCTCGCTGCCGGCCTGCAGCGCGGCCGCGAGGCCGAGCAGCGTCGCGCGCGTCGTGCCCGGCGCGGGCTGCGCGGCGACGAGGACGGGGCGGCCGACGGTCAGCGTGCCGGTCTTGTCGAAGGCCACGATCTTCACGCGATGGGCGAGCTCGAGCGCCTGGGCGTCCTTGATGAGCACGCCGTGGCGGGCGGCGACGCCGGTGCCGGCCATGATCGCGGCGGGCGTCGCCAGCCCGAGCGCGCACGGGCAGGCGATCACCAGGACGGCGACGGCGGCCACGATCGCCGGCTCCATGCCGCGACCGGCGAGCAGCCAGCCGACGAGCGTCGCGGCGGCCAGGACGAGCACGACCGGCACGAAGACCGTCGAGACCCGGTCGACGATCCGCTGGATCGGCGCCTTCGCGGCCTGCGCGTCCTCGACCATCCGGACGATCCGGGCCAGCACTGTCTCGGTGCCCACCGCACCGACCTCGAGCACGATGCGCCCGGAACCGTTGATCGATCCGCCGACCAGCCGATCGCCGGGATGGCGCGACACCGGCAGCGGCTCGCCCGTCAGCATCGACTCGTCGACCTGGGTGCTGCCCTCGCGCAGCGTGCCGTCGACGGGCAGCCGCTCGCCGGGCAGCACCACCACCCGGTCGCCTACGCCGATCCGTGCCAGCGGCACGAGCGTCTCGCGGCCGTCCTCGAGCCGGCGCGCCGTGTCCGGGCGCAGGGCCTGCAGCGCGCGGATCGCCTCGGTCGTGCGGCGCCGCGCGCGCATCTCGAGATACTTGCCGAGCAGCACCAGCGCGATCACGACCGCGGAGCCCTCGTAGTAGAGGTGCGGGGCGTGACCCGGATGGGCGGTCAGCCACAGCCAGGTCGACAGCCCCCAGCCGGCGGTCGTGCCGATCGCCACCAGCAGGTCCATGTTGCCGGTACCCGCCTTGAGGGCCGCCCAGCCTGCCCGATAGAAGCGGGCGCCGAGGACGAACTGGACCGGGGTGGCCAGCAGGAACTGGAGCCAGGCCGGCGGCATCGGATGCAGGCCGAACGGCAGCGCGAGCATCGGGAGCGCCAGCGGCGCCGCCAGCAGCATCGCCCACAGCACGCGGCGGCGCTCGGCGGCGAGCCGGCGCTCGGCCGGGTCGACGGTCCCGCCGGTGGGCGTGGCCGAGGGATCCGGCCGCGGCGTGGCCGTGTAGCCCGCCTCGGTGATGGCCGCCACCAGCGCCGCTTCGCGGTCGCCGCCGACGACTGTGATGCGCGCCGACTCGCCGGCCAGGTTGACCGCGGCGTCGACCACGAACGGCTGGCGGCGGAGCGCGCGCTCGACCCGGCCGACGCAGCTCGCGCACGTCATGCCTTCGATGGCGAGGTCGACGGTGACGGTCGGCACGGTGTAGCCGGCATCGGTCACGGCGGCCACGACGGCGGGCGCCGACACGGACGCGCCGTGGACGGTCGCGGATTCGGAGGCGAGGTTGACCGACGCGTCGGCGACGCCCGGCACCTTGACGAGCGCGCGCTCGACGCGGGCGACGCACGAGGCGCAGGTCATGCCGTCGATCGGCAGCGTCAGAGACGGCAGCGGGGTGGGGGTGTCCATGCCGACAGCTTCGGCCTTACCCTGATGGGAAGGTCAAGTGTAGTGCCAGCGGACGGGGCACACTCCGATCCGACACTGGGGAGAATCGGGATGGAACAGCGTTTCGAGGTGCAGGGCATGACCTGCGGCCATTGCGTGAAGGCGGTGACGGCGGCGGTGACGAAGGCCGACCCCGCGGCCAGGGTGGCCGTCGACCTGCCCACCGGGCGGGTCGACGTCGATTCCTCGCTCGCCCGGGACCGGATCGCGGCGGTGATCCGCGACGAGGGCTACACGGTCGCCTGACGAGGCCGGCGGCGGCCGGCGCGGTCAGCCGCGCAGGCGAGCGGCCGAGGCCAGCGTGGCCGGATCGAGCCCGGCCGGTGCCTCGCCGGCGAGCAGGCGCTCGACCGAGCCCGCCATCACCTTGCCGTATTCGACGCCGAACTGGTCGAACGGGTTGATCCCGAGCACGACCGCCGCGGTGAAGGTGGCGTGTTCCCAGCAGGCGAGCAGCGCGCCGAGCGCCGACGCGTCGAGCCGGGGCAGCGTGATCAGCGTGCTCGGGCGATCACCCGGGAAGTGCCGGTGCAGGTCGCCGTCGCCGGCCTCGCGCCCGAGCGCGAGCGCCGCGGCCTGGGCCAGGCAGTTGGCGACCAGGATGCGATGCCGATCGTCGCCGGCCGAGGTCGGCGCGGTCCGCGACTCGCGGGCGACGATGAAGTCGACCGGCACGACGTCCGGACCCTGGTGCAGCTGCTGGAAGAACGAATGCTGGGCGTTGGTGCCGGACGTGCCCCATACGACCGGCGACGTGGCGCGCGCGATGCGCCCGCCCTCGAGCGTGGCCGACTTGCCGTTGCTCTCCATCACCAGCTGCTGGGCCCATGCGGGCAGGAGCCGCAGCCGCTCCGCGTAGGGGATGATCGCCTGCGTCGGCAGGCCGAGGAACGCGCGGTTCCAGACCGAGACCAGGCCGAGCCGGGCGGGCAGGTTCGTGGCCACCGGGGTGTCGCGGAAATGGCGGTCGATGCCCGCCGCGCCGTCGAGCAGCGCGTCGAAGGCGGCCGGGCCGCAGCGGACCGCGATGCCGAACCCGACGCTCGACCACAGCGAGTAGCGCCCGCCGACCCAGTCGCGGAACTCGAGCAGCAGCTCGGGCAGGAAGCCGCGGCGATGCGCGACCTCGGGGGCGGCGGTGACGCCGATGAACTGCGCCGCGGCGGCGTCCGGCGGGCATCCGCCCGCGAGCAGCCAGGCGCGGGCGGCGTCGGCGTTGGCCAGGGTCTCGCGCGTGGTGAAGGTCTTGCTGACGACCGCGAAGGCGGTGGTGGCCGGATCGAGGCCGTCGAGTTCCCGGTCGAGGTCGTCGGGGTCGACGTTGGCGACGAACCGGACGTCGAAGTCGCCCGGCCCGCGCAGGGCGTCACAGACGAGCCGGGGGCCGAGATCCGAGCCGCCGATGCCGAGGCAGACGAGCGCGGTGATCGGCATGCCGCGAAAGCCGGGCAGGGCGCCCTCGCGCAGGCGGTTCGCGAGCGCGGTCATGCGGGCGCGCTGCGCGGCGACCGCCGACGCGACCGCGGCGTCTCCGCCGACGCCGCGCAGGGCGGTGTGCAGGGCCGGCCGGCCCTCGGTCGGGTTGGCGATGCGGCCGGCGAACAGGTCGTCGCGGCGTGCCTCGAACCCGCTGGCATCGGCCCAGGCCGCGAGTTCGGCGAGGACGGCCTCGTCGAGCTTCTGTCTGGAGACGTCCGCGTGCAGGGGGCCGGCCTCCAGGGACAGGCGTGCGGGCCGGCCCGGATCGGCGAGCAGCGTGCGCAGGTGGATCGGCCCGAGCCGTCGCCGGTGGGCGTCGAGGGCGGCGGCGTGATCCGCGGGGGAGGCGGCGGTCGTCATGTCCGGAAACGGCGAGCGGCGTGGGAGGGGCGCGCGGATAATCCGGCGCATGTCCCCGATGCTGCCACAAACCGTCGACGCCGCCGCCTGCTGGCGGATGCTGCGCGCGCGCGATGCGCGCTTCGACGGTCGGTTCTTCGTCGGCGTCACCAGCACCGGCATCTACTGCCGGCCGGTCTGCACCGCGCGCACGCCGCGGCGCGAGAACTGCCGGTTCTTCCCGACGGCGGCCGGGGCCGAGCACCAGGGCTTCCGGCCGTGCCTGCGCTGCCGGCCCGAACTCGCCCCGGGTCATGCGAGCGTCGATGCGCCCGCGCGCCTCGCGCAGGCCGCCGCCGCGGCGATCGAGGAGGGGGCGCTGGAGGACGGCGGCCTGCCCGGGCTCGCCCGCCGGCTCGGCGTGACCGATCGGCACCTGCGCCGCGTCTTCGATGCGCAGTTCGGCGTGTCGCCGATCGACTGGGCGCAGACGCACCGCCTGCTGCTCGCCAAGCGGCTGCTGACGGACACGACGCTCGCGGTGACCGAGGTCGCGCTCGCATCGGGCTTCGCGAGCCTGCGCCGCTTCAACGACGCCTTCGCGACCCGCTACCGGCTCGCGCCCACGGATCTGCGCAAGCAGGCGCGCGGCGCGGGTGCCGCGCAGGCGGATCCGGCGGCGGGTCTGGTGTTCCGGCTGGCCTACCGGCCGCCGCTCGACTGGGGAGCGCTGACCGGCTTTCTCGCGTTGCGCACGATCGATGGCGTGGAAACGGTCGAGACGGCGCCAGCGGCGCCGCGGCGGCGGGGGTCACGGCCCGAGCCCGTCTATCGGCGCATCGTCCGGGTGCCGGCGCCGCGCGGCGCCGAGCGCCTCGGCTGGATCGAGGTGGCACGACCCGCGGGCCGCGGCGCGGCGGGCCATCTGCTGGAGGTGCGCGTGGATGCCGCACTGCTCGGCGCCATCCCGGCGGTGCTCGCCCGCGTGCGCCGCGTGTTCGACCTCGCCTGCCGTCCCGACGAGGTGGCCGACGTGCTCGGCGACCTGGCGCGTGGCCACGAGGGCGTGCGGCTGCCGGGGGCGTTCGACGGCTTCGAGATCGTGGTCCGCGCGATCCTCGGCCAGCAGATCACGGTGAAGCATGCGCGCACGCTCGCCGGCCGCTTCGCCGCCGCGTTCGGCGAGCCTGTCGCGACGCCGTGGCCGACGTTGCGGCATGCGTTCCCGTCGGCGGCGTCGATCGCCGGGCGCGATCCCGCCGAGATCGGCCTGCTCGGCATCACGCGCCAGCGGTCCCGGACGATCGTCGAGCTCGCCCGCGCGCTCGCCGACGGGGGGCTGCGGCTCGAGCCGGACGGCGACGCCGCGGCGACGATCGCGCGGCTCGTGGCGGTCCCGGGCATCGGCGACTGGACCGCGCAGTACCTCGCGATGCGCGCGCTCGGCTGGCCCGACGCCTTCCCCGCGTCCGACGTCGGGGTGATGAGGGCGCTGGGCGTGAAGACCCCGCGCGAGGCGCTGGCCGCTGCCGAGGCCTGGCGGCCGTGGCGCGGCTATGCGGTGATCCACCTGTGGCGCACGCTCGCGCCGGTCACGAACGAGACGACGATCCCATGAAGCATGCGCTCCGGCCGAGCCCGCTCGGCGACATCCTGCTCACCTTCGACGACGACGCGCTGCTCGGGCTGTACTTCGTCGGCCAGAAGGCCCAGCCCGTGATCGGGCCGCACTGGCGGGTCGACGATGCGCATCCCGTCGCGCGACGGACCGCCGATCGTATCGAGCGTTACTTCCTCGGGGTGGAGGAGCCGTTCGACGTGCCGATCGTGTTCGCCGGCACGCGCTTCCAGGTCGCGGTCTGGCGCTCGCTGCTCGAGATCCCCCGCGGCGAGACGGTCAGCTACGCCGAACTCGCTCGCCGCGTGGGCGCGCCCGCCGCCGTGCGCGCGGTCGGAGCGGCGGTCGGCCGCAACCCGGTGTCGATCTTCGTGCCGTGCCATCGGGTGGTCGGCAGCAACGGGTCGCTGACCGGCTATGCGGGCGGACTGCCGCGCAAGACCCACCTGCTGCGCCTCGAGCGCGCGCTCGGCGAGGATGGCCGTGCGCGGCGGGCGGGACCGCAGGCGGGCCTGCCCTTCGGTCCGCTCGCGTGAAGGCACGCGACGGGGTCGACCTGATCCTGCTCGCCGCCCTCTGGGGCGCGTCCTTCCTCTTCATGCGGATCGCGGTGCCGCAGTTCGGCCCGCTGCCGCTGATGGCGCTGCGCTGCGCGGTCGGCGCGGCGGTGCTCGTGCCGCTGCTCGCCTGGCGCGGCGACATCGGCGTGCTGCGCAGGCGACCCGGCGCCTTCGGCGTCGTCGGTCTGCTGAACTCGGCGCTGCCCTTCGCGCTGTTCGGGTTCGCGACGCTGACGCTGAGCGCCGGCTACTCGGCGCTGCTGAACGCGACCACGCCGCTGTGGGCGGCGCTTGTCGCCTACGCATGGCTGGGCGACGCGCCGACCCGGCGCCAGCTCGCGGGGCTGGCGATCGGCTTCGGCGGCGTGCTGGTGCTGGTGACCGGGCGCGGCGCGATCGCGCCGGGTGGCGGGCTGCTCGCGGTGCTCGCGGCGCTCGCGGCGACGCTGTCGTACGGCGTCGCCGCCGGGCATGCGCGCCGGTACATGACGGGCACGCCCGCGATCGCGCTCGCGGCGGGCTCGCAGATCGCCGCGACCGCGGTGCTCGCCGTGCCGGCCGCGCTCTCCTGGCCCGAGCGCATGCCGGACGCCGGCGCATGGCTGGCCGTGCTCGCGCTCGGCGCGGCCTGCACGGGCGTGGCCTACGTCCTGTACTTCCGCCTGCTGACGCGGGCGGGCGCCCCGACGGCGACCGCAGTCACGTTCCTCGTGCCGGTGTTCGCGGTGCTATGGGGCGGTCTCTTCCTCGGCGAGCGGCCGACGCCGACGATGCTGGCGGGCGGCGCGGTGATCTTCGCGGGGACCGCGCTGGCCACCGGCGTCCGGTGGCCGTTCTCGGCGGGCGCAGCGGCGGGTGGTGCGGCCGAGGGGCGGACCCGGCAGAAGCGCCGGCCCGGCTGAGGTGCCGGCCCCGGTGAGCCGACGATCCGGGAGTCGCGGCGCCTCAGGCCGCCCGCCGCGCCTCCCGCGCCGCGTAGAACTCGCCCAGCACCCGCCCGGTGTGGCTCGACGCACGCCGCGCCAGCTCCACCGGCGGCCCCTGGTCGACGATCCGTCCGCCGCCGTCGCCGCCCTCGGGGCCGAGGTCTAGGATCCAGTCGGCCTCGGCCCAGAGGTCGACGTCGTGCTCGATCACCACCAGCGTGTTGCCGGCGTCGACCAGGCGATGCAGCACGCGGATCAGCCGGTCGACGTCGGCCATGTGCAGGCCCACCGTCGGTTCGTCGAGGACGTACAGCGTGTGGACGGGCGCGAAGCGCGACGCCGCGCCGCCGCCGCCGTCGCGCACCTTGGCGAGCTCGGTGACCAGCTTGATCCGCTGCGCCTCGCCGCCGGACAGCGTCGGGCTCGGCTGTCCCAGTGTCAGGTAGCCCAGCCCCACGTCCTGCAGCAGCTTGAGCGGATGGGCGATCGACGGATGCGCGGTGAAGAACGGCAGGGCCTCGTCGACGCTCATCGCGAGCACCTCGCCGACCGACTTGCCGCGCAGCGTGACCTGCAGCGTCTCGCGGTTGAAGCGCTGGCCGCGGCAGACGTCGCACAGCACCTTCACGTCGGGCAGGAAGCTCATCTCGATCGTCTGCACGCCCTGGCCTTCGCACGCGGGGCAGCGGCCGGCGCCGGTGTTGAACGAGAAGCGCGCCGCCTCGTAGCCGCGCACCCGCGCCTCGGTGGTGTCGGCGAACAGGCGTCGGATGGCGTCCCAGAACCCGACGTAGGTGGCCGGGCAGGAGCGCGGCGTCTTGCCGATCGGGGTCTGGTCGACCTCGAGCACGCGGCCGATCGGCTCGGTGCCTTCGATCGACGCGCAGCCGACGGGCGCCGCGATCAGGCCGAGCGCGCGCTCGGCGCCGGCCCGGCCCGAGTTGCGGGCGGTCACGATCGATTGCATGTTCGCCAGCAGCACGTCGCGTGCGAAGGTCGACTTGCCCGACCCGGACACGCCGGTGACCACGGTCAGCCGGCCCAGCGGCACGCTCGCGTCGACGCCCTTGAGGTTGTGCAGGGTCGCGCCGCGCACGCGGATCGCGGCGCCGTCAGGCGTGACCGCGCGCGGTGGCTGCAGCGGATGCTGCAGCGGCTGCGACAGGAAGCGGCCGGTGAGGCTGTCCGGATGCCGCGCGAGCGCCTCGTGGTGGCCGGCCGCGACGATCCGCCCGCCCTGCGTGCCGGCCCCCGGGCCGATGTCGATCACATGGTCGGCGCGCCGGATGGTGTCCTCGTCGTGCTCGACGACCAGCAGCGTGTTGCCCTTGTCGCGCAGCGCCTCGAGCGTGTCGAGCAGCACCCGGTTGTCGCGCGGGTGCAGGCCGATCGTCGGCTCGTCGAGCACGTAGCACACGCCCTGCAGGTTCGAGCCGAGCTGCGCGGCGAGGCGGATGCGCTGCGCCTCGCCGCCGGACAGCGTCGGCGCGGCCCGGGCCAGCGACAGGTAGCCGAGGCCGACGTCGGACAGGAAGCGCAGCCGCGAGCCGATCTCCGCGACCACGTCGCGCCCGATCTCGGCCTCGCGGCCGGTGAAGGCCAGCGCATCGACCCAGCCGCGGGTGTCGTCGACGGCCAGCGCGGTGAGCTCCGCGATCGACAGGTCGCGCAGCCGCACGGCCAGCGCGATCGGGTTGAGCCGGCGGCCGGCGCAGACCGGGCAGGGCGCGTCGGTGTATTCGACGCCCGCGTCGGTCTCGCCCTCCATGCCGGGCGTGAGCTCGTCGTCCTTGATGCGGCCGACGGTCTCGAGGCCCGCGCCCAGGCAGGCGGTGCACCAGCCGTGCTTGGAGTTGAACGAGAAGAGCCGCGGGTCGAGCTCGGGGTAGCTGGTGCCGCAGCACGAGCAGGCGCGCTTGGTCGAGTGGATGGTGGTGGCGAGCGGCGCGGTCTCGCCGCTGGCATCGCCGGCCGAGATGGCCGCCTGCAGCGCATCGAGCCCGGCCGCGACGATGACGATCCCCTTGCCGTGGTGGAGCGCTTCGCGGAGCGCGTCGCGCAGGGCCGGCTCGCGGTCCGCCGAGACCACCAGGTCGGCGATCGGCAGGTCGATGTCGTGCTCGACGTAGCGGTCGATGCGCGGGAAGCGGGCGGTGGGCAGGAAACGGCCGTCGACGCGCAGGTGCGTGTGGCCGCGCGCCGCCGCCCACTTGGCGAGGTCGGTGTAGATCCCCTTGCGGCCGACCACGAGCGGCGCGAGCAGGCCGATGCGTTCGCCGCGGTGCTCGCGCAGCACCCGCGCGACGATCGCGTCGAACGACTGCGGCTCGATCGCGGTCCCGTCCTTCGGGCAGTACTGCCTTCCGAGCTTGACGTACAGCAGTCGCAGGAAGTGGTAGATCTCGGTCAGTGTCGCGACCGTGCTCTTGCGTCCGCCACGCGAGGTGCGCTGCTCGATCGCGACGGTGGGCGGGATGCCGTAGACGCCGTCGACGTCGGGTCGCGATGCCGGCTGCACGAACTGTCGCGCGTACGCGTTGAGCGACTCGAGATAGCGGCGCTGGCCCTCGCCGAAGATCACGTCGAAGGCCAGCGTCGACTTGCCGCTGCCCGAGACGCCGGTGATCACCGTCATGCGGTTGCGCGGCACCTCCACGTCGACGTTCTTCAGGTTGTGCTCGCGTGCGTTGTGCACGAAGATCGAATCGCGCGCGCGCTGGCGCAGCAGCGTCTGCAGCGGCGCGCCGGGGTCGTCGAGCGCCGCGTCGGCGGCCACCAGGACCGGCGGCGCCGGCGGGCGCGCCGCGATCGCGGCCGACTCGGCGAGCTGCACCGCGTACTCGCGCAGCGACTGCCCGGTGACGCTGGTCGGATGCGCGGTGATCGTCTCGGGCGTGCCGACCGCGACGATCTCGCCGCCCGCGTCGCCGCCGTCCGGACCGAGGTCGATGATCCAGTCGGAGGCGCGGACCACGTCGAGGTTGTGCTCGATCACCAGCAGCGAATGGCCCGCGGCGAGCAGCTTGCGCAGTGCCCGCAGCAGCCGCGCGACGTCGTCGAAGTGCAGGCCGGTGGTCGGCTCGTCGAACAGGAACAGCGACCCGCGCCGGCTGCGCGCCTTGTCGTGACCCTTGCTCGCCGCTTCGGCGAGGAAGCCGGCGAGCTTGAGTCGCTGCGCCTCGCCGCCCGACAGCGTCGGCACGGGCTGGCCGAGCCGCAGGTAGTCGAGGCCGACGTCCTCCAGGGGCTGGAGCCGGGTCGAGATCTCCCAGTCGTCGCCGAAGAAGGCGAGCGCCTCGTGCACCGTCAGCTCGAGCACGTCGGCGACCGAGCGCTCGGTGCCGCGGCCGCGGATCATCACCTCGAGGATCTCCGGCCGGTAGCGCTTGCCGTCGCAGTCGGGGCAGCGCAGGTACACGTCGGAGAGGAACTGCATCTCGACGTGCTCGAAGCCGTTGCCGCCGCAGGTCGGGCAGCGCCCGTCGCCCGAGTTGAAGCTGAAGGTGCCGGCGGTGTAGCCGCGCTCCTTCGACACGTCGGCCGAGGCGAAGCGCTTGCGGATCGCGTCGAAGGCGCCGACGTAGCTGACCGGGTTCGATCGGGTGGTCTTGCCGATCGGCGACTGGTCGACGAAGACGACGTCCTCGAGCCAGTCGTCGCCGAGCAGGCGGTCGTGGGCGCCGGGCGTCTCGCTCGCCTTGCCCTTGGACTTGAGCAGGGCCGGCAGCAGCACGTCCTGCATCAGCGTGGACTTGCCGCTGCCCGAGACGCCGGTCAGACAGACCAGGCGCCCGAGCGGAATCTCGACCGAGACGTTGCGCAGGTTGTGCTCGCGCGCGCCCTCCAGGACGAGCTTCGGCGTGGCGGCGGTGACCGGCGCGAGCTGCGTGGCCGGGATCGACTTGCGCCCCGACAGGTAGTCGCCGGTCAGCGTCTGCGCGCGGCGCAGGCCCTCGGGCTCGCCCCAGTAGACGATCTGCCCGCCGCGTTCCCCGGGTCCGGGGCCGATGTCGAGCATCCGGTCGGCCGCGAACATCACCTGCGGGTCGTGTTCGACGACGACGAGCGAATTGCCCGCGTCGCGCAGGCGCTTCATCACGCCGATCACCCGGTTCATGTCGCGCGGGTGCAGGCCGATCGAGGGCTCGTCGAGCACGAACAGCGTGTTGACGAGCGAGGTGCCGAGCGCGGTGGTCAGGTTGATGCGCTGGACCTCGCCGCCCGACAGCGTGCGCGACTGGCGGTCGAGCGTCAGGTAGGACAGTCCGACGTCGCCCAGGTAGCGCAGCCGGGCGCGGATCTCGGTGAGCAGCAGCTCGGTCGCCTCGTCGAGCGGCGCGGGCAGCGCGAGCGTGCCGAACAGCCGCGCCACGCGCTCGAGCGGCAGCAGCATCACGTCGTGGACGCACAGCCCGGGCAGGGCCTGGAGCTGCGCGCCGCTCCATTCGACGCCGGACGGCATGAAGCGGCGGTAGCGGCCCGCCGTGCCCGCGCCGGTGTCGTCGAAGGCGGCGTCGGCGTCCGCGTCGGAGCCGATCCGCCACAGGAGGGCGTCGGGCCGCAGCCGCGCGCCGTTGCAGACCGTGCACGGCGTGTACGCGCGGTAGCGCGACAGCAGCACCCGGATGTGCATCTTGTAGGCCTTCGACTCGAGCCAGCCGAAGAATCGGCGCACGCCGTACCACTGGCGATTCCAGTCGCCCTTCCAGTCGGCCCCGCCTTCGATCACCCAGTCGCGATGCTCGGGGGGCAGGTCCCGCCAGGGGATGTCGGTCGCCACGCCGCGGATCCGGGCGTACTTCAGCAGTTCGACCTGGCAGTTCTTGTAGCTCTCGGTCTGCCACGGCTTGACCGCGCCGCCGGCCAGCGTGCGCGAGCCGTCCGGGATGATCAGTCCGAGGTCGATGCCGATCACCCGCCCGAACCCGCGGCAGGTCTCGCAGGCGCCGATCGGCGAGTTGAACGAGAACAGGCTGGGGCTCGGGTCCGAGTAGGTGATCCCGCAGTCGGCACAGGCGAGCGCGCTGGAGTAGCGCCAGACCTCGGCATCGGTGCCGTCGTCGGCCAGCGCGTGCACCTGCATCCGGCCCGCGCCGCGATGCAGCGCCGCCTCGAGGGCCTCGGCGACCCGTGCCTCGTCGGCGCCGCCCAGCCGCAGCCGGTCCTGGACGACGAGCAGCGTCGGCCCGACCGTGGCGCTGCCCGGCAGGCGCGCGTGCACACGGGTGTACCCCTGCGCCAGCAGGTGGGATTCGATCTCGGCCTCGGTGAAGTTGACCGGGACCTGGACGGGGAAGGCCACCACCAGCCGCGGGTCGCCGGCGGCCGCGGCCCGCGCGGTCAGCGAGGCGCGGATGCTGGCGACGGTGTCGCGGGCGACCGGGCGGCTGCAGCGCCGGCAGTGCAGGCGGGCGGCGCGAGCGAACAGCAGCTTCAGGTGGTCGTTGAGCTCCGTCATCGTGCCGACCGTGGAGCGCGAGGTCCGGACCGGGTTGGCCTGGTCGATCGCGATCGCCGGCGGCACCCCGTCGATCCGA